>Ga0181523_10002389_pt1 | contig 18455 bp, 13 predicted proteins | sample PEATcosm2014_Bin_43_FD_119752 | JGI IMG/M metagenome (GOLD analysis project Ga0181523, IMG submission 119752) | Peatland microbial communities from MTU Mesocosm Facility, Houghton, MI, USA - PEATcosm2014_Bin05_30_metaG | ecosystem: Environmental > Terrestrial > Soil > Wetlands > Peat | place...
CCGAAGAATTGGCGCAGGAGATCGGTTTGCGCGGGGGAGACAAGGTGAAGATCTCCAGCATTCGGGGGGAATATGTGGCCAAGGCCATGGTTACAAAGCGAATCAAACCCATGATGATCGACGGAAAGAAAACCTATCAAGTCGGCTTCCCCATCCATTGGGGCTATCGCGGCATTGCGGAGGACGAAGGGAAGACTTCCAAGACGCTGGCGAACTTAGTCACGCCGGCCGTGGTCGATCCCAATGCCTACACGCCGGAATTCAAGGGATTCCTCGTGAAGGTCGAGAAGGCGTAGGGGAGCAGCGATGAGCCAAGCGACACTGCGCATCCAAAAAATCTCCGGCCACGCGGGGAGCATTCCCGGCGAGGACACCCAGCGTGATCTGCAAGTGTGCAAACTGGTAGACACCACTACGTGTATCGGTTGCAAGGCCTGCGAAGTGGCCTGCGTTGAATGGAACAGCATGCCCTTCTCTCCGACCACGTTTGACAATACGTACCAGACCATGCCGGACACCCGCTGGAATTACTGGAACCTCATCCTGTTCAACGAACATGAGAAAGAAGATGGTTCATTGCAGTGGCTGATGCGCAAGCACCAATGCATGCATTGCGCGGAACCCGGCTGCCTGGAAGCGTGTCCCGCGGATGGCGCCATCGTGCAGTATTCCAATGGAGTTGTGGATTTCCAACAAGCAAACTGCATCGGCTGCGGCTACTGCATTACAGGTTGCCCCTTCAATATTCCGAAATTCAATTCGGTGACCAAGCGCGTGTACAAGTGCTCTCTGTGCACGGATCGCATTAGCGAAGGACTCGAGCCCGCGTGCATCAAGTCCTGTCCAACCGGCTGCCTGCATTTCGGCACAAAGGAAGACATGTTGGACCTTGCCGGACAACGCGCGAAGCAATTGAAGGATCACTTTGGCTACGCCAATGCCGGTGTGTACGATCCGCCGGGCGTCGGGGGCACCGGCGTCATCTATGTGTTGCATGACGCCACGAAACCCGAACTTTATGGAGGCCTGCCTGCCAATCCGAGCGTTCCGTTGGTCGTGAAGCTCTGGAAGCATCCGTTGAAGTGGCTGGGTAATCTGGCAATTGCGGGCGGGCTCATCGGATTGTTCGTGCACTATCTGCGGTTTGGTCCCAAAGCGCGCGAGGATGAGGACATTCCTCCCGTTGGAGCAGAACCGTGACGCATCCTGAACAAATCGCTCCTCACGGTCACGTGCTTCGCTACAGCTTTCCGGAACGCTTGAATCACTGGGTGGCGGCTGGTTCGTACCTTTATCTAATGGCCACGGGCCTCGCCTTCTGGTCCCCCTGGCTTTTCTGGATTGCGGTCATGCTCGGCGGCGGTCAGACTTCGCGCACGTTGCATCCCTGGGCGGGCTTGGTGTTCGCGGCCTCGCTCGGCTACATGTACGTGAAATGGTCGAAGCAAATGAAGTTCGAGGCCGTCGACAAGGAATGGTGGAAGTCTCTCCACTATTACATAACGAATCAGGACGACAAAATGCCTCCGGCCGGGCGCTACAATGCCGGACAGAAAGTGCTCTTCTGGAGTTTTTTCTTCGGCGGGCTGGTGCTGCTTCTGACCGGGCTCATTCTCTGGTTCACGGATTCGATTCCCTGGAGTTTTCGTTGGCTGCGCTACATCGCGGTGATATTGCATCCCATCGCTGCCCTGTTCACGATTGGCAATTTCATGATTCACGTGTACATGGGAGTGTTCGCGGAACGCGGCGCGTTTGGGTCTGTCATCCGCGGTGATGTATCCATGGCGTTTGCGAAACGCTACCACCCAAGCTGGTACAAAGAAATCGTGGGCAACTCTCCGCCCAGGAAATGAGCCTTCTCGCCACTGCTGGTGTAAATTACTCCGCGCGCATGGCCCGCGCTGAGTTGCTTGCCTCGCGCCATCCTTTCGCGCGGGAAATCCTCTCCTTCTACCTTCACCTTGCCAACTTTCAGAAGGAATTCTACGAGCGCCTCCCGAAAATCTGGGGCAAACGCCCCATCGTGCCCGCCGACGGAAATCTGCGCTCCGAACTTCACATCTCCATTCTGCTGGAGCCCCTGGCAAGATTCCTTTCCCTGGTCGAAGCCCATGGTCCCGCGCCGCTTGCCGCGCAAGCTCAGCGCTTTAGGGTTCAGGGCGACGTCGCGTGGGCCGCGGCTCTGCATGAATTCTGGAATGTGGGATTGCTGGAAACGAGGAATCCCGCTTCGCCTGAAGGCGCCTCCGCCAGCCTCCTCCAGGAATTTCTAAGCCGAGCCTTCCTTCAGCCCTACGCCGAGTTCATAGCTGGCGCCATGCTGCCCCCCATTTCCGCCATGACCGATTGTCGCTGCCCGCGCTGCAAATCGCTGCCCCTGCTGGGCGTCCTGCGTCCGGAAGGCGACGGCGGGAAGAAATTCCTCCAGTGCTCCTTGTGCGCTCACGAGTGGGATTTCCTGCGCATCCTCTGCGCGCATTGCGGCGAAACCCGCGAAGAGAAACTCAGCGTTCACACCGCCGATCAATTCCCGCACATCCGCATCGAAACCTGCGACACCTGCAAACACTTGCTGCGCACCATCGATCTAACCAAAGATGGCAACGCCGTCCCCATGGTCGACGATCTGGCGATGATTCCTTTAACTTTGTGGGCCGAAGAGCGCGGATATCAGAGGATTCAAGAAAATCTGTTGGGAACTTAAGTTTGTGAACTCCGTGCAGGAATGGGCAGCGAACATCTTGACTATACGGGCGAAGTTTCGCAGGAATGGGGAGCGACTCGTAGGCGCCTGATTTGCCCATCAACCAATTCATCGTCTCTGACCTTGAGGCGGCGTCCCTCTGTTCGGACAACCTTGATGCGCTGCAAGCGAGCTACAACAGGCTGAAACCAGACCGCGAGCGAGATCGGTTCGCCAACGCTTTGATGGATCGTCTGAATGTTGACAAGGGTTACCTGGAAATAGCCTACTTCGCGGTTGGGGTTATGCAAGTATCCCCTCTTTTTGCAGCGCACTCTCAGAACATTGACCGGGATGTGTCACCCGGAGCTGACGAGTGCTAGAGGCTCATCTACCCCGTGATGCAGTTTTTTTCCTATCAAGGCTCACGGTCTTCCCGGTTGCGGGCTTCGGAGCACCGGTAACCCCAGGAGTTTTGTTCTCTTCGGCAGAATTCGTACCTCCGGTATGTAAACTCAGTGCATTTAGAATCAGTGACATAGCCGAGACCCGGCAGAAGCAGAGCAATGGCGGGGTCCGGCGCCTCATTTCATAGACCCTGGCAGCTCCTGGACCGTGAATTGCACCTCTGTCGACCCATGTCTCTCGCTTGAGAGTTCACTCGAGGTGCGACCAATGAATCGGAGTACCATGCACACGTGGTTCCGGGCCGTGATGTCAATCGCGCTATTTGGGGCGACATTTTTCGCTACCTCCAGCCGCGCTGCAATCGCCATTGATGCACGGGTTTCCACTGACCGGACTCCCGCGAGCAAAACCATCGTATCGCCGGCATTCTCGACGACGGCCAGCAACGAACTGCTTTTGGCTTTCGTGGCGACCGATTATAAGTCCGGGGCCAATACGACCGTCACCGGCGTAAGCGGAGCAGGATTGACTTGGGTGCTCGTCGTGCGCACCAACGCAGAAAGCGGCACATCCGAGATTTGGCGCGCGTTCGCTCCATCGACACTCACCGGCGCCACAGTTACCGCAACTCTTTCCCAGAGTGTTCTTTCCTCCATGACCGTTCTCAGCTTCTCTGGTGTGAACACCAACGGCACGAACGGCTCGGGCGCGATCGGAGCTACGGCCAGTGCCGATGCAAAAACAGGCGCGCCCACCGCGTCTCTGGTGACGACAGGCAACGGTTCGTGGGTTTTCGGGGTGGGCAATGACTTCGACAACGCAATTGCCCGAACACCCGGCACTGGGCAAAGCCTGGTTCACCAGGACCTCACCAGCACTGGCGACACGTATTGGGTACAAATGCAAAACGGCGTTACTCCCAATAGCGGCACAACTGTAACTATCAACGATACCGCGCCGACAACTGACCGTTACAATCTCAGTATCTGCGAGGTGCTCGCGGCCACAGGCAGCGTTCCAACATTTTCTCTTTCGGGAACGGTGAGTCCGAGTGGCGCGGGTGTCACGATAACGCTCACGGGTGCGGCTAGTGCCACGACGACTACGAATTCCTCGGGCAACTTCACCTTCGCCAATTTGATTGCTGGGTCGTACACGGTAACACCCAGCGAGAGCGGATACACCTTCAGTCCTTCCTCCCAATCCGTGACCATCAGCGACGCCAATGTCACCGGTATCGACTTCGGTGCAACCCCTCCTCCGACTTGGAGTATCTCAGGCAGTATTGCGCCAGCCAGCGACGGCGCTGGCGCCTTGATCACTTTGGGTGGCGCAGCTAGTGCAACCACGACCGCCAATGCTTCAGGCAACTATGCCTTTTCGAATTTGCTTAATGGAACCTACTCGCTGACGCCAAGCAAGAGCGGTTATACCTTTAGCCCCACGCTACAAACGGTAACGATTGCAGGAGCCAATGCGACTGCGCCGCCCTTCAACGGGCAGGCTGCCAGCAGTGCCGCCTTGGCCATCGATGTGCAAACTTTCACCAATGCGCCCTCAGCGACTGCCACCATCACCACGCCGTCATTCTCCACCGAATCGCCCAATGAGTTGCTGCTTGCCTTTGTTGCTACGGATTATTTGAGCGGAACAAACACCACGGTGACGGGGATGAGCGGCGCCGGCCTCACCTGGACTCTTGTGTTGCGCACCAACGTGCAGAGTGGTTCGTCGGAGATATGGCGGGCGTTTGCCGCAGCGCCTCTGAGTAATGTTTCGGTGAGCGCTACTCTTTCGGAGAAAGTCGTCGCCTCGATAACGATCGTCAGCTTTACCGGTGTCGACACCACTGGAAGCAACGGTTCCGGCGCGATTGGCGCGATCGCAAGTGCCAACGCGAAAACCGGAGCGCCCACGGCGTCTCTTGTTACCACACGCAGCGGTTCCTGGGTCTTCGGCGTGGGCAATGACTTCGACAACGCTATTGAGCGCGTTCCCGTCGCTGGACAGAGCTTGGAGCAGCAATACCTGACGCCAACAGGCGACACCTACTGGGTGCAATTGCAGAACAATACAAACCCCGTACCGGGAACTACCGTAACAATCAAGGACACGTCGCCGACAACTGACCGCTACAATCTCTCCATCGCGGAAGTCCTCCCGGCGATCACTGGTAGCGGGGGAATCACGCCTCCCACGATCAACCTGTCAGCGCCGGCCCCGGGTGCCACGGCTTCGGGTTTGACAAACATCACCGCGGCGGTAACGGATACTTCCTACCCGGTCTCCGGCGTCCAATTCACTTTGGACGGCGTCAACCTCGGGTCCGCAGTAACCGCGTTTCCGTATTCGCTGACATGGGACACAACCACGGCGACCGCTGGGACCCACAATTTGTCGGCCACCGTCACCGACACGGGAGGCCAATCCGCCACGGCGGCGCCGGTCACAGTGACCGTCGACAATTCCGGCAACCCAGCTGTCGTTGGCAGTTGGTCATCTCCGGTTTCCACTCCTGCAGTCGCGGTCAACTTGATCCTGCTCTACAACAACGACATTCTCTTTTACCAAGACGGGGCCACCGTCACCGTCTGGAACTACACGAGCAACACCTTCACGAATGTTTCCACCTCCGTCGACATTTTCTGCTCGGGTGCAACTGCGCTCTCCGACGGACGCATTCTCTCCATAGGAGGTTACGGATCGGGCACCGCGGATATTGGCATATCCAACGCGGAAATCTTTGATCCTTCGAAGAACACTTGGACCATGATCCCCAGCATGACGTACCGGCGTTGGTATCCCACCGGTACGCCTCTATCCGACGGCCGCATCCTGGTCACCGCTGGTTGGCAAACCACCAACCACAGCAATGCAGGCATACCGGAAATCTATGATCCCAGCACGAATACCTGGTCATCGCTCGCGAGCGCCAACAATCCCTTCGAGACCTACCCCTTCATGTTCATGCTGGGAGACGGGCGCGTCATTCATGTAGGCGGTTCGGAATACGCCACGGACACGGAAATTTTGGATATCAATTCGCAGACTTGGACCGTGCTTGACCCGCGCATCGTCGATGGGGGCAGCGCCACGATGTATCTCCCCGGGTTGATCATGAAGGCTGGTAGTGCCAGCGACAGCCAAGTGGTTGGCTCCTCCTCCAACACCACTTTCGTTATGGATACCACGCAGCCTTCACCGAGTTGGGTGCAAATCCCCTCCATGGCGTACCCGCGCAGCTTCCTCAACCTAACCGAGCTGCCGGATGGCACGGTGCTGGCTACGGGCGGAGAGACCGACAGAAACGGAGGCAATATTGCCAACGCGGTTTATGCGGCAGAGTTGTGGAACCCCGCAAGGCAAACGTGGACGACGATGGCTTCCATGCATACGCCTCGCGAATATCACTCCACCGCTTTGTTGCTACCCGATGGGCGCGTTTTGCAATCCGGTATGGGAGCGGACTTCGGAAATGTACCAGACGAAGACAGCGCAGAGTTCTTTTCGCCGCCGTACCTCTTCAAGGGCGCTCGCCCCACGATTACCCAAGCGCCGCCTGCGCAAATCTCATACGGCACCGGCTTCTTCGTGGGCACCCCGGACGCCGCCAATATCCAATCCGCTGTGCTCATCCGCACGGGCGCGGTGACGCACTTCTTCGATCAGAACACGCGCTTCGTTCCGGTGACCTTTCAACAAACCAGCGGTGGATTGACCCTGACCGCTCCGGCCAATGCGTACCTCGCCCCACCGGGCTACTATATGCTGTTCCTGGTCAACAACAATGGCGTGCCTGCCGTCGCGCCATTTGTGCAGATAACACAGTAGCGAACGTCTATACAGCTGGTTTGCATGGGTTTCTGCCGGCTCTTGTGACAGGCCGGTGCAGATATTCCGCACGGTATCAAAGTTGATCGTGGGCCTTGGAAGTGGATGATGTGCAGCGCTTCTCCTCGATCAAGAAAGCCATCAGGTACTGCGGACTGTGTGGCGCAGAGAAGAGTTCCGGCGGCACAATCCAACGCACTCCGCTGTCGAAGCAGCGCAACAAGCATTTGCAGACCACGCTGATCGAAGCGGCAAAGATGGCGCCGCTCTTCAGTCCGGTGCTGGCGACGAGCAACTCCTTCGCTACGTAGGGTGCGGCATTAAACAAGGAGGATTTCTTCGGCGCGTTGCTTTGCGCTCTTTCGCGGCGCGAGAACCGAAACTGTGGAAGCTCTCAAGCATGCGTACGAGCTAGCTGCCACCCTCGCCACCACGCTCTTCGGCAATGAGAGTACTGGAGGCCAGGATTATTCCCTTGCCGAGAGGTCAAGCAGCTTACAGCGATTAGTAATCTCTCGGGTCACTCTTCGGCGTTCCCACAGTTCCCGCGTAGACGGATGTTCGGATGTGGATCAACTGGCGGTTAAAGTCCAAGTCTTCATGCCAGAGCGCAAGAACCTCACCTATCCGCATACCCGTAGAGCACAGCACAAAGCGGATTGCCCCAACTGGTTCCTCTGCTTGTAGCGGATAGACCGCTCGCCACCCTTTTGCATGTGCCTCAAAATGCAGAGCTTGAACGAAACAGGAGCAAGCTCCGCCGCCAGCCGGCCATAGCGCTTCGAGCTGATCGCAAGCTGCCCTAGAACATGGCTCAGGAAATGGCAAAACGAAGTCTCATTGAACGCAGGCCAGCAACTAATCCCGCCGGGCGGGGTTGGGGGCTAACAAGACTCGGGAAAGTTCCGACCGCCTCCATAAATTTACTGGTCGCACCCCGGCAAAAACGCGTGGCGGGTAGAACTCTTCAGATCGAATCATGAAAATGCACGATCACGAGCGATCCAGGCCCAACCTCGCTGGACTCGCGTCTCTAGTGCAACAGGCGGAGATGAAATTACTCCTGGCCGGCAGGTGGCCACCGCTCAAGCCGTTGCCAGTCTTCAAGTATAAAACACATGAGTATCGCGCCTCGATTGATTTCGACAAGATCCGAGGAGAGTGGGTCTGTCGCAAAACATCCTTACCGTCCAACAAGGTTCAGGAGCTGCGAGGAGGATTGACCGAAATAACCCAGGCTTTACCCCAAGGTCAAGCAGAAGTGTTCGCCGAATTCGCCACCGCAGAACAGCAGGAACAAGAATTGGAAAAGGACGCCAATCGCCGTCTCCAGGCAATGCTTGAGTGGCGAGAGAATTACGAAAACGGCGCGCTCTATTCCGGACTGCGGGACTTTCTTTCCAAAAGCCAGCAGGCTGATATCGACGAAAGCATCCGACTGACTCTAACCGCCCGGCAGCTTCAGTGCAGCCCGAAGAATATTTCTTACGTCTTTGACGCACTGTTAAAGGCGGGCGGCAAGCTGGCAACACTCATAGAAATCGCGCAGCGGAATAAGACGGGGCCGGGAGAGGGTGTGCCGGCCCAAACGAGCGAAAAGTCAGCTCCAGCAACTGAAATATTTGCGCCGGCGCCGGATGAAAGCCACATCCCCGCAACCCCCGAAAGCTTTGCAGAAGAACCAATTGTAAGTGTCTTCCCTGAGCAAGACGAATGCTCTCCGGTCGAGCAGACTGCGCGCACGGTGTCTCTCGCATCTAAGATCGTGACGCCTGAGATTCTGGATGCGGACTCGCCACTGTCTGTCGAAGATCTCCAGGAAGAAGTGCACCACGATAGTCCAATCTCCGGTTCTGGCTCGGGAGTACTGCGGCCAGGATTCAGGTACTCAACGGATCGCAACGAAAATTCCCCCTCACGCAAACATGTTCTGGAAATATCCGGGTTTCAGGTCGCCGCATTCGCAGTCGTGTTCTTGTTCGCGGTGATCGGTCTTACCGTTGGGCTCACAGTGGGACGAGGCCCACTCGGAAAACGCCTCCGAGACGCCCAGAAATCAATCCTGGCTGCTGATGCCACGTCACCGGCACTGCCTAATCGCCCAAGCGCCACGACTTCGCAAACTTCCATTTCGCCGGCAACAAATACCTCTAATACGGCTACGGTAAACCCGCCGGTGCCAGACACGGATGAATCGCGGTCAGAAAGTCCATCCGCTCAATCTCTCAATGCACGAGCGGCAAATTCAGCTTCCCACGTGAGTTCGGCCGGACCATCTTCGACAGTAACGAGCAGATCCCTCATTGATTCCGATAACTCCTTGGGTGCAAATAGACTCGATCAGGCCACGCCTTCCGAAGAAAAGTCCAAGGAAAGCACCCGGGGTTCTGAATCTTTTGCGAAGTCGCCTTCCGCAGATTCAAGTTCGTCTCCGACAGAGAAATCTACACCATCTGTTAATCCCGAACCCAGTCCGGGGCGCAATCGCTCGGCCGGGCTAGTCGCGCGCAACGCGCCGCCACTCGCAAGTGCCAAACCCGCGCATTCAACCAAGGCTGGTGGCCCAATAAGTGGCGAGCTGAGGAATCGCGCCACACGCAGGGTAACGTCTGCGACGGGCGCAGCGCCACGCCTGGTACCGCCTTCCGCGATCCTTGTCACTGTCCCAGCCCGTGGCGGCAAACCGTTCCGAGTGACCTTCCCGGAAAAACCGATCGCCGCCTCTTCTTCGATCGCGATGACCTCGGAACTTTCCGTCCTTGTTTCTCCTCAGTCCGGACCCGCCGGGGCTCATAAACCCGCTCGATTGCAAGCGGGTGAACTCGTCTACTTCGTTTGGCCTCGTTATTCAAGGGCAGAGAATCGATATGGATCGGCACAAACCGTAAAGGTTCGCACCACCATCGGGCAACTCGGCCAGGTGCTGGATGTGAAGCTCGTCAGCGGTTCGATCTCTCTTCTTCCTGCTACCATGAGTGCGATTCGCCTGTGGCGTTACAGGCCCACCCTTTTGAACACAAGGCCTGTCCAAGTTCAACAGGACGTCACGGTTGAATTCCGGCCGCCAGAGTATTTGTCGCAGGTGCGCACCCGGAATACATCGCAGAGGTAGCGGCCGTTTGAGATTAGGACATGTGGCTTCAGTTGCTGACGCTAATGTTTTCGGTGTTGGCCCTGAACGTAGGAATTCCCGCCTAGGTCATTAATCTCTGACGCAACTCGTTTTTCCCGTACCCGGATCTGTGTGGCTATGTTCTCCTGACGGACATGGTTCGTCATGGCCTCCTCGAGTCTTGTCGTCGGCCCGTTTTTGTTCGTCGGCTGCTCTTTGCTCGTCGGCCCGTCTTTGATCTTCGGCGCGTCGTCGATCTGCGTCACGGCTCGAATCTCCGGTCTGGCCCGTCGCGCCCTGCGGTCCAGGTGGTCCTGGCGTTTGGTTCGTGGTGCATCCGGCGACAAATAGCGCTAACGAGAACGCTCCCGCAACTAGCGATGTCTTCAGTTTCATTTCATTTTCCTTTGTGGTGCTGCTCAATCTCGAACGCCGCCACGGCGGATGATTGCTCACGGCAAGGATGGTACCCAGAGTTCACCAGTTGGCGCTGTTCGAATTCGCACAGTCCTCAAAAAACGCCGATCGCGGGAAGGAAGTTCGTGTAGCTAGTTGGGATTCGAATCTTCAACCGATCTGGTCGCCAAGTTCCGGTGGCGTTACCGGCGACTTACGTACCGGAGCGAATGCGCGGCCTCAAACATCTTCTCTTTGGACGTCGTTCTCAGCTCCGCGTGTCGCATCTCATCTATGGTTAACGTAGAGCAGCGGTACGAAGAGTTGTGTTCAGGACTTGAAGCTGGCCGGTAGAAATAGCATCCTCAATCATGGACTCTGCTGCTACTTCCGCCAGTTCGGCATCGCCTGCCGTGGCCGCCAAGGCGCTATCGCGGGTCGGCTACTTCCGCTGGTTTATTTGTGCCCTCCTTCTTTTCGGAGTTACCAAGAATTACATGGACCGCCAGGTCCTGGGAGTCCTGAAGACCACTCTGCAACATGATTTGGGCTGGAACGAAATCGATTACGGCAATCTGGTGTTCGCGTTCCAGGCGGCATATGCGGTTGGCATCCTGCTCATGGGCCGGCTGATCGATCGTATCGGCACCCGGCTGGGCTACGCCTTGGCCATGATTTTCTGGAGCCTGGCGTCAATGGGGCACGCTCTGGGCAGTTCCCTGAGTAGTTTTATTTTTGCCCGATCGGCGTTGGGACTCGGGGAATCAGTGGTATTTCCGGCCAGCCTGAAATGCGTAGCGGAATGGTTCCCGAAGAAGGAGCGCGCGCTGGCGGCTGGAATCTTTAACGCAGGTTCCAATCTGGGCGCGATTATCACTCCGCTGGTCGTAACGTGGATCGCAATTCATTGGGGCTGGCGCTGGGCATTTATTATTACGGGCGCGCTGGGTTTTGTTTGGGTGATCCTTTGGTTGCTGCTGTATCGCAAGCCAGAGGAGCATCCGCGCCTTTCGAAGGCGGAACTGGATTACATCCGCAGTGATCCGCAACCGCCGATGGTGAAAATCGGGTGGGCCCGCCTTATTCCGCATCGGCAGACCTGGGCATTTGTCGCAGCGAAGTTCATGACCGACCCCATCTGGTGGTTTTACCTGTTTTGGGTGCCCGATTTCCTGCAACGCAAACATAGTCTGGCACTGATGCAAATCCGCGCGCCAATCGTGGTGATCTACTTGACCGCAGATTTCGGCAGTGTCGCGGGAGGTTGGCTGTCATCGTGGTTGATCGCGCGCGGCAGGAGCGTCAACGCGGCCCGCAAGACCGCCATGCTGCTTTGCGCTCTTTGTGTTGTTCCAGTTGTATTTGCTGCTCGTATCCAGAGCATGTGGGGCGCGGTTCTGCTGATCGCGATTGCAGCCGCGGCTCACCAGGGATTCTCCGCCAACCTGTTAACCCTTCCGTCTGACACTTTTCCCACGCAGGCGGTTGGTTCGGTGGTGGGAATGGGTGGAATGGCTGGGGCGATCGGTGGAATGTTGATCGCCGAAATTGTCGGATACACATTGCAGTGGACCGGCAGTTATATAGTTCCTTTTCTGATGGCCAGTCTGGCCTACTTGCTGGCGTTGGCCGCCCTTCAGCTTCTGGCACCCAGGTTGGAGCCGGCCAAAATTCAGTGAGAGGACTCCCAACATGGTTAACGATTTGACTTATTGCGCCCCGCCGCTGCGTCAGTATCGGCATGCGAATCGGGAAGCGAAAAGCGCACGCAGGCAAAAAACAAGAATTAGGATTCCGAGGATGCGCAGAAATCCAAGGAACAGCGGTGCGCAAATTGACATGCTCGAAACCGTGTACGCGAATTGCTGCAGACCGACCAGGAGTGGCTATTCTTTCAAACCCGCTTCAATTAAATCCATAAGGCAGTGCAGCAGGAATTGATGGCCCTCCTGAATCCGGGCCGTATCTAGGTTACCGACGACGAGGGCGCTATCCGATAGGGAAAGCGCGGCTCCGCCATCGCCTCCCAGGAACGCGATCGCCTTCATCCTAATCTCTTTAGCGCTTCGCAATGCTTCGAGTATGTCCGGGGAGCGCCCGCTGGTGCTGAGTGCGATCAACACGTCACCAGGACGTCCGAGGGCCTTCACTTGCCGCGAAAAAATTTCCTCGAAACGGTAGTCATTTCCAATGCAGGTCAAAACTGAGGCATCCGCAGTCAGCGTGATGGCAGCCAGCGGACGCCGGTTCTTCTTATATCGCCCCAACAGCTCGCCTGCCAGGTGTTGCGCCTGAGCAGCGCTACCACCGTTCCCGCAAATCAGAAGTTTGCCGCCGTTGTTCAGGGCGGCCAGGCACCGGTCCGCAGAAATGCGCAGCAGGTCTGACATGGCGCGCAGTGATTCCAGCATCGCCATGGAATCGTCTAGAGACCTATCAAAATTGTTCATGCTGGATCCATCTCCCCTTCCGGCGAGGACAAGCGTTTGCGAATCGATTGCTGGCCTTCCAGTTAGCGCGCGGAGCTCTCGTAGTTGAAAACGTAACTCCCCGATCCAACTTCCATTACGACTACATCATCACTCTGTCGCAAACCGGAAATGCCCGGGCTCGATTGCAACGGCTTCCCGCTCTCCGTCACCTGTTCCAGCTTCGCCCTGGGCAGGCGCACGGTGGCAGTTGTGTTCGCAGGAAGTTCCACGCTCAGCGTCATCTTCCCGTCTTTCAGTTCCCATCCCGAAGCGACTCTTCCGTACATACTGTGCACGGATCCCTTCGCGAAGGTCAATCCTCCGCCCGGGTGCGGCTGCAGAAGGATGTGTTTGTAACCGGGCTGCTTGGGGTCGATGTCAATCCCGGCGATCACGCGATACATCCAATCACCAATCGCGCCATAGGCGTAGTGATTGAACGAGTTCATTCCCGCATCCTGGAAAGTTCCGTCCGGCTTAATGCCATCCCAGCGCTCCCAGATCGTGGTGGCATCTTTCGAAATGGGGTAAAGCCAGGAAGGATATTCCTTGCGGTTGAGAAGCATGTAGGCTTCATCCAGATGTCCGTAGTCGCTTAGCGCCTTGCACAGAACCGGCGTGCCTAGAAAACCGGTCGTGAGGTGCTGGAAATGGCGGACATCGGCGGCAAGCCGGTCTGCCGCCTGCTGGCGCTGCGGCTCCGGCAGAAGGTCGAACGCCAGGGCCAGCGCATAGGCCGTCTGCGTGTTGGAGGAAAGCCGTCCATTCGGAGTGACGAACTCCTTCTGGAAGGCCGACCGGATGTGCTGCAGCAACAGGGCGTAGAATTCGGCGTCATCCTTTTTGTCCAGAACTTCGGCGGCAGCGCGCAGCAAATCTGTCGAGCGGGCGAAATACACCGTCTGAATCAGATCCTTGTCAGTGGTCGCTCCGGGATAATCCGAAGCGCTCGTCGCGAAGGCGAGCCAGTCTCCGTAAGTAGCTCCCGTGTTCCACAGGTACCGCTCGCCGGCTGCGCGCCGTATGTATTCCACCCAGGCTTTCATGCTGGGATACTGAGCTTCCAGTACGCGGCGGTCCCCGTAGGAGAGATACACTGTCCACGGCACTACTGTGGCGACATCAGCCCAGCCCGCCGAGCCAGAGCCGCCCTTGCGCGTTTTATGCGAAAGCACATTGGGAATCACGTCCGGCACGGCGCCGTTGTCTTGCTGATCCAGCGCGACATCCTTGAGCCACTTGGTATAGAAGGCCGCCGTGTCATGGTTGTAAGACGCGGTTCGCGCAAAAACTTCGGCATCTCCCGTCCAACCCAGACGCTCGTCGCGCTGCGGGCAATCCGTGGGTACGTCAACGAAGTTTCCTTTCTGTCCCCAGATAATGTTGTGCTGCAGTTGGTTCAGCATCGCACTGGAAGACTCAAACGTGCCGGTGGGATCAATCGCTGAGTGAACCACTATGCCGGTAAAGGCATCCAACGGCGGTTCGCCAGGCCATCCAGCGACGGCAACATAACGAAAACCCTGAAACGTGAAATGCGGCTCGAAGGTCTCGACGCCTTGACCCTTCGTGGTGTAGCGAATGGTCTGCATTGCCGCCCGCAAATTCGCGGTATAAAAATTGCCGTTTTTATCGAGCACCTCGGCATGACGCAGGGTGATGGTAGTGCCCGCGGGCGCGGTCACATGAAATCGCAACCATCCCACCATGTTCTGTCCCATGTCGAGCACGGTGTCGCCTCCTGGCGTCTTGATCACCTTGACCGGCTTGATTTCCTGGATTTCTCGCACCGGCGGTCCCGCGGGAGCCACCAACGCTTGCTTCGGTGTCTCGAGTAAAGTTACACGCTTCCAATCCTTGTCGTCGTAACTGGCATCGCTCCATCCCGGGAGTTCCAGACGTGCATCGTAGGTCTCGCCGTTGTAGATATCGGACATCAGGATGGGGCCCGTCGTGGCCTTCCAATCAGCATCCGTTCCGACGATTTGCTGTTTGCCGTCCTTATAGGTGATCACCAACTGCGCGAGCAGGGCCAGCTTCGATCCGTACGAATTGTGGTTATTCCCCCAGCCCATGTATCCGCGGAACCAACCGTCACCCAGCAATGCTCCAAGGCAGTTCTTTCCCGGTTTCAATTGCGCGGTGACGTCGTAGGTCTGATATTGAAAGCGGAAATCGTAGGCCGTCCATCCGGGGGTGAAATATTGATCGCCGACCCGTTTGCTGTTCAATTCCAATTGATAGAGCCCCATCGCGGAGGCGTACAACTGTGCGCTTGCGATATCCTTTTTCGCCTCAAAGACGCGGCGCAGCATCGGGGAAGGGTTGGACTTCGATGGATCTTCCTGCACGTTCGGAGTGATCCAACCCGCTTTCCAGTCGGAGGCTTGCAGCAGTCCCATTTCCCAGTAAGCCGGCTCGCTCCACGCCGAGGTGCGCCCCTGGTTGTCTGAGACCTGCACCTGCCAGTAGTAACGCTGCCCGGTCTGCAGCGCCGGTCCGCCATAGACAACTTGCGTGGAAGCATCTGAACTTTGCTTGCCGGAGTCCCAGAGCAATTCGTTTTTTGCCAATTTCGCCGCGGAAACAGCTACATGGATCTGGTAAGCGGTTTGCGTCGTGGCTCGTTCAGTAGACACCAGTTCCCAACTCAGACGAGGCTGTAGAACGTCCATCCCTAGGGGAGTGTTCTTGTATTCGCAGCGCAGATTGGTGACTGCCAGCGGTGTGCTGGCCGAACCCACACCAACAATAAACAGAACGGCGATTCCGGCGCAAAATGCAAACACTCTGGCAAAGCGCATGAAGCCCCTTTCATCAGAAACTGTGATTGATCTGTCGGTTCGATTCTGAAATTATTTCACTCCTGATACAGCGGAGTATATGCCTTCTCCCGGGTACCGTTCAATGTGTGGCCAGAACACCATCGGAACTCGCCGACATCATCCGATTCTGCTGCCCGCCGCCGCGCGAAAAACGGAGAAGTGTTGTTCTCGATTGATCCAGTGCAGGTGATAAATTAAGGAAGCCGCCGAGTTTTGCCAGTTCCATTGTTCACTAATCCACATATTGCAGCATCGTCATGAAGCCGTAATCCATGTGCAGTTGCTGGTGACAGTGAAAAAGAGTTGGGCCGGGATTGTCCGCCGTAAAATCCACTTCGACCTGCTTCATGGCAGGCACGACGACTACATCCTTGATGACGCCCGCCGTTGATTTGCCGGCGAATCTGGTCAGTTCGAAGCTGTGCCTGTGCAAATGGACCGGATGCGCTTCGTCACTTTGGTTGTCGAAGCGAAGGCGGTAGCGAGTATTGGCGCGAACTCGGATGGGATCGGTTTTCGGGAACGATTTACCGTTAATTGTCCAGTTGTCCACCCAGTTGTGGCCGGCGAATTTCTTGCGGAAGATGAGTGGCACAACGCCACCTGCCGGCTCTGGATTCTCCGCATCGCGTCCAAAAATCAGGTAATTCCAGGGAGTATTTGCCGGTGCTGTCCACTTCGGCGTTTCGTTGCGGTTCGCATACTCCACGATAATGCCCAGGCCCGCGTTGCGCATTTGATCATTCGCCTCGCCGAGAATCCATACGCCGGGCTGGTTCATCATGACGACAGCGTCCACGCGCTCTGCGGGACCCATCTCGATCGTGTCCACCTCGCGCGGTACAGGCACGGCATTTCCGTCCAGACTGACGACTTTGAACTTGTGACCGGGCAAGGCGATGCGGTGCTGTTCGGTTGCGCTTGCGTTCAGGATGCGAAAAAGCACCTTCTGTCCTTCTTTGACGCGGATCGGCTCGCCCGAACCGAGGGCATGGCTGTTGATGGAATAACCGCGGTAAATGACTTCCAGATTGCCTTCGTCGCCCTGGCCACTCAGATAAGGGTCCCAGCCGTGAAGGGCCAGAAAAACCTCCGCGTCGTACTCTCCCGGTTCTTCTTTCGGCTCGATGTAGAGGAATCCGAATTGTCCCGTGTAGGTGGCTCGTTTCATGTCACGGCCGGCGTGAACGTGGCTGTGATACCAGCGGGTTCCCGAGGGGTGCGGGACAAATGAGTAGCGCCGAACCTCGCCGGGGGGGACCATCGGCGTCCCTTCTTCCTCGGAACCATCCACTTCAGAAGGAACAAACAAACCGTGCCAATGAACCAGCTCAGGAATTTTAGTTTCGTTGTGAACGTCCAACGTGACAGGTAGGCCTTCGCGCAGGCGTAAAACCGGCCCAGGAGCCGAGCCGTTGTATCCTGTCGTCTTAATGATTTTCCCTCGGGCAATTTCCACGTCGACAGGCGTAATACGAATTGTCACGTCCGCCTTGGAATTGTCCGGCGAAGTCAGCCAACTGCTATACCGTGCCAACTCTGCGTATGCTGGAACTCCCAGCAAAGCTAGAAATTTTCTGCGCTCCATGTTGTTGCCGCGAACTTCCCTCGGCTGCCCCCAAATGGGTCTTCCCGCACGACGGTTTATAGCAAGAATGCCGAGTTTGAGCAAAATCAGCGGACACTGGTTTGAGACTGAATGGTGCCTGTTATAATCTTCCCTTACGCACATCTTCGCGCGCGATTTTCAGGTTGCTACCGTGATTGGAATCACGCCCGATGTTTTTCAATTTTCTCGAGTTCCAGGAGGATCGAAATGACGGGATTTGCTCGTTGCATGGGAATGGGCTTGCTGGCATCTGCCCTCATGTGTGGAGGCGCGCTGGCACAGGGTTGGCAGCACATTGGGAAGGTGCAGAGTGTTGAAAAACTAAAGGATGGAGTCGAATTGACGGCCGGCAATGCGAAGGTGCGCGTCACGGTATTCCGCGACGGCGTGTTTCGTGTGCGCGTTGCTCCGAGCGGGACATTTCCAAAGGATTTTTCCTGGGCCGTGATTGAAGCGCCCGAAGTGCCCACACTTACAATCGAGGAAGACCAGAAAGAAGTGCGCCTCAGCGCGGGAAACACCATCGCGACCGTGCAGAAATCGCCGCTGTTGATCAGCTTTTCCGACTCGGCCGGGAATGTCCTGCTGGCCGACGAGCCAAGCCTCCCGATGGCTTGGAATGGCCAGGAGGTACGCATCTGGAAGAGGATGCCGCTGGAAGAGAACTATTACGGACTTGGAGACAAGGCCGGGCCCATGAATCGCCGGAATCGCACATTTACGAACTGGAACACGGACGCGTTCGGCTGGCAGGAATCCACCGATCCACTTTACAAGACGATTCCGTTTTTCGTCGGGCTTCGGAAAGGCCTGGCTTACGGCGTATTTTTTGACAACACCTATTGGAGCAGCTTCGATTTCGGAAAGGAGTCGCGGGATTATTATTCCTTCGGAGCGGAAGGCGGAGAGCTAAACTATTACTTCATCGCGGGGCCGGAACCGAAGAAAATTATCGAGCGGTATGCGGAGCTTACAGGGCGCTCGCCTTTGCCGCCGCTGTGGACGCTGGGCTACCAGCAATGCCGGTACAGCTACTATCCGGAGGCGCGTGTACGGGAGATTGCCCGGCTGCTGCGCGAAAAGAAAATTCCCGCCGACACAATTTATCTGGATATCG
>Ga0181523_10002390_pt1 | contig 18443 bp, 12 predicted proteins | sample PEATcosm2014_Bin_43_FD_119752 | JGI IMG/M metagenome (GOLD analysis project Ga0181523, IMG submission 119752) | Peatland microbial communities from MTU Mesocosm Facility, Houghton, MI, USA - PEATcosm2014_Bin05_30_metaG | ecosystem: Environmental > Terrestrial > Soil > Wetlands > Peat | place...
CGAATTGATTTTTCGGACTCCGCAAGTTTTTTCTCGAACCAAAGCGTCCCCATCGAGAATCGGGACATTTTGTATGTTTCGAACGCACCCATCACGGAGGTTCAGAAAGCCCTCAACGTACTGTTCTCCGTGGCCTATCCCACCTTGGCTCTCAAGCAGGTCGGGTTCTGATGAAAGCTTGGCTTCGCCGCCATCGGTTATTCGTACTGCTCGTGGCGGTGCCGACGTGCGGCGCCGTCGCTTATTACGGACTCATCGCCTCGGATGTATATGTTTCGGAATCCCGCTTTCTGGTGCGCAGTCCTCAGCGACAGACGCCAACCAGTTTCGTAGGGCAGCTTCTGCAGGGAACGGGGTTTTCGCGCTCCCAGGATGACACCTATTCGGTGCGCGACTACATCTTGTCGCGAGATGCTTTGAAGGAGCTCGATAAAAAACTCGATATTCGCAGGGCGTACTCGAATTCCAATGTCGATGTGTTCGATCGGTTTCCCGGGTTGGGCTGGAACCGCAGCTTCGAGAAATTCTTTCTCTATTACGGCAAGCACATCGGCGTCGACTACGACCCCGTGTCGTCGATCTCTATGTTGACGGTACGCGCATTCAGTGCCGAAGATGCATACAAAATCAACCAGTCGCTGCTCGACATGAGCGAGCGCTTGGTCAACACGTTAAACGATCGAAGCCGCCGGGACCTGATCAGCTTCGCCGACAACGAAGTGAAGATCGCCTCGGATAAGGCCAAAGACGCGGCTCTCGCGCTGCTGACCTACCGCAGCAGTCACGCAGTATTCGAACCCGACAAGCAAGCGGCGCTGCAGCTCGAGGGAGTCGCGAAGATCGAACAGGAGTTGGTGTCCACCGAGGCGGAGTTGGCGCAAGTCAAGAAGCTCTCGCCCGACAATCCGCAGATCCGCGCGCTCAACAGCCGCGCCGACTCACTGCGCGCTGCGGTCGCCTCAGAGGCCTCCAAGGTCACGAGCGCGCGCGGTTCCTTCAGCGCCCGCGCCCCTAATTTCGAGCGACTTGCGCTGGATGTGGAATTCGCCGACAAACAACTGGGTGTCGCACTGGCGGAACTCGAGTCGGCGCGCGCCGAGGCGCTGCAAAAGCAGCTATACCTCGAAACCCTGGTGCAACCCAATTTGCCGGACAGGGCGATGGAGCCAAAGCGGTTCCGCTCGATATTCACGGTTTTGATCCTCGGTTTGGTCTTTTGGGCCGTCGTCAGCATGTTGATTGCCAGCATCCGCGAACATGCGGACTAGCACGGCGATTTTCTGATGGCCACGATCAGCGAGTTATCGTTCTTTCAGAGTCTAGCGATCCAAGGCCGCGTGTTGCATGCGCTAATGATGCGCGAGCTAATCACGCGATTCGGCCGGGATAATCTCGGGGTACTGTGGCTGGTCGGCGAACCGATGATCTTCACGCTCGGCGTGGCGACCCTGTGGAGCGCGGCCGGACTCGCGCACGGGGGCACGGGGATACCCATCGTGGCCTTCGCGGTCACGGGCTATTCCTCCGTGCTGATGTGGCGTAATGCCGCGACGCGATGCAGCGCGGGCATCGAACAGAATAAGCCCTTGTTGTTTCATCGAAGCGTTCTCATCATTGATGTTTTTTTGACGCGCATCGCGCTGGAAGTCATCGGCGCCACCAGTTCATTCATCGTTCTTTCGCTTTTCTTTATATTTATCGGCTGGATGCCCCTGCCCGACGATCTTTTGGTCGTTCTCGCCGGCTGGTTCATGTTGGCGTGGTTAGGCGCGAGTATGGCGTTGCTCGTGGGCGCGGGTACCGCATTTTCACATCTTGTCCACCGGCTATGGCATCCGATATCTTATTTGCTGTTTCCCATGTCCGGCGCGGCCTTCATGGTCGACTGGCTCCCGAAGCGCCTCCAAGACGTCGTCCTATCCTTGCCTATGGTTCACGGCGTCGAACTGCTGCGCCACGGCTATTTCGGCAATGTCGTGCGGACGCACTACGACATCGGCTATATGGCCGAGTGCTGTTTGGCGCTGACACTGTGCGGCTTGTATGTCGTGCGTGAAGCCAACCGCCGGGTGGAGTTCTAATGCTATCCGTCGAACACGTGTCGAAAATCTATGAGACCCGGCACGGACCGTACAAGGTGTTCGACAACGTGAGCTTCACCCTGCAGCGCGGACGGAACCTGGGGATTCTAGGGCGTAACGGTGCGGGCAAATCCACCATGATTCGGCTGATCAGCGGTGCCGAGCGGCCCACCACTGGCCGTATTCGGCGAGGCATGCGCATCTCATGGCCCCTCGCATTCACCGGAGCATTCGCTCACAATCTGACGGGCCTCGATAATTTGAAATTCGTATGCCGTGTGTACGGCATCAACTACAAGCCCCTCGTGCCCTTCGTCGAGAACTTCACCGAGCTCGGGGCGTTTTTCCGCGAGCCCGTCATGCATTACTCTCACGGCATGATGACGCGATTGGCCTTTGCCCTGTCCATGGCCATCGAATTCGACTGTTTCTTGATCGATGAGGCGATGATCGTCGGGGACGTGCGCTTTCACGAGCGCTGCCGCTATGAACTGTTTCAGAAGCGCAAGGACCGCGCCTTTATCCTAGTGAGCCACGATGTAAATGCGATCAAGACTTATTGCGAAAACGCGGTCGTTTTACACGACGGCCGGCTCTTTTCTTTTCCCGACGTCGACGCCGCATATGGTTTTTATCTGGAGACGCTGGCAGAAAGGCCAGAAGTGATTGAGCAATGGCGTATGTGAGGGCTCATCGTTGAGCACCGACCTGCAAGCGCTGGTTGATGGTCTACCGTGGCACCATTCCATCGACCTGGGCGGCGGCGTGGTTACCGCCGGGAGCAAATCGCTGTCAATTTGCGGCGATGAAGCGAATCTCATTTTCGATCGCGTCGATTTGAGGGGGCGTACGGTGCTCGATGTCGGGGCTTGGAACGGCTTTTTCAGCTTTGAAGCCAAACGTCGCGGCGCGACGCGTGTGCTCGCAACGGACTCGTACTGCTGGTCGCATCCGCAAATTCGCGGTCGCGAGGCGTTTGACCTTGCGCGTGCCGCACTTGGCGCCGACGTGGATGCGCGCGAGATCGATATAGCGGACCTCTCTGCGGAGACGGTCGGTAAGTTCGATGTCGTTCTCTATTTGGGGGTCTTTTACCATCGCTACGATGCCATTGAAGCTCTCGCTAGGGTCGCCGTCCTCACGCAGCATGTCCTGATAGTCGAGACCCATTTGGACCTTAGAGATATCGGCATTCCAGCCATGGCCTTTTATCCAGGAAGCGAACTGAACAACGACCCGACGAATTGGTGGGGTCCGAATGAACATTGCATGAAGGCGTTGCTAAACGGCCATGGCTTCACGGACATAGAAGTGACCGCGCATCCGGCGGCCCACAATCGGGCGATCTTCCACGCTTGGCGGTCGAAGGAAGCGCGAATAAGGCCTCTGTCGAAAGACGCTCGGCTCGAGGCCCTACCCGAGGCGTAACGACCAGAATACGATGAGCAGCATCGTTTCCTTGCGATCGTTCGTGCAGCGGTGAAGTCAAACTGGTGGAGATTTGCGAGGAAATAAGTTTCGCGCCGCACAACTGGTAACAGACATTTGCGGATGTGCCGGCATTTTTTCACCGGCGATTCGCCTTTTGGCCCCATCATGGCGCTGAATCAGGACCCCATTATGAGCCCAGCGAGACCTATCGTGCGGATGATAATCAAACACGCCTGCAAGGTCGTGCCGTCGAAATCGATCAAGACATGGTTTAGCGGAAGCGTGTCGGCGTTTGAGACGATCGGCAAATGCCGAAGGTCGCCGAGGCATTAAATAGTGTGTGGATATTCGGCCGCGACGGAATCGTGATCACACACAGGAGTTTAGTCTGTGAAAGTTATCCTCACCTGTGGCCATCCCGAATCCGGTTATCAATTGATGCATGAAGCGCTCGTCGCCGCCGGACTCGCGCGCGCGCAGCCTTCTTACCGTGAGGGAGTATCTGCGACGGAACTGCAGGAAAAGCTTATACGGGCGCGCGAATTGTCATTGACGAAGGGACTGTCCGTCGATCACGGCTTCGCCGAAGAGATTTGGCGTGATTGTGCGACCGATCTCTTTATGGGTAATTCGACTGAAGCCGACTGGGGTTGGGCAGATGCCAGAACGATTTGGCTGGTTGAATTCTGGAAATCATTTGACCCCAATATCCGGTTCGTGCTGGTCTATTCGGCGCCTGAGCTCACAATTTCGAAAATGCTCCAAACAATGGAGGCGACGCCAGAGAATCTCTCTAGATCGATTGCCTCGTGGATCGCCTGCAACACGGAAATTCTGCGATTCTACAATCGCAATCCGAAACGTTGCATGCTGGTAAATGCGACAGCCGCGGCACTTGAGCCAGCCCGGTTCGTCAATAGAGCTCTCGCCATCATTGGGCCGCGAATCGAACCGCTTTCGTCAGAGACAGAACTCACCCGAGCGAACATCTCCATGGTCGCCGTTAGCCTGGCGAAGGCGCTCATCGGGGACAATCACCATGCGACAGCCCTCTATCAGGAGTTGGAGAGTACCAGCGATTTTGCCGACCCGACCGCCTCCGTTGCGGAAGCCAAATCATTTAAGCCTTGGCGAGAGTACATGTGTCTCTTGGACAATCTCAGATGTGCCGTCGAGGAAAGACGAGAGCAGCATAAGCGAACCAATCACCTGCAAATGGAGTGCAGGCGTTTTGCGCAGGCGCTGAAGCAGGCACAAGGTCAAACCGACGAATTGGCCAGCCAACTGAGCCCCGCGCTAAGGTCCTTGGATGCTGCTCAGGCGCCATCGCGCAGTGCAGAACTTGCACATGAAAACGAAGCTCTGCGACTTCAAGTGCTCCAAGCCCAGAAAGAACGCGAATATTACGCGTTAAAGTGCGGAGGGCTTGAATCTGATCTTCGGACCGAACTCAAAGAACGAGTGTTTCAAGAGCAGTTCTTACGTCACCACGTTACCAGCGTGGTAATCGATATGCGGCAAGAAATCGAAGGCGATAACTGGTACTACGTGGAGCACGATGGCCGTTGGGCTGGTCCCAATGAAGTCAGTTCCATAAGAATGCCGGCGTTGGGCGCAGGATCCTACAAAGGGCAATTAGATGTCACAGATTCGATGGCAAAAGATATTTTGAGGGACATGGGGTTTTTCTTCAACGGCCGCCCGTTGGAATGTAGTAAGAACTGGGATACTTACCCCGCGCTCATTTCGTTCCTAATTATGGCCACCACAATTGCCGATTCTCCAATTTGGGAGTTTCAATTCAAGTTTCTAAAATTGATCTCTCCCGCCGATCATGGCTCGGATGACCGACGTAATCTCGCGATTAAGGTGCGTTCCGTCAAACTAGATATCATCTCCTGAGCGTTGGGGCGATTTGCGGTTATCGCGAAGGACGGACCCGTAATGAATACAAATCTACTCCTGGATGTTTGGATGGACTGCCTTCAAGTCATTGTACCCGCCGGCGGCGTTGTGCATGTGGGCGCCGGCAATGGCCACGCAGCAGTGCGCTACGCCGATTGGGGCATCGATACCGCTATCTTTATCGAGGCGGATGAGAGTTTTCACACCAAGCTTGCGGCGACTCTTCATGGGCGTTCGGGTTGGAATATACATACCGCACTGGTAAGCGATACTGCGAAGGAAATGGACTTCTTTGTCGCCTCCAACCCAAATGAGAGCGGTGTGCTTCGACCCGAAATATTTACAGGCTTTTGGCAAAACCTGAGGACTCGGGAACAGCGTCGGCTCAATGCAACCACCCTGGAGTCGATTCTTGCAGTTTCTAAGGGCAGCGCGAAAATCAATTGGGCGGTAGTTGACTGCGTCCCGGCCTTACCAGTATTGCGCGGCGCGAAACAATACCTTGAACGATTGGACGTCGTAATTGCACGAGTCATTCTCGACGAGTCCAATGCACCGAAGAATGATGAGGCGACCAAATCACAGGTTGATGAATTGCTTTTTTCACGCGGCTATTCGTGCGTCGCATACCAGGAAGAGCTACAGCCGGCTGTTGGAAGCGCGTTTTATGTGCGCAATTGGAATCGCTTATATAAGAAAAGACTGGAGGATGAACGCCAATTGACGTCGGCGCATCAGACGCAGGAGGAGCAGCTTTGTGTCGCTCTAGACACTCATACAGCGTTAGCCGCTGATCGGCAGGCTGAACTCGCTAGCCTTACAAAGGTTCATGAGGAGCGCGTTGAAGAATTGTCAACGGTAAAGGAGAAATTGACGGCGCAAATAGAAGACCTCGAAGGGCAGGTTGCGCAGCTGACGCAGGAAGGCAACGACAGCCGAAGGCTCCTTGTCGAGCGCGAGAATCAGTTGAGCGGACTGAGCGCGGCGCATGCTGAATTGGTCCATGTATCGCAGGAGCGTTCCGCGCAAATCGATCAACTGGCGAGGGCTCATGAGGAGCGCGCCGCGGAATTCACGATGGCGACGGAGAAATGGACGAGCCAAATAGGAGACCTTCAAAGGCAGGTTGCACGGCTGACGCAGGAAGGCAACGACAGCCGAGGACTCCTTATCGAGCGCGAGAATCAGTTGAGCGAACTGACAGCGGCGCATGCTGAATTGATCTATGTATCGCAGGAGCGTTCCGCGCAAATCGATCAACTGGCGCAGGAGCGCAACGACGGCCGAAGGCTCCTGATCGAGCGTGAGAATCAGTTGAGCGAACTCACACGGGCGCATGATGAACAAACTCGTCTTGCGGCCGGGCGGCTTGCCCAGATCGAGAAGTGGGTGGCAGCTGAAGCCACCCTAAAGCAAGAGTTACTCGAAGCAAGACAGAGTGTTTCTCTGGGTATGAAACTCCAGATGTTGCGTGAAGCGGATCTAAAGGACCTGCAAATTAGGTACCAAGAGTCGTTGTCCATACAGGACCGGCAGCACCAGATGCTGGGCAGGTTAGGCGAGCGTCTAAGCGTTGCGTCCGGCTACTTTCATCAATTGGCGGAGAGTCGAGCTGTACTGGAACATGAGGTCGAAGAGAACTCCAGAGTCGATCCCACCCCTCATCCCAACGCATCGCCGTTGCTCGAGCGCAAGAGCGGGTCCCAGACGAATTCCAAACAGTCATCCAACCACTTGCTTGCTGTCAAGCTGAAATCCCGGCACGCCAAATCCTCGAGCAAGCCGACGAGTAAGCGAAAGAAACCGGGGCGATTATGAACGCTAAGAACCCGCTCATTCGACGCCCGGTCGACCAGCTGGTAGCTGCGCTTGACGATGCTTTGAGTTTGGTTAAAGAGTTTGTGCACAGCAGCGACGAGAAGATCAGCGTCTCGCACAAGGATCCCGCCAGTCTACTGGAGCAATGCCTGTCGGTGTGCGCACGACATCAGGCGGTAACTCCGGAGCCGATCCGCCTCGTTCACCATTTCGCTTGTACAGGCGGTACGCTTTTATGCAAATGTATTGCCGCGATGCCAAATGTGCAACTTCTGAGCGAAGTCGACCCCCTGAGCACCGTACTGGAGCAACCCGGCAAACCGAGATTTGCTTCGACCGATATGGTGACTGTCATGCGCCAGAGTACCAGGGGTGCGAATCCTGAAATTCTTATAGAGCTGTTTCTCAATAATCTGAGGATTATTCATTCAGATACAGTCACGCTCGGGCAGCGATTGGTTGTTCGGGATCATACGCACAGCCATTTTTGCTTTGGAGGGGAAATTCAGGCACGACCAAGCTTGCGCGAAATTGTGTCGTCAAGATTCCCGATTAGGTCGGTAGTCACGGTACGCCATCCACTCGATAGTTTTCTTTCGCTCGAGACAAATGGGTGGCTGAATTTCTGCCCTGCCACTATTGATGAGTACTGCAGGAGATATATCGCTTTCCTTCACGCCTATGAAGGCGTTCCAGTGCTCAAATACGAAAGCTTCGTCGCCGCACCCCATGAAGTAATGCGTAAAATTTGTTCTCTTTTAGAGATTCCTTACTCGGATCAGTTTATCGATTTGTTCAGTGTATTTCGGCTGACGGGCGAGAGCGGCAGGCGCTCCAACTTTATCGAATACAGACCCCGTAGACCTGTGAACGAACGGCTCTCAAAAGAATTGCATCAGTCACATCACTATCAAGCTCTTCGGGCGATGCTGAAATATGGAGAATAACGAATGTCTCTGATGAATGCGTCGACCATACAGAGGCGGGTTTGAGGCGTTAGTTCCGCAAACGTAGCTAGATTACTCAACAGGCGCCGGATCGGAAAAAAATAGGCTACATGATGAAGATCGCGTTCTTGAATGCATTTCCAAATTTATCCCACTCCGCTGAAAGGGAATTCATACAACGTTGTATTGCCGTGCTCCCGAAGCTCGGACACGTGGCGATCGAAGTTACAACTTCGGACGACATTATCGCGTTTGATCCAACTTTCGTTGTAATAACGCACGAATTTGCCGCAAAGACCACTGCCCATTACACGGTAGGGTTACTGTGGAGTCCCACTCAATTCTATAAAGATGACCCGGAGCGAGTGAAGGCTATCCGTTCGTGGGATCTGGTGGTGCCAATAAATGCCGCGACCCGCAACTTCGCGCGGGACATCCAGTTTCCGGTGAGGCATCTGACCTCTGTAAGCGACCTCAATTTTTACCCTTCGGCAGCTACTACGGAACTTGGATTACCAGATCCCTTGACACTTAGCCTGGCCTATGTCGGCGCCCATTGGGACGGATCGCGCCACGAACACCTCTTCCGTGCCCTCGCTGAAACGGTGGATCTACACGTTTATGGTCCCCCGAACGCTTGGGCGCATATGCAAAATTACTACCGTGGCCCTCTCCCGTTCGACGGGCATGCCGTGATCAAGACTCTCAACCGGCACGGCATCGTTCTGGCGATCCATAAGCCCGCACATGTCGAGGAGGGCACCCCTAGCATGCGTGTCTTCGAGGGTTGCGCGGCCAAATGCCTTGTAATCACAGATCCATTACAACCTCTCGTGGAGATATTCGCAGATAGCCTGAACTACATAGATTCGAGGCGCAGCCCACGGGCCGTGGCGCGCGCGGTCGCTGACATTATGAGCACCTACATGAGCGACCCCGCACGCTACGTTGACGCGGTCAACCGGGTGAACGCTATTTTTCGATCCAAGATCTCCCTCGAGAAACTTCTTTCTTCCTTGGTTGAGGATGTGACCGAGCGCCTTCGATCCTCCCGGATCGCGGAGGAAATCGACGCGGAGGGTCCCGACGTGACGGTTATCATCCGCTGTGGGTCAAGACCACTATCCATGATCCAGCGTGCCGTCGCCTCACTAAGGAACCAAAGCTATAAGCGGATTGGCATTCTTTTCGCACGCTTCGCCGAAATCGCAGGTTTTAGCACTTGGCTCGATTTATTGCGCGAGGAAGCGCGGTTTCTCTTTGTAACCGATTTACCAACCCCGGCTTCCGGCGTCCGCAGCACTGCCATGTGGGCGGGCCTGCGCGCAATTGAAACGGAATTTTTTTGTATGCTCGACGACGATGATGCGCTCTTTCCAAATCATCTATCGAGCCTTGTCGGCCTCCTGCAGAAGAATCCACACATATCGATCGCTTACTCGGGAGTAATTCGCGAGGAGGAGGACGGTATTTTCTTGAATGAGCATCTGCGATTCAAGGGCGATTTGGGTCAGGAGATCCGCGAACGTCGCGAGCTAAAATTCTTCGACGACTTCAACATAGATAGATTGTTGCGATTCGACAATTATATCCAATCGAACTCTTGGCTGGCGCGCAAGCTAGTCCTTACACAGGATGTGCTTGACGACCCGGACTTGGAAGTGTCTGAAGATATGTACTTTTACTTGCTTCTCGCTAGTCGACACCAATTTCTTTTTTCAGGAGCGGTGTCGGCTGTCTGGAATTGGCGCTCGGCGGCCAGCGATAATTCGATGACTTCTGTGTCGCAGTATCGATGGGAATTAAATGGCGAGCGTCTCTTGCGGCGCCTGTCGCAAGTGAGCTTTTTAGGAGGATTTCAGGGGCGCGACGTGCTTGGTCGCGGCATTCTAATTAACCGACCGAACATGGCTGGCGAGCAAGCATTCGTAACGGGGGATGGGCACGGTAGCAATCAAGAGCAAGGGCGAGTCATTGGCCCTCGCGGGCATCTTAAGGCTACGCATGAATACGACCTTGGCTACAGTATTGATTTTTCCACCGCTCGTCTGCCGTCGTTTATCGTAGATGCTCACGGTCTTTCGGGATCTGAGCCGTGGGGCCGGTGGACCGTGGGATCAAACGTGGTTCTCAGATTTCGCAGACCGCTGCCGCGGGCATTTGCGCTTCAGATCCGTGGCTATGCATTCGACAGCAATCATCAGAAACCAATTACGGTTATGGTCGGCCGAACAGAAGCATGTCTTGTAATGAGTGCTACGTTGAAAGACGGCAGATATTGCGTAGATATCAATAACGAAGACAGCGCCGATTTCATACTTTTTCGCATCCCCAATCCAGAAGCCCCAGCAAATCTCTGGCCAGGGCTTGCAACCGACACGCGCAAGCTTGGGCTTGCGCTCATTCGGCTTGATTTGATCGAGTCGGATGCTAACGGCAATGCTTAGCTCCAGCTTCGCCGCGCTGATTAAACGGCGAAGTGGTCAGCTTAAATTAGTCTCGATGTTCAGAATCGGATAGCATGCCAACAGAATGGTGGCTGCATGGGGCCCGCTCACTATCGTCGGCGCCTCGCCGTGTGAGTCTGAGTCCTTCTAGACCGGTATTATTCATTGGTGGTCGTGATGCCATTGGATGTGGAATAGAAACCAACACCTGTGGTGGACCGCTGGAAGAATTGCCCGCACCAAGAACGGATTTGCTTCATTTGCTTTAGGGAAATTGGTATCTATTTGAGTAGGTTACGTGACAGAGTTCTATTGGTCTAGATAGCGCGACGAGCCACTTTGAAGGCGACTTAGATGGAGCTCGGTGGATCTTTTGTGATTTGCCGCAAAGCGAACGCTCGTGACCGAGGGCTTCCGGTCGTGCCTGTGTGAAAACTCGTGCCTACTAAATTTACTTTACAAAACAAGGGAAGAAACCCTCTTGCGGTTCGATTCTGAGTAAATTGATTGATCAAGAATCGCCTGAATCAAAATCTGGCAAATCGTTTTTGTGTTTTTGCACAGGCTCGGTCGAGACCCGCCATTGGGTGGGCGCAGTGATGACCGGCTCTAGTCGGCCGCAGTCTGACCCTATGAGCTCACAAAGGATCTTGCGACATGACCGTGCAAATCAATCTCGACTACGATTACCAATTTAACCGGCGACCAAAAAACAAGTTTATTAACGAACTCATCAGGCGCCACGAAACACAATATCTCGAGATGTTGAAAAACATATCGAAGTACAAAGAGAGCTTCACAAATATAAAGCTCACGGAGCCTGACCAAGGTACTGAACCGTACTGGCTCAATGCCTGGTTGCCGGGCCTGGATGCCATGTCTATTTACACGCTAATCGCCGAATTTAAGCCTATAACCTATGTCGAGGTAGGTTCCGGCAATTCGACGAAATTCGCGCGTCGAGCGGTAGCCGACCATTCGCCGTCGACCAAGATCATTTCAATCGACCCCAATCCTCGTGCCGCGATAGACCGTCTCTGTGATTCCGCGCTCCGGTGCCCGCTCGAGAATTTGGACACCGCAATATTTGCCGAATTACAGAAGAACGACGTTATATTTATTGATAATTCTCATCGAAGTTTTCAGAATTCGGACGTTACAGTTTTCTTCACCGAAATACTGCCCGCAATAAGAGCAGGGGTAATTTATGGCTTGCACGATATTTTCTGGCCGGAAGACTATCCCGTTGGATGGGAGGGCCGTGTTTACAATGAACAATATATTCTTGGCGCCTATTTGCTGGGTGGCGCGGCCGGTGATCACATAATTCTGGCAAACCACTACGTCTCGAGCGAGCCCAGTCCGTCACTTAAGGCGCAGTTGGATTTGTTATTTGAGGATGCCGCACTAGCGGATGTTCGGCGCAGCGGCGGATGTTTCTGGGTACAAAAATCCTAATGTTCGTGGATCTATCCATTATCGAGAAAAATGGTGGCCCGACATGCCGTGGAATCGCGAGGTCGCGGGAGACGATGTGAAATCGTGAGCATTTCACTTTTCGAGCTTTTGTCACGCATACCCAAACAGCTCGAAGTCTTCCGCAAAGCGCCTGCGCACTGTCCTTGCAATCCGATGATCGCATTGAATAGTGTCGCGTTGGTTTGCTTCCCCAGCGTTCAAATGCCGAACATTTTCCGGGGTCGGCAGCCCAAGGAATTGCGCCAGCCTTACGATATTCGCATAAACGCCGCTCTCATATCGTACGACGAGGCTTGGCATTTCAATTCTTTCGCCAATCCTTACGAAGTCTGCTATTGGCCGCATATCACGCACCATCGTATTGAATGCGTCGAGCTCAAACGGCGCTTGTGCTGCGCGGGCTCCGTTTAGCACTCGGATTGGAGCGAAGTAGAGCGATAACGCGCGGTCGATGGGGTGCCGAACGCTCATTGCAATCTTGTAGTCGGATAATTGAACTACGGCGGCATAGTCAGACAGCGTGGCGTGCTTGTGAGGTGTTACAGGCCCAGCAATCCCAAAGGTGTTTATACCGTCATGGTTCTCGCGAATCTGCTTACTGTCCTCGCTGAAGGGCAGCAAATAGTTTTGGATCGAGTTGCCACCAGTTCTTGGAACGTGAAGAAAAATGAACCGATGCGCCTGCGATAGCATGTTAGAACTGTGGTACAGACAGGGCGACTATGCTATCTATTTCTACAGTCTGCTCCTACCGTCCGCAAGGCACGTGGCGCCACTATGTTCGCAGAGGTAGCACAGTTCATTTTCTTAGCCGCTTCGCCCACGCCGGCGATTTCGACTTGTTGGCCTCCAGATATTGGTCGTAAAGCTGCACTTCGTAAAAGGTGGATGTGGTCCCCCTTACCTTGCGCAGAACACTAAAGATGCTTTGGTCATGGCGGTGTGCTTCAAAATCCGGGTGCTCTTGAGCTTTCGACGGCGCGTCGCTCGAAAAATGATAATCATCCTCCACCGCCAGCGATGCCCACTTGTCGATAATGGCTCTATTTTCGTCCGTCGGGCAGAAAATAAAAAATCCGCTGCTGAGTTGGCTTGTGTTCATTACTCTCGCATTGGTTCCGACCCCAACTCTCAACGCCAAGTCTTTCTTTGTCCACTTATACTCAGTATGAATATTAAAAAATGACAACATTCTCCATTCGCTTTCTTGAGCGGTATCCAGATATTCTTGAAATCTATTTCTGGCTGACGGATTAAGTGCAAAACCAGCATCCAAATAAATTATTAAATCATCATCGCGCGCGTCTTGGCATGCCTGCTTCACAACCTGTGACTTCCAAATGTAGTAACCGAATCCCTTCTTGTTTTCAAGCATGAAATTTCCGTGCCGTTTCAGGTAATCCTTATCTAACGAACTCCTATTACATACATGAATTTCATCGAAGAGCCGCATGGATTCCGCTTGGTGATAGAAGGCATTGCCACGCTCCATAAATTCACCATCAGCAAAAGAAATCAATCTGATCATTGCTTGCCCCATGCCTCAACGACCTGACACCGCATTTATTCCGACCCGGCCGAATAGTCCGCGGTTGATTCGGCTATTCGTGCACGACGACGAATCGCTACCGAGCCAGTTCCGTCGCGAGCCGCGCCACCGCCTCCCGAATATCCGCCTCGCTGTGCTCGCAGGACATAAAGAACCGCAGGCGGGCGAGTTTCTCGGGCACCGCGGGATACAGGATCGGCTGCACGTTGATGCCGCGCTCGAATAGGGCGGCCGACAGGCGCGCCGCGCGCATCGAGCAGCCGACGATGGCGGGTATGACCGCGAGGCCCGCACTGGTTCCCGTATTGACGCCCGTCTCGCGCGCCAGTTTCAGAAACAGCGCACCGCGCTCGCGCAATGTGGCGGCGCGCTGTGGCTCACGGCGCAGGCACTCGAGCGCCGCCAAAGAGGCGGCCGCCACCGGCGGCGCCATGCCGACGCTGTACAGGAATCCGGGGGCGAGAAACTTCAGGTGTTCAATGAGCGCCGTTTCGCCGGTGATGTAGCCGCCGCAGCCGGCGAGCGCCTTGCTGAGCGTGCCCATCCAGATATCAACATCAGCGCCTTGAAGCCCGAAGTGCTCGCGAACGCCGAGCCCGGCTGCACCCATGACGCCGAAGGAATGGGCTTCGTCGATCATCAGGAACGCCTTGTGGCGTCGTTTGATGTCGATGAAACGCGGTAGCTCCGGGAAATCCCCGTCCATGCTGTAGATCCCTTCGATGACGATCAGCACGCGCTCGAATTGGTGTCGTTGCTGCGACAGGAGCGCGTCCAGGGCCTCCCAGTTGTTGTGCGCGAAGGGCAGGCGGCGCGCGCCGGAGAGGGCAATTCCCTGCAGCGTGCTGTTGTGGATGAGTTCGTCGTGCAACACCAAGTCGCGCGGACCGAACAGATACCCGATGGTCGTCACATTGGTCGCATGACCGCTCACGAATGCCACCGCATCCTGGGTGCCGTAGGCATCGGCAATCGCCGTTTCGAGCTCGCGGTGCAGCGGCCGCTCGCCGGAAACGGCGCGGCTTGCCGAGACCGATGTGCCGTAGCGGTCGATGGCGCTCTTGGCGGCCGCGGCAATCCTCGGGTGGCCGGACAGTCCCAGATAGTTGTAGCTCGAGAAGTTGAGGTACTCGCGGCCGCCGATCCGCGTCCGCCCACCGGCAATGCCATCGTGCGGCTTGAAGTACGGGCTGTCGATGCCGAGTTGCGCAGCGCCATCGGCGAGGATGCGCAACTGCTGATAGCCGGGATGCTTATCGAACCGATAGTACTGCTCCGGAATCGCGGCGTTGCCGGCGGCCATCTCGGCAAATCGATGCAAAGGCACTTCCGCCGCACTCCCTTGACGCAGGCGCCTCTCCAGGCTCTGTTGAATCAATTTTTCCTTGATCTGCGGCGTCAGGCCCACCAGGGATTTACGGCTCATTTTCTTGCCCGTTTCCGTTACTTAATCATGCGCCGATTGGCTGCGACCTCGTCCAATCGCAGACTGCCCGCGATCCGATCGAGCTCTGCAGCCGGCAGCTCCACGGCATGTTGGCTTGCGATCCTCTCGATTTGGGTTCGCGCTTCATTGGCATGACTCGCGGGAGCGCCTGCGGCTTCCTCGCCACGCAGCTGCTCCATGATCCAAGTCGCGAGCTTGGTGATGGTCGGGCTCTCGGACAGTGCCATCATGGGCAGGCGCGTGCCGAAACGGCTCTCGACCGCAACCACCAATTCAACTCCCATCAAAGAGTCGAGACCCATCTGCTGGATCGAGCGCGTGGCATCGATCTTGTGGGGCGAAATGCGCAGGATTTCGCCAATTTCGGCCTTCAGCATATCGACGATGATGTCGAGCAGGGCGTCCGGCGATTGCTCCGCGAGCAGGCGCTTGAGATCGTGCGCCCCCTCATCCGCGGCTTCGGTGTCGCCGGCAGTCCGCGCCAATTCGACGAATTTCGGCGACGCCGCGCTCGGCAGGAAGCGGCTCAAGGCGCCCCAGTCGAGTTCCAGCACACCCAGGTCCGATCGGTCTTCGAGCAGCATGGTTTCCAGCACCTCGAATGCAGCCGCCGACTTGAGCGCAGAGCCGCCCATGCGGCCCTGCAGCGCGTCTTTTATCTCTTTATTGCGTGCCAGATAGCCCACGTCGTCGATTGCCCCCCAGCGTACGCACGTGGCCGGCAGTCCGGCGGCGCGACGTGCTCTGGCGAGGGCCTCGAGCGATGCATTCGCCGCCACGTAATTACCTTGACCGGGATTGCCGAACAGGGTCGTTGCCGATGAATACAGCACGAAGAAATCGAGCGGCAGGTGGCGCGTCAGCTCATGCAGATGCTGAGCCCCAAGCACTTTCGGCGCCATCACACCGCGGATCTGCGCAGCGTTCATGTCGCGGATCAAGCCGTCGTCGATGACCATGGCGGAGTGGACAATTCCGCGCAGCGGCGGCATCTCCCGCGCGACGTTCTCGAGCAGGCACTTGAGCACCGCGCGATCGGTGACGTCGCAGGCGCGCGCCTGAATGCGAACGCCGCGACGTTCGAGCCGCACGAGCGCGGTCTTCGCTTCGTCCGCGCTCGCACCGCGGCGGCCGATGAGTACCAGGTGTCGCGCGCCGCGATCAGCCAGCCACTCGGCGGTACGCAAGCCGAAGCCGCTCAAACCACCGGTAATCAGGAACGTTGCGTGCGGCGATAAATCCAGATGGCGGGTCTCGGATCTCGGCCCAATCGCCGATCGCGGCACGGCCAAGGTATCGGAAATCCCGCCGCGGTAAGTCACGACGATCTTGCCGATCTGGCGCGCCTGCTGCATGTGCCGGAACGCATCCACCACGGAGCGAGCATCGAATGCCTGATAAGGCAGCGCATGGAGCACGCGCTCGTTGAACAAATCGAGCACTTCAGCAAACAGCCGCTGCGTCAGATCCGGTCGGTGCAACATCAATTGGTCGGCGTCGACGCCGAAGTAGCTGATGTTGTTGCGGAAAGGGCGCAGTCCGATGCGGGTGTTTTCGTAGAAGTCGCGCTTGCCGAGTTCAATGAAGCGGCCGAATGGCTTCAACACCCGGAAGTTGCGGTTGATGGCCTCGCCCGCAAGGGAATTGAGCACCACGTCGACGCCGCAGCCTTCGGTTTCCTTGAGGATCTGGTCGGCGAAGGCCAAACTGCGCGAGTCAAAGATTTTCAGTACACCGAGCAGGCGCAAGAAATCCCGTTTTTCCTCCGAGCCCGCGGTGGCATAGATCTCGGCACCACACCACTGGGCAATTTGAATCGCCGCGATGCCGACACCGCCGGCAGCGCCATGAATCAGCACTTTCTCGCCCTCTTGCAGCCGCGCCAGATGGTGCAACGCGTAATAGGCCGTAAAAAAGGCGCTGGGAATAGTGGCTGCCGCTTCGAACGACAATCCGGCGGGGATGAGCGACAGAGCGCGGGCGCGCGTTACCAGGCGGTCGCCAAAACTCGACGGCGCGAAACCGACCACGGCGTCTCCCGGCGCAAAGCCTCCGGCACCGGGGCCCACGCCCAGGACCACGCCGGAAAATTCGAGCCCCAGGCTAGGACCCGCAAAGCCACTCTCCATGGCCTCATCGGATAACAGGCCGAGCGAGTACATGATGTCGCGAAAATTAAGTCCGGTGGCTTTGACCGCCACCTCGACCTGATCCTCGCTCGGCGCCGATCGCGGATAGCGCTCCCATCGCAGGTTCTTGAGCTGCCCAGGCAGCGCGAAGCCTAATCGCAGGTTGCTGCCCGCGTCGGTGGGCGGCGCCAGGTGATCTTGGTGACGCCGTAAATCCCTCATTCCCAAGCGCGGTGCATAGCGCTCGCCGGCCGCCGTGAGAATGATCTCTTGCTCGGCATCGCCGTCCAGAAGTTCGCGGGCGAGGGCGCCGGCGGTCACGCCCAGATCCGCTGCGGCCGTCTCCAAGTCGATTATGCGCACCGCTGCGCGACCGGCCTCGTTCATCAGGGTCCGAGCGAACCCCGCAAGCGGCGCATCAGCGATCGCCGAGGGGCGCCCTGCCGCTACGCACCCTCGATCGGGCAGCAAATACGTCGCCGCCTCTGCGGTCACGAAGCTCAAGGTGGCGCAAAGGGCGTCGCGTTCGCACGCTTGATTGAGCGCGACCGCCATGGCGCAGCGCTCTACCTGCGCCTCGAAAAGCGGCGCCGCCTCCTCGGTTGTACGCACGGCGTTGAGACCGCTGAGGTAAACGATGCCATCCAGTGCGCCGCGCAGCTGCGCGGCGTCGCGCAGAATTCCTTGAATCTCGGGCGCGGCCGACGCGACCGCACAACTGACTTTCTCGCCGACGCCCTCAAGCTGCTGGCGCAGGGCGTCGGCCAATCGCGCCGAATAGCCTTCCGTATCGGCCAACAGCAACCAGTGACGCGCCGGCGGCAATCCCCGCGCTGCGGGTTCGGCCACCGCTTCGCGGACGCTCACCAAACAATACGCGCCGGCGGCGGCGGAGCAGGCGTGCAGCCGCGGCCGCGCGAAGCCGGCCTGGCTCAAGCGATGTTGCCAGAATTCGGCCGGTTGCATGCACGACAGCGGCGTCCCGTCCGGCGCGTCGGTCCACCAGCCGCCGTCTGCGCCAAACACGAAATCCAGCCAGCGTGCGGGATTCTGGCCTAGGACGATGAGCGTGCCTCCATGGGCCAGCTGCGCGCCCGCGTGGTCAATCGCCCGCAGCGCATTGCGCAACGAACGAAAATCGAGCGTGACGATGGCCAAGTTGCAGCTGCCCTGCCGGTCCGGCACGGCCTCGAGATCTGCCGCCTCGAGC
>Ga0181523_10002391_pt1 | contig 18440 bp, 19 predicted proteins | sample PEATcosm2014_Bin_43_FD_119752 | JGI IMG/M metagenome (GOLD analysis project Ga0181523, IMG submission 119752) | Peatland microbial communities from MTU Mesocosm Facility, Houghton, MI, USA - PEATcosm2014_Bin05_30_metaG | ecosystem: Environmental > Terrestrial > Soil > Wetlands > Peat | place...
CGCGCCGTTGCGCGAGCGCGAGAAGCCGTAACCGAGCCGGAAAAACGTGCGCTTGTTGTCGCCGACGAGGCACGCGAACGCCTCGATGGTCTCGGCCGGGCAACCGGTGATGCGCGACGCCCATGCCGGATCGCGCGTCTTGACGTGCACGGCAAGCTCGTGCGGCGCGTCGGTGTAGCGCTCCAGATAATCCCAGTCGGCTTTGCCGTCGCGGAACAGACAATGCATCACCGCGCAAGCCAGCGCGCCGTCGGTGCCGGGCCGGATCAGCACCGGTAGGTCGGCCTGTTTCATGGTCGCGTTCATGTAGACGTCGACGGCGACGATCTTGGCGCCGCGCTCTTTACGGGCGCGCGTCGCGTGCGTCATCACATTGACCTGCGTGTTCGCCGCGTTGGTGCCCCAGATCACCACGACATCGGACTTCGCCATCTCGCGCGGATCGGCACCGGCGAGCTTGCCGGTGCCGGCGATAAAGCCGGTGAAGGCGGGATTGACGCAGATGGTCGAGAAGAAGCCGGAATATTTCTTGGCATGGCGCAGGCGATGGATGCCGTCGCGCATCACGTAGCCCATGGTGCCGGCATAGTAATACGGCCATACCGCTTCCGAGCCGTGGCGCGCTTCGGCGCGGGTGAATTCTTCGGCGACGAGATCGAGCGCGTCGTCCCAGGAGATCGGCGCGAATTGGCCGGAGCCTTTGGCGCCGATGCGGCGCAGCGGATGCAGCAGGCGGTCGGGATGATGCGCCCGCTCGGCGTAACGCGCGACCTTGGCGCAGATCACCCCCGCGGTATAGGCATTGTCGGCAGCGCCGCGAACGCGGCCGATGGTGTGCGCGTCGAACACTTCGACCTCGAGCGCGCAGGTCGACGGACAATCGTGCGGACAGGCCGAGGCGGCAATGCGCGGGCGAACGACTTGGTTCATCGCTGCAATCTAGCCGAAATCGCAGAGCCGCTCCACGGGGGAGCGACGGCGCAGATTACAGCCTCGCGCGCAAGCGCGTGACCGCCTCGACCATGACCCGCAGCTTTTCGTGCGCCAGCGCCCGGCTAATGGTCATCAGCCCGCAGTCTGGCGCAAGCCACACCCGCTTAGGATCGAGCCAAACGAGCACTTCCGAGATCCGGCGCTCGATCGAATCGATCGTCGGCGCGGGCGAGTCGCCCGGATCGACACAGCCGAACATGACGATGCGGTCGCCGCACAGCTTCAGCACTTGCGGATCGAACGAACTGCGGCCGAATTCGACAGTGAACCCACCGATGCGCGTTTCCATCAGGTACGGAAGCAGATCCTTGTACTCGTATTGGTGCTGGCGTTTGCCGCCGCCCGGATAGCCGTAACACAGATGCACGACTGTCGGCACCGTGATGCCGTCGAGGCAACGGTCGAGCGCATCGGCGCCATAGGCGGCGACCTTGTCATGATAGCGCGTCATCGCGGGCTCGTCGATTTGCAGCACCGCGCAGCCGGCGGCTTGCAGATCGCGCAACTCGCCATTGATGGCGGTCGCGACATCGAAAGCGAGCTCGGCCTCATCCGCGTAGAATTCATTCAGCGCGCTGTCGACCACCGTCATCGGCCCCGGCACCGCCATTTTCAGTGGATGTGCAGTATGAGCCTTGGCGGCAAGCAAATCGCCGATCGAGGCCGGACCGCGGCGCACGATCTTGCCGGTGATGCGCGGCACCAGCCGATTGGCGGCGCGATTGCGGTACGTCGTCTTGGTGCCGAGATTTTGCGTGTCAATGCCGTCCCACGCTCCGGCAATATGAAAAATGAAATGCGTCCGCCGCATCTCGCCGTCGGTCAATATGTCGAGGCCAAGCTCTTCCTGCTCGCGCAGGACGACGACCGTCGCGTCGTCCAGCGCCTCCTTGAGCGGATCGCCGGACATATGGAACGTGACCTGATTGCGCGCGGTCTCGGCCAGCCATGTCGGCCTCGGAAAGCTGCCGACGCTGGTCGTGGTCAGTGCACCAAAGAGCATTTCTTCCCGCCGCCGTTGCCAGTTGAACTTTGCAGGTATGAACGATAGCACAGTCGGAAAAGCGAACCGGAGGAAATGCCATGAAAGCTGCCGTTGTCGGCGAGAAGGGCGTCGAGGTCCGCGACCTGCCAAAGCCCGAGCCGAAGCCGAACGAGGTTTTGATCCGCGTCCGGGCCTCGAGCCTCAACCGCGCAGACCTGATCGTCGCTTCGGGCCACCAGCACGGCAGCGTCGGCGGCGTCGGCTCCCGGTTGGGTCTGGAATGCTCCGGCGAGGTCGAGTCTGTCGGCAGCGAGGTGGCCGGCCTCAAAGCCGGCGACCGCGTCATGGGCTCGGCGCCGGGCGGCTTCGCCGAATTCGTCACCACCGACGCCGGCCGGGTGCATCGCATCCCCGCCAACAACATGACCTATGAGCAGGCCGCGTGCTTTCCGGTGGCGCTGCAGACCATGCACAATGCGGTCGTCACCGCCGGACGACTCAAGCGCGGCGAGACCTTTCTGATGCAGGGCGCCAGCGCCGGCATGGGGTTGATGGGCATGCAGATCGCCAAGTTCATGGGCGCCGGGCTCGTCATCGGCACCTCGACCAATGCGGCGCGCCGCGCGCGGTTGAAAGATTACGGCGCCGATGTCGCGCTCGATTCGAGCGAGGTGAACTGGCCCGCCGAGGTCAAGAAGGCGACCGGCGGCAAGGGCGTCGACCTGATCGTCGATCTGATCTCCGCCGGCGTCGCCAACGCCAACCTCGAAGCGGCGGCGCTGCTCGGCCGCATCGTCAATGTCGGGCGGCTCGGTGGCATGAAGGGCGAATTCAATTTTGACCTGCATGCGCTCAAGCGCATCGACTATATCGGCGTGACTTTCCGCACCCGCACGCCGGAAGAAGTCCGCGAGATCAACCGGCTCTTGCGCGCGGATCTGTGGCCGGCCATCGAGGCGGGCAAACTGTCGCTGCCGATCTACAAGACCTATCCCTTGGCGGAAATCACCGATGCGCTCGGCGTCATGCGCGCCAACCAGCATTTCGGCAAGATTGTCGTCATGATGTCATAATTGCCGCTCGCCAATTCTCGGCTTGCCCGCCGCGAATCGGTCCGGCATAAATTTGACATGACTGATTCGGCGAAGCGCCGCGCGCCGATACTGGCTGCGGGCGGCATTGTCTTACGCGGAAAGGTGAGACCGCGCATCGCCGTCGTGCGGATGCGCCGGGAGAAGGCGTGGGTCCTGCCCAAGGGCAAGCTCCTGCCGCGCGAGCCCGCCCATGTCGGCGCCAAGCGCGAGGTGATCGAGGAGACCGGCTACGACGTGTCGGTCCACGATTTTCTCGGCTCGATGTCCTATGCGGCCGAGGGCAGGATCAAAATCGTGCAGTTTTGGCTGATGCGCGCCGAGGGCTTGCCGGTGCGCGAGCTGATGGGCGATGTCAAAGCGGTAAGATTTTTGCCGTTAAAGAAAGCCATCGAGACGCTGACCCGGCCGCACGAAAAAGTGTTTCTGACGCATGTCGGCCCGACTGCGCTCAATCACGCCAAAAAATTCGTGCGCGGCAAATCACGAACTACCCTTCGTAACGGCGGCAAGCGCCGGCGGAGCGGGCCCGCTCCGGCGGTCGAACATGTGATTGCGCTCGACTTCGAAAAGACCAGGCCGAACGCGGTGGTCAAAGCGCTTGGCAGTTGGATCGGCCGCGCCGCGCAGTCCGCGGTGCGCCGCGCCGGCTAAACGTGCGGCGGACGGATCACGCCTCTTCGCGCATGATCTCGTGGAACAGGCTGTAATCGATCATCAGCCGTCCATCTTGCGAAGTGCTGGTGATATCCTTGTAGCGGTGATTCCAGCGTATATCGTTGTGCGAGTAGATCTGCCGCGCATAAAGATGCTGCGCGGAGCTGTCATCGACGCCGCTGATATTGAGCACCAAGACGCCGTCGGTCGTGGCGAGATCTTGCGCGGTCACGCCGTGCAACGGGCTGGTCTTATCGATCGGATGAAATATCGTCCAACTCAGCGCGAACATCGGATGTTCGTTGCGCTCGAGCTTCAGCTCATAGTAGCGGCGAAGCTGATTGCCTTCTTTCACTTTTTCGAGGCGGAGCAGCCAAAGCCTCGCGGTCGCCTGCGAGATCGTATTGTGGCGCTCGTTGGCAACGCGGACCATCAATGTCCTTTGACCTTGATGCGCCGTGACGACGGGATGTTTGGCAAAGATAAAGCGGGCACGCGGCCGCGAGAAGCGAGCGAAGATCAGTCCCGTCATCACCGCGAGGAAGCACATGCCGGTGAAGATTTCCACGGTCGCGACGATGTGGCCGTAATCGGTCTCCGGATGCATGTCGCCGTAGCCGACTGTCGCCAATGTCTCGATCGAGAAATAAAAGAGTCCCAGCGGCTCGTTGCCTGCCACGTTGGCGATCGGATCGGCGCCGAGCCAATAAAAAAAAGCAAAGACCGCGTTGAGGAGAACGAAGATCGCCGCCGCGCTGCCGAAGAACACCGGCCAGTATACGGTCATCGAGCGGTGATAGAGATCGGTCCAGAAGCCGTCGGCTAATCCCCGAGTCTCAATGTCGCGCGCGCCGACCCGGACGACCTGCGTCTTGCCCCGCCGTCTGGATTCCGCCCTTTTCGGAGCTTTCGCCAACGCCGATAAACCCTATGCCCAGCCCTTAATTGTCATGCCGCAGTTTTCGTCTTGAGCCGGCCGTAAACCTTTCGAGCATTGTCTTCAAAGATTTTTTTGCGGTCGGCGTCGCTGATTGGCGCCTTGTCGATATACCGCTTGGTATCGTCAAAGCCGAAGCCGGTCCTGGGATCGTTGCCTTTTACCGCACCGACCATCTCTGAAGCGAACAAGATGTTGTCGATCGGCACCACTTTGGTGAGAAGGTCGATGCCGGGCTGGTGATAGACACAGGTGTCGAAGAAGATGTTGTTGCCCATGATCTCGGCGAGCTCCGGCTTGCCGTTGTTGAGCGCGATGCCGCGGAAACGGCCCCAATGGAACGGCACCGCGCCGCCGCCGTGCGGAATGATGAACTTGAGCTTAGGGAAGGTCTTGAACAGGTCGGAAAGAAGGACTTGCATGAAAACCATCGTGTCGGCATTGAGATAATACGAACCGGTGGTGTGCATCGCCGGATTGCAGCACCCCGAAACGTGGATCATGCACGGCACGTCGAGTTCGATCATCTTCTCATAGAGCGGAAACCACGATTTGTCGGTCATCGGCGGCGAATTGAAGTAGCCGCCGGACGGATCGGGATTGAGGTTGCAGCCGACGAACCCCATCTTCACGCAGCGTTCGAGCTCGGCGGCTGAGTTTTTCGGATCGGCGCCCGGTGACTGCGGCAGTTGGCATACTCCGATGAAGTTCTGCGGATAAAGCGAGACAACGCGCGCAATCAAATCGTTGCAAATCTGCGACCATTCGCGGCTGACGCTCTCGTCGCCAATGTGATGCCCCATTCCCGAAGCGCGCGGCGAGAAGATCGTCAGATCGGTGCCGCGCTCGCGCTGCAGCTTGAGCTGGTTACCCTCGATGCTCTCGCGGATTTCGTCGTCGGACATTTTCAAGGACGCGCGCGACGGCATTGCCGTCTTGTCCTTGGCGTTGGCGGCCGCGGTCTGTTCCTTGCGGAACCGATGCAGGTCCTTGGGCTCGGTGGTGTAGTGGCCGTGGCAATCGATGATCATGACAGCGCCATGTAGGGGCAAGGGGTTGAAGGGAAGCCCCGATGCTACGGCGCGCCGCGCGATTGTCAAACCGTGGATGCGGGCACAACGAGTCGGACATGACGATTTAAACCTGATGGTCTAGTATGCCGTCCGCATCTAGGGAGAGAACAGGATGGCTGAAATACCGCGGCTCAATGGTGTCATTCGCGCGCTCGAAGCGGGCCAACACGCGTTGACGACCTTCTCGCCGGCCGACGTCGAATCGGCAATCGCGCTTGCCACCGCGAAATACGACGGCGTCTTCTACGAAATGGAGCATAACGCCTACGACATCCGCGCCTTCCGCGACTGCCTGCAATACATGCTCAACCGCGGTCAGATCGCGAAATCCGGCTCGCTGGCGCCGGCGGTCACGCCGCACGTGCGGATTCCGCCGAACGGCGGCGAGAAGGCACAATTTCACGCCAAGCAGGTGCTCGATCTAGGCGCTTACGGAATAATCTGGCCGCATATCAGCAATGTCGAGCAGGCTTATAACGCGGTCGCCGCGTGCCGCTATCCGCGGCTTAAGAATAAGCCGCTCTACGAGCCAGCCGGCATCCGCGGCGACGGCCCGACCCAGGCGGTGCGTTACTGGGGTCTCAGCCAGCAGGAATATTATGACCGAGCCGACGTCTGGCCGCTCAATCCCAGGGGCGAGATATTCGTGATCTTGATGATCGAGGACACCGAGGGCATCAACAATCTCAAGGACATTCTGAAAAATGTACCCGGCATCGGCGCGATTCTGATCGGCGAAGGCGACCTTTCGCAGGAACTCGGCTATCCGCGCCAATACGAGCACAAGGTGGTGCTCGATGCCATGGCGCAGATCGTAAATACCTGCAAGGAGGCGAACATCGTCGTCGGCCATCCGCATGTCGAGACGCACAACGCCGAGCGGATTGTCAAAGAGGGTTACCGCTTTCTGATGTGCGCGCCGGTCCGCAGCTACGGTCATCTGGCCGCCGCGCAAAAATGGGTCGGGCGAACCTAGCTATTCGTTATGTTTGGAGAGGCATCCCGCGACCTAAGCCTCGCGGGCCGGCAACGATGCGATATTTTTGATTTATTCTTGAGCGCCCTGGTGGAGCGGCAGCACGCTCCCCGCAGCTAACAGAAACCACGCCGTGAAAATGTACCACGCGGAATTTCCTGTCAGGCCCGGGATCGGCAGCGAGATCGGCAGCGCCGCCAGGATGCCTAGCATTGCCAGGCAGCCAGAGATAACAAACAAAGCAATATTCGGTGCGCGCAACATGAGAACTCTCCTAACCGTGCCGATCCTGTATGTCCCATAAGGGTAAAATCTTGATTAGCGACGACCCAGCGCGATTGGACCGCATTTCTTCATTGCTTTTAAGCACCTAATAAGATTCTAAATCTAAGGAATGGATGCATTCTCGAGGGCAGCGCCATGCATCTGGTCATCAGATTCCTCAAGGACGAAAAAGCAGCAACCGCAATCGAGTACGGCCTCATCGCGACCGGGATCGCACTGGCGATCATTCCGGCGATTACCGGCCTTGGCACCAAGCTCAAGACGACATTCTCGACGATCTCGGTAGCGCTCAAGTAGCAGGTCCATCCGCCGCCACCCGCTTCCGCACCGCGTGAAAAACTGTCATTAACTGGCCGCCAAGGTCGTTATCGAGACGGTTGGTCGCGCGGCGGTGGACGTGTAATGGGGCCGGTCGATCTTTTTTCCATTGTACTTGCACTGGCGGTACTCATCGGCTGCATCAACCACATCTGGGTCAGGTTGCCGCCGGAAATCGGTATGCTGCTCGGCTCGCTGGTGGTTTCGCTCCTCATCATCTCCAGCGATCACGTGCTTCATTTGCACATCATGCGATGGTTTCGCGAAACGCTCGGTGCAGCGGATCTACCGCATTTTTTTCTCGACAGCGCGCTGGCGCTGCTTTTGTTCGCCGGCAGCCTGCACGTCGACGTCGCGGAACTGAACCAGAGGCGTTGGGTGATCCTGCTGTTGGCAACCGTGAGCGTGATCCTCTCGACCGCCATCCTCGGCTACGGCATGTGGGCGATGCTTGGCCTGATCGGTGCGGCCGTACCGCTGGTCTGGTGTTTCGTTCTCGGCGCGATCCTCGCCCCGACGGACGCGGTCGTGGTCGAAAATCTGCTGCGCCGGGCGGGACTGCCGGCGAGCCTTCGCGCGGCTATCGTCGGCGAGAGCCTGTTCAACGACGGCGCCGGCGTCGTTTTGTTTCTGCTTGCGCTCGGGGTGACGCAGGGCGACTCCATTCAGCTCGGCCACGGCCACGTGGTGGCCGCGCTCATCCGGGACATCGCTGGCGGCGCGCTGCTCGGTATCATCTCCGGCTGGCTCGCCGCGTTGCTGCTGCGGCGGATCAATGATGACGGCTTGCAGCTGCTCGTTTCGCTGGCTCTAGTTTTGGGCTGCTACCGGCTGGCGATTTTGGCCGATCTGTCAGGTCCAATCGCTGTGGTCGCGGCCGGATTGTGCCTCGGCTCGCCGTCGCCGCAGTTCGGCATGACCCCCGATACGCGTTCGGTGCTGATCGGTTTCTGGTCGCCGCTCAATCAGATCTTGAACACCATACTGTTTTTGCTCATGGGGCTGCAAATCTTGAGTCTCGTCGTTGCGCCGATCGAGCTCGTGCCGATTGCGTTTGCTATTCCGCTCGCAATCGTCTCGCGTTTCGTCAGCGTTGCCGTGCCGATCGCGCTGACGAGTGAAGACGTTCACGAGAAGTGGCGGGCCACGACGGTCCTCACTTGGGCCGGATTGCGCGGCGGTATTTCGATTGCGCTCGCTTTGACGCTGCCCGATTCGCCCTGGCGAACGCAATTGCTGGTCCTGACCTACGCCGTCGTCGTCTTCACCATCGTCGTGCAGGGCCTGACGTTTTCGCGCGTCCTGCGTGCCGCTTATGGCGGCAAAATGCCTGCCTGACCGTTCGCGGAATGCAATAACGCCGCCTCGAATGCGCTTGCAATCGCCTGCTTGCTCTTACCGGCGCGGACGGCGTCCCCGATCACGATGACGCGCTGGCCCGGGCGCGCCAATTTTTCGAGGCGGCTGCCCGTGGCGCGGCGCGCGCGATAATAGAACCAGTCGCGCAACGCCGGTGCCGAGAACAGCCGGGTGACGCCGGGTGCCCGTGCCAAATCATGCCCGAGCATCCACTCGGCGAGCGCGCCGAGGCCGAAGCGATATTCGGCACCACTGGCGACGACGATACGGTCGAACGGCGCCAACAGTCCAGGGAGATCGTTGACATCGGTCGCCAAGCGAAACACGACGCTCTTTAATTCGCAGGCAGCCACAAGATCGGCGATATAGCGATCGAAGCTCCGCTCGCTCGCCTCGACCTCCTGATAGAGCGGCGCCTTACCGGCATAGCGGAAGCTGCCCCCGGCGCACCCGTTTTTCTCGAATACCGTAACGCTATTGCCCTCGGCGACCAGCGCCGCATAAGTGAGACCGGCCGGTCCGGCCCCGATTACGGCAATACGCTCGCCGCGCGGCGGCTGCGGATCGGCGAATAAAATCTCGCGGCCGGCCGCGCCATTGACCACGCAGCCGATGCGCGCGCCGCCGCGCATTTCGTTGATGCAGGCGTTGCAGGCGAGGCAGCGGCGGATCGGCTCGCCGCGCGCGACTTTCTCGACCCATTGCGGATCGGCGACCAGCGTGCGGCCGAGCGCGATGAAATCGGTCTTGCCGCTCGCCACCGCCGCTTCCGCGATCGCCGGATCGCCGAGGCGGCCCACGGCGATCACCGGCAAATGAATATGCTGTTTTACGTCGGCGGCAAAATCGAGGAACGTCGCGTCCGGAAAACTCATCGGCGGCAGTACGACCTGGGCCGACGGCAGCGAACGGTAATGACCCGCGGTGACGTGCAGCGCATCGGCGCCGGCCGCCGCCGCCCAGATCGCGATCTGACGGCCTTCGCTATAAGGGAGCCCGCCGGGGAAGAAATCCTCCACCGACAACCGATAGATCACGCCGAGATCCGGAACCGCCGCCTTCACCGCGCGCAAAACGTCGAGCCCGAAGCGGGCGCGGTTCTCGAGCGAGCCGCCGTAGTCGTCGGTGCGGCGGTTTTCGAACGGTGCGTGAAATTGCGAGATCAGGTAGCCGTGCGCGGCGTGAATCTCGACGCAATCGAAACCGGCCTGTTGCGCGCGCTGCGCGGCGGCGACATAGGCGGCGGTCGTCGCGGCGATGCGCTCCTTGGTCATCTCCTGCGGGATGATGGTCTCGAAGGTCGTTTCATAGACCGGATGCGGTATCGCCGACGGCGCGATCGGCGTTTCGCCGCAGATGTCGATGCGGGTATGGCCACCGCCGTGGCCGAGCTGGATCGAGGCTTTGGCGCCGCCGCCATGAATCTCTGCGACCAGCCGCGTCAGGCCGGGAAGGAAGCGATCGTCGTAGATGCCGACCTCATGGCGGCGATGCCGGCCGGCTTTTTCCGGCGACGCCATTTCCACCGTGATCAGCCCGGTGCCGCCGCGCACCCGCGCCATGTAATATGCGACGCTGTCGTCGGTGACAAAACCTTCGGCGTCCGACGTCCGCGTCGTCATCGGCGGCATAACGATGCGGTTTTTGATTTCGACCGGCCCGATGCGGGCCGGAGTGAGGAGGACGTTGGTCATTTCAGCAATTAGGGTGTCTGAATCTCGCCACCGTCGAGGTCGATGGTCGCGCCGTGCAGCCAAGTGCCGCGCTTGGAGACGATGAAGGTGACAAGGTCGGCGACGTCCTCGACGGTACCGAAGCGGATGGTGTTGTTGAACTCGCCGAGAATCTCGTCGCGAATGGCCTGTTCCGACTTTCCGGTGCTTTCCATACGCGCCTTGATCCGCCGCCGCGTCCGGTCGGTCTCGACCACACTCGGATGAATGCAATTGACCTGAACGCCTTCGGTCTTGCCGCGGTCGGCAAGGCATTTGGTGAAGCCGGTCACCGCCGAATTCACCGAACTGCCGATGGTGAATTCCGCGGTCGGCTTGCGCGCGCCGGTGCCGCCGATCGAAACCAGCGAACCGTGTCGTTCCTTCAAAAGCGGCCAGGCGGCGCGGGCGAGCCGCATATGGCCGAAGAATTTCAGCGCATAGCCGTCTTCCCAGTCGGCGTCGGTAAGCTCGAGGAAGTCGCCGCGCTTGGTGGCGCCGGCATTGTTGACCAGAATGTCGAGCCCGCCGAGCTCGCGCTTGGTCTGCTCGATGAGCTTTTCCGGCGCGGCCTTCTCTCTTAGATCCAGCACCGCGACGCCCGCTTTGCGGCCGGACTTGCGGATCGCCTCGGCAGTCTCGTTGAGCGCCGCCGCGTCGCGGCCGGTCAGCATCACGTCGCAGCCCTCGGCCGCCAAAGCGAGCGCGACGCCGCGGCCAATACCGCGGCTCGATCCGGTCACCAGCGCGACCTTACCTTTCAGTCCCAGTTCCATTTTCTGTTTCCGATGCTAATACTCGATTTTCAAGCCGAGCTTCTTAATGAGCGCGGCCCACTTGCCTTCCTCGTGCTTGATATTCTCCGCATATTCGTCGGGCGTCGACGGCGCAGGATCGCTGCCGGCGGCGATGAGCCGTTTCTTGACCTCGTCCGAGCTCAACATCGCGCGCAGCGCCTTGTTGAGCCGGTCGACGATCGGCCGCGGCACACCGGCCGGGGCAGTCACGCCGTAATATTGCACCGCCTCGAAACCGGGCAGGCCGGATTCTGCCGCCGTCGGCACATTGGGGAGCGCCGCCGAGCGGGTGGCGGCGGCAACCGCGAGGCCGCGCAATTGCCCGGCTTCGATCTGGCTCACCGACGCCGGGATAGTATTGAAACCAAGCGGCACGTGGTTGCCGAGCAGATCAGTGGTCAGCGGACCGGTACCTTTATAGGCGACAGTCGTAATATCGACGCCGCCCATCAGATTGAACAGTTTTGCGGCGAAGTAATTGATGGTCGGCGCCGGCGGCGTGCCGGCGGAAAGCTTGCCAGGTTCCTTTTTTGCCAGCGCAATCACGTCTGCCAGCGACTTCGCCGGTAGCGACGGATTGGCGTCAACGATGATCGGCGTCGAGGCCACGACCCCGATCGGCGAAAAATCTTTGTTAATGTCGTAGCCGGTATTGGCGCCAAGGCTGATGCCGGTCAGCATCATCCCGATGGTGTAGCCGTCCGGCGTCGCCTTGGCGAGATCGCGCGTGCCGATCATGCCTCCGGCGCCGGCGCGATTTTCGACGACGACCTGCTGGCCGAGCGATACCGAAAGATTTTGCGCGACGAGCCGGCCCATGAAATCGACGCCGCCACCCGGCGGATAGGGCACGATCATGGTGATCGGGTGGCTGGGATAATCGTCGGCCGCGGCCGGCAGCGGCGCGGGAAAAGCGAAGGCGGCGACCATGGCAACGGCGGCCAGCCCGGCGAGAATTGCACGGTGCAACATTATGATTTCCTCCCCGGGCCACTATAGCTCCCAGCGCCGGGCATGCGCTACATTGCGGCAGCAAGGCAGGGAGTGCCCTTATGCGGTTCGGTCTATTCGGCAGCGCCACGGCCCGTCACGGCGGACCCGACGTGGATTCGGGCCAAGGCTACAAGCAGTTTGTCGACTACAATATCGAGGCCGAAGGGCTCGGCTACCATTCGACCTTTCTGGTCGAGCATCATTTCACCGGTTTCGGCCAGGTTTCGGCCAGTCTCGCGTTGCTCACCTGGCTGGCGGCGAAAACCAAGACGTTGCGTCTCGGCACCGCGGTGCTGGTGCTGCCGTGGCACAATCCGGTGTTGCTTGCCGAGCAAGCTGCGACCATCGATCTTCTCTCTGGCGGGCGGCTCGATTTCGGTGTCGGCAAAGGCTATCGCCACAACGAGTTTCACGGCTTTTGCGTGCCGATCGCGGAAGCCGATGCGCGCTTCAACGAGACGCTCGACGTGATCGTGAAATCCTGGACCTCGAAGCAGCGCTTTTCGCATCACGGCAAATATTGGAACTTCGAGGACATCATCGTCGAGCCGCCGACAGCGCAAAAACCGCATCCGCCGATGTGGATGGGCGCCGGCAGCCCCGACTCCATTCGTCAGGTCGCCGCGCGCGGCTATAACCTGCTGCTCGACCAGTTTGCCTCCTTCGAGGCGGTCGCCGAACGCATCGCCATTTTCAAGGCCGCCGTGGAAGAGCGCGGCCGCGCCTTCGATCCTTCGGAGGTCGGCGTCGCGCGCGCCTTCTATGTCGCCAAGAATCAGGCCGACAAGGACGCCGCGCTGGAGCGTCGAATGGAGGCGCAGCGCCGGCTGGAAGCGATTTCGAATGCGCCCGACGGCACCAAGAGCAAAGCCAGCATCATGACCTATTCCGACACCCGCGAAGCGAGCGAAGAGAGCGCGCTTTACGGCACCCCTGACGAGATCGCACAAAAGCTGGAAAAGCTGCGGCGGCTGGGCGTCGAATATGTCCTGCTCAATGGCGGCGGCCTGGTACTCGACAAGGCGACCGACAATCTCAGCCGCTTCGCCCGCGAAGTGATGCCGGCCTTCGCCGACCAGGCGCGGGCCCGCGTGGTGGGATGACGTTTATTCGCTCATCCCCGCGAAAGCGGGAATCCCGAGAGAACAATAACCGTTGCGGCGGAGCCTGGGTCCCCGCTTTCGCGGCGACGAGCGGATAGTGCAGCGGTTCCGATGATCAACAAACTCGTGGAATCGATGGCCGAGGCGATGGCGGGCATCCGCGACGGCGCCGTCGTCCTGCTCGGCGGCTTCGGCAGCATCGGCCAGCCCAACGCGCTGGTCGACGGGTTAATCGAGCAAGGCGCGACAGATTTAACCGTTGTCTCCAACAATGCCGGCACGGGCCGCACCGGCCTGGCGCGGCTTCTTGAGCTCGGCCGCGTCCGCAAGATCATCTGTTCGTATCCGCGCAGCGCCGGCTCGGTGGTGTTCGAAGAAGTCTATCGCACCGGCAAAATCGAACTGGAGATCGTGCCGCAAGGCACCATGTCTGAACGCATGCGTGCAGCGGGCGCCGGCATTCCCGCCTTCTACACGGCCACCGCAGTCGGCACCAAGCTTGCCGCCGGCAAGGAGGAGCGCGAAATCGCCGGACGCAGATACCTGCTCGAAGAAGCGCTGCCCGGCGACGTCGCGTTGATCGAAGCCTGGGAGGCTGACCGCTGGGGCAATCTGACCTACCGCTCATCCGCGCGCAATTTCAATCCGGTGATGGCGACCGCAGCGGCATTGACCATCGCGCAAGCGCAGCACATCGTCGAGCTCGGCGCGCTCGATCCGGAGAAAATCGTCACGCCCGGTGTCTACGTCAAGCGCGTGCTGCATGTGCCTTACGGCGAACCGACTGTGACTTAAGGATACGATAGTGAACGCACTCGACGCATGTAAGCCCCTGACGCGCACCGAAATGGCTGCGCGTGTCGCCCGCGATATTCCCGAAGGCTGGTACGTCAATCTCGGCATCGGTGCGCCGCTGCAAATCGCCGACTATGTGCCTGCAGAGTGCGAGGTCATTTTCCATTCCGAGAATGGCGTGCTCGGCATGGGCCCGGCACCGGCGCCAAACGAGATCAACCGCTGGCTGATCAATGCCGGCAAACAATATGTCACGCTGCGCACCGGCGGCTCCTATATGCACCACGCGGACAGTTTTGCACTGATCCGCGGCGGCCACCTCGATCTATGCGTGCTCGGCGCGTTTCAGGTCGCCGAGAACGGCGATATCGCCAATTGGTCGACCTCCGACAATGACACCGCGCCAGCCGTCGGTGGCGCGATGGATCTCGCCGCCGGCACGCGTCAGCTCTGGGTACTGATGGAACACTTGACCAAATCAGGCGACAGCCGGCTGGTGCACCGCTGCACCTATCCAGTGACCGCTCTCGGCGCCGTCAAGCGCGTCTATACCAACCTCGCCGTACTCGACGTCACGAACGAGGGCTTTGCAATACGGGAAATGGTGCCGGGCCTCACGCTCGATGTTTTGCAAAAAGTCACTGATGCGCCCCTTCGCATGGCGATATAGGATGGACGTGGTGACCAATGCCGCGAGCGCTTAGAACCGTCACGTTTGTCCATGTGCCGCGGGAAGATCGCATCCTTACCGCGATCAATGCCGGCCATCCCGATGCCTGGTCTTGCTGGCTGACGCGACGGCTTGCGCTCGCGGTGCTCGAACGCACGACGGACTTCATCACAAGCAGTTCCGATCTCGCACAGCGCGCCCCGGCGGATTTTCGCGGCGAAATGATCGCGTTTGAACGCGAAGCCGCGATCGCCAAAACGGCGCCGGCAATGTCGACCACACCACCCGCCGTCCTCACATCAACCGCCGCCGCGGCCGAACTTGCCGAACGGCTGACGATTTCGCAGCACCGCGACGCTTTCCGTTTTGAGTTACGCGGATTAACCGATGAAGGGGTTGCTGGCTTGGTTAGGCGGGCCGAGTTGCAACGCATGCTGCGGATGTTGCAAGCCGAGATTGCCAAAGCCGGCTGGACGGCGGCGCCGGCAAAGTCTCAGACTACCCCGGCACCCGCCGTGGCCGACACCAAGCCGGCCCGCCATTGACGATTGTACCGCCGGGGTCGTCGCGCCAAAATGGCGTTGGCACCAATGCCAACATGTCCTAACTTCCGGCGACACAAGGGTAATAGGGAGAACGCGCCAAATGTCTACATTTACGTGGGACCACATCCACCTCCGCACCACCAATCCCGAGGCGATGGCGCAGTGGTTCGAGAAAATGCTCGGCGCCGAGGTGCTTCGCAGCACGCAGGAGGGCAAGCCGCGTATCGATCTGAAGCTCGGCGGCGCCAATATCTTCATCGCTCCGGTAGCACAGGGTGACGGCACGAACGCCGCCCCGACGATACCCTATCGCGGCCTCGATCATTTCGGGCTGTCGGTCAGCGGCATCGACGCGATCGCCGCCGATCTGAAGAAGAAGGGCGTCGAGTTCACCCGCGAGCCGACGACCGTCCGGCCGGGTGTGCGCATTTGCTTTATACGTGCGCCGGAGGGCGTGTCGATCGAGCTTCTCGATCGCAGCGCCAAGTAGCGTACCCAATCGCGTCCATGGCGAATGACAAGATCGTAGACTCGATCCGCACGGCGCTGTTCGAGCGCTTTGGCGAGACATTTGCGATCGATGCCGGCCTGCCGGGGCTGGACGATCTTGCAAAAATCGCAGGCCATCGTTCGCATAGGCGCTTTACGTCCCGCGCAATCGCGCCGGAATTGTTGCGGCTACTATGCGCCTGCGCGCTGTCGGCGCCGTCGAAAAGCGACCTGCAGCAATGCGACATCGTCGTCGTCAACGATATGGCGATACGAAAAGCGATCGTCGCGACAATTCCAGACATGCCGTGGATCCTGGATGCGCCGGCGTTTCTGGTCTTCACCGCGAACGGCGCGCGGTTGCCCACATTGTGCAAGATGCGCGGCAAGCCGTTTCCCAACGATCACCTCGATCAGTTTTTCAATGCCGCTGTCGATGCGGGCATCGTATTGGCAACGTTCATCCAAGCGGCCGCGGCGATCGGCCTCGGCTGCTGCCCGATCAGCGCCATCCGCGATCATCCGCAGGTTGTGAGCGACGCGCTCAATCTGCCGCAGCGCGTCATCCCGGTCGCCGGCCTTTGCGTCGGCTGGCCGGCGCAGTCGGGCGAGATCACGCCGCGGCTTTCGCTGGACACAACCTTGGTCGAGGACCGCTACAGCGATCACAACCTCGCCGGCGAAATCGACGGCTATGACCGGCGCCGCGCCGCGTTGCGACCCTACCGGCGCCAACGTAATGTCGAGCGTTGGGGGGAGACACAGCCTTACGGCTGGTCCGAAGATAAGGCGCGGCAATATGGCGAACCGACGCGCACGGATTTCGGAGCTTTCGTCCACCGCAAGGGATTTCGGCTCGACTAGCGGACCTCGCGCGCGGAGCCGACGCAAAGCCAATACGCATTGGAGCAACGAATAAGATGAAAACGCTCTTCGACAAAGTCTGGGACAATCACGTCGTCGCGCAGGAGGAAGACGAGACGCTGCTCTACGTGGACCGCTGCCTCATCCACGAAGGCTCAAGGCATACATTCGACACGCTCCATGAGCGCGGTCTGACGGTGGCGCATCCGGAAAAGGTCTTTGCATTTTCCGACCACTACATTCCGACCGATCCGCAAGCCCGGTCGCGCGGCGTCGCCAGCATTCCCGATGCCGACATCCGCAACATGGTCGAGCTTCTGATCCGCAATACCGACGAATACAAAATCGCGCGGTTCGGCTGGGGCGACGCGCGGCAGGGCATTCTCCATGTCGCCGGTCCGGAGCTCGGCATCAGTCAGCCCGGCATCGTGCTGGTCGGCGCCGATTCGCACACCTCGACGCATGGCGCCTTCGGCAACATATCGTTCGGCATGGGGTCGTCGGAAACGACGCATGTGGTGGCGACGCAGACGATCTGGCAGCGGCGTCCCGGCACGTTGCACATCAAGATCGACGGCGCGCCCGGCTTTGGCGTCACCGCCAAGGACATCATCCTCGCCATCATCGCCAAGATCGGCATCGGCGGCGCCATCGGCTATGCGATCGAATATGCCGGATCGACCATAAAACGCATGTCGATGAACGAGCGGATGACCATCTGCAACATGTCGATCGAGGCCGGCGGCAAGGCGGGCCTGATCGCGCCGGATGACACCACCTATGAGTTTCTCGCCGGTCGTGCATTCGCACCGAAGGGCCACGCCTGGGACGAGGCGTTGAAATATTGGCGCACGTTGCCATCCGACCCGGAGGCGAAGTTCACCAAAGAAGTCGAACTCGACGCCGCCCAAGTCGGCCCGATGGTGACATGGGGCACCAATCCGGAGCAGTCCCTGCCGATCACGGGCCGGGTTCCCGATCCCGCGCAGGAGCCGGACGCCGAGCGGCGCACCGAGTACAGCAAGGCCTTGAGCTATATGGGACTCCAGCCAGGCATGGCGCTTACCGATATCGCCGTCGACCGCATCTTCATCGGCTCGTGCACCAACAGCCGGATCGACGATATCCGCGCCGCGGCGGCGGTGGCCAAGCTCGGCCACGCGGTCGTTCCGGCCTGGGTGGTGCCGGGTTCGGAAAGCGTCAAGCGGCAAGCTGAAGCCGAGGGCCTCGATCGCATTTTTGTCGACGCCGGTTTCGAGTGGCGCGACGCCGGCTGTTCGCTGTGCACCGCGCTCAACGGCGATCAGCTCAAGCCCGGCGAGCGCTGCGGCTCGACGTCGAATCGGAATTTCCAGGGCCGCCAAGGCCCGGGTGGGCGCACCCATCTGATGAGTCCCGCCATGGCTGCCGCCGCGGCTTTGCGCGGTCACCTGGTCGACGTGCGCGAACTTGGAGCGAGGAAGTAACGCTATGGAAGCATTTTCAGTCCTATCCGGTATCGCGGTCCCGCTCGCCGAAGCGAATATCGACACCAACCAGATTTGTCCGACCCGCTTCAACAAAGTGCCGCACGGTCCGCGCTTCGCGCAAATTCTGCTGCACGACCGGCGCTTCAATGCCGACGGCTCGGAAAAGCCGGATTACATCCTCAATCAGGAGCCTTACCGCCACGCGGTGATCGCGGTCGCCGGCCGCAATTTTGGCGTCGGCTCGTCGCGCGAAACCGCCGTTTTCGGCTTGATGACTTTCGGCATACGCTCCGTCATCGCGCCGAATTTCGGCGACATCTTCTTCAACC
>Ga0181523_10002392_pt1 | contig 18437 bp, 20 predicted proteins | sample PEATcosm2014_Bin_43_FD_119752 | JGI IMG/M metagenome (GOLD analysis project Ga0181523, IMG submission 119752) | Peatland microbial communities from MTU Mesocosm Facility, Houghton, MI, USA - PEATcosm2014_Bin05_30_metaG | ecosystem: Environmental > Terrestrial > Soil > Wetlands > Peat | place...
ATCGGATTGAAGTTCAATAAATCACTTAAATAAATAACTACCACCACGGAGGCCTGCATGTTACCTAACCAGTACATGAGCATCAAGAAACGATTCAAGGGCTTTTTTAAGGCGTCTGAAAATCTCGGCAAAGCCGCCAAAATTGCCGGTCCGCTCGACGACAAGACAGCACATCTCATCCAGCTTGGCGCTGCCGCTGCCATACGCTCCGAAGGCTCGGTCCACTCCCACACCAGGCGCGCGCTGGAACTTGGGGCAAAGCCAGATGAAATTTATCACGCTATCATCCTGCTTACAAGTACTATCGGATTCCCGACGGTCTCTGCTGCGTTAAGCTGGGCCGACGACGTCATCACAGAAAAAAAGAAGTAGTTGTACATACAATTCTTTCCGACAATCAGGTGCAACGAGTCATGCTCCTTCTGCTTCAACCGGGGAATGTCCCCGGTTCCCGACATCGCCATCTCCGACTTCGAGCGACTAACGGATATCCTTGCGGGCAAAGGGATCGAAGAGATCGATATACTCGGTGGCGAGCCGACGCTCCATCCTGATCTGAGATCACTAATCGAAATCGCCTGCGAAAAAGGTTTGCGCGTTTCGATGAGCACCAACGGTTCGGACATTCAGTCTTTGATATCGCTATCCGAAATATTTGACAGGAACATGCTTACAATCGGATTGTCGCTCAATGACAAGCTTATTGATAACTCCATGGCATCATATGTTCATGTCCATAAGCCGCTTTTGAAGTCTGTTTGCGCCAGTGACCGTTTCCTGCCAGAGAGCGCGGCGAGTTTTATCGCTATGCCGGATATTCGTTACTATGCGATATTTATGGATACTTTGCATTCGTCCGACCTGCGACAGTCTCTCTCTTTCCCTCAATTCTATCGAAAATTGCAGGATCTCAGGGACAAGCATGAGAATATCGAAGGAGTGTACTGTGCATGCTTTCTGCCTGATATCGATAATTATCCTCTGCTCGAAGGAATAAGATGTCCGGCTGGAACGACGAAGCTCTCTGTCATGCCAGATGGCTCTGCATATCCTTGCTATCTCCTCTTCCGGAGACCCGAATTCAAGCTCGGCAATATACTGATTGATGATATCGATCAGATCCTGAAAAATCCTGCCCTGGCATTTTTCAGGCATTTCAAAAAAAACAATTGTCTCAACTCCGCATGTGAACACTTCTCACGATGCCGCGGAGGATGTCCGGCAATAAGCCTTATGGTTTGCGGCGATCTGAATGCCCCCGACCCGCGGTGCTGTCAGCAACAGCTATAACAGCAATACATAACGTCGGCACCGTTTTATTCCCCCCCTGTAACCTCGAAGCGTGCTCTCTGGTATGTTCCTATTTTCGTGCAGTTTTATTACGCACCTCACAAGATTGTTCCGCCACACTTTCTTGTCACTGAGATGGAAACTTAATAGACTAATAGTGTTCTATAAATATGCAATTACGATTGCAAGTTTCTATATAAAAAGGGGTAGCCTTATCTATGCATCGTATCAAAGCGCATCTGAAAGAATCTCCTGCGGTGGAAGAAGCCATCAGAGGATTATTGCCTGGTTCCGGCAGCATTTTAAATTTCCCAGCAAAACTATGCTTCTCTTCTTGACAGGGCATAGCAGAGTACTGTTTTCTTTCTTCAGCGCGCTCGCGGCTCTATGCATTCTGGCCGGCTGCGGCCGACCTCCTGTCAATCGTGTGCAGGGCTATGTGGAGGGAGAGTTCGTTTATGTAGCTTCACCATATGCCGGCTCGGTAAAGTCGTTGAACGTGCAACGTGGCGATCATGTCGAAACAAGTGATCCGCTTTTCACATTGGATAGTGAACCTGAAAAATCGGCTAGGGACGAGGCAGAGCGTCGGCTGATGCAAGCTCGCTCCAGTCTGGAAGATGCCAGGAAAAGCAAGCGGCCCACCGAAATAGAGTCCGCAGAAGCACAGTTGCAGCAGGCGCGTGCAGCCTTGACTTTTTCCGAAAAAGAGTTTGCTCGCCAGGAAAAACTCCTGCAGACATCAGCCTCTTCTATTCAGGACGTTGACCGTGCCCGTTCAACGCGGGACCAGGACAGGCAACGTGTGGGCCAGCTCGAAGCCGACCTCTTGACTGCCCATCTAGGCTCCCGGACCGACCAGATCGCGGCTGCAGCGGCCAATATGAAGGCGCTGGCATCAGCGCTGACCAGGGCGGAATGGGACCTCTCACAAAAACGCCAATCCGCACCTGAAGCCGGTTTTATTTTTGACACGCTTTACCGCGAAGGTGAATGGGTCGCAGCAGGCCGTCCCGTCGTGGTGCTGCTGCCGCCCCGGAACATCAAGGTCCGTGCGTTTGTGCCGGAGGATCTAGTCGGCTCGATTCATTCCGGCGACACTGTGAGGGTCACGGTAGATGGGACGTCTTCTACAATCATTGGAAAGGTAAGTTTCATCTCGCCTCAGGCCGAATACACGCCGCCTGTAATCTATAGCCGGGAGAGCCGTGGCAAACTGGTCTTCATGATTGAAGCTGTCTTCGATCCAAAGACCTCGGCAAGTCTGCATCCGGGCCAGCCTGTGGACGTACAGTTAGGTCCTTGAACCATGGTCGGCGAATTAGCCATAGATGTGCATGGAATGACCAAGCGCTTCGGTGAGCATATTGCTGTCAATGATGTTGACCTCAAGGTCGGCAGCGGCGAGATATGCGGTTTCCTGGGTCCGAACGGCAGCGGGAAAACAACATTTATTCGGATGCTGTGCGGTCTGCTTAAAGCCGACGCCGGCAACGGTACATGCCTAGGGTTTAACGTGATTACAGAGAGCGAAGATATAAAGCGGCAGGTAGGGTATATGACCCAACGGTTCAGTTTTTACGAGGACTTGAGCATTTCCGAGAACCTTGATTTCGTCGCGCGTATGTATTCACTGGACAATCGCCACGCTGCTGTCAACGTGAGCATCGAAAAACTTGGACTCGTGGAACGCAGGAATCAGCTTGCAGGTGAGCTTTCGGGCGGTTGGAAGCAGCGGCTCGCATTGGCGGCATGCATGCTTCACGAGCCGAAGCTCCTACTGCTGGATGAGCCGACTGCCGGCGTGGACCCGAAAGCGCGCCGTGAATTCTGGGAGGAGATTCATCAGCTTGCGGGGCAGGGGCTTACATTCCTTATTGCCACGCATTATATGGATGAAGCCGAACGCTGCCATCGGCTTGCCTTCATTTCCAACGGGACTCTGCTTATCCGCGGCACAGTCGGAGAAGTAATTGATGAGACCCATCTTACAACATGGTCGGTCAGCGGACCGGATTTGCTCAATTTGGCCAGACAACTCCGGGATGTTCCGGGCATAGAGCAGACGGTGCCTTTCGGTAATACACTCCGGGTCAGCGGCAACGATCCTGAAGCTGTCGAGAACGCGATATCCCCGCATCGCAACGGCAGTTACAACTGGCGCCCTGTCGATTCAAGCCTGGAAGATGTTTTTATTCATCTTATGAATAAACCAAAGGACAGACCGGCGTCATGATAAAAAAAGTCGGAATTTCGGCGTCGCGGTTTTGGGCTATGGTGGTCAAGGAATTTATCCAGATGCGCCGGGACCGTGTAACCTTCGCAATCATGGTAGGAATCCCTCTTATTCAGCTTATGCTTTTCGGCTTTGCAATCAATTCTGATCCCAGGCACCTTCCAGCTGCGATGATAATTAACGACAACGGCCCGATGGCCAGGACTGTTCTTTACGCACTTCAGAATAGCACTTATTTCGATTTCGTCAGGCAAGTGGGGACCGAAGCCGAGGGACGTAAAATACTTGAACGCGGTGAGGCCCAGTTCGTAATTAACGTCCCGGAGAATTTCACGAGAGACCTCCTGCGCGGTAATAAACCTTCTATTCTGATCGAAGCTGATGCTACCGATCCATCAGCCACCAGCAATGCTCTCGGCTCTTTGCGCTCCCTGCTTGACACCGCGCTGCAAAATGATCTCAAGGGCCCTCTCTCTTATCTGTCCAGCGTCACAGGCCCAATCGATCTGCAGATTCATGCGCTGTATAACCCGGAAGCCAATACGCAATATAACATAGTACCAGGGCTGATGGGCGTTGTCCTTACTATGACCACGGTCATGATAACAGCCCTTGCAATTACACGTGAACTCGAGAGCGGCACTATGGAAAACCTCCTATCCATGCCTACGCGACCTGTCGAGGTGCTGGTGGGCAAGATCGTTCCTTATATCCTTGTAGGATACATTCAATTGCTCCTAATCCTTACGGCAGCCCATTTTCTTTTTCACGTCCCAATGGTTGGAAGCCTAGTCCTGCTGCTCGCGGTCGCCTTTGTGTTTATCACCGCAAATCTGGCGATGGGCATCACCTTTTCCACCATAGCCAAGAACCAGCGCCAGGCTATTCAAATGGCCTTTTTCTTTTTTCTGCCCTCGATACTGCTTTCAGGGTTCATGTTCCCATTCCGAGGCATGCCTCACTGGGCGCAGATGATCGGGGAATTGTTACCACTCACACATTTTCTGAGGATCGTCCGAGGGATTGTGTTAAAAGGCAATGGGCTTGCAGACGTTCTGCTGCAGCTTTGGCAGATAGTGCTTTTTGCGGTTATTGCTGTGACAATCGGTGTAAAGCGTTACAGGAGGACACTGGATTAGTGATCAAGAAGCTGCTCTGGCAATGCGTGATGATTTCGGTGCTCTGTTCATGCGCCGTCGGCCCGGACTACAAAAGGCCTGACGTGACAAATATTACTCCCCCGGACTGGCACTGGAAAATTGCAGAGCCGAAAGACTCGATTCCGAAAGGAGAGTGGTGGAAACTTTTCGAGGATCCGACACTTGATGAACTGGAAGCCGGCGCTGTAGCAAACAATCAAAATCTACGTGCCGCGGTGGCCCGGATCGACGAATACCGTGCGGTCGCAAGACTCACGCGCAGTCAGTTTTTCCCGGAACTATCCCTCGATCCCTCCGTAAGCCGGCAACGGACTTCCGCCAACCAGCCGATTGCCCTCCCTTCCTCGATAAAACTGACCTCCATGCATCTCAATACTTTTAGCGTTCCACTGGATCTAACCTATGAAGTTGACCTCTGGGGCCGGGTTCGCCGCTCTTTGGAATCCGCGCAAGCCCAGGCCGAGGCCGGCGTCGCTGATTATCATAACGTACTCCTAACTCTTACTGCTGACGTTGCAGCAAACTATTTTACGCTCAGGTCTTTAGATGATGAAATCATCATATTACGTAGGACAGTAGAACTCCGCGACAAATCCGTGCACATTTTGGGCGACCGTTTTAGAGTCGGCACCATTTCTGAAACCGACCTGGCCAGGGCAAAAACTGAACTCGCTAGTGCCAAAGCTGAGTTGTCCGATGTTGCTCAACAACGTGCCGAAACGCTAAATGCCATCGCACTCCTTTGCGGGAAGCCTGCCAGTGCATTTGAGGTCTGCGAACGCCCCTCGATGGCAGCCCCCCCCATTATACCGGTAGGTCTGCCCTCATCTCTTCTCGAACGCAGACCAGATATTGCAAGTTCAGAAAGAAACCTGGCGGCTAAAAACGCTCAAATCGGAGTTGCCCGCGCTGCTTACTTTCCCGTTCTCCACTTGACCGGCCAAGCTGGTTATCTGAGTAGTTCGGTTGACAATCTATTTTCCAATAGCAGCCGCATCTGGTCATTCGGCCCAAGCGTCAGCCTTCCATTGTTTACCGGTGGGCGAACTGCTGCAAGCGTTGATCAGGCAAAGGCGTCCTACGAGGAGAGTCTGGCTAACTATCGTCAAACCGTGCTGACAGCCTTTAAAGAAGTTGAAGATTCTCTCGCTCAAATTGTCTTCTCCAATGAACAGGCGGTAGCCCAGGACGAAGCCCTTGCTTCAGCGGAAAGGGTAAATACATTGGCGAAATCACGCTACGAAGCTGGCGCGATCAGTTCTTTTGAACTGCTGGATACCGAGCGGAATAAGCTTCAATACGAACGCCAGAAGGCACAGACGGAAGGCCAACGCTTCGGTGCCGTCGTGCGACTGATCAAAGCATTGGGAGGGGGATGGGAAAGATCCGACTTTCAACGGTAAGGTTTTGCAGTATTACATAATGGAATCGCAAATCACGGTTAAAATACTCCCCCTGTCTTCACATTAACATGGGCATGTGGTTCAGACATGTCATTCTTGTTGACTGTGGAGCGTGAATAAGCTTGTATAGTTTCCTCATCCTAATGTAAAGAAAGCACGTTCCCAATAGAGCAATAACGGATAAAAGTAGCATATCACGGCCTAAAAAAAACAAGAGGTAGATGGCACCTAAGCCGCCTACCTCGCTTTTTAAAGGTTGCCAGAATACGCCTGGTAACCTCTTTGGTTAGCCGACGACGCCGCAACTTCTTATTTGCTCGTTTTTCGTCAGCTTACCAAGGACTGTCTACTGCAGCCCCATTTCCTCTTTCGAGGTTCCTTTCTCCTGTATTAAACACCTTACATGGAGAAAGGGTTCAGAGAGATCATCCTCTCTCTGATTTAATTATATAATACTTGAGCCATATTGTCAAGTATTATGTTGACAACAGGATTATGTTGGGTATCATATTGGGCGTGTGTGGCGTGTCAAGGCGCAGATGACAACGAGGGTATTTCAAAGGGTTTTGGATGCCAGATAAACTGGAACTCTCTTAATCCCTGAATGTTTTTTGTCAAAAATGATCAGAGCCATGCATAAGATTCTGGATTAGACAGGTTCAACTCGGCGCCTATAAAACCCAGATGAAGATACAAAGGTGCAACATGCCCAGATGCTCCGTGTATGGCTCTAATGTATTACCTTGGAATGCTACATGTTAGACAAAAGATCTTTTTCTACTCTGGGAGTTTCGACTGATGTTTCAGGGCTTCCCTCTTGATTCTGAGGGTTTGCTCACCACATCCGACACCTTTTCCCTTTAGATTAATTGTTCCTTTGTCTTGCTGTAGAGCACGTTGCAAGCTCTTCTTCTCTTTTAACCTTGCAGACTGTCAAGGGTATTGCGGTGCTTAATTCCGCATCCCAACTTGCGAACTATGCAAGCGTGAACTAGAACTGAAAATACTCAGGGGCCTTCAAAACTGCTATTTATAATCGAGAGAAGAGACATGGCCTTAACGGCGCGATGTTGCAAATGGCAATTCTTAGAGGTGATTCGAAAGAAAACCGTGTATCGAGGCACCTAAATCAGCACGCAAGTGCACTCCTGACTAAATCTCATTTACCCCTCTTAAGTATCTCCAATTTTCTATCGTAACTTTAAGAACTATGGATTCACGCTCCGCAACAGCTTATGTATTTCGATACAAGTATCCGGCTTTCTTACAGATACGCTTAATCATTTCGGTAATTGTTGATAGAATTTAACTATAATTATTTGCGTCAGGAATTATTGCAGGTTTTGAAATAGTAAGATCAAAAAGGAGAATTCAATGAAAAAGGCCACAAGTGTTGCATTGATCACGCTCGTTATTTCCACCGTTATTTGTTTCGGCTATACCGTCCAGGCATCTGACAACTCCAAATTTACCAAGCATTTCAACGAAAGCCTATTTAATATCACAGACAAGGGTCTCTTCAGCGTGGAAATACTTCTGGATGACAGGGAGTACCCCAAGCTGGGTAAAGATGTAATAGGCATAGTGATACATGACCAATACGACAAGGACGTGGAAGGGGCAGCCATCAAGATTGCAGCGATGCCTGAGGGGCAAGCTGGAGCCATCGCGCCGATCATAAAGGACAGGGGCGACGGTCTTTATACGGTTTCAAACATCAACCTGAAGAAGAGCGGCAAATGGGAGCTCAGGATCGATGTCAGGAAAGCTGAATTCGAAGACATGGCGTCTTTCCGCTTCCCCGATGTTTTGAATACGCCCCTGCACAAAGGAAAATACTCGGCAGACTGATCGCCGGATAATAAAACGGGGAACTGTAAAAAGAATCACTTTACCTTACGGTCATTGCAGCAGATTCATCCTAAATCAATGATACTGTATGCACGGCAAAAGAAAATAATTAAAGCCGGAGATATGCAAGATCTTCCATAATTATTTCTTCAATTATTCTGACCTCCCGTGCTGTGATTCTCTCTTTAGGTATCTTGATATGGATCTGTTAGAATCATTGCAAAGAGAACCATTATCAGGACCAAGATGTTGTAAAGATAACCGTCAATAGACACTTAATCTTCGAAAAGAGGAAGATCTTTAACATGGTCGCAGTTGAATGCAATAGCTGTGAAGAAGCAAGTCTCTAAGAAGGCCCAGGACAGAACCAGGGCATGGTGCAGAGGAGATCCAGCAATGTCAGATGAAATTTCAGACCTTCGCCTACGGGCCGAGGAGATGCTGCAAAAGCAGCTCGAAACATTAGACAAGATTCAGCCAGCCGATGTGCAGAGACTAGTTCACGAGCTGCGGGTACACCAGATTGAGCTGGAAATGCAAAATGATGAGCTTCGCCGCACTCAGCAGGAACTCGAAGCATCTCGCGAGAAATATTTTGATTTTTATGACCTAGCCCCGGTGGGATATGTATTCATCAATGAAAAGGGAATAGTCTTGGATTCTAATCTCACCGCTGCCTCCATGCTGAGTCAAGAGAGGAGCTATCTGGTCGGGCAGCCGTTTACTCGCTTAATATTCAGAGAAGATCAGAACATCTACTATCGTTGCCATAAAAAGCTTGTTGAAACGCGTGAAAATCAGATTTGTCGGATTAGGATGCTTAAGAAAGATGGGAACCCCTTATGGGTACGAATTAATATAGGCATCGCTCAGAGCATTGGCGGCCCGACGAAGTTCCGGGCAGTCATCATCGACATCAGCGAAAGAAAGCAGGTCGATGAAAAACTCTCGCAGGTCATGGAGGAATTGACCCGATCCAATGAAGAACTCGAAAAGTTCGCCTATGTAGCGTCTCATGACCTGCAGGAACCTCTACGAATGGTATCAAACTTTGCACGACTTCTGGAAAATAGATATAAGGGGAAACTCGACCAGGACGCCGACGACTTCATAAACTTTGCGGTGGAAGGTGCAAACCGGATGCAGAGATTAATTACCGACCTCCTTGCTTATTCCAGAGTTGGGAGACGGGGCAATGAATTCAAAGAGGTATCCTATGAGGCTGCGCTCGATCATGCCCTGTCGAATCTGAAGGCAGTTGTTGAGCAGAGCGGCGCCGTGGTGACCAGGGAGCCTTTGCCAGTTGTGATGGGCGATGAGTCCCAGCTTGCGCAGCTGTTTCAGAACCTTATAGGCAATGCGGTCAAGTTTTGCAAAGACGGGCCGCCACTTATTCACGTTTCTTCTGAACGAAGGGGAAACGAATGGGTCTTTTCGGTCCATGACAATGGTATCGGCATAGCACCTGAGTATTGCGAGCGCATTTTTTTAATCTTTCAGCGACTGCACGGCAGACAAGAGTATCCAGGGACCGGCATAGGCCTTGCAATCTGCAGGAAGGTCGTAGAGCGACATGGAGGAAGGATCTGGGTGGAATCGGCGCCAGGTTCGGGCTCGACTTTTTATTTCACAATACCTGTTAAAAAGGAAATTAAACCATAATGAATAACGATCAGCCCATTGAAATCTTATTAGTTGAGGACAATCCCGGAGATGTACGTTTGACCCTTGAGGTAATGAAGGATGCCAGGGTACGCAACCATATTAGCATGGTTAAAGACGGAATCGAAGCACTGGCGTTTCTCAGACGCGAAGGGGAGTACGCTGACGCCCCCCGTCCGGATCTGATACTTCTTGACCTGAACCTGCCGAAGAAGGACGGCAGGGAAGTGCTGGCTGATATAAAGTCCGACCCTACCCTGAGACGCATACCAGTGGTAGTCTTGACGGTCTCCAAGGATGAAGAGGACATACTGAAGTCGTACGATCTGTATGCCAACTGTTACGTTACTAAGCCGATCAATATGGAGCAGTTCATCGCTGTGGTGAGATCCATCGAGGACTTCTGGCTTACCATTGTCAAATTGCCGCACGATATCAAGAGATGAGTGATAATCCCATACGGATATTATTGATCGAAGACAATCCCGGAGACGCGCGCCTCATTAGGGAGATGCTGAATGAGACGAAAAGATCTCCTTTTATACTGGAATGGCGTGACCTGCTGTCTTCCGGACTGCAAAGGCTGGCTGAGGGCGGCGCTGATTTGGTCCTATTGGATTTGGGTTTGCCTGACAGCCAGGGTCTCGACACCTATACGAAGACTCAATCGCAATTTCCGAGCGTGCCGATAGTGGTTTTGTCCGGCCTTCTAGATGAGGCCGTGGCGATTAAGGCGGTCAGGGCCGGGGCGCAGGACTATTTGGTCAAAGGGCAGATTGAGGGCAATCTGCTGTTCCGATCTATTAGATATGCGATAGAGCGCAAGACTGCCGAAGAGAGGCTGCAGGAAGCATATGCCAATCTGGAGCGGCGAGTGGAGGAGCGTACTCTTGAACTGTTGCATTTAAACGATCAATTGAAAGAAGAAATAGAGATTCGCAAACGGACAGAAAATGAATTAAAACACTCGAATTCAAGACTTCAGAATTTTACTCATGTAATTTCACATGACCTTAAGTCGCCCCTGTATACAATAGGCGGGTTTGCGAACCGGCTGGCCAGGCGGTACAAAGGCAAACTCGATGAAGGAGCCGATGAGATTATTGAAGAGATCATTAGTGGGGTCAACAGGATGCAGGATCGTATCAAAGACCTGCTGGAATACTCACAAGCTGTCACAAAAAAGATGCAATTCAGGCCAATCTCCTGTACCACTGTTGTCAAAAAGGCAATAAGCAATCTTAAGTCTGTCATCGATGCAAATGATGCCGAGGTAAGATATTATGATCTGCCGACAGTAATGGCTGATTCCTCTCAACTGATCAGTCTGTTTCAGAACTTGATCGACAATGCCATCAAGTACCGGAGAGTCGACACACCGGTAATTCACGTCTTGGCTGAACAAAAAGAACATGAGTGGCTATTTTCTATTCGGGACAATGGAATAGGGATAGACTTAAAGAACTCTGAACGTATATTCGGGATGTTCCAGCGGCTTAACACTGACCGACCAGGAACTGGCATAGGGTTGGCAACTTGCAAAGAGATTGTCGAACGGCATGGTGGCCGCATTTGGGTGGAGTCTAATACAGGAGTCGGAGCAATTTTCCGCTTTACCCTTGCTTCTGAAAATAACTGATTCTCTCGAAAGCACTGCCGCTTTCCCAGTGTTTGATTGTATTCGAAACGAACAGCCAGAGAAAGTAGCACGACTTTGATTACTCGATGGAGTGTTGAAACACCATCGATGATCCCGTTTCTACCCTCCAGTGTATTCAGGGTGCCCTCTTTCGATGTTTTCTGTGAGGACGCTCAAATGACCAAATCGACAGTCTGATTTTTTTGTTCATATTGTCTCGTTCCGTTTCTGCCCGCCTTCTCCTATTAAAAACTGCTCAAGAGCTTCGTACGACTGCGCTCCGACAAGTTTTGCGTTGTTAACTACGAAGGTCGGAACTGCGGTTATGCCGAGTGCACGTGACCTATTCCAGTCAGCATCAACTGCCTGTTCAAAGCTCCGGGCATCCAGCACTGCCTGCGCTTGATCTCCAGAAAGCCCGATTGATCCGGCTAGCCTGACTAGTTCATCCGGCTTACCGATGTTGACGCCTTCTACAAAATATGCGCGAAACGTCGCCTCATGGAATTGATCTCCCTTGCCCTGAGATTCGGCCCATTTGGACAACTCCTGGGCCAAGCGGCTGTTATAGGTCTTTTGGCGTTCGCCAAAAGGCAGGCCCAGATCCAGAGCGACCTTTCTCAGCCTCTGCATCATCTGCACGATGTCCAGATTTCGGCCCGCAAAGAGTTCATTAAAAGAAAGGCCATCAGCTGGCGTGTCGGGGTGAAGAGGAAACGCAACCCATTGGTCAACTATGTCATACTGTTTTCTTAATTCCTCAATACGCACGGTACTGAAATAGCACCATGGTCAGATATAATCGGAAAATACTTCAAAGAGAAATGGAGCGACCATTCGAACCTCCAAAATTAAGTCTTGAAGCACACGGGCCGGACTGAAGGATATACACACTCCGGCATTGATCTTAATTATAGATGAAAATATCTGGGAAATGATGATTATAAAAAAATGTGTTAAGGTTGCGTTCTTGGGTTCTGATTAAAGCCATCGGGAAAGCCAGCAAACAAAAGACGATTATTTTTCAGGTATCCCTAACCTTTCAAGGTTTCTGCCAATTATAGATATCATGTCCCTCATTCTGGCGGCTTAATGAGTTCTCTCCCCAAAAATGACTTATTGACACCCTTTCTTTAAAAAAGATTTAACTGCATTCTTCTGTAGGATTGAATGATAGTATGGAGCGTTATGGAAACAACGCTATGGCCTTTTACAAAGAATTCACAAAATATTATCGCAGCTGAACTGTCCTTGGTCTCTCTGGTGAAAAAAAAGCTTTGACAGTGATCATCACGATACCTGTCCGGATAAGTGATGATAAGGTGAAAGGGTCGCGAGTCTTCCGTCTTCGGCGGCCTTTCCTATCGAGAAATGATAGAATTCCGAAAGGTGTTGCCGGAAAACCCAAGGATATCATGAATAACGTCGTCGAAGAAGCATCCCACCCAGTCCAGAATGAGTCTGCTGGACTATAAAGATTTGTTTACAACTAATGGACCATATCCTGCGGCCTGAACGAATTTTCTCCATAAAAAATCCTTCTAATTGTTGAAATGAGATGATCAGGCGCGCCTTCTTTGGTCAAATATCCGGAAGCTGCTACCTTTACAACATTATCAGCATACTGCGCAGAGGGATGCATGCTTAGAATGAGGACTGGAATGGACGGAAAAGTTGTTTCAACTCTTTTAGTACTTCAAACCCATTGTTCCTGGGCAGTGTGACGTCCAGCAAAAGCAGGTCAAATGTGTCTTTTTGATAGCATATCGAGCACTTCCTGCCTATCACAGGCTTCTCCAGTCACAACCATATCGGGTTGCTCCTTGAAGATTGATTTAAGTCCTTTACGAACAATTTGATGATTATCAGCAATAAGTATTCCAAGCATTACGCCTCCGTTAGTAAAGACATCGATGTATATAGCTTATGCAGATACAAAGGACACGAAGTCGGTTTTATCTTATTTTATTGTCGGTTGTCGAGTTACAATCCGCTTTATTTCTTACAGAGTCTCCATATCCCATCTTGCCGGATGAGCAGTTGCGGGTGGGGGAAAGTACGGTAAGGAGAATACAATATTCTTTCTTATATTTTATCGACTGTATCTTGTGGGTGAGGGGCGGAACGTCCCTTACGCCCCGTTAGTTGGGATCATCGTGTTTTGTTGGGCCTCGCACTGCTCTACCCGACCTATGAAACTCACTTCCGGTCGATTTCTATATTTTCTTTGCTACCGCTATGGGAGACTGAGAGCATGATGCCGATACCGATCGCGATCGCGATTCCGATCAAGGTCCATGTCGTACCGATTCTAGCGAGAACACCCATTTTCCAGAGCGCAGCTAGAATGCCGCCAATCAAGATAACAAAACCAACAAGATAAATACCTGTCCATTTCATGACAAACCTCCTCATTCCCAATAGTTGATTACCAATTGATAACTTACATTATTTTTAAGTTTTTAGAAAGCTCGGGCTTCAGGAAGTTAAGAATTCATAGCCCCATTTCAATAATTTGAGCTTAATCTGAGGGTGTGTTGTAATGCCCGAAGTGTCATCATCGCTCGCTCCTGTAACTAGTCCAGGTCCATTTTTTTTTCAATAACGGTACAGTTTAGATGAACTCTTTTTTCCATTGTTCATTTCTTATATCTCTGCTAAATCGTCGAGGAATTACTGCCTCCTGCCACTACATGACTCCGCTAACGACTTTAAGAATGGCAAATATTACGTCGTGGGATCGGCCTGTCCCGAATCACTGTGGCACAGTCAGCGTGGTACTGGGCGTTTGATAACCCGGTGATGTGGCCTTTTAGCGGGAGGAGATACCCAAGCGATGGGGCCTCATTTGATTGTACTGCCGCCAATCATCATCACATTGTCTTGGCAAATAATAACCCAATACGTTTCAGTTAGCCGAGATCCACCACAGCGACACGTACTATAGATTAACCGACTGTCACACAAGCAACAAACGGCATTACTCGCGACGGTCGCCCAGATCAACTCAGCTTGAATGCTGGGCAGCAGAGGCGACGCGGTCCCCTTAGCAAATTGGTAAAAAAATACTGATACCGGGCTTCGGAGCCGGTGCGTAGACAACTGGAAACGCGACATAACCATAACGGCCAACAATCACGCATGTCACAGTCAGGTCCTCTGTCCGCGTAACGGCCGTTGTCATGTCTTCCCGTAAGTGTTGGAATACTCATACTGGATTTCATATAGAGACATCAACGAAAGAATATGACTTTCTCATCTTCTTTATCATTTCGATTCTTTCGATAATGCTCACACTCTTTTGATTCACCTATTGCAGTAAAAGAGAAACATGCGTTGGTGTTCGTCAGTGTATTGAAGAGCACGATGCGTGCTAAGATTGTCATTGATTAATCGGAGTTTCTATGCTATTAAAAACAATAAAATTTCAACGAAGACGGCAACGGATGAGTTATACTATAAAGGTGTCGCCTTCTGATATATCAGGAGACTCCTGATATATCAGAAGGCGACACCTTTATCCGTATCATCCCCTGTCGCAGTCTTGGCTGATATTAACATCTTTTCAATGTCATAGAAACTTCTGTCCCGGTAACAACCATCTGGCACACATTGTGCTCTTCAATAGTTATCAAACAATAAAGCATGTCCTTATTTGTGTCATTGATGCATCGAGTTGGTGCGAACACTTATCGGGAGGAGAAAAATGATAAGAGAACAAAGAAAGTTGTGTTTATTGGCTATTAGTGTTCTGCCTCACAATAAGGACATGATGATAGACAAGGCCGAGACAGCGTTCTCATCCTCATTCGAAATTGTAGGATCATTAAGAAAGGGATGAATAAAACCTAAAGATATGGCGTCTACGATAAAAGACTATTCCTTCAGGACTTTTTTTGATTATCTCGGCAAGCGAACAATTAAAGGAATAAACAATCTCGGCACCATAGTAATCTTTTTTACGCTTGCATTCCTAAAGATCTTCCGGCCAAAGCAGATACGGGAGCTTATCCAGCAAGTTTATTTTATCGGAGCCAAGTCTGCAAATATCGTTATGCTAGTCGGCATATTCACCGGCATGGTGCTCGGTCTTCAGCTTTTCTATACACTCACAAAATTCGGCTCTGAGGGAGTCCTCGGCTCGGTTGTCGCCCTAACCCTCATCCGGGAACTTGGCCCTGTCCTCACTGCGATAATGATTACCGCGCGTGCGGGTTCTGCCATGTCGGCTGAAATCGGTATCCTGCGCATCTCTGAACAAATCGACGCCCTCTATACCATGCGGATAGACCCCGTGCGCTATCTAATTAGTCCACGTATAGCCGCAGCAATTATCAGCTTCCCCTTGCTGACAGCCTTCTTTGATCTGATGGGGATACTCGGAGGCTATCTCACCGGAGTTGTCCTTCTCGGCGTGGACAAAGGCGCTTACTTTTATAGAATCCATACCTACGTTGACATCGTCGATATCAGGGGCGGCTTCATCAAGTCAATCATCTTTGCCGTGCTCGTGGTAACCACCTGCTGTTATCAGGGATACTTTACCCACCTCCGGACCGACAGCTACGGCTCAAAGAGCGTGAGTATCTCGACCACGTCGGCAGTAGTGATTTCATGCGTCATGATTCTAGTCTCGGATTACGTTGTTACTTCCTTTCTCATGTAGAGGCATATGTGGAAACGCCATTGATAGAATTCAGAGATGTCACCAAACGCTTTGACGAGAAGATTGTCCTCGACAAGGCAAATCTAGCCATTTACGAGAACCAGATCACAACGATCATAGGAAAGAGCGGCAGCGGCAAGAGTGTTCTCCTTAAACACATCATCGGCTTGTTATCCCCAGATGAAGGGAGCATACTCTTCAGGGGGAAGCCGGTCCGTGAGATGAAGAAGATCGAATGGAATGGGTACAGGAGCCGGATCAGCTATATGTTCCAAAATAATGCCTTGTTCGATTCAATGTCGGTCTTTGAAAACATAGCTATGCCGCTTAGGCAGACCACAAATCTAGGCAAGAAAGAAATCGAAAGAAAGGTGATGTCGAGGAGCGAACAGATGGAACTTGCGGACGCCCTTCTCAAGTATCCCTCGGAACTCTCGGGCGGAATGCAGAAGCGGGTAGCTCTGGCCCGGGCTCTCGTAACGGATCCGACCATAGTGCTTTTTGACGAGCCTACTACCGGCCAAGACCCTATCAGGAAAAATCTTATCCTGAGCATGATTGCTCATTACCGCAAACAGTTCGGGTTTACAGCCATCCTCATCAGCCATGATATCCCCGACGTCTTTTTTATCTCGGATCGGATACTCCTCTTATGGGAGGGCAAGATCGCTTTTCACGGGACTTATGATGAGTTGACAAGGCTGAAACATCCCATGATCGATGAATTTCTGCAGAGCCTCGCTGGACTCCGGGATGAGCTCACCGGACTGCTCTCCAAGGAGATGTTCACCGCCCGGTATGCCTTGACGCTTAGTGGAGGACGTGTCGATACTAAAATCTCGGCTGTGCTTTTCAGCGTCCATTCTGAACATCTTGCCGATGCGTTGGGACACCAGGCAGCATTGAAAGTCCTCAAGGCCCTCGGCGAGTACGTAAATAAATATTTAGGTCCACTGGGAGGATTCTCGGCGCGACACAACAGAGACAGGATTCTTACCATTTTGCCGCACATAGGCATTGAAGAAGCCAGGCAAGTAGTGCATGATCTTGCTCAAGGTCTCCAGCTAAAGGCACTCCCAGAGATCCAGGCATTGACCGGCGGCAAGATAGGGGCCGTAACATGCTTCGAAATATCGGTTACTGCCGGTATAACTGAGGGCAGCTCCGCTGACGACATTGAGCGGATCATGGAAAAGGCTGAGGCTAATCAGAATATAATCGCAAGATATCAATGCGGGAAGGAGAGTGCACAATGAAAAAATACTCGATAGAAACTATCGTCGGCATCTTTGTGGTGATTGGTCTTATCTGCGTGGCTTACATGACCATAAAACTCGGGAAGGTCTCTTTGTTGGGAGACAATTACTATTCTCTCTATGCAAATTTCAGTTCGGTATCGGGCTTGCGGGTCGGTAATCCAATAGAGATTGATGGAATCGAAGTCGGCCGAGTGGAAAACCTGATCTTTGATCAGGAGAAGCAGGCAGCCGTAGCAGAATTGAAGATCAGGAAAGACATCAAGGTATACGATGACGCCGGTGCGTCAATTAAAACTGCTGGCCTTATCGGAGACAAGTTCATCAATATCGATCCCGGAGGAGGCGGTCAGATACTGAAGCCGGGGGGAAGGATTTCCGAGACCACTGCCCCCATTGATATAGAGGAACTGATCAGCAAATACGCATTTGGAGATATAAATAAGGATGATAATAAGGACACTAAATAACTACTGGGAGGAAATGATTAACAACCTTCGTTATACTGACCTTCGCGGTGTGTCTGCTATTTCCATAAGGTACCCTCGCAGGGGTCGCCTCGGACAATGTGTAAAGGCATGTCGACAGGATACTGGAGGTCCTGCGCGATCCGTCACTCAAAACCGAATTGGCCGAAAAGGTGAAGAAGGATAAAATCCGGGCTATTGGTAATGACCAGATATTGGCAGTTTCAGGCTGAAAGTGAGCATGTTCCTGAAGACGCGAAAGATGAGTCAGCAGTGGTAGCCGATGCTATTGACCCGGTTAACAAGGTGATGTTCCATTTCAATGATAAGTTGTACTTCTGGGGAATCTAGCCAGTTACCCAGGCCTATCTCACGTCGGACCAGAAGAGTTCAGATTTCCAATTAGCAATGTCTACGATAATCTCTGGGCGCCATCTGGAATGCTGAGCACTCTGTTTCCGCTTAGACTCAAGGCAGCCGGAAACGAACTCATCAGCATATATTTCGATGCGCGATGCCTTCGTACAGAACCAGTAGAAAAAGGTGGACGTCTCGAAACAATAGTTTCCAAACATGGAGAAGTCGCATTTCTGCAACTAAGCGGGGATATTTATGCGAAAGAATTTGTTTTGTGTTGAAATAATATAATGATAATCGTCAAGCCTTTCCTTTTGTGCTTTTTTCTCGTATGCATCTTGAGCTTCAGCAGTGGATGTGCAACGTTGCCAAACGTCTCTGAAAAGATTGATGAGGCTCCGGCTGCGCAGAAATCTCCTGAAATGGTCTCGTTCAAAGGACTGTTATCTC
>Ga0181523_10002393_pt1 | contig 18435 bp, 20 predicted proteins | sample PEATcosm2014_Bin_43_FD_119752 | JGI IMG/M metagenome (GOLD analysis project Ga0181523, IMG submission 119752) | Peatland microbial communities from MTU Mesocosm Facility, Houghton, MI, USA - PEATcosm2014_Bin05_30_metaG | ecosystem: Environmental > Terrestrial > Soil > Wetlands > Peat | place...
CTTGGCGACGGCTTCGGCAGCATCGGCGTCGCTGACGGCCAGCGGGCCAGCGACGGCAGCCAGCGCTGACGCTTTCTGGCCCGCATCGCTGATCGACTGAGCGACGCGCAGGGCATCGGCGACGAGCCGGGCAGCCCGGTCAGGGTCGGTACAAGCTACTGCCCTAGCGACAGCGACCAGCGCCCGCGCCTGCGGGTTTCCCTCAGCGATCGACTGGGCAGCGCGCAGCGCCTCGGTGACGATGTGATGCTGCCGTGACCATTCCGGCCGGGCAGCCTCGGGACCCTGCAAGGGCACCGCGCGGATGCCGAGGCTCTCGGCGTGGGCACCGCGAGGGCGCGGGCGTTCGGGCACCGCGGCGTTGGCCGTGAAGGCGAACTGGCTGGCCGGGCCAGTACCGCGCTGACTAGGAACGGGCAGACCTTCGGCCAGCAGGCACTCGCGCAATACCGGATAGATATCGCTGAATGTCAGCGATGGCGCGCCGCCGGGAATGCCGCTGACGATCAGATCCCGCAGTCCACCGGTGAAGGAGGTGCAGGCGGTGTCCTGATGCTCCGGGCGCGGGACATGGGCGGCGTGATCTCGGGTCGTCGCGGCGAGGGTGTACCCGCCTTCGACATGCGTGATGTCAGCAAGGCCTGGGGTGCGGTCTCCGGCGGGAGCATCGATCGCCTGGCCGGCGAAGCAGCAGTCCAGGATCGACAGGCGGGTATGAGCAGGACTGCTGCGCAACACGTCCGCGACGGTGCCCCAGAGCAGACCACTGATCTCCGGCCGGTCCGGTTGGGTCGAGGTCACAGTCAGGCACAGTTCCCCGTGCGCCGTCAGTAGGCCGTGGCCAACGTAGTAGAGCAGCAGAACCCCCGTCGTGGTCCGGGCCAGATCGGCGATCTGAGTGGCCAGGTCGGCAGCGGAAATCGGGTTGGCAACGACCACGACCTGCTGGGGAGCCCATGCACAAAGTGCAGGGTCCGAGAGCAGGGAACGCATGGCCTGCAGGCTGTTGCGGGCCGCGCGGATCGGCGAGAGCTCAGCGTACTCGTACGCTGACACACCGATCAGGATGGCGCATGACCCCGCCGGTACACCGAGGTCAGCCATCATCGTCGGCCTTCAGCCTGTCTCCGCCGGCGTGAACCCAAGCTATTGAAGCACGCGTCCATACTCCCCCCTCCCAGCGGCCACCTCGAGCGCCTGCTCTCCGGCCGGCTCCCCCCGATGGACCTCTATCAGTTGAAATGATGACATCTTTTCAGTAATAAGCGTGTCGATGAAGTAAGCAGCCGGCGAGCCCTGGCAGCCAACACAACTCGCTAGCGGTCACGACCGGCTTAACGAGCCAGCGGATCACGCCCTGACGGTGCGATAAGGACGCAGTAGTTACTGCAGTACGGCAATATTCCGCCTGTGATGCGTTCACCGGCGGCAACACCTTCCCCCTTCACTAAATGTACGGGGGTGTGCACGGTAAGCAACTGCGGGGCTTTAGCCGACGGCCAGACCGGAGGTGATCGTATTGAACCTGGCGTTCGCGTCGTACGTGGCCCGTGGCTGTCGATTCTTGCCGGAGGAAGGTGAGGGACTACCGCGCCGGGGAGTTTCTGGGGCGCCGCCGCATCCGCAGGGCGCCAAAGAGAAGGGCGCCGAGGAACAAGACAATGCCGATGAACAGCAAGAACAGCAGGCCCTTGACGACGACACCCACGAGGCCAAGCACAATCGCGATGATCACGAGGAGTAGGAAGAGGGCAATCATCTGATTCTCCGCTCGGGTTGTACTGCTAAGCGGCGGGCTAGTTGCCGTTCGCCACTGGTGCCTGGCTGGTCGGCCTTCCTCTTCGTAGCATCGCCCAGCCGCCAGCGGCCAATCCGGAACAATGCCGCATACGTCCAGCGTATCCCGAACTGTGGCGCCGCTTGACCATCACCGTTCACCGGGCTCTGGCCCGAGGGGCCGGGCTCACCAACAAGGCGTTCGCGCCGCAGGTCCGCCTGTCCTACGCGAAGGTCGCCGAATACCAGCCGCGCGGGATCGTTTACTTCCACGCCATCATCCGCCCCCGGCCGTGGAAGCTCTGGGAGCGTGGCGGCGCGAGGAGTTTGCCCGCACGAGCCTGGTCTGTCCCGTATGGTCAGCCGACATCATCCGCCGGGGGTGATCCGCCGCATCAAGATGTGCGCGATCGTTGCCCTCGCTGCCGTCTTTCTGCCCTCTGGGTCACTAATGCCTACCGGATCTTAAGCTTGTGGAGATCCCTGACCGATTGGGGAGCAGGCCCGGGCCGCTGCGACGGCGCCGACCGAGATACCACCGAGAGATTGGAGCCAGATCATGGCCAAGGGAGATGCGCCAGTACTGGAGGTACTGGCCGACATTAACGCGGTGTCACTGGAGCGGACCGACCTGGAGCCGGCGTCGCTTATTCTCGTGCGGCTCGCCGCTCTCGTCGCGGTGGACGCCCCGGCGGCGTCGTACCTGGCTCACATCGGGCCCGCTGCTGAGGTCGGGGTGACCCTCGACCAGGCCCAGGATGTGCTTGTCGCGGTAGCGCCGATCGTGGGCACCCCGCGCGCGCTGTCGGCAGCCGCCAAGATCGTCGAGGCTCTTGGCCTGGCGATTGACTTGGCGGAGACGGGCGACGGCGCCTGACCGCGCCTCCTCATCGCGGGACGGCCGTACGCACAAGGTGGCGCTTGCCCCCGGCGCCTGAGGCGGGCGGCCGAGTCGGGATGCAGCGCGGCCGCCCGCACGGGCATCGGGATGAGGCGGATATGTCGCGCCCGCTCGAAACCCTGCATGAGAAGATCATCCCAGATCTTCGAACACTAAGTCGACAAAAACACTGTCAACGCCGGGGGGTTTCAGCGCGTTCCTAGGACGGGGAGCTGACGGTCACCGCCTGGCCGCGGATCACCTTGCCGGTCGCGGTGGTTTCGAGGTTGTCGACGGTGACAAATCGGCTCGGCTGCTTCGGCCCTGATAGTCGCTGTCGGGAGAAGGCCCGCAGCGCGGACAGGTCGACGTCGGCCGGAGTTACCGTGGCCCTAATCCGCTGCCCGAGCCATTCGTCCGGCTCACTGTCGACCAGGCAGGAGCGCACCGTCGGGAACTCCAGCAACACGGCCTCGACCTCCTCCGGGCTCACTTTCGTACCGCCGACGTTGACGCAGTTGGCCGACCGACCCACGATTACTAGTCCGTCCGGCGTCATGCGGCCGATGTCGCCGGTGACAAAGCCATTCGCGACCGGCGCGACATCGACCCGATCCGGGTACAGGTATCCGGTCATCGCAGTCGGCGAGTGGACCGCGACCAGACCCGACAGTGAGTCGGCCGCATCGTCCGGCGACGGCTGAGGCCCCGACCCTAGGGGGCGCAGGTCGACCCGGACCCCCCCGAGCGGCTGGCCAAGCGAGTGCGCATCCTGCCAGGGGGCCGGCGGCCGAACGCAGATGGGGCCGGTTTCCGTCGTGCCGTACACCTCGCCGAGCCAGCCGCCGAGCACGGTCCCGACGAGTTCAGCTGTCCGCGGGTCCATCGGCATGCCCGCGGACAGGTAGCCGATGCGGCGCATTGGTCGGCCGGTGGTCGCCTCGGCCAGCAGCCGCAGCAGCGGCGGCACGCCGGCCGCCAACGTGACGTCGTGTTCATTCAGGGCGCGCAACAGCATCCCAGGCCGGTCCGTGCTGGTAACGAGCGTAGTGGCACCGGCCAGCGGAGCGGCCAAGGCGGCCAATCCGAAGCCGTACGCGTGATGCAGCGGCACCGGGCAAGCCAGCACCGTGCCCGGACCCAGGTCCAGCGCTGTGCGGTAGTTCTCCGCCTCTGCCATCAGGGCGCTGACCGGACGCAGCGCCACCCGGGTGCGTCCGCTGGTGCCGGAGGTGAGCTGAGCGCTGGCGGCGCCACCAGGCGGCACTTCACCGGGCGGCTTGCGGGCGATCAGTCGTTCGCCTGCCACCACGCAGCCGGCCCCCGGCAGCAGCGGCCAGTCCAGCGGCGCGGCCAGGTGCGTCATCGCGGCTCGTTCCTCGGTCCGCTCTCGTTCCCACTCGCTCATCTGCCGCGGTAGAGGAACCACCACCGCATCAAGCGCGAGCACCGCGAGCACGTCCGCCATAAACGAGGCGGCCGATCGGGCCACTGCCCCGACCCGGCAACCTGGCCCGATTCCGGCCCCGCGGTAGGCTTCGAGGCGAGCTCCGGCAAGGTCCACGAGATCCTGCGCTGTGGTGTTCCCGGCTTCCTCGACGAAGAGCACTGCCCGTGGGGATCGCGCGGCCGTCTCCCGCAACAGTTCGAGCGGCGTGTCGCCGCTGCCGCCGCTCACCGCGACTCGGGTACGCTGACCAGCGCGTCGCGCACAACAGCCACCACCTGATCGAGGTCTTCGGCGCTGTGCGCTGTGCTCAGGAACCAGGGCTCGATCGGGCTTGGGTGGAAATATACGCCCTGTTCCTGGGCTCTGATCTGCAGCGCGCGGTGGGCGGCGAAGTCCATCGCCTGGGCGGCCGCGCGAGGGCCGCGCGACAGGTCCGTGGGCCGGCGCAGCAGCGACACGGACAGCAACGAACCGACCCGGCTGACCAGCGCTGGGCGATTCAGCTCGGCGAACGTCGCGCGCAACCGCTGCTCAAGGTAGTCTCCGTGCTGCTCGAGCCGCTCGTAGACCTCGGGGGAACGGTCTATCTTGCTGAGCATGGTGGCGACGGCCCGCACCGACATGTGATTCCCGGCGTATACCCCGAGGTGCATCGCGCGGTGGTCCGCGAGCATGGCCATCGCGCCGCGGGATCCGCCGAACGCCGCCACCGGGACGCCGCCGCCCATCACCTTCGAGAGCACAGTTATGTCCGGCGCGACCCCGTAGCGCTCCTGCGCTCCGCCGGGGCCGACTCGAAACCCGGTGATCACCTCATCGAAGATCAGCCATGCGCCCCAACGGTCGCACAGTGCGCGCAGTTCCTCGAGCTGCCCAGGCGCCGGAGGAACGACGCAGGCGTTGGCCATCACCGGCTCGCAAATCACCGCCGCGAGCCGGTCGCCATGGGCCTCGAACACAGCGCGCAGGGCAGGCAGGTCGTTCCAGGGGACCTGCAGCGTGTGGGCGAGCGCCTCCGGAATCATGCCCAGCGCGCCGGGCTGCGGCGCGGTGGAGTCTGGCGCGGGCTCGTGGAAGGTTGCCTTCCCGGCGCGCAATACTGTCTCGCTCCACCCGTTGTAGTGCCCTTCGAAGGTAAGCACCTCCATCCGGCCAGTGGCGGCTCTGGCCAGGCGCAGCACGGACGTGATCGCCTCGGTCCCCGAGTTGGCGAAACGTACCTGCTCGACCGACGGCACCAGCCGTGCGATCAGCTCCCCGGCCTCCTGGTCGACCCGATGCGGCAGCCCGGTCATCGCACCTTCCGCCAGCTGCCGGGCGAGCGCAGCGCGCAGGTCAGGGTCCGCGTATCCAAACAGGTGGGGACCGTACCCCATGTTGAGGTCGATCAGCTCCCTGCCTTCGACGTCCCAGATCCGATCGCCCTCAGCCCGCTGCACGACGAGCGGCTCGGGGATGGCGTGGGCGCGCATGCTGCTGCTCACACCTCCGGCGATGACCTCGCTGATGGAGGCGAGCTGCTTGGCGTTCGTGGTACCGGTCTGTACGTGCGCTCTCGCCCGTTGCATAAGTGACTGAACCATTGGCCCTTCCCACGCTCCCGCCCAGTTCGGCCTGACAACTTCTGGTTGTTAGAGTTCGGCCTGACAATTCTTGTTTGCTAGAGTTCGGCCTGAAAACTCCTCGTGTTACAGACGCCTGGTCAGATCTACTGGTTTACAGGCACAAGGCGGAACTTGCCGTGACATGCTGCGGTTGAGTCACCGGATAGCTGCACCACAGAGCACAGAGCGCCCGAAAACACTCAAACAGCTCGAAACGTTCCAGGGGTGTATAAGATCGCTGCAGCGAGGCGCGGTCCGCGTAGCTCCAGCTCACGAGCGCGACCGTTGCCAGGCCTCGACCAGGTCGCGTCCCAGGCCTCGACCAGGTCGCGTCCTAGCCTCGACCAGGTCGCGGCAGCGGCGGGCGTCCGGCCTCAGCTGCCCACGAATTCCACCACGCAGCCAAGGCCAGGTGGCCCCGAGAGCCGCTGATCCACGGTCACCAGGGTGTGCGCAGCGCGGCGGCCAGGGTCACGTAGAGCGCATCGTAGAAGGCACAAGGGAAACTTGATGGCTAAGCCTCGGCAATATGGGGCGCCGCCGGCGTGCCGCTTCTCCGCGTCCTGGTCGCTCTATCCGCTGAGGTGATCGGTGTTCACGGCCGGCAGGGTCTCCACCTGCTGCTTGGTGATGTTGAGCTGGACGCCGTCCTCCACCCCGGTGACGGCGCCGATCGGGACGGCGACTTCCCTGCGGCTAAACAAATGTCCCTCTTGCAGCAGAACGTGGCTCACGCGGTGGTTACCAGAGTCGATGACCAGCCCCTCGACTCGCCCGATCTCGCCGTCGGTGGCATAGACGCGCTCATTGCGGCGCACGCCGACCTCACCCGGGGGCAGGGAGCCGTAGGCGCCGGTCGGCTCATCTTCTCCGCTCTGGCGCATGCCCTCGCCTTCGATCGGGCTGTAGTAGGGCCACATGAGCTTCTGTTCCGCGCTGTAGCCCGAGTACTGCTCCGGGCTGGTCCGCGGCGCGAAATCCGAATCCTCGGGGAAGCGGAGCTGGTCGAACTCCACCCGAGTGCAGCGCAGCCGGACCTCCTTAGGTGTCGCGGCATCGACAAGGTCGATCGGGACAAGCCGGTGTGGGCCGGGCCAGTGCCTTGGTTCGACCACCAGATGGGTGACCGCCCGCGCGACCGGGTCAACGACCACGCGGCTCACCTTGCCGCAGACTCCATCGGAACACCTGGCGTCGGCCCCGATCGTGAAGGGTGTCTCTGCCATGGCCGACCTCCTCGTCCGCTTGGAGCATAGCGCGAACCCAGTCAGCGGCAGCGCCGTCGAACCATTGGGCCCCGTGACGCATGACTACTTTAACTAATCATCGCGTCATAGCCTGCTAGGAGCTATATGGCGGCCGCCGGTGACGGCCCGGCTAGTGGCCACCCGGGTAGCCAGGAGCCTACGGCCCATGTCGGCGAGGTCATCCGGGCGGTACGGATCCTGTACCACGGCTCCTACTGGCAGGCGACCGTCCGCGAGGACGCCGGCGAGATCGTCATCACCCGGTACGAGCTGCGCGCCCTCCTCGACAAGCTGGAATCGCTCGACCACCCCGCTGGGTGAGAATCTACGCTCGGCAACGAAACCCGGGGTCACGGCCGCGATATCACAGACGGCCCGGGGCCGGTTGTGGCGGCCGGGGCTGCCCGAACGATTACTTGGCTGCCCGAACGGCTGTTAAGCAGATCAGCGGTGCACCCTCACGGTGTCGGCGGCCCGCCGCCACAAACTTTTCGGATTACTGGCGTTGAGCTGGGCTGTCCGGACTGGCGCTAGCCGTGTATAGCGAAGATCATTTCGTGTATCTTCCGGATCATGTTGAGCTGTCGTCCTTGAGCTGACTGCCCTTACCTGTCCGGGGAAAGCTACGAGCCAGGATGATGGCCAAGAATGCTTGCCATCTGGCGACCACGGTGAGAGTGTTTAGAGATGGTAGTGGCGGTGCTACTGGGGACTGAGACGGCTGATTTGTACGCTGGGGGATGTATGAGCAATGAGCATTCCTTGTCTTCGTTCTCATCTGAGTGGGTCCGGCTGAATTTACGCATAGTCGTTTGCCGAGACTATTTCCTCTCCCGCACCGCATGGTTATGCCATGGGATTGGATGCTTGCCGCTTTCAACCGCGTCACAGTCAAAGTCGAACCTGAAAGGAGACCGAGTTGGAGATCACCAAGCCTGCTCCGGGCGACTGGGCGGGACCAGTCATCCTGATCGGTAAGGGCACCGACGGTAACGTGTACGAGACCAAGACCAGCGACGGCAAGACTTGGACAACCCCCGCGAAGATATGAGGTTCCGCGGACCAGGCTGCCGTCGCTGACGGGAGCCTGGTCCGCATCTGGCCCACGAAAGGCAAGCACGTCGGCTGCACTCACTCCCGCCAGAGACAGGGTCGTTTGGAGCGTCACTCTCACTGAAAAGCGGAAGGTCGGCAGTTCGATCCTGCCCCTGACCACCATCTCAATTGGCGCTGGCAGCCCTGCTACCAGGTCAAATGCAGGCTGGCACCCCGCCCGACCGAAACCGCCAGATAACCGCCGATGCCCGCTCGTGACCCGTGTCTGCCCAGTACTGGTGCACGCGGGGTGCATCGCGTCTTCGATGCAACTGTCAATTGCCCTTGCCGCGGGCGGCCGGGATCACCTGTAGTCGGTGAACTGTCACGACTGGTTAGAGCTACCTGCTCTTTTGCTCCGGCATCTCTTCTGAGTTGGGACTTTGCCTCCCAAAGATTCTCATCGTTTCGGGCTGTATCTGACGCTCATGTGCCCCGGATTTGCCCGCTCCCGTTAACACCGGCGGTTGCGTTAGCAGGTGTTAGCAGGGCCTGTACGACCCGCACGACCGGCACGACCTGGCACGCCGGGCCAACGGCTCTGGAGGCGGTTGGTCGCTGAGGGATCTGGCCGCAAGGATTGCAAGTCAATCCGATTCTTGGTCCACGTCTGGTCCGCGTACTGCACGACCTCTTCGTCCCGAACCCAAGTAACGGTGCGGGCTGCCAGGGCTGCGGCATGTCTGACCTGGGAAGCACCGTCCGTCGGTGTTCGCTGGCGTCCTCTGCTCTCGGTGGTGATTGTTACTCACTTGGTTACTCGGTCGCTCGCAAGCGGTGTTGCGAGCGGTTGCTTAGGAGATCGTCGGTGGTGTGATGTGCTCAGTTCACGATAGGCGCAATCAAGGATGTTCTGTCTCGTGGCTTGGAGAGCAGTTTCGTAAACTTTGTATTCTTCCATTTTCCTCTTAGAATCTCTTTTGTCTTCTCGCTTTGGCGGCACTGGCAGCTGCAAGGTGCCACCGCCGTTTGTTTGCATCACCGGCTGAGAGGCCCGCGGGGCCGAACCAGAGCGCCGACCGCTCCGCCCGGCAGCCGGGCTCGGGCCCTACTTGGCGCGGGATCGGATCGTGGCCACCTCGTACAGGGCGATGCCGGCGGCCAGGCCGGCGTTCAGCGACTCGATGGCGGACGTGATCGGAATCCGGACGAGCACATCGCAGGCCTCGGCGACGATCCGGGACAGACTGCGCCCTTCGGACCCGGTGACCAGCACCAGCGGGGCGGTGGCCAGGTCGAGGTCACGGATCGGGGTCTGGCCGGCCTTATCCAGGCCCGCCACGAAGACACCGGCGTCCCGGTAAGCCTGCAGGGCGCGGGCCAGGTTGGCCGCCCGGGCCACCGGAAGCCGGGCCAGCGCGCCCGCCGAGGCCTTCCAGGCGCCTGAGGTCACGCCCGCGCCGCGGCGGGAGGGCACCACAACGCCGTGCGCGCCGAGGGCCGCGGCCGAGCGGACGACAGCGCCGAGGTTACGGGGATCGGTCACCCTATCAAGGGCGGCGATGAGCGGCAGCTGCCCGGCTTCGGCCGCACGCTCCAGCAAGTCATCGGGGTGCGCGTATTCGTAGGGCCGCACACGCAGCGCGAGGGCCCTGGTACAGCGCGCCGCCGGTAAGCCGGTCCAGCTCGGCGGCGCCGGCAAGCCGCATGGCGGCGGGCGGCGTCGGCCCCTTGCCTTCCAGCTTGCGCCGGCCCTGCCCGCCAGTGCCCGGCCGCGACGGTCTATTACGAGTTCCCCCGCGATTGAGACGGGGGGTGGAGCGGGCGATGGTGTGGTGCCAGCCCGTCCGGTCGCGGTCCTGGCAAGATAGCGGCATGGAACGTGTGCTTGGAATCGGTGGATACTTCATGCGGGCCGCCGACCCGGCGGCCCTGGGCGCGTGGTATCGCGATTGCCTGGGCCTGGACGCCGATGAGAACGGCCTGTGGCGTCAAGGAGCCGGGCTGACGGTGTTCGCGACGTTCGAGTCCGAGACCGGTTACTTCGGGTCCCGTGCCCAGCAGGCCATGCTCAACTTCCGGGTCCGCGACCTGGATGCGATGCTCGCGCAATTGCGCGCAAAGGCAGCGGACGTGGCTAAAGAGACGCAGTACATGGAGGGTGTCGGCCGGTTCGGCTGGGTCACCGATCCCGAGGGCAATCGGGTCGAGCTGTGGCAGCCCGCCTGACCGCGTCTTCACGCAGGCGGTGACGTGCTGGTGGCCCTTACTCGTTCTGAGCCGCAGATGCGAACTCCGTAAGCCACGAAAGAGCGGCATGTTCGTCGGGCCCAGCCTCTGCAGCCATGACCACAGCGAGGGCGCCGGGCCCCTTGCGCTTGCAGATGTGGCACGGGCGCTGCTTCTGCGAGGCGGTCGGACACTGCCTGGGGCGGCGGCTAGGTGGTCAAAGGCGACACGGGCTCCGCGCCGGCGGCGACGTTGTGCCGCTGACCGGGGGAGCCTGCCAGAATGGGCAACAATCCCCGCCGAGGACGACAGGAGGCAATGGAATGACCGCCCAGCCAGCCGCGCCCGGCCCGGACACCGGATCATATGAGGTGATTCACCTGGGCGGCCAAGCCGCGGTCGTGGTGCCAGTGGCCGACTTCCTGCGCCTGCGGGCCCTGGAGCAGGCCGCCTCCCCCCCGGAGCTCGAGGACGCCGAGGACACCGCGGCGGTGCTGGAGTGGAAGGCCCGGGACGCCGCCGGCCAGACGGTGTTCGTGCCTGCGGACGAGGCACGGCGCCGGCTGGGCATGGCCCGGTGAGCTTGCGGACCGAATACGACGAACGAGCAATCGGACAGGCGGCCGCGTTCCTCGATGACCCGCAGGGCATCCGCGAGGTCGTAGACGCGATCGACCGACTGGCCGACGAGCCCCGCCCGGCCGGGTCGTTCCCCTATGGGTCGCCGGACCTGCGGCGGCTACGGGTCGGCCGGTACCGGATCCCGTATGAGATCACCGAAGAAGCGGTGGCGATCCGGCACATCGCCCGCGGCACCCGGGGCTGACCGGCGGGCAATCCCCGGCCTGCGCGCCAGGCCGAGGTCGGCACCGATGCCCGTGCCGGGGCGCGACGTTCCGCAGATAGCGACGGTGGCGGCAAGGGACGAGTGCCCGAACCGGTCGCGGATGACGGGCATGGGGGCGCCTTCGGCGGCGAGCTCAGCGGTGTATCGCTTGCCTGTGTTCGACGGGACGCCCCACGGGTGATCTTGAAAGTTTGCATGCGGCAGCCCATGGAAGCGGTGCCCTCTCGGCTACCGAGACGGCATGCTTTGGACCAATCAAGTTCAGGCGTACGGAGGGAGCGGTGTTGAGCATCGCGGGTCGGTGGCGGATCACTGAGATGGAGCTATGGGACCAGGAGGCCATGGACCTGGTCGAACCCGCCTTCATCGAGTTCGGCGAGGACGAGACGGGTGACTTCGGATTCATCGCTGTCAGGGGGTGGATGGATTGCCGTGATGCGCCTCGCGACGGCCGCCCCGGCGTGGAGTTCTCGTGGGAGGGCAACGACGACTGCGACCGGGCCAGCGGCCGGGGCTGGGCTGCGCTGAAGGCCGACGGTTCGCTGCGTGGGCACATCTACTTTCACCTCGGCGACGACTCGGACTTCCATGCGGTACGCCACGACGCGGAGTCGAGGCACGGAACTCCTAACGTTCCCCGGAGGTGACAGTGACCTGGAATAGCCGCAGCCCGGTCGACCCGATCGAGCGTGTCAACCGAGGCGGCGCACGCCCCCGCGATTTCGTCAAGGATCACGCTTTCTTCTCCTTCGTCAGCGACTTGACGGAGCTTGAGGAAGAGATTGCAAAGACCGTGCACGGCCGAGCGGTCGCGCTGTATGAGTCCTTCATCGTCGGGTCCTACGAGACGGGGAGCGAGGTAGATGACTCCAGCGGGTAGTTTTGGCATGTTCGTCAGTACCCTGATCTGCGCTGGGTCAAGGCCCGCCAGTCGGGCGCGGCGGATCGGGCGGATAGCGGGCCGGCTGCTGGGCTTCATGGACGACGATCCATTCAGCTTCTGCTTCGGTATTGAGAAGGAGATGGGTTCGGCGCTCAGCGCGGCCGGTCTGGCGGCACCGTGAAACGGGTTTGAACCGCCGTTTTGATGCCTAGGCTCATTCTTGGAGGGAGCGAAGGCACGTCGGGTCCCTCCACTTTTCTCGGTAGCCGTGATAGTTGCCCCATCAGCCGCGCCTCCTGAGCATTCAGCATCTCCCCGCAGACTTTCATCCTCGTCCCAGTCCCGCGGACCACCAAGGGCGCAACCCGCCCGGCCCCGGCCCTAGGAGAACGGCCCGTCTGTCGTGCAACGCGGATTGTTCTCACCCGTCCAGATCAAATCAGGGCATTATTGAAAAGGTGTCCGCCAAGATGTCCGGATCACAATGCTGTGAGCATTGCGCCGAGATCCCGGAGTTGCGCAAAGAGATCGCCGAACTACGAGCACGCCTGGACGGGCTGAGCGGCGCACCGGGAGATGCGGAGGGCAGCAAACCCTCGCAGGCGAACATCGAGCAACCCGCTGCCGTCCAGCCGCCGCGGCAGATGGTACTGACCAGCCCGGTACACGGCGCACCCTTGCCGCAGGTGGACCAGGAGTCAAGTACCCAGGACAAGCTCGGCCTCTACCGGACTCTCTTCGCGGGCCGCAGCGATGTATACGCCTACCGGTGGGAAAACGCCGCGGACGGCACCAGGGGCTGGTCACCGAAACGGCGGCCCGGCACCACCCGCGACAACCCGGAGTACCTGATTCTTTCCGGCGCAGGACTACCTGCCCAGGCGCGGCTTTGGGAACCTGATCGCGCTGCCGCTGGAAGGCACATGCCGCAAGAACGGCACGACGCTGTTCGTCGATCGGGCAACATTCAAGCCATTCGAGGACCAGTTCGCGTTCTTGTCGTCGACCGAGCGCATGACACGGCGCGACGTGGTGGAGCGTGCTGAGGAACTTCAGCCACCGCTGGTCGGCCCCGCGGTATGGCTGCACCGGTCTCCGCTGGCCGAGGACCCTCCTCCTCCGGAGGTCATCAAGGCCGAGCTGAGCGGGATGCTGGCGATCCGGCGGGCAGGGCTTCCGCCAAGCCTGCTGTCGTCACTGAAGCACCTCGCGTCGCTGCACAACCCGGAGTTCTACAGTCGGCAGCAGATCGGGTTGAGCGTCTGGGGCGCGCCCCGGATGCTGCGTTGCTACGAGGAGTCCCTCGATCGGCTGCTCCTGCCGCGGGGCGTCGCCGACCGCGCCGCACAGCTGATCGAGAAGGCGGGCAGCCGCCTGGTGATCACCGATCTCCGCAGCGCCCCCGCAGAGCTTGAGGTCACGTTCTCCGGAACGTTGCGGGCGGAACAGCGGGTTGCGGTGGACGCGGTAGCCGCCCACGAACTCGGGGTTCTCGTCGCGCCTCCCGGCGCGGGGAAGACCGTGATGGGATGCAGCGTGATCGCCCGGCACCAGGTACCGACGCTCGTCCTGGTCGACAGGACTCCGCTGGTGGACCAGTGGAAGGAACGGCTGTGCGAACACCTCGGCCTCCGCCCGAAGGAGATCGGCCAGCTCGGCGGCGGCAAGAAGACAAAACTCACCGGCCGGATAGACCTGGCAACACTGCAGGCGCTCACCCGGGCCGACGACCCCGCGAAGATCCTCTCGGAGTACGGGCTCGTCATCGTCGATGAATGCCACCACGTCGCGGCAAAGACATTCGCCGCGGCGATCAGGTCCATCCCGGCGCGACGCTGGCTCGGGCTCACGGCGACACCCAGGCGACCAGACCGCCGCGAGGAAATCATGTTCATGCACTGCGGGCCAGTGCGCCACAAGATCCCGAGCGGGACAGACCTAGTCCAGGAGTTGCATGTTCATCCGACTGCCACGACTATCCGCGAGGACATAGACAGCGACACCCCCGGCATCCTTCAGTCGATCATCATCCCGGCGCTGGTATCGGACCGGACCCGCACCGCGCAGATCGTCGATGACGTTGTGCGCGCCATCAGACGCGGCCGTAACTGCCTGGTGATGGCCGGCCGGACCGAGCATGTCGACACTTCGAGGTACTTGTCGAGGGCCTGGCCGAGCGTCGCGGCCCGGTTGGGGAACCGGCCGCCGTCGGCCTCGTTCAGCAATCGCCCGAGCGCCGCGGCGGCGGTCGGCTCGTCCGGGCAGGTCTCTTTGAGGCGACGCGGCCGGCCGGTGACGGGGTCGGTTCCGGCATAGACGTGCACGCGGAAAGACCCGCTCGGCAGTTGCTCGATGTGGCCTCGCACGGTGTTGGCCATGCCGGAACGATAACCCGAAGCACGGTCATTCGTTCCACGACCCGTTCCACGGCGTGGAATGAATTGTTCGAATAATCCGTCTGAACTGGAGCCGCCTATCGGAATCGAACCGATGACCTACGCATTACGAGGAGGACGAGAGGCGTCCAGCGCCGTCCAGGTGGCACCAGTCGCCCTGGTCGTGTGGGCTCTCGTTCCGAGCTTGTCCAGGCTAATCCAGGTCCGTTGTTAGCAGATGCGTTAGCACCGTCCGCTCCGCCGACCGGGGCATACTGGCCGCGCCGCGACGGGTCGGCCCTCCAGGGCCGCACGCCCGTCGTGTGCGCGGCCGGACGATGCCTTCGCCATCGGTACGGAGACCGGCGCTCCAAAGGCGGTCGCCTACCAAGTGATACCCGCGTAGATGACGAACCGATTGAATCTCCGTACGGCACGATTCGGCATGGCCACGCATCAGTCCCGGCGGCCTCTTCGTCCCGAAGCCAAATCGTGGTGCGGGCTGCCAGGCTTGCGGCATGTCTGACCTGGGAAGCACCGTCCGTCGGTGTCCGCTGGCGTGCACTGCTGTCGGTGGTGATTGTTACTCACTTGGTTACTCGGTCGCTCGCGAGTCGATGTCGCAAGCGGTTGTTTAGGAGATCGCCAGCGGGTCGGCAGTGGTCGGCAACACTGGGCAGCTACGCAGCCGCACCCTGCGGTTGGCCACCGGCCCGTCGGTCCCGTTCGGCAACAATAGTTATCGCTACCGCTGCTCGGCCCAGTGCCCCGGTGGCGCGTTCTCGGGTTCCTCGGTGTCGTACCGCAGGCGCAACCGGCGCAGCTCCTCCTCAGAGAGGTTGCCCGCGGCGACGAGGGCCAAGATCTCCTCAAAGTAGCGGTCCAGCCCCGCCGGGGAGGCCATGCCCAGCCACCGGGCCGGACCCGTACCGGGATTGCGGAAGTCGTGCATCACGCCCGGGGGAACGCTGACGAACGATCCCGGTCCTACCCGCCGGACCTCGCCGCCGACGAAGAAGTCGAACTCGCCGTCGAGCACGTAGAACAGTTCCTCATGGGCGTGGTGCAGGTGCGGCCGGGGCCCGGCAAAGCCCGGGTCGGCGGTCAACTCGATCACCACGAAGTCGCCGGGTTCCCTGTCGTTCACGGCCTTAAACACAGCGGTGACGCCCGGAAGCTCGATCACCTTGCCTGCCCCTGGACCGAGAAACTGACCCACACCCATCTGGCAACCCCTCGGGTCTCGTTCCGCTGGGCCGGTTCCGCCATGCCGCGTCACGCGCAGTGCCAGCCGTCCTTCTCCCGCCAGCCCGAAGCTCTCAGCGTACAAGACCCATCGTCTACATCGCCGTTCTCGGCGGGAGAGGTCGGTCGGGGGAAGCGTTGTGGACGAGCGGGCCCGTGCGTGGCCTGCGGGCCAACGGCTCCGGAGGCTGTGGCTCGATCCCGTTTGGGCCTGCGCAGACTGCAAGGTGAGACATCAGCTGGTCCGCATCTGGTCCAGAGGGTTCAGCTGACCCCCTCGACTGCCGTGCGGAGTCGACCGCTCAAGTATTGCCGACCGCTCAAGTATTAGGGTGGTGCGCTCATGGCTCCGGGGGCGGTAGGCGGCCTGTGGCACTGATTAGGCTGATCCGGGCTATCCATTTAACCGGAGTGCCCCACCTCGGCGGCCGACATTCGCGCTGGTCACGGTCCGAAAGAGCCCGTCTGCCCCAACTGACCCTGGCACGCCGCTGACCTGCATTGCTCCGGTTAAGTGGATACCCCGTAGGCTGATTATCGAGTGGCCCGCCGTGGAGTGCGTTGATCAGCCGTCGGTCTTGACGCTTGCTCTGGCTCTGCCACAATTGCGCCATAGGTGGGGGATTGCGCGGCGAGACTGGCTGTCGGGCTTGGTGCCCGTGAAGCTGCCTCACGTCTCGGTGTCTGAGCTAGGAACCGGCTGTCGCCCACCGAAACCACAAGGGGGAAAATCGTGGCCGAGCAGCCCAACATCGCTCGCATCAGGGACGGGTACGCCGCCTTCGCCAAGGGGGACTTCGCCGTGCTTAACGATCTGTTCGCCGAAGACATCGTGTGGCACGTCGGCGGACGGAACCAGCTATCCGGCGACTACCGTGGCCGGGAGGCCGTCTACGGGTTCTTCGCTAAGCTCATGGAGATCACGGAGGGATCCTTCCACCTCGACCTCCACACGGTCCTGGCGGACGACGAGCACTGCGTCGCGCTGACGATCGCCACGGCCAGCCGGGGCGGGCGGAGCATGACGAACAACGACGCGGACGTCATGCATCTGCGCGACGGTAAGGTAACCGAATTCTGGACCGCCTCCACCGACCAGCACGCCTTCGATGAGGTCATCGGCTGACCAGGCATCAATCTCACCTGCGGCTAATTGGAGCATCTGATCCGTAGCAGGATCGGGGCTGTCCGTAAGGGTCCGGGCAGATCTTCACGTCCTGGTCGGCCACCCTCTGGTTCCGTTGGCATCCATCGCCATCCAGCACCGTTGTTAGCAACCGCGTTAGTACGATCGGCGTAACTATTTGGAAGTCCTGTGGTCTGATTCGCGTTTGCCCAGGTAGGCGCGATGCAGCCCGCTCCCAGCCACACGATTTCCGAATACGTACCGATCGGCAGCCGTGATCCCGTGCTTGCAAAATCCGCACAAGGTGTCCCGTACCGTCCATGGCCTGGGCTGACCGCTTCCGCTGGTCTGCTGAAATCCGCCGAGATCCAGGCTTGTTGGTGTCAGCCGCGGGTGTCACCCGCTTGGCGGCCGGTTTGCTTCAGTTTCTGCCGCGATCATCGATCCGTAGTGATCTACACGCGCACCCACTACCTGCCTATTCCGCTGCCACCTGCCGGGCTGCTACTCGCTGGTGCGCGGTCGACGGCGGCGTTTAGCGTCGCCGTGCGGCCAAAATGCGGCCAATCTGGCCAGGCTGTCCACCCCGCACGGTCCGGGGCTGTCCGGCATCCTAGGTGGGAAGATCAGGGGAAGACCTACGCCGGAAGACCTGCAAAGGCCAGTGCGCCGAGCTCCGTCTTGTCTGCTCCTTACCTGAGTGCGAGTTGCGGCTGCGCGCAGCGTCGGCTTCTTCGCGGATCGCCGATGCCTCTGCATCCCGGTTGAGCGACGAGAACGTATGGGCAAGGTTATCCAGCGAGGTGGCCAGTTTCGGCAGGTACGTGTCGGGGCGGGCCTCGGCGAGCTGGCGGTAGATGCCCGTGGCCTGCTCGATCACGGCCAGCGCCTCCTCCCGCCGCTCCAGGTCGGCCAGGCGGCGGGACTGGTTGTTCAGTGAGGCGGCCAGTCTCGGCAGGTACGCGTCCGGGCGGGCCTCGGCGAGCTGGCGGTAGATGCCCGTGGCCTGCTCGATCACGGCCAGCGCCTCCTCCCGCCGCCCCAGGTCGGCCAGGCGGCGGGACTGGTTGTTCAGTGAGGCGGCCAGTAAGGGCAGGAACGTGCCCGGCTGGGCCTCGGCGAGCTGGCGGTAGATGCCCGTGGCCTGCTCGATCACGGCCAGCGCCTCCTCCCGCCGCCCCAGGTCGGCCAGGCGGCCGGATTCGTTGGTCAGCGACATGGCCTGGTTGGCGGGTGAGGTCGGCATGCTCGCACCCCTCTTTAGTGCCTGCGGCATTCCTTGACCATCCTGTTCCCGGTAAACACGGAGGTCAAGGGGCAAAGGCGGCGATGTCGTTTAGAGCAAATAGCTAGATACCCGCTGCGAATCCTGCATAGCTCACGGAGCCGGACCCTGCCACCTCTCTGACCTGTGTGGGGCTAGATGGACTTGAACCATCGACCTCATCCTTATCAGTTCATCCCAGGTGCCGGGATGCCGACGCAAGCGCAGGCCGTGGCGGCTGTCCCTGGGTGGCCAGATGAGGCTGTGTACGGGTCGGCTGTTGTCAGCTGGCGTTGTCAGTCCCGACGTCGTCTCGCTCGTTGCGACCATCTGATCCGTAGACTGTGTCACGCGCACCCGCTACCTGCCCATTCCACTGCTGACCTGCCCAAACGGTACTCACTGGTGCGCAGTAGGCGGCAGCGTTGAGCGTCCTTGTGTGGCCAAAATGTGGCCAGGGCAGCCAGGCAACAA
>Ga0181523_10002396_pt1 | contig 18417 bp, 16 predicted proteins | sample PEATcosm2014_Bin_43_FD_119752 | JGI IMG/M metagenome (GOLD analysis project Ga0181523, IMG submission 119752) | Peatland microbial communities from MTU Mesocosm Facility, Houghton, MI, USA - PEATcosm2014_Bin05_30_metaG | ecosystem: Environmental > Terrestrial > Soil > Wetlands > Peat | place...
CAGGCCCAGCAGAGAGGATGGCTCGGCCGGTGGTTCGGTGGCATCCAGGCGGTCACGGTGTTCCCGCTCCTCTTCCTCGAGGCGCTCAACCTTCACGTAGCCAGCTCGATCGCCCTGGCCCGCCGACGGGATCGGGCTGCGCTGCTCGAGGCCGTCCTACTCGCAGTGCACGGGGGGATCTTCTTCGTCGCACCGTTTCTGCTCCTCTCGCCGGTGCGGGCGCTGGCCTGCATCGCCGTGACCCAATCCCTGTTCGGCTTCTATCTCGGGGCGAGCTTCATCACCAACCACGTCGGTATGCCGACGCTCAGCGGGAGCGATGACCTCGGATTCCTCCGCCGTCAGGTGCTGACGTCGCGCAACCTGTCTGGGCGCACCTTCACCGGGTTCATCTTCGGCGGGTTGGACCTCCAGATCGAACATCATCTGTTCCCGACCATGCCCAGGGCCAACCTCCGCCGGGCCCGTGCACTGGTGCGCCCCTTCTGCGACGAGCGCCGGATCGCCTATGCGGAACAGAGCCCGTGGCGCGCCTATGGCGACGTGCTCCGCCATCTTCGGATCGCCGGCAGGGGCTGGTCGGTCGCCGTCATCGGGTAGCACCCTGCCGCGGTGGGCGGACGCACGCGAACCCACCTCCGGTCCGGGGATCGTGCGGACGGGCGGGACGAGGCTCTCACCTGCAGGTTTGCCCGGGTGCCGCCGGTCCGGGCCGGACCGGGCCCGTCGCTCCGGCCCCTGATAGGGTCAAGACCACAACAGAGGTTCTACGACGGGGAAGCCGGTCGAATTCCGGCGCTGGTCCGCAACCGTAGGTGGTGACAGAGGTCGCCACGAGTCGGGATGCCGCCGTAGGACCTGGTTGAGCCCCTACCCGTCGAGAACAGCGGCAAGGGCTCGGTCGTCCGCCAGTCCGGTGTGGGCTTTCGGAGTTTCCGGGTCGTTGCTCCGGAAACGAGGACCCCTCCCATGTCCACCAAACGCCGTTGGGCGTCGGCAGGGCTCTGTGCCTGCCTGATGGTTGCGGTCGCTGCGGCACCGTCGACAGCAACCGCTGCCCCGGAGCGCCCGGCTTCGTCATCGCTGCCGGTACTTCCCCAGACCGTTGCGGCCCGACAGGGGGCGGCGTGGCTGGCCGGCCAGCTCACCCCCGCCGGCTATATCCCCTCGGAGACGACCCCGGGACAGGCCGACCTGTCCGGCACCGCCAACACGGTTCTGGCCCTGGTCAGCGCCGGAGTGGACCGGACGGCGGCCACCAGCGCCATCGGGTACCTCGAGGCCCACGTGGACCAGTACGTCACCGCCGACGGCGCCGACGGGCCGGGTCAACTGGCCCTGCTCATCCTCGATGCCCATGCCCTCGGCGTCGATCCGCACAGCTTCGGCGGCACGGACCTTGTGGCCCGGTTGCTCTCCACCGAGCAGGCGTCGGGTCCCGACAGCGGGCTCTTCGGGTCCGAGACCCAGGCCGGTGACTACTACGCGGGCAGCTACCAGCAGGGGCTGGCGCTCGCCGCGCTCGCCGCCGCCGGAGTGACCGATCGAGTCACGGTGGGTGCGGCCATCACCTGGCTCGTCCAGGAGCAGTGTCCCGACGGGGGATGGACCACTCCGGACAACGTCAACACTGCCTGCAACGGCCTTCCGGCCGACTATGCGGGCCCGGACACCAACTCGACGGCGCTCGCGGTGGAGGGTCTCGCCGCGCAGGGCGCCCTCGCGTCGGCGGTATCGGCCAGTGCCCTGGCCTTCCTCACCACCGGCCAAGATGCCGACGGCGGATGGTCGCTCTATCCCAACACCGTCGCCACTCCGGGCGTCACCGATCCGGACTCGACCGCCCTGGTCATCCAGGCCATCCTCGCGCTGGGCCTGTCGCCCTCGACGAGCCGCTTCACTCAGGGGGATGCCAACCCGGTCTCCTCGCTCCTCTCCTTCCGGGTCACCTCGGGCGCCGGTCGGGGAGCGATCTTCTTCCCGCCGAGCACCGACCCCGATCTGCTCGCCACCTATCAGGCCGTGCCGGCTCTCGCCGGAGCAGCGCTCCCGGTCAGCTCCTCCGTCTGGGCACAAGGCCTCTGGCTGGCGGGGCGTGACGGCGGAGTGTTCGCCTACGGGGATGCCCTCTTCTTCGGCTCCCACGGCGGCTCGCCGCTCAACGCCCCCGTGGTGGGCATGGCCGCCAACCCCGACGGACAGGGCTACTGGCTGGTCGCCGCCGACGGCGGAGTGTTCGCCTACGGGGACGCCGCCTTCGCCGGGTCCCACGGCGGCTCGCCGCTCAACGCCTCCATCGTGGGCATGGCCGCCACCCCCGACGGACAGGGCTACTGGCTGGTCGCCGCCGACGGCGGGGTGTTCGCCTACGGGGATGCCGCATTCGCCGGGTCCCACGGCGGCTCGCCGCTCAACGGCCCCATCGTGGGCATGGCCGCCACCCCGGACGGCGGCGGCTACTGGCTGGTCGCCGCCGACGGCGGGGTGTTCGCCTACGGGGACGCCGCCTTCGCCGGCTCCCACGGCGGCTCGCCGCTCAACGCCCCCATCGTGGGCATGGCCGCCACCCCGGACGGCGCCGGCTACTGGCTGGTCGCCGCCGACGGCGGGGTGTTCGCCTACGGGGACGCCGCCTTCGCCGGCTCCCATGGCGGCTCGCTGCTCAACGCACCGGTCGTCGGCGTGGCCGCAACTCCCGACGGCGCCGGCTACTCGCTGGTCGCCGCCGACGGCGGGGTGTTCGCCTACGGGGATGCCGCATTCGTCGGCTCCCACGGCGGCTCGCTGCTCAACGCACCGGTCGTCGGCGTGGCCGCGCCGAGCTCGTTGACCGGATGATCGGACGGTCGCGGACGGGCCGCCCGTCCTTGCGGAGACTCGGGTCTGGCGCGCTCTTCGTCGGGGCGGCATCGGCGGCCCTCGCCCTGGCCGGCCCCGATGCGTTGGTGCCGTTCAGGGATGTGGCGGGCGCCGCTGCTGAGGTCAGTGTGGCGTTCGTGGTCGATTTCGGCGGATCCGGCGCCCCGGTGGTGGCGTGCGTGAACGTGCCGAGTGGCGACAACGGTTACCAGGCATTGGCCGCTCTTGCCCAACAGGAGAATCTGGCCGCGCCGACGTACGCCGTAAGTGGGCTGTTGTGCTCCATCAACGAAGTTCCCACTTCAGGGTGTGGCCAGAAGAACCCGGACGGCACCTATGCCTACTGGTCCTACTGGCGCCTCGGTGCCGGTGGGTCGTGGTCCTATGGAACCGGGAGGCCACCCAACCCCGTCCCCCAGTCCGGCGACGTGGAGGGTTGGCGCTTCGAGGCCCACGGCAGCGCGAACCCCAATGACCCTCCGCCGGGGGCCGCTCCCGACTACGCCGCCATCTGCCCGGACGCCCTGACGTCGACGCCCACCACGGCAGCGCCGGTCACACCGACCACCGTGGCGGCGACCCAGCAACCGGCGGTGGTGGCTTCGCCCGGCTCCCCGGCGTCCCCGACCTCCGGGCGGCCGGCGGCAGGCGTCGGGGGGTCGGCCTCCACCCCAGTGGCGGGAGCCCACCCTTCCACGGCGACAAGCGTGCCCAGATCGACGGCCGGTACGACCGCAACCCTGCCCAGCGGGAGCGAGGCCGCCACGATGCCCACGACGCCCTCCTCGCACGGCAACACTGAAGCCCTCGGCGCGGTGAACGCTACCGCCCACCATCCCGGGGGGAACAGCGCCCTCCCCCTGATCATCGGAGGATCCGTCATCGCCGTCCTGGTGGCCGGAGCCATGCTCCGGTGGCGCAAGCGTCCGCGGATGCCATGAGCGTCCGGCTGCCCGCCGCCTCCGCCCGTCGAGGACTGCACCCGGCGGCGTGGTGGCTCTGGGCCGGGTGCATGGCGGGCGCCGCCACCCGGACGACCAACCCGATCCTGCTGGCGCTCATCGCATCGGTGGCTGCCTTCGTCGTCGCCGCCAAGCGGACCTCGGCCCCCTGGTCACGGTCGCTGGTGGTCTTCTTCCGCCTGGGCATCGTGGTCATCGTCCTGCGGGTGGTGATCCAGATCATCTTCGGCAACCGGCTGCCGGGGCACGTCCTGTTCACCCTGCCCGAGATTCCGCTGCCGTCGTGGGCCCAAGGCGTGAGCATCGGCGGACCGGTCACCGTCGAGGCGGTGGTGCAGGCCGCGGTCCAGGGGCTCCGGCTGGCTGTCGTCCTGATCTGCTTCGGGGCGGCCAATTCACTGGCCAGCCCCTACCGGCTCCTCCGCTGCCTGCCCGCCGTCCTCTACGAGGCAGGGGTTGCGGTCACCGTGTCCCTGGCCTTCGCTCCCGAGGTGGTGATGGCCATCGCCGGTGTGCGTGACGCCCGGCGGCTGCGTGGGCGACCCATCCGCGGTCTGGCCGGACTGCGGGGCATGGCCATCCCGGTGCTGGAGAGCGCGCTCGACCGTTCGCTGCAGCTCGCGTCGTCCATGGACGCCCGTGGCTACGGCCGCCGAGTCGCCGTGGCGCAGCGGACCCGTTGGATGGGAACCGGCGGCACCGCGGCCGGTCTGCTCCTGGTGATCGTCGGTGTCTACGGGGCGCTGGACGCCGGATCACTTCCGGCGGGCGGGATCCCCTTCCTGGCCGCCGGCGCCGTCCTGGTCGGCGCCGGCATGGCGGCGGGGGGCAGGAGGACCAACCGGACCCGTTACCGGCCCGATGTCTGGCGGATCGCCGAATGGGCAGTGGGGGCGTCGGGAGTGGCGGCCCTGTCGGGCATGATCGTCGCAGGCGTGCTCGGTGTCCCGGGGTTGCAGCTGCAGGTCTATCCGCTCGAGTTCCCGCCGCTGCCGCTGCTGCCTGCTGCGGGCATCCTGATCGGCCTGCTGCCGGCGTTGGTGGCCCCGATGGATCGGAGCGCGTCCGGCACGCGCACGACGGCCCCCCCGCCGACAGCAGACGAGAGGCAAGCACCGGGAGCTCCCGCACCGGCACCGGCCACACCCGCACCGGCACCGGCGAGGCCGGACGCAGCACAGCCGCCGGCGCCGGTCGCCTTGCGAGTGGCCTTCGAGCCGGGCGAAGGCACCGTGGCATGATCCGCTTCACCGATGTGACCTTCACCTACGCCGAGGCGGACGAGCCGACGCTGCGTGGGATCGACCTGGACATCGAGGAGGGGGAGCTCTGCGTGGTCGTCGGGCAGACCGGCTCGGGAAAGACAACGCTCTTGCGCGCCGTCAACGGCCTCGTCCCACACTTCACCGGAGGCCGGCTCTCCGGAGACGTCCGTGTCGATGGTCGTTCCACCCGTGAGTACCCGCCGCGAGAGCTGGCCGACGTGGTCGGCGTCGTGGGCCAGAACCCTGCAGCCAGCTTCGTGACCGACATCGTCGAGGACGAACTCGCCTACACGATGGAGAACCTCGGGATCGCCCCGGCGGTGATGAGGCGGAGGGTCGAGGACACCCTCGACCTCCTGGGGTTGCACGAACTCCGCTCCCGACCGCTGTCTACGCTGTCGGGAGGCCAGCAACAGCGGGTGGCCATCGGGGCGGTACTGACCGCCGCGCCGCGGGTCCTGGTGCTCGACGAGCCCACGTCTGCGCTCGATCCCGCCGCCGCCGAGGAGGTGCTGGCATCGTTGACGCGGCTGGTGCACGACCTCGGGATGACGGTGGTGCTGGCCGAGCACCGGCTGGAGCGGGTGATCCCGTTCGCCGATCGGATGGTGCTGGTCCCGGGCCGGGGGGGACCCCTGATCGTCGGAGCCACTGCCGACGTCATGGCGACGTCACCGGTGGCGCCCCCCATCGTGGAGCTGGCCCGCCTGGCCGGGTGGAGCCCGGTGCCCTTGTCGGTTCGCGACGCGCGGAGACTGGCCGATCCCCTGCGCCGCAGGCTCGCCACCGTGGCTGCGCCGGCGCCGGCGCCCACCCCCGTGCCGGCGCTGCGCCCGGTCGCCGTCGCCGAACGACTTTCCGTCTCGTTCGGGGAGGTGGCGGCGCTCGACGCCGTGGACCTCGAGGTGCGCCCGGGGGAGGTGGTCGCTGTGATGGGTCGCAACGGCTCGGGCAAGTCGACCCTGCTGGCCCACCTCGCCGGCTTGCGCCGGCCGACCAAGGGGACCGTCCGTGTCTTCGGGCGGGCACCCACCGATCTGCCCCCGCGCCGGCTGATCAAACTGGTGGGGCTGGTGCCCCAGGACGCAGGGATGCTGCTCTACGGCGAGACGGTCGCAGACGAGTGTGCAACCGCGGACCACGAGACGGGCCTCAGCCCCGGGACTACAGCGGCGATGCTCGAGTCCGTGCTCCCCGGCATGCCGATGGGCCACCATCCCGGCGACCTCTCGGAGGGCCAGCGTCTGGCCCTCGCGTTGGCCATCGTGTTGGCACCTGCCCCGCCCCTGGTCCTCCTCGATGAGCCCACCCGTGGCCTCGACTACCCGAGCAAGCACCGACTGGTGGAGCTGCTCCGGAAGATGGCGGCCAACGGCGACTGCATCGTGGTGGCCACCCACGACGTCGAACTGGCGGCCCAGGTGGCCACCCGGGCTGTGGTGCTGGCCGAGGGCGAGGTCGTCTCCGACGGCGTGGCCAGGGACGTCGTCTGCCACTCGCCGGTCTTCGCCCCACAGGTCGCCAAGGTCCTGGCCCCGGACCCGTGGCTGACAGTGGAAGAGGTCCGCCGTGCGCTGGCAGGAGCAGTGCCGTGAGCCCGCCGACCCTCGCGAAGCCGCCCAGCTTCGCCGGTACCGCCGCCATCCGCCTGCGTCCCCGGGCATCGGTTCTGCTGGCCGTGACCTCCCTGGTGGGCGTGGTCGGGTTCTGCTGGCCGTTGCTGATCCACGGACGGGCCACTGCCAACCTGGCCCACTCGGCCGACGCCCCCTGGCTCTTCGTAGCCGTACTCCCGCTGTTGTTGGCAGTGGTCCTCGGCGAGCTCTCCGAAGGATCCCTCGACGCCAAGGCGATAGCCCTGCTCGGAATCCTGGCCGCCTGCGGGGCTGCCCTCCGCATTCCGAGTCCGGGCGTGGCCGGGTTCGAACCCGTCTTCTTCCTGTTGGTCCCGTCGGGCCGTGTGCTGGGGCGCGGCTTCGGCTTCGTGCTGGGCGCAGTGACCATCGCCGCTTCGGCCCTGATCACCGGCGGCATCGGTCCGTGGCTGCCGTTCCAGATGTTCGGCGCCGCCTGGATGGGCTTCGGGGCGGGCTGCCTTCCGCCGGCAAAGGGCAAGGTGGAGCTGGGTATGCTCGCCGGGTATGCGGCGGTTTCCGCCCTGCTCTACGGTGCACTCCTCAACCTGTGGTTCTGGCCGTTCGGGGCCGGCACCACGACGAGCTTCTCCTTCGTGCCCGGCGCCGGGTTCGTGCACAATCTCCACAGCTTCATCCTCTTCGACGTCACCACGTCCCTGGGGTTCGACATCCCCCGGGCGGTGACCAACGGCGTCCTGGTCCTGGTGCTGGGACGTCCCGTGTTGGCAGCCCTGCGCCGCGCCTCGCGCCGCGCCGCTTTCGATGTGCCGGTCGTCATCGACTGACCCGGTCCGTTTCCATCGCCTCCGGACGGCATCACACCTCCGGATCAGCCGGGCACCGTGCCGTCACGGCGGTGGGGAACTGCGACCCGCATCAGGTCCTCGGCAGCGACGACCTCGGGGAAGATGGCGGACGCTTCGTCGAGTAGGACCCGGACGTCCGGGTAGCGCTGGGAGAAGTGGGTGATGACCAGCCGGCGTGCGCCGGCGTCGAGGGCGACACGCGCCGCGTCCCCTGCCGTGAGGTGGCGGTACCGCCGGGCCAGGTGCTGATCGGCCGAGGCGAAGGTTGCCTCGCACACGAGGAGGTCGGCGGCCGCGGCCAACTCCACCGCAGCGTCGCACAGGCCTGTGTCCATGACGAAGGCCATCCGTTGCCCGGGACGCTCCACGCTCATCTCCTCGAGTTCCACGGTGCGGCCGTTTACCGTCAGCGACCCCGATCGCAGCAGGTCCCCGACGGCGGGGCCTCGGATCCCCGCCTCGTCCAGCCGTTCGGCGAGCATGTGGCGGCCCGGAGGTTCCTCGATACGCCACCCGAACGTCTCGGGGTCGTGGTCGAGCCGCACGGCCGACAACGCGAACGCCGGACCGTCGATCACCAAACCGTCCGACCGGACCGGACAGGGGCGTACGTCGACACGATCGTGGAACACCGAAGCATGCCGTAGCCGCTCGTAGTAGGGCGTGCCGCTCTCCGGGAAGGCCACGTCGACCGGGTGGGGGACCCCGTCGAGCGACAGGCGCTGGAGGACCCCGGGGAGTCCGAGGCAGTGGTCGCCGTGGAAGTGGGTGATGCAGATCTTCCGGATCGACCACGGCGAGACACCGGCCAGCAGGAGCTGGCGCTGCGTGCCTTCTCCCGGGTCGAAGAGAATGGCCTCGTCGTCCCATCGCAGCAGGTAGCCGTTGTGATTGCGCTGCCGGGTGGGCGCCTGGCTGGCCGTCCCCAGTACGACGAGCTCGCGGGTCGACATGCACCAGTCCTAGCGCGTCACGTGGACGGTCTGCCCCTGCCCCGGGAGCCCGTGACCGAGCCTGGAGTGCAGAGCAGCGAGGGGAGCGCGCAGGTCGCACCCCACCTGGCGATCTGTGAGACTGCCACGGGAGAGGCAGTGCGGAGGACGGATCGGGTAGCGGTGCCATGAAGGTGACAGTCCATGTGCGGCCCGGGTCGGCCCGCGAGGCAGTGGGCGGCAGCCATGACGGGGCAGTCGTGGTCCGGGTGCGCGAACGGGCCGTCGACGGCCGGGCCAACGAGGCGGTGGTCAGGGCCCTGGCCGGGGAGTTCCATGTTCCCCGGCGGGCGGTGCGCATCGTCTCGGGAGGTCGGTCCCGGCGCAAGGTCGTCGAGATCTCGGGCGACGATGCCGAACTCACCAGCGGCGTGGCGCGGCTGCTCGAGGCGACGTGACGGTGGGCCGGGAACCGGGCTTGGCTCGTACGGGGGCAGCGGAGGCTCAGGGGCCCGGGAGCCACACCCCGCCCGGTCAGTTCTCCTGGGCGGTCGGGCCGGGGGCGGGGGGAGCGCCGGACCGACTGGCGAGCGCCTCGCGTATCGTGCCGGAGAGACCGGTGTCCCGTGCCCCGATGAGCTGCCAGGCCCGCCCGATACCCACCAGGAAGAACACCACCGTGAGAATGGCCAGTGTCTGGACGAACGCTGCATCGTGGGTGTCCTGCATGAGCTGGACACCCGTCACGCCCTGGTAGACGAAGAGGAGCCCCTGGACAGCAAGCATGCGGAACTGACGGCCACGTTCGTCGACGCGCTCGGCCCGGTGCAGGATGATCCCGAGTGCCAGGCATGAGGCGACGCCGGAGCAGGCGACGACCAGGGCAACCGACCCCAGGTCGATGCCCGGGATGAGGGCGAAGAGGGAGACCGCCAGTGCGTCGAGGAGTGCGGAGAAGGCCCGGCCGGCGCGCAGGTCCGTCTTGACCCTCGTAGCGGGATCCGACCGCTGCGGAGCCACCGAGATGGCCACGAAGAGCAGCCCGACCAATGCCCCGGCCACGCCGGCGCTGGCAGCAAAGAAGGCGGAGTACGCAGGGGGGACCACTGCGTTGGACGGTACCGCACGCCTGCATGTCGGAGCGTGATCCACCGGGACGGCCGGGGTGCCGTGCGGGCGCTCTCGGGCCCAAAACCCCGCCGGTCCACCGCCCTACAGCCGCGAGTAGGTCTCCGCTTCGGCGGCGAACCGCTGGGCCGCCTCCGGGCTCACCGAGGCCCGAGTCAGGGCGATGGCAGCGAGGACATCGTCGGCGCTGACCTCCGGTAGCCCTCCCGCCAGGGCTCGGTCGAACGCCTTCTGGGCCGCGCGCTGAGCGACCAGGGCGAAGTCGGCCGGCGTGAACCCGGCGGTCCGCAGCGCCACCTCCCCGGGGTTGCCGGCGCTCAGGAACTCCTTGGCCAGGTCGGCGCGTTCCGACTCGTCGGGCGCCCCGACCGGGATGATCAGATCGAAACGACCGGGACGGAGCAGCGCTTGATCGATGGCGGCAATCGAGTTGGTGGCCATGACCATCAGCCGGTCCGGTCGGGACTTGAAGACCGGGATCGCTTTCAGGAGCTCGTTGACCAGGGGCTGGCTGTCAGGGCGTTCGGATCGGTCCGAGGCGATCTCGTCGGCTTCGTCGATGAAACAGACCAGGCGGTCGACCGTTCCGAGCTCGGCCAGTCCGTCACGGAGGGACCGTGCGCCCTCGATCCCCTGGCCGAGCAGGGACGGGTGGAGCTCGACGAAGGCCCACGAGAGCCGCGATGCCATGGCCCGGGCGAACGAGGTCTTGCCGGTCCCGGGCGGGCCGAACAGCAGGATCGCCGCCGGGGGCACCAGTCCCAGCTGATCGGCCAGCTCGGTGTGGGCGAGCGGGGCGACGACCCGCCGGTCGAGGATCCCCTTGGCCGACGAGAACCCCTTCATCGACTCCCACAACCCGGCCACGGGCACATGCCCTCCGAAGCGCTCCACGATGGCCAGTTCCTCGGGCACCATCGATGCGTCGCGCTGGTAGAGGTGGAGGCCGTCCAGGCGGGTGAAGCCCTGGTTGGAGAAGGCGATCTCCCCGACCTGGCCGGGACGGACCAGGGCCAGAAGGCGCCGGGCCCCGCGGTGGATGATCTCCTGGTCCAGCTCACGAAGGAGCGCGGAGCCGATCCCCTGCTGGCGCCAGTCGGGATGGATTGCCAGCATCATCAGATGGGCGTCTGCGCCGCATACGCGGGCAACGATGGCGCCGACGAGCGCGCCGGAGGCAACGGCCACCACGGCGGGCTGGTGCTCATGGAGGGCCTCGACCACGTCGCTCCGGCTGTAGGCGGCGCCGGTGGCGGCGCCGGACAGATCGATGAGCCGGACCACCTCCTCGAAGGGCATGGCCGGATCCCGGTAGTCGAGGGTGAGCGCGCGCCACTGGCTTGTCACTCGTTCGACCTCCCTGAGTCGTCGGGGCTCATGCTAATGGCCATGGTGCGCACCGAGGACCCTGGACGTGTCGGTCGGCCCACCCGGGACGATCCGGGCCCTGGTATTGACCTGGCCGAGCGGGTGTCCCACACTTGGCCGAGGACCGGGGGGGCGGCGAGGAGCCGTGGACATGGCACTGTGGAGCAGGGCGGAGATCGAAGAGGCGTTCGCCGCCTACCAGCGCAGGGCGGCCGACGCGGGACGCACCGGCAACTGGCGGGCGTGGGCCGATCAGTTCACCGAGGACGCCACCTACATGGAGCATCACTACGGGGCCTTCGTCGGCAGGGAGGCCATCTACGAGTGGATCAGCTCGTGCATGGCCCGGTATCCCGGCAGCGAGATGCCCGAGTTCCCGATCGAGTGGTACATCATCGACGAGGACCGCGGGTGGGTGGTGTGCCAGGTGTGGAACCGGATGCGGGACCCGGGGGACTGCAGCGTCCACCAGGAGTACAACTTCACGCTCCTCAAGTACGCGGGCAATGGACAGTGGGCGTACGAGGAGGACATCTACAACCCGATGCGGTTCGCCACCATGGTGGGCGAGTGGGAGGCCGCCCGCAACGCCGCCCCTACGGGCTGAGGCGGATACCGGGTGCCGAGGCGCGTGATCGCCGGAAGCAACACAGCGGTGAAACAGCGCACTACGGTGAATTCGTGGAACTGCGACGACTGGGTAGGACCGGCCACCGCTCGTCTGTTGCCATCCTCGGGGGTGCGGCCTTCTGGGGCTCCGATCCGGGGACAACGGTGGCGTCGTTCGCCGACGCCATGGCCGCCGGCGTCAACCACCTCGATGTGGCGCCGCAGTACGGCAGGGCCCAGGAGCTTCTCGGCCCGCTGATCCCGCCGGTACGGGAACGTCTCTTCGTGGCCTGCAAAACCCTCCGCCACAGTGCCGAGGGGGTACGAGCCCAGCTCGAGGAGTCCCTGCGCCTCCTGCAGTGCGACGAGTTCGACCTCTATCAGCTGCACGCCGTCACCGATCTGGCAGAGCTGGACGCGAGGGCGGATGCCGTCTCGGCCATCCTCGCGGCCCGGGACGAAGGGCTGTGCCGGTGGGTGGGGATCACCGGGCACGACCTGGGTGCGCCCGCCGCCCACCTCGAAGCTCTGCGGCGCTACGACCTCGACACGGTGATGTTCCCCGTCAATCCGCGGTTGTGGTCCGACGACGCCTACCGGCGCGACGCGGAGGCCCTGCTGGCCCATGCCGTCGAGCACGACGTCGGGGTCATGGCCATCAAGGCGGCCGCAGCCCGGCCGTGGGCGGGGCGACCCCCCACCTCGACCACCTGGTACGAGCCGTACACCACACGGGACGAGGTGGCCCGCGGGCTCGGGTTCGCGCTGTCGACGCCCGGCGTCCACGCGATGTGCACCCCGGGCGACACCGAGCTGCTCGCGGTCGCCCTCGACGCGGTGGCGAACATGACGCCGATGAGCACCGTCGAGCGCCAAGAGGCGGTTGCCGCCACCGCACATGAGCATGGGATCTTTCCCATGCCGGCCGGCTGAACGCCGTGGCCGAACGACCGCCGGAGCCGACGCCCGGCGAATCGATCACGATCACCGCCCCGCTGCAGGGAACCGTGGTGCAGGTGCCGGTCGCCCCCGGCGACATCGTGGCCCCGGGCGAACCGGTCGTGATCATCGAGTCGATGAAGATGGAGCACGTGGTCCGGTCGCCGGGAGCGGGCTCCGTCCTCTCGCTGTCCACCCAGCTCGGCGACCTGGTCTCCGTGGGCGACGCCCTGGCCCTGATCGAGTCGAGGGGCGACCCGGATGTGGAAGCCGTCGGCCGGGAGGTCGTCGACCTCGACGCTGTCCGACCGGATCTTGCCGAACTGCACCACCGACGATCCCTGGTGCTCGACGCAGGGCGACCCGAGGCGGTGGACCGACGTCACGCGAGCGGCAGGCGGACGGCGAGGGAGAACATCGACGACCTCTGCGACCCCGGCAGCTTCACCGAGTACGGGTCCTATGCCATTGCTGCCCAGCGGGCCCGGCGCCCTCTCGAGGAGCTGATCGAGCGGACGCCGGCCGACGGGTTGGTTGCCGGCGTCGGCCGGGTCAACGGGAGCCGCATCGTCGCCGAGCGTTCGTCGTGTGCAGTGCTCTCCTACGACTACACCGTGTTGGCCGGTACCCAGGGCCAACAGAACCACCGCAAGAAGGACCGGATGTTCGAGCTGATCGAGCGCCTGCGGCTCCCGGTGGTCCTCTTCGCCGAAGGAGGGGGTGGGCGGCCGGGCGACACAGACTACGCGGTGATCACCGGGCTCGACACCATGGCTTTCGCCCTGTTCGGTCGGCTCAGCGGGCTGGTCCCGCTGGTGGGCATCGGCTCGGGGTGGTGCTTTGCCGGCAACGCCGCCCTGCTCGGTTGCTGTGACGTGATCATCGCCACCAAGGACGCCTCGATCGGCATGGGCGGCCCGGCCATGATCGAGGGAGGTGGGCTCGGGACCTTCCGGCCCGAGGAGGTGGGCCCGATGGCCACCCAGGTGCCCAACGGTGTGGTGGACCTCCTGGCCGAGGACGATGCCGATGCGGTGGCCCTGGCCAAGCAGTACCTCTCCTACTTCCAGGGGGCGATCGACGAGTGGTCGTGCGCCGACCAACGACTGCTCCGCTCCTGTATCCCCGAGGAGCGGCTGCGGGTGTACGACGTCCGCCAGGTGGTCACCACGCTCGCCGATACCGGAACCGTGTTGGAGCTCCGGGAAGGGTTCGCCAAGGGCATGGTGACCGCTCTGATCAGGATCGAGGGCCGGCCGGTCGGCGTCGTGGCCAACGACCCGGCCCACCTGGGCGGTGCCATCGACAGCGACGGAGCCGACAAGGCGGCCCGCTTCCTCCAGCTGTGTGACGCCCATGACCTCCCGATCCTCTTCCTGTGCGACACACCGGGGTTCATGGTGGGCCCGGAGGCCGAGCAGACCGGCCAGGTCCGCCACTTCAGCCGGCTGTTCGTCATCGGGGCGAGCCTGACCGTCCCGTTCTTCACCATCGTGCTTCGCAAGGGTTACGGACTTGGTTCGCAGGCGATGGCCGGAGGCAGCTTCCGGGCTCCGATCTTCACGGTGGCATGGCCCAGCGGTGAGTTCGGGGGCATGGGCCTCGAAGGCGCGGTGCGCCTGGGCTTTCGCCGGGAGCTCGAAGCCGTCGGGGACCCCGATGCCAGGGAAGCGTTGTTCCAGAGCATGGTCGATCGGGCCTACCAGCACGGGAAGGCGCTCAATGTGGCCACCGCCTTCGAAATCGACGACGTCATCGATCCGGTCGACTCACGTCGCAGGATCGTCGAGGCGTTGCGATCCGCCCCGCCCCCTCGCCCGCGGTCGGGGAAGAAGCGGAGCTGCGTCGACGCGTGGTGAGGCCCCCGGTGTCGGCGGAGCGGGGGAGCTGCCCCCCCCGGGGGGGTCAGGCGGGCCCGCTCATTTCCCCTGCTCGGGCTCCCGGTAGACCAGGACCGGGCACGAGGCGCGGGTTGCGCAGTACAGGCTCACCGATCCGATGAGCATGCCGGAGAACTCTCCGTGGCCGCGACTGCTGACGACCAGGAGTTCGGCGTACCGTGACGCCTCGACCAACACCTCCGCCGGGTGACCCTCGACGATCCGGGTGTGGATGGTCACCGTCGGGAACTCGTCCGCCAGAGGCCCGGTGATCTTGTCGGCCATGGAACGGGCATCGGCGGCGGGGTCGAACCCGGCGGGCATCGGGATCGCCGCACCCCAACTCGACGGCCACCGCCAGGCGGTGATCACTTCGACATGGGATCCGGTCAGCGCTGCCTGCCCGAACGCCCACCGGGCAGCGTCGGCGGACCCGTCGGAACCGTCGACCCCCACCACGATGGTGCGGGTCCCCTGGTTGTCCTGCTCAGCCATCGTTGAGCTCCTCTCCGCTGTCGACGCGACAGTCGCTGCTCCGACCGGGGCACGTCCGCTTCGTGCCGTCGGCGCCCAGCCTGTCACGGGTACGGCGCACGGACACGGTCACGGCTGCTCGTGCAGCACTGCCCGACGACGTTGCTCCGCGGCGTCGAGCTGTTCCCGTCCCGGCCCACCGGACGTGGGTGGCTCCGACGGCACGGACGCCCCGATCAACGTCCCGAGGGTGGCAGACACCGACGAGCGCAGTGCCTCGAGGTCGTAGCCGCCCTCGAGGAACAGGACCAGGCGGCCCGGGCCCGACGCGTAGGCCGACACGACGGAGGCCAGGTCGGCGAAGTCGCCGGCGGAGAGGGACAACTCGGCGAGCGGGTCGGCCCGATGGGCGTCGAAGCCCGCGGACACCAGTACCCAGGTCGGCTCGAAGCGGTCGACGACCGGGGCAACCATCTGGTCGAATGCCCGGCGCACCACATCACCGGTCGTTCCGGCCGGAAGCGGCACGTTGACGTTCGACCCCCTTGCGGCTGCACCACCGACCTCGGTGGATCTGCCGGTGCCCGGATAGCAGGGCCATTGGTGGGTGGAGACGTAGAGGACATCGGGGTCGTCCCAGAAGATGGCCTGGGTCCCGTTGCCGTGGTGCACGTCCCAGTCGACGATCAGGACCTTCTCGCCGGCATCGGTCAGCGACGCGGCTGCGAGTGCCACGTTGTTGACCAGACAGAATCCCATCGACCGGTCGGCGAGGGCATGATGCCCGGGCGGGCGGGCCGAAACGAAGGCGACCCCCCCGCGAGTGCGTACGGTGTCGACGGCCACCAGGCCGGCTCCGGCAGCCAGGCACGCTGCATTCCACGACGAAGTGTGGGCGTAGGTGTCCGGGTCGAGGGAGCCACCGCCGAGGGAACAGAACTGGCGCAGTTGATCGAGGTAGACGGAGGAGTGGATGCGCCCGAGCTCCTCGATGGTCGCAGCGCGAGCCGGAAGCTCCAGGAGTTCACTGCCGAGGTGGAGGTCCGCCACACCGTCCATGACCGCCCCGATCCGAGCCGGTCGTTCGGGATGGCCGTGTTCCATGTGTTCCTCGGCGGCCACCGGCCCGACCACGATCAACACGGTGATCTGCCGAGAGCTGTTCTCCCATTTGACGGCAATCGATTCCCCCTTGACGAGCAGCGCTGTGCAGGGAAGATTCTGCCTCAGTGGAGCGGCGGCGTGCTCACGGGGTCTCGCGTTGGACGGAGAACCAGTCCCTGGCCTCGAGGTAGGGGGCGAATGTCTCGACGATGGTGTCGATGTCGGCAGTGCTCTTCGGACGCTGCAATTCGTAGACGTGGGGGAACTCGAGCCATCCGGTGACATGGTCCCAGAGGCGCACAGCGGCATCACCGGTCGGGGGGTCCACCAGCACGGGCCCGAAGAGGGCCTGCCCGTCGTCGAACACCAGGGTCGGGACGCCGAATCCACCCTTCCCCACCACCGTCTCGTGCTCGGCCCGGACCTCGTCCCCGGTGGTGGGATCCTCGATGGCGGCCCGCACGATGGCCGGGTCGAGTCCCAGTTCGGCCAGGAGTTGCTCGGCCACCTCGGGGCGGTGGGGCTTGCGCCCGTCCACGTGGAGGGCCCTGCCTGCCGCCTCGTACCACCTGTCGAGCAGGTCCATGTCCTCACGTCGGAGCAGCGCACCGATCCGCATCATCGACCATCCGTAGGACCACTCTCGTTCCCAGGGGTGCTTCTTCCCCTCCTCGCGGTTGATCTCCTCGAGGCTGAAGAACCGCCACCGCACGTCGATGCCGGCAGTGTCGCGCACTTCGCGGATCCACAGCGAGGTCTGGTAGGCGTACGGGCACATAATGTCGAAGTGGAAGTCGACACCGGTCGGCTGTTGGAAGGTCACGGTGCTCCTCTCCGTCGTCGGAGTTCCCCTCACCCCCGACCTGAAAACCGTACACTCACGCCATGATGGATCGCGGAAGGCCCGAGACCTTGAGCGCAGTGGTGCCGGTCAGAAGTGCCCGAGCACCGGGTGGGGGACATAGGGCTCTTCGAGCCGGGCCACCTCGGCGTCGTCGAGGTGCAGCTCCTCGGCGGCCAGTGCATCGGCCAGGTGGGCGGGTTTGGTGGCTCCGACGATGGGGGCGGTGACGCCCGGGCGCTGGAGCAGCCAGGCCAGGGCGATCTGGGCGGGGGGCAGCCCCCGTTCGGCCGCCACCTCGGCGACCCGCTCGACCACGTCGAAGTCGGTGGGCTGGCTGTAGAGGTAGTCGGTGAAGCTGTCGGTGTCCGACCGTGTGGTGAGATGCTCGCCGGCCCGGTTGCGGGTGCCGGCGAGGACGCCTCGAGCCAGAGGGCTCCAGGGGATGACGCCGATCCCCAGTTCGATGCACTGGGGGATCATCTCCCGTTCCTCTTCGCGGTAGATGAGGTTGTAGTGCGGTTGCATGGAAACGAACCGGGTCCAGTGATTGCGGTCGGCGACGTGTTGGGCCTTGGCGAACTGCCAGGCGAACATGCTGCTGGCACCGATGTAGCGGGCCTTGCCCGCCCGGACCACGTCGTGGAGCGCCTCCATGGTCTCTTCGATCGGGGTGCGTGGGTCCCACCGGTGGATCTGATAGAGGTCGACGTACTCCATCCCCAGCCTGGTCAACGACGCGTCGATGGCGGACAGGATGTGCTTGCGGGAGAGGCCAACGCCGTTCTCGCCCGGGGTCATCGGCATGAAGACCTTGGTGGCGACGACCAGTTCGTCGCGGCTGAGGAACTTCGGGAGCAGCCGGCCGGTTGCGACCTCGCTGGCCCCCTTCGAGTAGGTGTCGGCAGTGTCGAAGAAGGTGATACCCCCTTCCACGGCGGCACGGACGATCGGCTCGGCATGCTCCTCGTCGAGGACCCATTGCCGGTCGCTGTCGTTGCCGAAGCTCATCATGCCGAGGCAGATCCGTGACACCCGAAGGCCGGTTCTGCCGAGATTGACGTACTGCATGGAGTCCTCCAGGTTGGTCAGGGCGGAGATCGGTCAAGTGGGCAGATCGACCGGCGCTAGGTCCGGTCGACCGGTCGGATGGAACCGCCGGCCCGAAGGGTCGATCTGTCCACGCCGCGAGCGTGCCCGTCCTCCGACCACGGCAAACGTACCCTGCCGCCAGCCACGGTGCCGGGTTCGGCGCTTGGTCGAGTGGCCGCCCCTGCCCGTGCCACCGGCATCTCGGCCCGCGGGGACGGGCTGCCCGCTGCACCCCGATGAACGAAACTCTGAGATTGCGTCACCTAAGGTTGCGAACGCGACGACGATCTGTGGCTACCAAGGTGCTGACCTGCAGTTTTGTCTCCCGGGTGTTCACAGGAAGTTCACAGCTGACTCTCGACTGGCCTCAATGTTGATCGGCTGAGATGTGGTTGCTGGAACAGGCCCTGGAAATGCGATCCGGCCGGCCCGACAGAACGATCAAACACGAGGTGGCGTCGACCACCGGAATGCGAGCGAGGTACAGGTGCGATCTGATCACAGGACCGGGTCCGGTCGGA
>Ga0181523_10002397_pt1 | contig 18410 bp, 14 predicted proteins | sample PEATcosm2014_Bin_43_FD_119752 | JGI IMG/M metagenome (GOLD analysis project Ga0181523, IMG submission 119752) | Peatland microbial communities from MTU Mesocosm Facility, Houghton, MI, USA - PEATcosm2014_Bin05_30_metaG | ecosystem: Environmental > Terrestrial > Soil > Wetlands > Peat | place...
AAAGAGAAAAATTGATATGCGACTGGGGGAAGGCAAGAAATTCACCGAGACACAGTGGAAACGACGATTAGCGTATTCCCTCCTGGGCGAACCGCACTTGCCGGGCTGGATTCGCCTTCAGCATGTTTTGCGGTCAGTTCAATCATTGCCATTGAATGGAAGTGGAATTCGGCTCTTGGACGCAGGCTGCAGCCGGGGCGACTTACTGACCTTTCTTGCGGAACGAAAACCAGATTGGAACTTCGTCGGTTTGGAGTTAGAAGACGATCGCATCAATATGGCCGAGAGCATCCGGCGGCACACCCATCTGCAAAACATCTCCTACCTTCGCGCGGATATTTGCCAGTTGCCCTTTGAAAACGACTTTGATGTCGCGGTTTGTTCGGATGTGATGGAGCATATTGCCGACGATCGCAAGGCAATTGCAAATCTGACGCGGGCGCTCAGGCGAGGCGGATATTTGGTGATTACCTCTCCGTCGGTGCCGCAGCCGAAGCACCTACCGACTGTTCAGTGGCGCGAACGTCGGGTTGGCTTCCACCCTTCGGAATACGGCCATGTGAGGGATGGGTACTCGATTTCGGATTTGAAGGCTCTGTTCGAAGAGAGTGGTGCGGAGCCGATCGAAATCCGTTACACCTTTGGGAGATTTGGCACACTGTGTTTCGACTTGTTCTTCTCGATCGGGGATAGCAAGCCAAATCTATTTGCTTATATCATGCTTTTCCCTCTGCTTAAGGCGCTGGCCTACCTGGATCTGTTTCGCAAGCCGCATCATGGTGCGGCTGTGCTGGGAATCGCGCGAAAGCCTCTATAGGAACGAGGAGCGGGCTGAATGATTGTGGTCTTCACTTTGATTGATGCACTTGGGTGGACGTACGTAAAAGATCGTCCAATCATGCCTGACGTTTTGAAACATCGCTACGAAGTGCGGACGGTTCTGGGATTCAGCTCGGGTGCCATTCCCACGCTTCTGAGCGGCAAGATGCCTAGGGATTCGGGACATTGGAATCTGTTTTATTATGATCCTGAACATTCGCCGTTTCGTTGGGTTCGCTGGTTTACCTTTCTGCCGAAGCCCCTCCTAAACCATCGCGTGACCAGGCGAATCATTCGGGTTGTTTCTCAACGGCTAAGCCGGTTCGGCGGATATTTCCAGATTTACGGCGTTCCGGTTGAGCTGCTGCCGTACTTCGACATCTGCGAGAAGAAGGACATTTATCGTCCAGGGGGGGTTCCTTCGTCGCTCTTTGATCAATTGGAAGCGCTCGGCGTGAGGTATCGGACCTATTCCTACCACGAGATGACCGATGCGGAGATCATCCGAACCGCGCGTAGCGACTTACGCAACAAAAAGTCTGATTTCTATTTTCTCTACTTATCGGAGCTGGATGCGTTCCTGCATACGCGGTGCCAGGACAGTACCGGAGTAGCCCGCGAGCTCGACAAGTATGAGAACTGGCTTCGCGAAGTCTACGAAGAAGCGCGGCGCTGCGATGAAGCGGTTGCCTTCTTCGTTCTTTCCGACCATGGAATGACGCCCAAGTGTGCGGGATACGACCTAGTCGGCCAGATTCGCCCGCTTGGATTCCTGATGCCGCGCGATTATCTCTCTCTCTATGATTCCACCATGGCGCGATTCTGGTTTTTCAACGATCGAGCGCGAGGACAGATCACAGATCGGCTCAACGAGTTGGATTGCGGCCACATTTTAAGTGAGGCGGAGAAGCGGGATCTGGGTATTGATTTCCCTGATCATCGCCAGGGCGAAATCGTTTTTCTCATGAATCCCGGCGTGTTAATCGAGCCGAGTTTTTTTGGGAACAAGGCACCCGAGGGCATGCACGGATTCCATCCGGATGATCCGTATTCTTCGGCAATTTTTTTGAGCAATTTGCCGCCGAGTCGACGAATCAACACGTTGGTGGACGTTCACGAAGTCATGCACGAATGGGCGGAAACTTTGGGGAGCGGGGTGCATGCCCAGCGATAGCCGAATCCGGGTGCTCCAATTCCTGGTCTCGTCGGTGCGTTCCGGCGCAGAGGAAGTGGCGCTCGACCTAGTTCGCGGGCTCGATCGTGAGCGCTTTCGGAATTACTTGGTGTGTCCAGCTCCATTGCTTGAGTCGTTCGGCCAGGATTGGCGGGCTGGTGATGCGCAAGCGTTCGCATTGACTCTGGAAAGTCCGTTCCAATGGACCGCAGCGCGGCGCTTTATGAGCTATCTGCGTTCCGAAAAGATCGACGTCGTACATGCGCACATGATTCGTGCTGCCGCTGTGGCTGTCCCTCTCGCGCGTCTCGCCGGCGTGCCGGTGGTAGTCCATACCTGCCACGGTCGCGAAGCCTGGAGAAAGAAATGGCTCAGCCGGCAGTATTGGTACGACCGGCGGATCACCGACTGGTCGCACAGTACGATCGCAGTATCGCAGTCCACGCGAGATTTCTTGGTGAAAGAGAAAAAGCTCGACTCCAGCAAAGTCGTTGTGATTCGCAATGGGCGCCACCTGAATGGATTCGTTGCCGATCCAACTCGGCGGGAAGCACTTCGCCAGGAGCAAGGCATCAGGCCCGATGATCTGGTAGTTGGCGTGTTTGGACGTCTCGAAGAACAAAAGGGGCATCGCCACCTGATCGAGGCTCTCCCGAAAGTTCTCGAGAAAGTTCCAGCGCTGCACGTTTTGTTTGCGGGCGACGGGTCGTTGCGAGGCAAACTCGAAGCCTCCGTTCGTTCGTTGTGTCTGGGCCGCTGCGTACACTTCCTGGGATATCGCCAAGACTGGATGAACTGGATGGATGCATCCGATCTGATCGCGCTGCCTTCGCTCTACGAAGGGATGCCGCTTGTCCCGATTGAAGCAGCGGCGATGGGCAAGCCCGTGATTGCGACCGCCGTCGATGGAACGTGCGAGGTGGTTGTGGACGGTGAAACCGGCGTGCTAGTGCCTCCGGCACAACCTGGAGCGCTGGCCGGAGCACTAGTTATGTTATTAGAAGATCCCGAGCGGCAAAAGGCGCTGGGAATTGCCGCCGAGCGGCGCGCGCGCGAGCACTTTTCGCTCGAGCGGCAGCTTCAGGAGACCGCACGGCTGTATGAACGCTTGCTCAAAGAAAAGCAGCCGCAGGGACTAGGAAGAAACCTGGCCGCGGCATGATTTTTTTTTACCTCTTGATGTTCACGTCGCCTTTTTACCACCACCCATTTTTTGATCGTGGGTTCGGCTCCTTCACGATGGTAAAAGGAATCGGGGCATTGTGTGTACTCTACGCGTTCTTTTACCTGCTCACGAAGGGTAAAGCGCCGAATTATTTCGGGACAGTTCGTGCAAGACTTTTCCTGGTGATTTGTTGCTGGGGATTGTTTTCCTACATGCGGACCGGGCCTCTGAGCTCTTGGGCAGTGGATCCGGCGTTCAGTTATCTGTCATTTTTGATTCTTTTTTTTGTAACTCTAACCGCTGTTGATACCCCCATGAAGATCTTCTGGTCGTTAATGGCTGCCTTGGCGGGAGTTGCTTTGGGGGCCTTATATATGATCCGTGAGTTTCAGAAATACCATTCGATGTACGCGGACCTTCGGCCGGGAGCAGTCGTCGGTGACCCGAACTATTACACGCTGGCCGCGTTGCTGATTTTGCCCGTCGCCTATTTCTGGCTCCGTGGGTTACGCCGGGAATTCTACCGCTACTCGGTCATTGGAATGTTCATCCTAGTCTCGGCTGCCATTGCTTTGGCCTCTTCGCGCGGCGGATTTCTCGGCTTGGTCGCTGGCTTGGGATACCTTGTGTGGACTTCGCGCCGGCGATTGCTGAACGCGGCGGTGCTATTTGTACTACTTGCGGTACCGATGTTTATCGTTCCTCGGAGCCCCCTGAAACGCCTCCTCCACCCAGTATCCGCTGACCAGCTCGGTGCAAAGACCCGTCAAGAAGCCTGGGCCGCAGGCCTGAGAATGATTCGCGCAAAGCCCTTGACCGGCATTGGCCTGGGCTTATACAAGCCGTTACTGGGAACATATTCGAATGACCCAAATTTCCACCAGATTGCTCACAATTCCTATCTGGAGTATGCAGCGGAGCTTGGAGTTCCTGTCCTTTTGCTCTTCCTCTGGCTCTTGTGGGATACATTCCGTGCGCTCGGCAAAACTCGGAGGATCACAGTGCAATCGGACGATCGGCTCCTTTACCCCATGGCGGCCGGGCTGCAATGCGGAATTGTTGCATGTACTTTCGGCGATTTTTTTTTATCCGCCGAGTACCTGAAATTGTTTTGGATGGTTGTGTTCCTCACGATTCCTTTGGAGCGCCTTGCACGCGAGCGAGCGATGCAGAGACGGAAGGAGGAGGTATCCGTTGCCCTTGCCAGTAGTGCCGCATAGGAGCCATACGGCTGTTCCCATCATGAATAGTTCCGGTGCGGTCGAGGACAAGACTGCCTCATTAATCGAAGAGATTTCTGAACAACTTGCCAGTAAACTACCGACCAAACCAAGGGCTATCGTGCTGACGGGCAGCTTTGCACGCAACGAAGGCTCTGTACTGTTGGCTTCGAATCGTTTCCGCGTCCTCGGCGATATGGAATTCATGGTGGTTTTTCCCACCGGTGTCGCTCGCGGACCATTGCAGGTGTCTCTCGACCAGCAAGCGAAGCAACTCAAAGAAGAATTTGCTAGCCGAGGCACAGACTGCGACCTTGAATTCCGCGCAATCACATCGGAGTATTTCTATGCCTTACGTCCGCAGATTTTTGGATATGAACTTCTGGTTCATGGACAGACCGTCTGGGGTGATCCTTCAGTTCTGTCAGTCATTCAGAAGTTCTCTCGTGAGGCGATCCCCAGGTGGGACGCCTGGCGCATGCTTCACAATCGGATCATCGAGCAACTGGAATGGTTCGATCAAAGTACGGCGTGCCCAGACAAGGTCCTGCGTCTCCATTATCAAATCATCAAATGCTACCTTGACCTGGCGACAACTCTATTAATATTTGCAGGCAAGTACGAAGACACCTACGCATCTCGCTCCGTGGCTCTTTCGAAGTGGGCAGATGAGGCTGGCGCATATCGAGGTTTGGAGTTTCTTCCAGAGCTCGCGCGGCGGGTTAAAGCATGCACTGCTTTCAAGCTCGACCCAAACACGTCCGCGATGCCGCTTGGGGTTCGCTTCCAGTTTGAGGATACAGAGCTACTTAGCAGCGATTTGCGCCGGGCGGTGCTCGAATTGGTGCCACTCTTGCGGCAGATTTGGCGCTGGGAAGCGGCCATGCTTGCACGGATCAGCAACGCAGCCGACGAGACGGATGAGAGCTTACAGACCGCTGTTCTCCGATCCCAACCCATAGCCGAGAAACTTCGCGGTTGGGCGAGACTCGCGCTGATGCCGACCTTGCGGCGCGAGCGAGGTTTTTTTTCGAATTTCTCGCGCTTGGCCCTTCAGGGTAGCCCTCGTTACCTGGTGTACGCTGTTGCGGCTCCACTCTATTTCAAACTGCCGGCTCTTGTCTCTGATCAGCTGACAGAAGATGCGCTAACTCGCTCGGACCGCTTATTGCCGATTCGTTTTGAAGACAGCAAGAACGAGTCCCGAGCATGGTGGAGACTTCGCCGTGAAGTCCTGACGGGCTACCGTGTGTTTCTCAGGAACCATTTTGCGTGACCGATGAAAGGCCCTCTCATCAGTGTTGTGATTCTGAACTACCGTCGCCGATTAGAATTGGTGCGTGTGCTCGAATCAGTGCGAGCGCAAACCTACGAGCCACGCGAACTGATCGTGGTCGACAACGGCTCTGGCGACGGTGTAGCTGAGTACCTCCAGACCGAATTTCCTGAGGTTCTCCTGGTTAATTTGCGGGAAAACATCGGCTGCGCCGGTCGCAATCGGGGGGTTGCCGCGGCGCGGGGCGAGATTGTGGTCACGATCGACAACGACGTTTGCTTTGATTCCCCTTTTGAACTGCAGAAAGTTCGCAATGCATTCGACCGTTACCCCGAAGCAAGTTGCATCGTCTTCAAGGTTTTGGAAGGCGACACGGGCCATGTCCATCTGCGAGACTGGTGCCATCCGCGCAGCTATTGGGATTTCTCAGACAAAGAGTTCGAAACCTGCTTCATAGCCGAGGGCGCTTCGGCGTTTCGCCGTGGCGATTTCGAAAGGCTTGGCGGCTACTACGAGCCACTTTGGATTGGCCACGAGGGCTGGGACCTTGCGTTGCGCATGCTCGATGCCGGCATGAAGATCGTCTACCACCCGGAAGTGCGCGTGCGCCACGCCATGTCGGAAGAAACCCGCTCGACCGGCAGGAATTTCTATTTTTATACGCGAAATTGCCTGTGGATTGCTTTTAAGGATTACTCGGGCTGGCGGCGATGGAACTATTTGGCCTATCAGTGGGGGATGTTGCTGCTTTTCAGTTTTCGCGCGGGCCAAGCGCAGAAATTCTTTCAAGGAGTACACGACGGCATTGCCGGGTTGCAGAAATTGCAACGTACGCGGATTTCGAAAACAGGCTGGCGTCACCTGGACGAAATCAACTCTGCCCGCCCGGGATTATTGCTAAGGTTGAAAAAGCATCGCGAGCGGCCACTGATTTGAGTGTAATCCTTTCTCAAAGTTTCGTTTGCGTCGTCGCTGTGAACCGCGATTGCTTGGATTCGAAATCAGAAGGACGGATTGAGGGAAGTGGCGTCTATTCCTGCCAGGCATAATAATCTCGTGGCCGATCCGACCAGCCCGCACAGTTCGATTTTGTCCAGCGCGTCACCGGAGATGCGCCGTTCCATTGTTTCGGGGATGCGTTGGACGTTTTGGCTGTCTGCGTTCTCGGTGCCATTCAGTTTCGGAACCGCAGTGATTCTCGCGCGTATTGGTCCGGAAGTAATCGGCACCTTTGGACTGCTGCAAATTTACATTGGTGTAGTTTCCGTTTTCTTTTTTTTCGGTGGCAATGCAGTCCTCATTAAGTTCCTTCCCGGACTCGAATGCGCCGACCGGATTTCGTTTTTTGCGACCTATTTTATGGTGAACTGCATCGCGCTGGTGCCTTGGCTTGTGGTGGCCACGCTTTGGCCAGCCGGGCTGCGCTATCTGTTCGGGGAAGGGCACACCGGGCTGTTTTGGATTGGGCTGCTCTATCTTTCGCCAATTTACATCATGTACTCGGCTTCACTGGCTGCCCTGAAAGGTATGCTCGAGCTTAAGTGGGCGCAAGGCCTGGACCGTATCGTCGCCGTCGGCTCATTCGCGGTTTACTTGATCCTGTACGTAGCTGCCCGCTCAGTGCTGGCAAACTACTACACCTCTGTCATTTGGGGAGTGTATCTAAGTCTGGTTCTCGTCATCACGTATTTTGCGATGCGGCGATTTCTTCAATTGAGCGAGGGGTTTCGCTGGTCCCGACTTCGCGCTTTTCTTCCCATCGGTTTTTGGCGGTACACGTTAAGCCTCCAAAGCGGTAGTTTTTTGAATTTCTTCAGTGGCCGGCTCGATTACCTGTTGCTGCTCTATTTTGGTGGGTTAGCTCTTCTGGGCAAATACGTTGCGTTGATGAGTCTCCTTCTTCCCATCACGAAAGTCGTCTCGTTCTTCCTGGACAGCTTGCTGCCCTCGCTGACCAACACCCTTTCCCAGCGCGATCTGAAGTCTTCCGAAGAAGTGGCGGAAATCTGCATTCGCATTGTTGTCCCCGCATCGCTTATCATGGCCGGTTTGCTGGTATTGCTTGCCCATCCAATCACATTGCTGCTCGGCCCAAAATACTTGGGGCTCGAGAAACTGCTTTGGATTGCCGCACCGTTTGCCGTAGTGCAAGGCGTCGGTTGGACCACGGGCAATATTCTCAGCGCGATTGGCCGGCCTGAGTACAGCGCGATTGCAACCGCTCTGCGAATTATGCTGTTCATGATTCTATTCTTTCCGCTCTGGCACGCCTATCAGTTGCTTGGAGTCGTCATCACTTGGGGGCTCTGCGAGTCCTTCTATCACTGCGTGAACCTGTGGTTCGTCCTGGCCAAGGCTCCTTTCCGGTTAAATTATTTGCGGACGTACTGGCCATCCATACTTGTGCTTGCGGGGCTGCCAATTCTTGCCTCACGTATGACTTCTTTGTCGTCCTTTCCGATCTTGTTCGCTACCCTCGTAGTCCTCATTTTTGCCTATCTGGTTTTGGCGGGTTACTCCGTCCGGGAAGTTCAGATGTTATCGCATTTCGTTTTGCCTGACGCGCGTAGCTTCCCCGTGTGGTGCTCGAAAAAGGCTTAACATTTTGTCGGAACACCAACAGAAAAACAGGTCGAAGATTTTGCATGTGGAGGTCGGCGGCACCTACGGTGGCTCATTGCGAGCGCTTGAACTCTATCTGGCTCACAGCAATCGAAAGTGTTTGAGTCACGATCTTCTTTTTTATTTCCCCACGCCACATGCGGAAAGGTTGGCCCCTTATGTTGAGAAAATCTCAACTTTATATTCAGAGGTTCCTGCGTGGCTGAGCGTGACTCCGGCGACCCAAAATGAAACAAAGAACAAGGGATTACGTCGCATGGCGCGACTCTCCGGCGTGGCCGCCCTTAGAAAATGGTTGTCACCAATCAAACAATCACCGACCATTTTTCGTATGGCGCGCGTCATCCGGCGCGGCGAATACGATCTCGTTCACATCAACAACACATTCACGTATCAGGTCCCCACGTTGCTGGCGGCCAGGATGGCCGGGATTCCAGTCATTGCGCATGTGCGCAACCCGGTTCCCGACGAGCAGTTCACTCGTTTCCTGGCTCGCCGCGTGAATTGCCTGGTTTCCGTGGCTGATGCCCATTCTACCAATCTCCGGAAGATGGACCGATCGCTCCGGGTGGTCACCTGTCAGGACGCGCTGGGGCCGGTTTCCACCGATTCCCATTCGGTTGAGTTGTTGCGCCATTCGCTGGTGGATGATGGAGAAATTTTAGTCGGCTCACTGGGCAGGCTTGTCCTTGCGAAGGGCTTTGAATTCTTCGTTCGAGCCGCATCACTTGTCGTTGCTGAAGTTCCGAAAGCTCGGTTCGCAATTGCAGGTGAAGGGCCACAAAAGGAGCAGCTTGAGGATTTGATATGTAGTTTGGGTCTGCAAGACCACTTCCGCCTCGTCGGGTTCCGTTCCGATGCTGGTAATTTTATTGCCTCGCTCGATATTTTTGTCTGTTCTTCCTTATGGGAGGGTTTGCCCCTGACCGCCCTGGAGGCCATGCGATTGGAAAAGCCAGTCATCTCCACCCCCGCGGGTGCGATTCCCGAGATCATTCAAGCGCGGCAAAACGGGCTGATTGTTCCGTTCCAAGATCCGGTCGGGTTGAAGGATGCGATCGTTGAATTGGTTCGAGACGCAGTCCTGCGAGAGAGTTTGGGCAAGGCGGGATACGCTGCAACTGTGCCTTACTGTGATTTAGAGGCTCGCGCCAGGGACATAGATATGGTGTTTGTTTCGGCTGGGGAGGCCGGCACAGAGGAGTTCTCAGTCACTGGTGGGCTCGGTGAACCGCAGCGCGCGGCCAAGAAATCGCCCAGGAGTCCTGCCCTTTGAGGGCATCCGTCTTCACCCAGCATAGAGTCGGGGGCGTTTGCCCGAGGAGTCAACATGCCTTCAAATCAGTCGATAAGATCGTTTTGGAACAAGGCGGCTGAAGAGAATCCCTATTGGTTTGTGTCATCCTTTGGTCCTTACAACGCGACTCGTAACCTCGAGGAATTTTGGGCCAGCGGACGAGCGATCTGGGCCGACATAAAGCGTGAAAGTGCGTACATACCAACAGCCAAGGACATGGTTGTTGAGATCGGCTGCGGCGTCGGCAGGTTAACGCGTACCATCGCGCCGGAGGTCGGTAGAGTGATAGCAATCGACATTTCAGAAAGAATGCTCGCCATCGCACGAGAAGCAAATCTGCCAAACGTTGATTTTCGGAATGCAGAAGGATTCTCCCTCCCCGGAATCCCGGATGGATCGGCTGATTTGGCATTGGCTTACTGCGTATTCCAGCACCTGCCGTCACACTCTGCGCTCGAATCCTACTTGCGCGAGATGCACAGGGTGACGAAACCAGGAGGCCTGATCGCGTTCACACTTGGGCCACGCGATTGGAAGACTTGGCTCCTGCCCGTGCTGCGCGCAAGGGCGTACCTTCGAGAGACCTTTACCAATACTGGTCCAAAAGGTGTCTACAGAAAAGAATGGGTAGGTATCAGGCCGAGTGCGTCTGAGGTGTCCCGCATCAGCCCAATACTCCTGGAACGCCAGTCACTCGACGCTGGCCGCATCCTCTACTTTGGCCAGGTCGGCTTACGGGCACGGCAGACCTGAATTTAGAGAACCTTTTTGGCGCCCCACAGATTGGCAACTGGCTCACGCGATCCGATGTGTCTGTTGCATAGCCGATTACACTCGAGAATTTGAATGCAGATTGCACTGGTTGAGAACAAAAAACTGTGGAACGGCGCCGTCCTTGCTTTAGGCGCGACGCTTTACCACTCCTGGGAGTGGGGAGAGACGCGGGTCAGCCAGGGATGGCGTCCTTGGCGTGTTCTTGCTCAGAAGGATGGCGGTGCCTGCGCGGCAGTGCAAATTTTCGAGCGGAAGGTGCCGTTTCTTGGTGCTTCTGTTTTGTATGGGGCAGCCGGTATTGCGGGCAACGACAACGAAGCCAGTGTCGTGAATTCTTTGGCGAACTGGACGCGCGAGTTTAGCGCAAAGCAGAATGCAATCCTCTTTCGCTTGGAATCTCGATTCCCTGACACTGACGAGTTAAGAAAGAAGCTGTTGGCCTCGGTGGGTTTTCGACAACTGAACGATCAATGGTCGCTATGGAATCAGCCGCGCGCGACCATGGCCATTGACTTACGCGGCTCGGAAGAAGAATTGTTGCAACACATGCGCAAGAAGCATCGCGAGCACATTCGTCGCTCTCAACGGAGTGGTTTGAAAATCGTTGCAACCAAGGAAATCGGGGACCTTCGTACCTTCTATGAATTGCTTCTCAAGAGCAGCGCGCGCCAGGGATTCGCAGTACGCGATTTCAGTTATTTCTTGCGTCTTCGTGAGCAGCTATTTAATGGAGATGGGGGTTTACTGTTCCTCGCACAAATCGGTGGCCGGGCTATAGCTGGAATCCTCTGTTCCCAGTTCGGTTCGACGTGCCATTATTTGTATGGCGGCTTTGATTGGACCGCTCGTCAGGTTCACGCAAACGAGGCGCTCCATTGGAGTGCAATTCGGTGGGCCCGAAAGTTGGGATGCAACCACTACGACATGGTCGGCGCAGGAACTTCTTATCCTCCCTGCGAAGGCAACAGCGGCTACGGACTTTATAATTTCAAGAAGGGTTTCGGCGCCGATTTGATTTACGCAGCGGGTTACTTCGATTTAGTCAATAGACCTGCTCTTTATGCGACATTGCGATTTGCCGAAACTCACACCGGATGGATGACGGCCGCGCGCGGAATTCGTTCCGCGATTCAGCGAGCAGTCGACTCCCCGCGCCGTGAGGCTGGTTTGCAGGCAAATCAACCAAATAACGATGCAGATTTTCGAGATGGCGCCGTTCCCCAGGTCGAATCGGAACAAACTGTGCGTCCGAAAGAAGAAAAGATCCATTGGAATCTGAGATGAATGAGCTCTCTGTTTTGACAGGTAGCAGGTTGCATCACGTCGGTTTTGTTGTTGCCTCGATTCCAGAGGTAGCACAAGGCTTCGCTGAATCGCTTTCGGGAACATGGGAGCAGAGGATTTTTGCTGATCCACTGCAAGGCGTGCGCGTCACGTTCTTGACGGGGCCCAGCCAAGCCGATGCGCTCGTGGAACTCATCGAGCCCGTCGGGCTGGATTCGCCAGTTCTGGGCTTTTTGAAGAAAGGCGGGGGCTTGCATCATCTCTGCCACGAAGTAAAATCGCTGGATAAGCAATTGGATTTCATGCAGTCCATTGGTGGGAAAATCGTTCGTCCTCCACTTCCGGCCGTTGCCTTCAATGGACGCCGGATTGCTTGGGTCTATACCAAATACCGACTCTTGTTGGAGTTTCTCGAAGCGTGAACAATGGGAGCGCTTGCGATTGCAGCCAGGAATTCACCCCACGAGAGCCCGTGGTGAACGGCGTGTCGAAAGTGAATATCAGAATTGGGTTACTGGGAGGCGCTTAAACTCCTTTGGAGCCATATCAATTGGAGATTTCCAAACAACGCGAGGAAATTGCTAACCTTATTGCCGCCGGAGCAACGAAGGCGGTGAACATCGCTTTGGCGGAACTTTGGGGTCGAGAAAGGGGCCCTGCTGTCGCCGGTTTTCTCATTTCCTGCTACGAAAAATTGAGAGGGCACTTACCATTTCTACCGTATCGCCTGGCCATTCTGCGTTCTTACACCGTTGAGCCGATTGTGCCGCTTCTGCGCGCTGCCGCTTTTGTCAACGGTATCGATTTGACAGTTCACTTGGGAGAGTTCAACACTTACGCTCAGGAGATTTTGGATGGGAACAACTCTCTCTACAAATTTAAGCCGGATGCCGCCATTTTGGCCGTTCAGACGCGAGATATTGTTCCAGAGCTCTGGTTTAAGTACCCTGACCTGAGAATGGAAGATGCCTCTGCTGCAATAAAGCGAACGGCATCTGAGTTTCGTAATTGGGCGCACGTTTTTCGCAGCCACAGTAAAGCGCATTTGATTATTCACAACCTGGAACAGCCGGCACTCTCGAGTCAGGGCGTGTTCGATAATCAATCGGCTAGCGGACAATACGCCGCAATCCGACGAATAAATCAAGAATTGGGTGAATTGGTTCACGATGTTCCGGGAACCTACATTCTGGATTACGACGCACTGGTCGCACGGCATGGCCGTCTCAGGTGGCAAGATGAAGGAAAGTGGCTGACAGTTCGACTGCCGATTGCGGCAGGTCAATTGATCAACATGGCGGAAGAATGGCTGCGATTTCTGCATCCGCTAGCGGGGAAAATTGCGAAAGTTCTTGTCTTGGACTTGGACAACACCCTTTGGGGTGGCATCGTTGGTGAAGACGGCATCGACGGCATTCGAATCGGTGTCGAGTATCCAGGGGCTGCTTTTCAGGCACTCCAGCGGGTCATTCTGGATCTCTATCGTCGCGGAATTCTGTTGGCGATCTGTAGCAAGAACAATCCGGAAGACGCAATGGCCGTGTTGGAAAAGCATCCCGGAATGTTGCTCCGGCCTCAGCATTTTGCAGCCATGCGGATCAACTGGGTGGACAAACCCCAGAATTTGCATGAGATCGCGGACGAACTAAATGTCGGAATTGATTCGCTGGCGTTGCTCGATGACAATCCCGTGGAAAGGCGGCGAGTCCGCTACGATGTGCCCGAGGTGACGGTCATCGACTTGCCTGAGAATCCGATGGAGTACGCGCGAACCCTGCAGGAATGCCCCGTTTTCGAAAGGTTGACGCTCTCTGCCGAAGATCGTGAGCGTCCAAAATACTATGTCGCCGAGCGCGAACGCGCTCAACTGGAACAAAGTTCTGCATCGCGAGAAGATTTTCTGCTTGGACTTCGTCAACAGGCGGAAGTGGCTTGCGTATCATCGGCCACATTGTCTCGCGTCGCACAACTTACCCAGAAGACGAATCAATTCAATCTGACGACGAAAAGGTATTCTGAGCAGGAAATATCTCGCATGGTCTCTCTGCCGGAATACCAGGTGTATTCGATGCAGGTGAAGGATAGATTCGCGGATAACGGGCTCGTCGGCGTGGCGATCACGCGTGATAGGGACTCCACCTGCGAGGTAGACACGTTCTTGCTAAGCTGCCGCGTGATCGGCCGTTCCGTTGAGACTGCACTTCTTTCCTATCTGACTGATCGCGCCCGTACCCGCGGAAACCGGGAACTGCGAGGCTGGTATCTGCCCACGAAGAAAAATGCGCCGGCAAGAGAATTCTATTCGGCACACGGGTTTACCATGGTTGAGCAGAACGACAAAGGCTCCCTCTGGCAATTGGATCTGTCGAATCTTTCCATCCATTGCCCGGAGTGGATCGAAGTCATTTCTACTGATGGAGCGCAAAAGTGACGTTGCCCACATTCGAGCGAGTCCAATGCATCGCCGCCGATCTGTTTCAGGTTCCCGCGGGAAGCATCGCGGCCAATTCCAGTCCGGAAAGCATACCGACCTGGGACTCTGTTCAGCAACTCAATCTGATCTTGGCGGTTGAGCAGGAATTCGAGGTACAGTTTGAGCCGGAGGAGCTGGACCACATTCGTTCCATCGGCGATATCGTCGAACAATTGCAAGCGAAGCTTGCCTCTCGATTGTAGTCGCCAGATCAACCCCCATGCCGATTGTAATTCAGCCGTATACCGAGAATTTCATAGCCGCCGTGAAGGAATTTAATCACCGATTAAAATCGGCCCGAAGCTTTTCTGATTTTTTGTTTTTCGAGCAGCACCTCTCCGCCTTGCTCCCGAAGGCCGAACACCGAGACCTTTACGAGGAATATTTCCTTGCCCTCGAGGACGATGTCGTCCGCGGTGGATTCGTTGTCAAGCACCAGAGGTTTTCTTTTCTCGGAGAACTGAAGCCGATCGCTTTCTACCATTTCCCGTTGTCGGAGGGCATTGTCGACAAGCGCTACACGAACGTCGGTGTTCAGATGTTACGAAAGGCCCTGCGCGACCATCCGTTCATGTTTGCCCTGGGGATGGGCGGGTTCGATCAGCCTTTGCCCCGCATGCTGAAGGCCATGGGCTGGAGCATGAGCCTCGTTCCCTTTTACTTCAAAGTCGTGCGGCCCTTCCGCTTTCTTCGAGGGATGACGGAATTGCGCAGATCCGCCACAAGGCGGCTTTCTGCGGACGTGGCGGCATATACCGGTGCTGGCCCTATCGCCATTCGCGTCATGCAAGGCTTTAAATCGAAAAGAAAAAAGAACCTGGCGCAACCGCTCGAGGCGCAGGAAATCAGCGAATTCGGGGATTGGACAGATGTTGTTTGGAAATCATCCAGTCCGCGATACGCGATGATCGGCGAGCGTACCCGAGAAACCCTGAATCTTTTGTATCCAGCGGAAGGCAGGAAATTCATTCGCCTGAAAGTGACTGCAGGTAGCGTCCCAATCGGGTGGCTAGTGTTGTTGGATACGCAGATGTCGGACAACCGGCACTTTGGTAATCTGCGAGTTGCCTCAATCGTCGACTGTCTGGCTGCGCCAGAAAATGCGGCTGAAGTGATTCGCTCCGGAACCCAATTTCTGCAAAAGAGAAACATTGACCTGATCGTTTCTAATCAATCCCATAGTGACTGGGGTGTCGCTCTGGAAAATAGCGGGTTCCTTCGTGCTTCCTCGAATTGCGTTTTTGCTGTCTCACCTAGACTTGCCGAATTGTTGCAGCCATTCGCAGGAAAGGTATCCCAAACACATCTCAATCGTGGAGACGGGGATGGTCCGATCCGCCTTTAGTCGGCGTTCTTGAATTGTTGCCCTTCGATTCGCGGCCGAAAACTATGAAAGAAATCGGCAGGTGGAGAGGGTGCCGATCAAGAAAGTCGACGACGCCAAATCGCCTCTGTGCGGCGACGCAAAATTGGGAGAACGTCCGTAAGAAGGCCGTAGCCGAACATATCCGGGGTCGCATGGAAAGGAAGCTACCGCTCCGAGGGTTTCGTGCTCCTCTGGTCGCGAGTAACTCGAACGGCCACGGCTTTGAGGTAGCACCTGAATTCAGTCCAGCTTAAGTCGGTAGAGTCACGCGGTGGCCTCTCCTGTCATCGGATCCTCCCAAACGAGTTTCAGCTGGTACTGCCCCAACGATTCGAGAACTGGTCGCTGACGTTTCTGCGGCAACGACAGGCAAAAACTGGCGAGCGATTGGAAAACTTGCAAGCTACAATTGGCTTTTCCTGGCGGATGGGCATCTCAAGCGACAGCAGTTCGGAGCGGTGCCAAGCCGAATCGCGCTGCTTGTACCGACGGGACAACAGATGCTGGTCAAGTTCTTATCGGAATTGGTTTACAGGGGGTTGCGTTTAAGGTGAAGTGTGGCAAAAGTAGAGCAAAACATGGGGCGCTTTGCGCTATCTTTCTGAGGATCGCAGACACTTGGGGGTGCTCCGGATGAAGATCCTTTGGCAACTTCGCGAGAAAGCGAAATCGGCGTACACTCTTTGGCCTTTTTGAAGTCAAAGAGGAAATAGAGGTTCCTTGGTACAACGGTGGACCAAAAGCAGTTGGGAAAGAATCGCACTTGGTACCCGACGCTACTTCAAGTCTTGCTGGGCTTGTTTTAGACACCTGCTGATTTTCCCTTTCCGGTATCCTGGGAAAGCCAATAACTTTGCAAGGGGCACGCTGGCCCTGCAAGATGGACTCAATTACAGCGAATCCCTTGTTCCCGCAGTTGACGTGTGGAACCTGTTTCCTGGCATTGACGCCACGAACGTGTCGATCGGGAGGTTGTTTCCCGACGAAGGTTCCAGTGTCTCGTTTCGTGAGATGGTCGTGCTGTGTTCAATCTTGCGGTTGGAGCGAGCTCGCAGAGTCTTTGAGATTGGAACCTCGCTGGGCGTTACAGCTTTCAATCTAGCCTTGAATCTACCGGAAGATGGGATTCTTTTCACGTTAGACTTGCCGGTGGCAGAGGCCGGGCAGGCCAGTATCGAAACGGCGCACGAGGCATCTATATCGGATCGATACATGATTTTTTCCGAGCGGCAGTCGCGGCGCTTCCTCGGCTCGACGGTTGAAGTGAAGGTGAAGCAACTTTGGGGCGACAGTGCCACGTTCGACTATAGACCTTACAAGGGACAATGTGACATTGTGTTTGTGGATGGCGCCCATACTTTGCCGTATGTCGCGGGCGATACGGAGGTAGCTTTTCAGCTAGTGAGACCAGGAGGTCTTGTGTTGTGGCATGACTACAATGATGGGCACTTCTGGCCCGATGTGCACCGGCATCTCCTTCAAGTAGCTCGACAACACCGTATTTGTCGCATTCGTGGAACTATGCTCGCCGTCACGCGTAAGTCGCTTCCGTAATCGGCAATTGCCAATCCCTGAAACTTTGCAGTCCAATTGTCAACTAACAATCGGCTCTACTCCCAGGTTTAGAGGTTTCGAAGGTAAGGTCGAAGGCACGATTAGTGGACCTTAATGATATAGATATGGGCTTGATAGCTCGCGAAGGAATCGGCAAAACGCCCAGTTGTGTCGAGCGGCAGAGTTCGATCCTCGCTATAAACAGACACCGAGTTTGGCATTGAAGTACCTGCGAGCTGGAATTGAACCTCGGGAGCCTCTTTCTGCGAGTTGTTAGTGGCGAAAATAACGATCCGATTTGCATCGGTCTTAACCAGCGTTTCTATGCCTCCACCGGGCCCGGAGGCGAGATACTTGGGTTGCGGTGGTGTGAGAAGTAGCGGTTCGAGCGCCATGACTTCATCGGAGAGCTTCTTGAAATCGTAATATGGTTGGTGGTTCTGGCCGCGATACCACTCCGCTTCGATTCCACTCCCGCTAACAAAGCCCCACCAAAGAATGCCATTTGCTCCCCGAATGACGGAACTGTAAGCCGCATACTTCATCTGTTCGTACGTCGGGAATTTTCTCCATTGGCGAAACAACTGCAGAACCATCCAGACAGGACGATTCCGGTAGACCTGCCGTTCCGTCTCCTCCGTCCACAGCGGGACTCGAATCATGGGCGGCTGATAATCGGGGAACAATGGCGCAGCTAGCTTCAATCCCAGTGCATACTCATCGGCATTTATGGGTACACCCACGGGATATGGGTCGCATCCGATTGCGTCCGCGGCATCACGCCAACGGTAAATCTGATTGGAATTAATAAGTGCCCCGTAAGCGACCGACCCCGAGTTGGCTTCGCGCAGCACCTTATACTGTTCGAAGACGGTCGGAAGCTCCTCGAGCTTTGGTTCGTCAAAGGTGTAGTAGCCGATGGCGCCGCGCCTGCCTCGCAACGCCACTCCCGCAAATTCCCAGAGCTTTTCGTCCGAAAAGGAGCGAGCCCAGAAGGGCCGGTAGCGGTTCGTGCTCACCCAGTTGTTGACGGTCTGCAGATAGCCAATGCCGCGAGCTTGCAGCGCCTGAAGCGCGGGGTCAAGTTGATCGGGAGTTCCGGGCACCCCTGGAGACATCGCCGACCATGGCGCAAAGTTAATCAGAGCGTTCGCATGCGTGTCTTGGTAGTTTTCCAGTGTATTCTTTCCGTCAAAACCCTTGATCTTTGTTTCATACTCCGGCGCTGTGGGATACATGCAGACTTCACACCGGTAGGTGCCACTGGTGCGGTCATAGACACCCCATACGAATTCTTTCTGACCGTTGTGCACCAGAAAGTTGTCCGTGTCCACGTAATTTACCAGGCTGCTTTTGAATGCATCACTCACTTTCGTCACCCGGTAG
>Ga0181523_10002398_pt1 | contig 18408 bp, 15 predicted proteins | sample PEATcosm2014_Bin_43_FD_119752 | JGI IMG/M metagenome (GOLD analysis project Ga0181523, IMG submission 119752) | Peatland microbial communities from MTU Mesocosm Facility, Houghton, MI, USA - PEATcosm2014_Bin05_30_metaG | ecosystem: Environmental > Terrestrial > Soil > Wetlands > Peat | place...
ATCCGGCCGCCCCGAAGCATCGCGGGATCAGCTACATCCTGGTCGACATGAAGACCCCCGGCATCACCGTGCGGCCGCTGGTTCAGATGAGCGGGACGAGCGGCTTTAACGAGGTCTTTTTCGACGACGTGCGCACGCCCAAAAAATTGCTGGTCGGCGAAAAGAACAACGGCTGGCAGGTCGCGATCGCAACCCTGATGTTCGAGCGGGGCGTGAGCGGCGGCGGTCAGCCCTTAGTCGCGGTCATCGACGAGCTGGTGAGCCTCGCGCAGCGGATCAAGCGCAACGGACGTCCGGCGTGGGAGGACGCGAGCGTGCGGAATCGGATCGCGGAGTTCAAGTGCGAGGCCGAGGCGCTCAAGTACACGAATCTGCGCCAGTTGACGCGGCGGCTGAAAGGACTGCCGCCGGGGGCGGAGGGCTCGATCATGAAGCTCTGCGCGACGGAGCTGAACATGCGGATCGAGCTGTTCGCGATGGAGCTGCTGGGACCGTGGAGCCAGCTCGAATTCATGTCACCGCATGCGATCGACGACGGCCGCTGGTCGTATCGGATGCTGAGTGCGCGCGGCGGCACGATCGCGGCGGGCACGAATCAGATTCAGCACAACATCATCGGTGAACGCGTCCTCGGCTTACCCAAGGGGTAGACTTGCGATGGACTCTGACAGCTACTTCACCCCGGAACTTTTCAAGTTCCTCAAGGAGTTGCGGGCGCACAATGAGCGGGGGTGGTTCGAGCGGAACAAGGGGCGCTACGAGACCGTGGTGCGCGACCCTTTCCTGCAGCTGATCGCGGCGTTGGGCCCACCGCTGCGCAAGATCAATCCCGCGATTGTCGCCGACCCGCGCCCGGTGGGGGGTTCGATGATGCGGATCTACCGGGATATCCGCTTTTCGCGCGACAAGAGCCCCTACAAGGTCGCCGTCGCCGCGCACTTCGCGCATCACTTGGGCAAAAAGGCGCCGGCCCCCTCCTACTACCTGCACTTCGCGCCCGGAAATTCCATGATCGGCTCGGGGATGTGGCGGCCACCGCCCGCGGCGCTCACGCAGATCCGCGACGCGATCGTCGCCGACCCGCGGCGCTGGCAACGCGTCACCAGCAATGGGGCATTCCGCTCGAGCTGTGGGATGGCGGGAGAGTCTCTGAAGCGGCCGCCCGCTGGTTACGCTCCGGACCATCCGCTCATCGAGGATCTGAAGCGCAAGGATTTCATCACCAGTGCGGATTTGACCGACGAACAGGTCTGCGCGCCCGATCTGTTTGACATGATCGTCGCCAGCTTTCGCGCAACCGCGCCGTTTATGGAGTTTCTCGATGCCGCCGTGGGGCTCAAGTAGACGGTACGGCGGCTGGGCGATGAGAGAACAAGGCAGGAACGCGGTAAGTTTTTTGCGCAAAAATTGGAGGTCACGGTTCGCGACGGAAATCGTCGCGCCCCCGGGTAATATTCGGGATTTAGGAAAGCGACGCACCAGGAGGGCCCGCGATGCATCAAAAGATGACAGTCCCAGGCACCTCAGCGGTCGAGCTGAAGAATTGAAAAGAACCGCATCAGGAATTATCGATCTCGATTAAAAAGTGAGGATTCCATCGGTGAACTTCCCCTCCATCGAATCCGTTGCCTTCGATACCACCCAGATGACACCGCTTCCGGACGAAAACACACCGGACAAGCACGCGTGGCTCACCCCGGAACGGGATCTCGTCTTGCTGAACCTTTTCTGCAAGGCTCCCGATGTTCCGGCGAGACTCGATCAGATCGACGCGCTACGTGCAGCGTATCGTAAAATAGCCAACGCCCAAGGCTGTGCTTTGATCGAAGCTGAAGTAGTCGATGCGGGCAGTTGCCGCGCCATATGGCTGATTGTGCGTTCCTACAGGAAGCCGCACGGCTCAATATATGTAGCTTCACTGACGCTACCCTTCCACGATTTCAGTTTCGTGCTTAAAGCTCAGTGTGAAGAGCGTGGCATGACAGGTATACGCGAGGCTATGGTTTTACCAGAGGTGCTTAACGCTGCTCCTGACGATAGTTTCGTGGTCGGGGCTCCCCCACAGGGATGGTTGGTCGATCTATATGATTCAAATCTGCGAACGCAGCCGCTGCGCAATGTGTCCGAAGATGAAAAATACGACGCTAAATTCCCGGACCATCCGCTCTCGCGCGTGCGCCGGCTGATACGTCATCTGGATTCCAGTCTCGTAGTGTCCCCCGAAGTAAAGGCTGCAATGCCGTTTTGAGCAACAGGACTGATGATGCCTAGCGCATCAAACTCGCGACGACGGGAAGAAGGATGTGCTTTCACCTGATACGATTGATGTCGCCGGGGTTGATCAGATCCGGGGCGAGCCAGCCGTCGAGATCGTACTCGGCCATGAAGCCGTCGACGAATTGGCGCAGCCGGTCGGCGTCGCCTGTCGCGATCGCGGTCGGCAGATTCTCGAGCCGGATATTCTCGTAATTGCCCGCGTAGTTGCGCTCGTAGAGCTCGTGACGGCCGCCGAATTCCGTACCGACCGCGTCCCACAGGATTTTGAGCAGCTTGACCCGTTCGAGGGCGTCGTAGCCATTTGAGCCACGCAGGTATTTATCCAGGTACGGGCGCAGTTCCGGAGTCTTGAAATCGATCACGTGCGAATTGAGGTAAATGAGCCCGCTCGAAATCGTCTGCTCGGCGATCTCCTTGACCCGCGGATACGCGATCGTCGCGAGAAAGCGGTACGCCATCCCGTAGTTCATATTCGGCTGGACGGCGCCGTTGACCCACGGCTCGGCCGACTTGACCATCGCGTCGGACATCGCCCAGAAGATATTGCGCCAGGCGAGCACCTCGCCGACCTGTACCTGTCCCGCACGCGTCTCGCTCACACCAATCGCGTCGGCCGCCTTGAGCATCAGGCCGGCCAGAAAATCGAGCTTGACCGCGAGCCGTGTACAGCCGTGCAGCGTGAAGCGCGGAATGAAGCCGGAGCGCGGAAAAAAGGTGTTGGCCTTTTCGAGGTCGCGATACGCGAACAGGTTTTCCCAGGGCACCAGCACCTTGTCCATGATAAAGATGGCGTCGTTCTCGTCGACCCGCGAGGAGAGCGGGTAGTCGAACGGACTACCCATCGTCGCCGCCGTCATCTCGTAGGAGGCGCGGCAGATCAGCTTCACCCCCGGACTATCCATCGGGATCATCGCGAACAACGCCATCTCGGGCCGGCCGAGCGGGGTCGGGCCGTAAAAGCCGATGAAGTTATGATGAGTGAGCGCGGAGCCGGTCGCGACCACCTTGGCGCCGCTGACGATCACCCCGGCGTCGGTCTCCTTCTCGACGTGAACGTAGACGTCCATCACGTCGCCGGGCGGCCGTCCCTTGTCGACCGGCGGGTTGATGATCGCGTGATTCAGGAAAAGGCAGCGCTCCTGAACTTTGCGATACCAGTTCAAGGCGTTTTGCTGATAGGGCGCGTAGAACTCCGGGTTGGCGCCGAGCGTGCCGGTCAGACTCGCCTTGTAATCGGGTGAACGGCCCATCCAGCCGTAGGAGATTCGCGCCCACTCCGCGATCGCGTCACGCCCGGCGACGAGCTCGTCCCCGCTTCTTGGTACTTTGAAGAACTTGTGGGTAAAACCGCCATTGCCCGTATCGGTCGGCGTGGTCAGCACCGCCTGACGGGCCGGATCGTGCAGCGCGTCGTACATCCGCGCGATCATCCGCGCGGAGTTGCGGAAGGCCGGATGGACCGTCACGTCCTTGACGCGCTGGCCGTAGATCCAGACTTCGCGCCCGTCGCGGATACTCGCGAGGAACTCGGCGCCGGTGAAGGGTCGATCGGTCGTCGGTTGATTCATCCGGCATCTCTCTTTGCGCGCGGAAGGGTCCGCGCCCGGGTGGGGCTGACGCTCTCCCCTCTGGTCATCCATCGTTGGGGTGGACGCAACTCGCGGACGCCGCGCCCAAGGCGGCGGCGCAGCAGTACGCGCAAGGTGACACCGTCCGCATAGCCGACGCTGGACGCGATCTGGTCCACGGTCTCATCGCTGGTTTTCAACAGATGCACCGCACGTTCGACGCGTAAATCCTGGAAGTACGACAGCGGGGACTTGCCTAATACCTTGTGCATGCGGCGCGTCAGCGTACGTGTGCTCGTTCGCGTGGCCCGCGCGGCTTCCTCCAGGGAGAAACCCTTCGCCAGCCGCTCACGGGCCCAACGCTCGAAGCGCTCGACCGCAGGGTCGGCATGGGCCAGATGACTCGGGATCATATAAGCCGCCTGCGACGGACGAATATCGACGACAAGGTACTTCGCCGTCAAGGCGGCGAGATCCGGACTGGCCTGCCGAATTATCCACAACGCGAGATCAAGGTGACTGAGCGCCGCGCCGGCGGTCACGAATCGACCGGACGGTACGAGGATGCGCGATTCATCCAGGCGGACCTCCGGATACCGTTGACGAAACAGCGGTGCCAGCCACCAGGTCGTGGTCGCTTCATGGCCGTCCAGCAACGTCGCTTCGGCGAGCACGAAGGTCCCAATACAAGCGGCCGCGATCAGGGCACCCTGGTTCGCCCAGCGCCGCAGGGTCGCCCCGGCTTCACTCACGTCGGGCCGCGCCAAGGCGGCCAGTAAAGGTTCGGGCATCTTGTAACCGAGTGCTGGCACGACGACCAGGTCCGGCGTCGCCCGATCAGTAGCCGGGTCAACAGGCACACTCATCCGATGAGCGGTATGCACGGTCTCGCGGACAGCAACGGTACTGACTTCAAAGCGACTCGCGGTGACGCCGAAGAGTTCGGCCAGTTCGTTGGCAGTTCCCAAGGTGTCGAGCACGATCGCCAGACCGGTGTCGAATACGCCCTCGAGGGCTAGAACATTGACTTTCATGGCGAGAATAATACCGAAATTGTCAATATCGCCAATAGACGATCCCGCCGGGGAGGCTTATTTTGATGTCCGAAGAACGAAAAACCGTTCTACGAGGAGAACCAAAACGATGAAGTTGTACGGCATAGATCTCAGTAACTTCGCGTCGAAGTGCCGGATTGTGATCTACGAGAAGGGGTTGAGCGTCGAGAAGGTCAACCCTCCGGGCGGAATGGGCTCGGCGGAATACAAGGCGGTGAATCCGCTGGGCAAGATTCCTGCGCTCCAGCTCGACAACGGACAGGTGATCGCGGAATCCGAAGTTATCAACGAATACCTCGAAGACAAGTTTCCCGAAAAGCCACTACTGCCAAAAGATGCGGAGAGTCGCGCCAAGGTCCGGTCGTTCAGCCGCTTCCATGATCTGTATCTGGATCCGCCGTTGCGCGCGCTGTTGCCGCAGGTCTTTGGCAAGAAGCTCGACGACACGTTCGTTCAGGAACGGCTGGCGGAGATTAATGGACGCCTGGATCAGTTGGAAGGGATGATCGGCCGTCCGTGGGCGGCGGGAGACGCGTTTACCACGGCCGACGCGGCATTGACGCCGACGATCTTCCTGATGACCAACCTTCTGCCGCTGTTTGGCGCCAAAAGCCCTCAGGAAAATCGGCCCAGATTGACCGCCTGGTGGGCCCAGGTACAAGAGCGCCCTTCGACCAAAAAGACGCTCGGTGAGCAGCAGGCCGCGATGGCCGCATTGATGAAGAAGTAGGCACGCCTCGTGCGCGGGGCGAAATATTCGCTCCGCGCACGAGCGAATCCTGAAGTCGCTTTCGCATATGAGATCGCCATGCCTGTTCACGTTGTTCAACTCGGAAGCCCCCGCCTCCCCGGCGAAGGATTGCGCATCGGCACGGTGCGGCGGCCGCCCCGCGGCGTGCCGAAGACCGCGTTCGCGTCGCGCAACTACTACGACGTCTGGCTGCCCGCGCTCGCGCCGAGCGAGGAGTTGCGCAAGTTCGGACAGGCGGCCAAGAGCGAAAAAGACTGGCGCATCTTCGTCCGACGCTACCGGACCGAAATGAACCAGCCGGAGAAGCGCTGCCTGCTTGACCTGCTGGCGGCGCTGTCGCGCCAGACGAGCTTTGCCGTCGGATGCTATTGCGCCGACGAGCATCGCTGCCATCGCTCCATCCTGCGCGAGCTGCTTGCCGAGCGTGACGCAGTCTTCGGCTGATGAACGAAATGACGAGGAGAATACGATGGCGGAACGAGTGCGGATCATTGGCAGTTATCTGTCACCCTACGTTCGCAAAGTCCTGGTCGTTCTCGATCTGAAGAACATTCCTTACGAAATCGACCCCATTGTCCCGTTCTTCGGCGACGATCGTTTCTCGCAGATGAGTCCCGTGCGGCGCATCCCGGTACTAATCGACAATCAGGTCACGCTGGCCGACTCGTCGGTCATCTGCCAGTACCTGGAAGACCGCTATCAAGCACCGATGCTCTATCCCGCGAACATCGTTGATCGCGCCCGCGCCCGATGGCTCGAAGAGTACGCCGATTCGCGTATGGGCGAGGTGTTCATCTGGCGACTTTCCAACCAGGTCGCGATCAAACCTAGCGTGTGGGGCGAACAAAAAGACATGTCTGTAGTAGAAAAGACTCTGCGGGAAGATGTACCGGAGGTGCTCGATTATCTGGAGACCCAGGTTCCGGCTCAGGGCTTTATCTTCGGCGATATTTCTATCGCAGACATCAGTATCGCGTGCTTCTTTCGGAATGCCGCATTCGCCGGGTTAAAGGTGGATGCTGCGCGATGGCCGCGCACGGCGGCGTTTGTCGACCGAGTACTGAAGCTGGACAGTTTCGCGAAACTCAGACCGATCGAGGAGCAGTTGCGACTCACGCCGCTCGCCCAGCATCGGGCGGTCCTGACGGCGGCCGGCCTGCCGGTGACGCCGGTCACCTGCGGAACGACGGAGCCGCGCCGCGGTGTCATGAACATCGATTAACCCGGCACCACTTTCGCAACGGCGCTCCATTGATCCTGCTTAACTGCTCGGTGACCGATGTGATTACATACGATAGCGGGTACCCGCCAATTATGGGTGGGACTCGATCAGGGGAGAATCGATGGACTTCAAATACAGTGAGGAAGCTGAGGCTTTTCGTCAGGAATTCCGCGCATGGCTCGACGCGAATCCGCCCGGCCACGGCAGTACCGACGATCAAATCGGTGAGTTCATGGATGCCGGCAGCGCGGGCTGGCGTCGGCATCTCGGGTGGCATCGCAAGATGCACAGTGGCGGCTGGGTCGGGATCACTTGGCCCAAGGCCTACGGCGGGCGCGGGGCCAAACTCGAGCAGAGTATCGTATTCGGCGAGGAACTGGCTCGGGTCAAGGCGCCGACGCTGGTCAACGGTCTGGGGATCGCGCTGGTCGGGCCCACCCTGATGCATTGGGCGACCGAGGAGCAGAAGAAGCGTTATTTGCCGAGGATTCTCTCGGCGGAAGAGATCTGGTGTCAGGGCTATTCGGAGCCGAATGCCGGCTCGGATGTCGCCGCCTTGCAGACCCGGGCGGTCGAGGATGGCGACGACTTTATCGTCAACGGCCAGAAGGTCTGGACCTCCGGGGCGCATCACGCCGACATGTGTATCCTGCTCGCACGCACGGACCCGGCCGCCCCCAAGCATAAGGGGATCAGCTACCTGCTGGTGGATATGCATACTCCCGGCGTGACCGTTAAGCCCCTGGTGCAGATCACCGGCGATCGCGGCTTCAACGAAGTCTTCTTCGAAGATGTTCGCGTGCCCAGGAAGAATCTGGTTGGCGAGAAGAACCAGGGATGGCAGGTGGCGGTGACCACGCTCGCCTTCGAACGCAGCAGTATCGGGTCGGGGTCAGCGCGGGACACGCTCACGGCGGTGCGCGAGCTCGCGGCCCTGGCGCGACAGATTCCGCGCAACGGTGGGACGGCCTGGGACGACGGGAGCGTCCGCCAGCAGATCGCGAGCTTCGCTTGTCAGGCGGCGGCGTTGCGCTACACCAATCTGCGCCAGTTGACCCGCCGCCTGAAGGGGCTGCCGCCGGGGCCGGAGGGCTCGGGCGCGAAGCTGGTCGTGAGCGACCTGATTCTGGGTACCGCCAAGTTCGCGATGGAGTTGCTGGGTCCCTTCAGCCAGTTCGAGCAGGACGCGCCCTTTGCCCTCGATGGGGGCAAGTGGAGCTACCGGATGCTCGGATCGCGGATGATGACGATCGCGGGCGGCACCAGCGAAATCCAGCGCAATATAATTGGCGAGCGCGTGCTGGGATTGCCCAAAGGATAAGCGCATTCGGATAGCCGATCCGGGGTCCCGAATCGATGCGGGCCCTGTTTTCATCGTGGCGAATCGATTGGCTGAATAAATTCGCGATCGCCGCCGTCGAATGAATTAAGAACGGTAGCTTCCCCTGCCGTTCTAACGGCTGCCATCCTCCCTGGCAGTCGGAAAGGCTGTTCGTGCCAGACGGGCAGCCTCCCGGCGGGCGCTGGTCAAGCCTTTCCCCCCTTGATCAAACGCCCGCCGCTTTTTTTCCATCCGCTGAAACCGGCGCCGTCGATCGACGTATAGGGGTTGCGCGAGGGGCGGTGCTTGACACCGCGACTCTGCGTCGGCATCGTGCAAGGCTCAATGGTTTGGTTGCGCAGGTCTTTGGTGCTCGTCCCCGTCGTCGCTTTTCTTTCGGCGGCGCTGCTCTTGAGCTGTGGCGGTGGCAGCAGCAGCACGACCCCTACGGGGTTGCCATTCGCGCTGATGAGCGTCGCGATCTGCCCCGGGCCGCCCCCGACCGCGAGGCCGACGCCGTCCCCGACCAAGGGCGCCTCACCGACCGCCACGCCGACCCCGCAATGCACGCCAACCGCGGAAGCTTCGATTGCCGGTTTGAGCGCTCCTGATAACACGGTCCAATTCAACGTGCAGGGCACCTACCAGACCAGCCCAAGCAGCAAAAAAAAGCTCTTCTTTGATGATACCAGCGACCTGTCATTGCGCTGGAATTCTCAGCCAGCCGGGCTCGCCACCAGCGGCGTTGTGCCCGGTGAGTTCGTCGGGGTATCTCCTGGCTGCGTCTGCCTGACAGCGGAAATCGCGCCGGCGATTAGTTGCCCGGTCAGCGTGTCGATTGCGACCACTGGATGTACGCCGTGTCCGACGCCTTCGCCCTTCAACCTCTGTCCGGGACCAACGCCGACTGTGACCCCGTCGAAGACGCCGAAAGCGACGCCATCGCCGTAGCGTACCGCCGACCAAGATTGCGACTTCGATTTTTGCGTTTTTGCCTGTTAACAAACGGTTCACACGGCTGCGCTGGCGATTTGACTCCCGGCACTCCTGATCAATAGGCTGGCGAGTCGGGACCGGGGGGAATGGAAAAAGAAGCTCGGCGCGAGCAGGTGTTGCGTCACGCGAAGCGGATTTTCGCGCGCAAAGGTTACCATCACACCAACATATCCGACATTATCGCGCGGGCGCGGATCGCGCGCGGCACCTTTTACCTTTATTTCGAGAATAAGCGCGAACTCTTCGAGGAGTTGCTCGCCCAGGTCCTTGGCGAGCTACGGCTGCGTATCCAACGGCTGCGCGTCGGACCGGGCGAGCCCGATCCGGTCGAGCAACTGCGCTCCAACCTGCGGCGGGTACTCGGCTTGGTGCTGGCGGAGCGCGAATTGACCGATATCCTGCTCAACCATGCGATGGGGTTCGATCGGGAGCTCGATACCCGGATCATTGACTTTTACGAGCAGGTCGTTGATCAGATTCAGCGGTCGTTGGACCTCGGGATTGAGATGAACCTGGTCCGGCGATGCGACACGCGCGTTGCCGCCTATTGTATCCTGGGCGGGATCAAGGAGGTGGTGGCGCAGGCCTCGCGCGCCCGCCGGCGCGATATCGCGATGCTCGCCGAGGAGATTCTCGGCTTCGGGTTGCGCGGTGTGGCCCGTCCGGAACTGATCGCGGGAATCCTGAGCCAGCACCGCCCGGAGGACGCTATTTTGACGCGTGAACTAGACTGACATGTCAGTACATCGTCCGGCAAAGACGCGCGGTGCGCGCCCGGCGGCAGCGGGGGCGGCCTTTTACGACCTCGACGGCACGCTCGTCGGTCTCAACCTGATTCACACGGCGCTCTATATATTCTCGAATCTCGGCGAATGGACCGGGCGCGCGAGCTATCTGCTGAACTTCGCCGCGCGCATCCCGTCGTTGTATTTCGCCGAACGCCGCGACCGGTATCTGCTGAATGTCGTGCTCTTCGAGATGTTTAAAGGGGTCTCGCGCGACCGCCTCGAGGAGTTGGGCGACGAATATTGCGAACGCGTGCTGATGGAAAATCTCTACCCGCAGGCGCGCGACATGATCGAATCGAATCGCGCCGCCGGACTCGAACCGGTATTGGTCACCGGTTCGCCGGACTTTATCGCCGCGCCCCTGTCACGGCGTCTCGGGATCGGTGATTACGCCGCCAACCGGTTGGCCTTCGTTCGTGGCCGCGCGACCGGACGCCTGGTGTCGCCGATCATGGCCGGTGACGAAAAGGCGCGCTGGTGCGCGGACTATGCGGCGGCGCGCCAGCTCGACCTGGGCAAATGCTGGGGCTATGCGGATTCACATTACGATTTGCCCTTTCTCGCGGCCTTGGGCCATCCGGTGGCGGTCAACCCCGATCAGCGCCTGAGCGCGACCGCCCGAAGCCGGCAATGGCCGATTATTCATTTCAACCAAAAGGGCCCACGTACCACCCTCGCGCGCGCGATGCGGGCGCAGGCCGAAAGCTGGATTTGGAGGTGGCTTGATGGCGCGGCCTGAAGCCCGTCTGAAGGAGCTCAAGTCGTCCGATCTCAAACACGAGATCGACGCGCGCCGCGATCTCGTCGTCACGCTCAACCGGCGTTCGGAGAACCGCCTGATCGCCTATGGCGAAGACTTCATGTTCGAGAAGCTGCCGGCGGGAACCCGGGTGGTCTATCCGCCCCCGCCGCTCGATCCCCTGCCCGACCCCGACACGGCAATCCGTTACGCCCTGCTCCATCCGCTGAATGCTGATCCGCTGTTCGCGCAGCTCAATCCGAATATGCGGGTCACGATCGCGATCGACGATATCAGCCTCCCCCTGCCGCAGATGCGCCGTCCGGATCTGCGCGAGCGGATGCTCAATTCGATCCTGCAGACCCTCGCGGATTACGGCGTGGACGACGTTCATCTGGTTGTCGCGACCTCGCTCCATCGCCGCATGACGGAGCGCGAAATTCGCCGGGTGGTCGGCGAACGCGCGTTTCGGCAATTCTGGCCCGAGCGGCTCTACAACTTCGACGCCGAAAACCGCGCCGAGATCGTTATGATGGGCAAAACCGATCATGGCGAAGAGGTCTGGCTCTCGCGCCGTGCGGCGGAGTCCGACCTCGTCATCTATCTGAACATCAACCTGGTGCCGATGGACGGCGGTCACAAGTCGGTCGCGGTCGGGCTCGCGCCTTATCAGAGCCTGCGTCATCACCACAATCCGGCGACCCTGCGCGACAGCCATTCCTACATGGACCCGAACCGCTCGGCCCTGCACAACTCGGCGAACCGGATGGGCAAGCTGATCAATCAGCAGCTCAACGTCTTTTCCGTCGAGACCGCCGTGAATACCCAGATGTACGGCGGGATGCTCGATTTTCTGCAGAAGAACGAGGATCGCTTTTCCGATTGGGACCGGATGCGGCTCAAGGGTTTCCGCTGGACGCTCGGTTCGGTGTCGAACGATCTGCGCCGCCAGATGCTGCATCAGTACGCGGCGCCCTATGGCCTGACCGGGGTGTGGGCCGGCGAGACCGAGACCGTGCATCGGCAGGCGCTGGCGAAGGTCTTCCAGCAGTACGCGGTACCGGTCAAAGGGCAGTCCGATATCCTGATCGTCGGCGTGCCGTATATCTGTCCCTACAACGTCAATTCGATCATGAACCCGGTCCTCGTGCAGTGCACGGGCATGGGCTACCTGTTCAACATGTATCGCAACAAGCCGCTGGTGAAACCCGGCGGCACGATGATCATCTGTCATCCGCTGCGCGACGAATTTCACCCGGAGCATCATCCGAGCTACATCGAGTTTTTCCATCGATGCCTGAGTGAGACCACCGACGCCACGGAGCTTGCCAACAAGTACGAGCACGAGTTCGCGCACAACCCGACCTACACGCACATGTACCGTTACGGCCACGCCTACCACGGCGTGCATCCGTTCTACATGTGGTACTGGGGCGAGCCTGCGCGCCAGCATTGCGGGCGGGTGATCGCGGCCGGTTGCGAGGAGCCGGAGGTTGCCGCGCGGCTCGGCTGGGAGGCGGCTGACACGCTCGATGAAGCAATCGCGATGGCGACCGCGGATCACGGGCGCTCGGCCAGCATAACTTATCTGCACTTGCCGCCACTGGTTATAGCCGATGTCGAATAACAACGGCGTACACAACGGGGCTGTCGCGGCCCGCCACGGCACGATGCCGCCGCTCGAAACGGTGCTGCGCAAGCGACGCCTGCTCATCACGGGAGGCACCGGCTTTCTCGGCAAGGTGCTGCTCTCGATCCTCTTGCGGCATCATCCCGAAATCGGCCGCATCTTTCTGCTGATCCGCGGTGATCGCAAATCGAGCCTCAACCGTTTCCAGCGCGAGATTCTCGACTCTCCCGCCCTGGGCCCGGTACGCGAGTACCTCGGCGCCAGCTTCGACCGGTACGTCGAGGAACGGGTCGTTGTGGTCGCGGGCGATATTACCGAGCCCGGTCTCATCACCGACGGCGCTGAGCTGCTGGGCGACGGCGCGCTCGACGCGGTGATCCATTGCGCCGGACTGGTGAATTTCGAGGCCGCGCTCGAAAAGGCGCTTGCGATCAACGTCACTGGTGTACGGCACGTCATCGAGTTCTGCCACCAGCATCAAGCCGCCCTGCTGCACGTCTCGACCTGCTATGCGGCCGGCGCCGCCGACGGCCATCGCTACGAAGACGACGTGCCACTCGATTGGGCGCCGCTCAACCAGCGGAACTTCAACCTGCAACGGGAAATTCGCGACGCGCTCGCCGCGTGCCAGCGGGTCGAAGTGGAATCGCGCGATCAAGCCCATCAGGCGGAATTTCGCGCGACTATTGAGGACGGCGCGGAGGGCTTCACCGCCAACGACGGCCATGAGCACGCGCAGGAATCGCGCCGCAAGCAGTGGGTCGAGGAGCGGCTCAAGCAGGTCGGCCGCGAGCGCGCGCTCGGATGGGGCTGGCCCAACACCTACAGCTACACCAAGAGCCTGGGCGAGCAACTGGTGCTGGCGGCCGGCGACACCCTGGCGGTGACGGTCGCGCGTCCTTCCGTGATCGAAGGCGCCCTGCGCGATCCCCTCCCCGGCTGGAATCAGGGGGTCAACACCAGCGCGCCGCTGACCTACATGGCGGGCCGCGGCTACCGCTTCTATCCCGCCAAGGGCAAGCTCGTCCTCGACGTCATCCCGGTTGATCTGGCCGCGCACGCGATGATTCCAATTCTCGCGGCGCTGCTGCTCAAGCGGCAGCAGCCCATCTATCAGCTCTGCACCTCCGACGTTAATCCCCTGCCGATGCGCCGGTTGGTCGAGCTCACCGCGCTCGGCAACCGCCTGCAGCATCGCCGCGCGGGTGGCGGTCCGATGGGCAAGCTGGCGCCCCATCTGGAAGCCGTGGTGGTTTCGCAGAACACTTATGAACTGGCGAGCCAGACTTTGCCCGCGATGCTCAAGCACGCGGCGGCACTCGGTAAAACGCTGCTGGGGGACGAGTCCACGGCGGCGCGCGGCTTCGAGCGGCGGATCAACAGTATCGCGGATAACGCGGAGCTCGCACGCTCGCTGGTCGACGTCTATCGGCCCTACATTCAGGAGTTGGTCTACACCTTTCACGGCCGGAATATCCGGGAACTGTACACGCAGCTCGCCGACGCCGACGTCGCACGCCATCCTTTCCGCCCGGATCAGATTGATTGGAAGGACTACTGGATAAACATCCATCTGCCCGGTCTCCGCCAACACATTTTTCCGCAGCTCGACCTGCATACACGGACCCGGCCGCGCGCCCTCCTGCGCCACAAGACCCTGCTCGAGATGCTCGAGCGCGGGGCCGAGCGCTACGGCGCCCGGGTCGCGCTGGAAGCGCGCACCCCTTCAGGCCAACGCACCGCGATGACCTATCGCGAGTTGCGCGACGCCGCCCATCGCGCCGGACTGCTCCTGCGCACGCGCGGTATCAACCCCGGGGACCGGGTTTTGCTGATTGGCGAGAACTCGCCGGACTGGGTAATCGCCTACTTCGCCATTCTTTATGCGGGCGCGGTCGCGTTACCGCTCGATCATCTGATCGCCCCCGAGGAGCTGCTGCCCATCTGCCGCATCGCGGAACCGCGTGCCGCCCTGCTCTCCTCCGGCTGCCAGAATCGTCTCGACCGGGCCCTGCGCGACGCGCTCGACGGCATCGTCGATATCGAGCTCAGCGAGTTGCATCGCCCGTTTATCCTGCGCGACCCGGCCGCCGCTACGGTGAATGTCGAACGCAAGACGCTCGCGTCCCTCGTCTTCACCTCGGGCACGACTGGTACGCCCAAGGGCGTGATGCTCAGCCACGGCAATTTCACCGCCGAGGTGATGATGCTGGGCCGGGTCTTCGCGCTCGACGGCAACGACGTCGTGCTCTCACTGCTGCCGCTGCATCATACATTCGAGTTCACCTGCGGGATGTTGCTGCCGCTCGCCAGCGGAGCCCGCATTGTCTATCCGCTGGGAATCGACGCGGCCAGCCTAGCGCGTACGCTGGCCGACGTGCGGCCGACCGCACTAATCGCGGTGCCGGCGTTGTGGGAAGCCGTCCATCGCCGGATCACGGACGAGATCGAAGCCCGGGGGCCGTTCTTTGCGGCGGCCTTCGCCCGCTTGCGCGATCTGAATCGTCTGCTCGACGGCGACTACCACCTGAATCTCGGTCATCTGATTTTTCGGCAGGCGCATAACGCCCTGGGCGGCCGGCTCAAACTTGCGGTGAGCGGCGGCGCCGCACTGCCGCAACGGGTCGCCCAATTCTTCAATGACTTGGGGCTCAAGCTGCTCGAAGGTTACGGCCTTACCGAAACGGCGCCCGTGCTGTGCGTGGCGCGGCCCGACGACCCATTGACCCCGGGCTCCGTGGGCAAGCCGCTCGGCGGCGTAGAAATCCGGCTGGACGGCGCGGACGAAAGCGGCGTCGGCGAAGTGATCGCGCGCGGCGCGAACGTGATGAGCGGCTATTATCGGAACGCGGCGGCCACCGCGGAAGTGCTTCGCGACGGCTGGCTGCATACCGGCGACCTTGGCCGTTTCGACCCCGAAGGCGCACTCTATATCGTCGGGCGGGCCAAGGATGTCATCGTCGACTCGGGTGGCAACAACGTCTATATCGACGAGATCGAGGAGACTTACGGCCACTCACCGTACATCAAGGAGATGGCGGTGGCGGGGCTCAAGGTGGCGCAGGGCGAGCAGGTTGCGGCACTGGTGGTGCCGGCCTATGCACGGGGCGAGAGCCGCCGCGCGGTCGAAGATCGGCTGCGCGAACATTTTGAAAAAGTCGGCGCCGGATTGAGCGCGCACAAGCGCATCAGAATCCTCCGTTTCACCGATACCGAACTGCCGCGCACCCGCACCCGCAAGGTCAAACGCGCCGAAGTCGCGGCCGCACTCGAACGGATGATCCAGAATCAGCCCGGCGCGCGGACGCGCGGCGGCGACGAGATCGTGCCGTGGCTGGCCCATGCGCTGGAGCAGGTGGCCGGGGGCGCTACGGAAATTACGCCGGCGACCCGCCTGATCGAGGACCTCGGGCTCGACTCGCTCGCCCTCGCCGAACTGGCCGAAGCGATCGCGGTCAAGGCCGGGGGCGAGCTGAGCGGCGAGCAGCTCGCCAACGTCAGCACGATCGCGGACCTGCAGAAGCTGCTGACCGCGGGACAGAATCGTCCGCGACTACCCTCTTACGCCCGCTTCGCCCGACCCTATACCTTCGAGCTGCCCGGCCCGCTCAAGCGTCTCGGCGAGGCGGCGGTGCGCCGCACCTTGCAGGCCGCGCTGGACGGCTGGCTCAAGCCGCGCATTATGGGACGCGGCAATATCCCCGCGAATCGCAACGTGCTGGTGGTGGCCAATCATTCGAGCCATGTCGACTTCGGTCTGGTGAGCCATGCGATGGCGGCGCACGGCCGCGAGCTGATCGTGTTGGCGGCGAAGGATTATTTTTTCAACAACGGTATCCGGCGCTTCATCGCCATCAATTTCACCCGGCTGATTCCGTTTGATCGCGAGCGCGCGCAACTCGACTCGCTCGAAGAGGCTCTCGAGCAGCTGCGCGCCGGCCGGAGCGTGCTGATGTTCCCCGAAGGCACCCGTTCGCCCGATGGCGCGATCCACGACTTCAAGAGCGGCGCCGGCTACCTCGCCCTGCATAGCGGATGTGACGTGCTGCCGATCCATATTCGCGGCTCCTACGACGTGCTCGGCAAGGGCAGTCTCATTCCCCGCCGCGCCCCCGTCGAGGTGCGGATCGGGCCGGTGATCACGAGCGCGACGCTACGCGCGGCGGCCCATGACGCGGAAGGCCCGGGCGCGTATCGCAAGCTGGCCGATCTCATGCGCGACGCGGTCGTCGGGTTGACCGAGCAGGGCCGCAAGCGTGGCCGGTTAAGCCCGTCGTCGGCGGTGCCCTCGACGCCACGGACCGTGGCCGAAAAGCCCAGCACGGGACGGGCGGCGCGCAAGCAGGCCAAGGGGTGACCAGCGGCGGTCAGGGCCAGGGGCGACGAACCGCGTCCGCCAGGCTGACCTTGGCCTTCGTCCTGATGCTCGCCGCCCTCGCCCAGCCCGCCTGGTGCTGGGACTCGCGCACGCATCAGCTCATCACGCGGCTGGCAATCGCGGCCCTGCCAGCGACCCCGCTCAAAACCGGCTTTGAGCGCAACACAGCGCAACTGGAAGAATACTCGATCGAGCCCGATACGGTGCTCAAGCATATGTACGGCGAAGCTGAAGCCCATCGTCATTACATCGACCTCGAATATTTTGGGGCCGATCCGTTCGCGAATCTGAATCCGGATTTCGACATGATGGAACGTCGCTTCGGGATCAGAACGCTCGATCGCTCGGGCGTTCTGCCCTGGGCGATCGAGGCCGAAGCCGCGGCGACCGCCGCCGCCATGCGCGCCGGCGACTGTGCCGGACTCCTGCGCCATGCCGGCTATCTCGGGCACTACGTCGGCGACGCGAGCCAACCGCTCCATACGACACGCTTTTATGATGGCTTTACGGCGGAGGACCGTGGGATGCACGCGCGGCTCGAATGGTCGGTCGATCATCGAGTCAATGAGATCGAAGCGTTGGCGTCCGCCCAGGTGCGCTTCCAGCCGATTGTTTCGGTGTGGACCCCGGTGATCGCCGAGCTCAAGGAATCGAATGCGCTGGTTCAACAGGTCGTGACCGCCGACCGCACTGCGCGCGCGGAAGCCGGTCGCAGCCACGCGGAGTACACTCGCGCGCTGATGGGAATCGAGCAGGACATGATCGTCCACCAGATCGCCGATGCGGCCTCCGTCCTGGCCTCAATCTGGATCTATGAAGCCGATCAGGCCGGCACCCCGAGCGTCTGTTCACCCTAGCGGGTCTCCCTGACGCGTCGTCGGGTTTAAGATTCTTGACGCAGCTCGCAGACTCGCTTGCTCGCGCCGCGCGGCAGCGCGCTCCGCTAGCTTCCTTAATGCGGCGGCCACGCGATAATATCCCTCGATGGACTGGTGGACGAAGAGACCCGACAACGAAGCGCGTTCAATCCGGGGCCGCTACTCGCGCCCCTCGGTGAGCGAGATTACGGACGATCTGCTGGTGGGCGAGTATCCGCGCCTGGGCGATCTGGACTGGCTCAAGGACGAGTATCGCATCAGCGCGATCCACAATCTGCAGGACGACATCGACCTGCATATCAATGGACTCGACGAGCTTGAGCTGCGCGACGAGTGCAGTCGGCTTGGGCTGACCTTTGTCCGCACCCCGATTCATGATGGCAGCGCCGACGACATGGCCGCGCGGCTGGTGCATGCGCTGGACGCCCTCGGCAACCTGATCGAGGACGAGCAACGCGTCTTTCTGCACTGCAACGGCGGACTAAATCGCGCGCCAACTGTCGCGATCGGCTGGCTGCACGCCCAGCGCGATATGTCCCTCGACGAAGCGATGTACTACTTCAAGCAGCGCCGGCCGTGCGGTCCCTTCATGACGGTGCTCGAGGGTCATTTTGGCCCGCGCGATCAGAAGCCCGCACGCTAAGCCCGATGGTGTGACGGAGGGCGGCGTCGCGGGCGTATCGGCCGCGGGCAGTCTGTCGCGCGCAAATCCGCTGCGAGAAAATCTGCTCAGATTTTGCGCCTGGCTGATTCACCTCTATACGGCTTCCGGCGCGATCATCGGCCTGCTGGCGATGCACTTTAC
>Ga0181523_10002403_pt1 | contig 18397 bp, 17 predicted proteins | sample PEATcosm2014_Bin_43_FD_119752 | JGI IMG/M metagenome (GOLD analysis project Ga0181523, IMG submission 119752) | Peatland microbial communities from MTU Mesocosm Facility, Houghton, MI, USA - PEATcosm2014_Bin05_30_metaG | ecosystem: Environmental > Terrestrial > Soil > Wetlands > Peat | place...
CTGGAAGGAACATGGATAAACTAATGGAGTTCCAGACCGCTGCTCGAGATGGCGGATTCGTTGCAGTTGAGGAATGCGATGGCGGCACGGTCTTGTGGCTTCGGAAAGAAACACCGGATACGGCTACGAAGACGCACCGGCGAATCTGTTTGGACAGCGATGCCAATATCGCAACTATCTATTGGATGACCGCGCTTGGCAAGATTGATTCGCAGACCTTCAGGAATGTCCCCAGTTTGCAAGCGTGGTTTGCGCTGCACCCTTCCGAGTGATCGAATGCGATTAGGGCATCTCGGCGCAATCGAAGAGTGACCAATCGAACATATTATTCGGTGTGCGTCAGCGTGCGAACGTGCAGTTCCAGCGCCTGGTTGTATTGACGTTCGATTTGTAGTTCGGTCTGCAGTTTCTTGATGAGCAGCTCCAAGTGCGCGATCTCCGCGCGAAGTTTGCCCTCCACCGACATCCCGCTTACGCGCATGGCTGGCGGTGCGGTGGGCACGGGACTCTGCGGCACGCCATCGGCGGGTCGCTGACCTATAAAAGCTTCCGTTACGGCGCGAGACCATGGTGCGTCATCTTGCCTTTGTTCGGCGAATGGTGGCGGATTCACAGGCACGGTAGCAATCGGTGTAACGCGCGCTGGTGGCGCCGCCGGTGGGGCAAACAAGCTGCTAAGGGAAGGTACCGCCAACGGCCGATCCGCAGCCGGGGGCGCGGCCGCTGGCGGCATGACAGGCGCCAGCAAATGTTTTACCCTTCCAATCAATTCCTGCGGCTGAAATGGTTTACGCACCAGCTCATCGGCTTGCACCGAAACGGCCCGATCCGCCACGCTCTTGTTCACCACGCCGGACATCAGAATCACCGGCGTCTTCCCGTATTGCGGGCTTTGCTTGATCTGGCTGCACACCGAATAGCCATCCTGATCCGGCATGATCACATCCGTGATCACCACATCCGGCGGGTGCTCTTCGAATTGCGCGAGTGCCGAAGCCGCGTCCGCACAGGTAATTACGTGAATGCTCTCGCGGCGAAACGCGATCTTAATCACTTCGCGCATGGTTGCGCTGTCGTCAATAAAGTAGACCGTTGGAGTGTGTTTCACCTCGGTCTCGTTGATTGGCGGAATGGCGATCACGTCGCTCATTGAGCCTCCTTGTCCGCAAGTTCGTCGGTGGTATCGCGCGCGGTCTCGTCAAATTCCCGCATCGCGTCCAGCATCAGGTCCGTGGCGGAACGCAGCACCGTGCGTTGCGCAGAAGTCGCTCCGTATACAAACTTGTAGACGCCCGCGTTGACATCCACGCAACTCTTCAGGATGTGCAGGACAGCTTCATCGCCGAATAGAGCGCCACATTCAGCGTGAGTAATTTCGCCGGCGTCAAAAAACATCACCGCGTCCGTTTCGCCCGCGTTGATTGTCAAGGCGCCCGTCTGCCGAGCGTGCCCCAACATCTGCATCACACCGGTCAAGTCATGGTGCGTCAAATTTCCGCTCAAGCTTGTGTCCGCCTGACCCAGCATCTGCGTCGGTTGGAACCCGTCGAGTTTGCTTATGATGATGTTTTTGATGTGATTGGCAATGGTCGCCGGCGGAAGTTGCCGGTCAATGTAATCGTCGCAGCCGGCCTGAAATGCCTCCATCAAGGCCCGTTGGCTGCCGTCTCCCAGCGCAATGATGGGCAGGGAAGAGTTGGACGTGTCGGCGTGAATGATTTTGGCCATTTCGAGCGCGCCCATTTCCCGCATATTCGTTGCGCATACAATCGCGGTGGGCGCGTCGTATTCCAGAGTGGTCAGCGCAAAGGCAGCTTGCGTTGTCGCGCGCACTTCGAAGCCTTCGCGTTTTAGGGCGTCGCCAAGCCGTTTGGTGAACAGCACATTGCTGTCGATTAACAAAACCTTGGCAGGTTTGCCGGGCAGCATCATGGCTGCGCCTCCGCCAATACCGGTTTCCCGTTCGCGCTGTCCTGTGGCTCCATTCCCGGCGTCAGGGCGCTCAAATTCAGCACCTCGATCACTTCGCCATTGTGGGAAAGCCACGCGGCCACGTAAGGTGAATCCGATGGCCCCGCCGGCGTCAGATCCGCTTGAATCAATTCGCAATCGCCGCTGACCGGCAAAGCAATCCAATCCGCAGTCGCACCCAGGCGCCGCGTCGAAATCAGGTAAAACCTCCGCGAGGTCAAGCGTTTTCCAATCAGTTTCTCCGCAACATCGCAGACCGGCACAACGCGCCCGCGCCGGAGGATGACCCCATCGATCTCGGGTGTGCGGTGCGCAAAACGAAACATGCGGCTCGGCGCCACGAGTTCAGATACCTGGTCCGCCGCGAGAGCGAACCGGCGATCGCCGAGTCGCAGCAGCACACACGAGCGCGCGTCGTATTGTTCTGTCCAGCTCACGGCGTGATTCCCATCTCCTGTGAACTTGCGGCTTCCGCCTCAATCAAGGTGCCGGCGGCAGCGTCTAATACCAACAATTCCTGCTCCGTCAAAAACCCCAGTGGATTAACGACGGGGATCACGTTCTGATCCAGCACCGTCAAGCCGCGGTACCACACGCGTTCCTCGTTGCAGAAGGCGCCAGACAAGGCTTGCAAACGGGTCATCGAGGTCATCTTCTCGATGCCGTCGATCAGCAGCGCCACCCGTGTTTTCCGCAAAAGAAAAATCAGCGCCGCCGGTGAAGGCCGCAAACCAAAATGCGCGGCGGAATTCACCACAAAAACGTTGCGCTCGCCGCGCCGGAGCATGTGGTGCACCTTGGGCACTGCCGGTTCGTCGATCTCCATCGCCGCTCCGGCCAGGCTATCCACGCTGCGCACTTCCTGCACCGAAGCGGAAGAGATTGCGAATACCTGATTGCTGCTCCGGAACAGAATGATCTGTTCCGTACGCACTGCGGGCGTCTTGTGCGTGGACTCAAAGCGCATTACCGTACTCCCACGGGCGCCATGCGAGTCAGACCAAGCACGCGCTTTTCGATTGCGGGATAAATTTCGTCAATCCCCAGCACCTGATCGACGACACCGGCTTTGATGGCCTCTGCCGGCATGCCAAAAATCACCGACGTTGCTTCGTCCTGCGCCAGCACCAACCCGCCCGCGGACTTGATCGCCCGGGCCCCGCGCGCCCCGTCGCTGCCCATTCCTGTCAACACCACGCCAATGCTCATCGCGCCCGCGTAGGCCGCAACCGATTCCATGGTCACATCAATGTTGGGAAGGTAGCCCTCAATGCGCCCGGTTGTACTATCCAACTGAATCCGCCCTGTGGGCGTGACGCGCAAATGCTGTCCACCCGGGCAAATATAGAGCGTTCCCGGTTGCACCGATTCGTTGGATTCGCCTTCTTTCACGCGAATTCCCGTGAACTCTGCGAGCTGCAACGCGTATTGCGTGGTGAATGCCGCGGGCATGTGCTGTACCAGAAACACGGCCGCTGGAAAATCCTTGGTGAACCCCGGCGCCAAACGCATCACCGTCGCGGGGCCTCCCGTTGAGGCTGCCAGCACCACGACGGGGAAGCGCAAGTCCGCCGGAACGATGGGGCCCGTCTGCGTCAACCGCTCTCGTGGCGCCGGCGCCTGCTGCGGAGATCCATTTCCCGTACCCTGCACTGCCGAAACCATGCGAGATGCCGTGCGCACCACGCGCACCTTCGCCGCCATGCGCACCTTGCGAATCAGTTCTTCCTTCACACTCTGCATGTCCAGATCAATGCCGCCCGAAGGCTTAGTCACGAATTCGATGGCGCCAAGCTCCAGTGTTTTCAGGGTGCTTGCCGCGCCTTCTTTTGTTTCGGAGCTGACCACTACAATCGGCCGCGGATTCGTGGTCATGATGTGCGCGGTGGCTTGCAGGCCGTCCATGTGCGGCATGTTCAAGTCCATGGTGATCACGTCCGGCTTCAGCGTTTCTGCCAGCGCGATGGCTTCGCGCCCGTCTTTGGCGTGACCCACAACCTGCAATTGGTCGTCGGAATTGAAAATTGTTTCCAGCACACGGCGCATGAATGTGGAATCGTCCACAACGAGCACGCGAAATTTCTTGGGCTGGCTGCTCACGATACTCACTTATCCGACCGGCACTACCGGACGTGCCGCCTCCTTGCCCATCAATTGCTCGACTGCCGCAAGCAACTGATCTTCCTGCACCGGTTTTGTCAAAAATGCCGAAGCCCCTTCCTTCATCGCGCGGTCGCGATGCTTCGCTCCTGCGCGTGAGGTCACAACCATCACCGGTATTCGCCTCGTTGAAGGCGTCTGCCGCAACTGCGCCATCAATTCGTAGCCCGTCATGCGCGGCATTTCCAGGTCCGTGATTACCAGGTGGCAGCCATGCTGCGTCACAAGTTCCGCGGCTTCCAATCCGTCCGCCGCGAGTTTCACGCGATAGCCGTTCTTCTCCAGCATGCGTCCGACGAACTTGCGCACGCTGATGGAATCGTCGGCAATGACGATGACGCGCTCCTGCTCCACGCGATCGATCGCATCCGTAGGAATTGTGCCGCGTGCCACCGCCGTTGACCCTGGCGCAAAGACGCGTGCCGCGCTGGCGCTGGCTTGCACCGCGCGCCGCTCGTTCGGCTCGCTTGCCACCATGCGGTTCAGGTCGATCAGCAGAATCAGGCTGCCATCCGGGGCAATCGTCGTGCCCGGGAAGAGCTTCACGCGGCGCAGATATTCGCCCAGGTTCTTGATCACGATTTCGTCTTTGCCCAGCACTTCCTCGACGACCAATCCAATTTGCCGGCTGCCCGCATTTGCTACCACCATGCGGAAGTATCCATTGATGGGCTCGAGCGGCGGCAATCCCAGGTACGAATCCAGGCGGACTACTTCCGTCACCACGTCGCGGACCTTCGTCAACAGCTTTCCGCCAACGTCTTCAATTTCATCGGCGCGCAAACGGCGAATTTCTTCCACCACTGCCAGGGGCAGCGCAAAATGCGTTGCGCCGCAGCGCACAAACAGTGCGGGCGAAATGATCAATGTCAACGGCACCTTCAGAGTGAATTTGGTGCCCACGCCCGCGGTGCTCTGCACTTCGATTTCACCGTTCAGCAGGTTCAGGTTAGAGCGCACTACGTCCAGACCCACGCCGCGTCCCGCCAATTCCGTCTTCACCACCGCTGTTGAGAAGCCTGGGTGGAACAACATTTCGCGCAGGTCGCGCTCGGTTAACCGGTCCGCGGTTTCACCGGACACCAAACCGCAATCGATGGCGCTCTGCTTCACGCGCTGGTAATCGATGCCACGGCCGTTGTCTTCCACTTCGATGTAGATGTGATTGCCGCGATGATATGCGCGCAGGTATACCGTACCCTGCTCCGGCTTGCCGGAGGCCGCGCGATCTGCGGGACCCTCGATCCCATGGGCCACGGAATTGCGCACCAGGTGGACCAGCGGGTCTGAAATCTGCTGAATAATATTGTTATCGAGTTCTGTCTCGCTGCCAGAGAATTCCAGTTCCACCTGCTTCTTCGCCGATTTCGCGGCGTCCCGCACGGTGCGAGAGAGCAGGGAATAGAGAGTTCCGATAGGCACCATGCGCGCCGCGGTTATTTCGTCCTGCAGGTGGTGCGCCAGCTTGCTGAACTCGTCGATATCGCCTTCCACGCGCCCGATGAATCCTTCGAGCTGCGAGAGCACTTCGTTAACGTCGGCGGAGATTTCCGTCATGGAACGCGACAGAATGTTGAAGTCGTCGTAGCGGTCCATTTCCAATTCGCTGAATTCTTCCAGGTACGACGCTTCGCCTGCCGCCGCGCTGGTCAGCATTTTCTGGGTTTGCGACGAGGCCCATGGCGTGCCCACCTGCGAAGTCTTCAGTTGGTTGAACTCGTACTTCTCCTGAAATTCGTTAACTTTGTTCTGCAGGCGTTCCTTCGAAAAACTCAGGGTGTCAATCAACTTCTCGAGTTCTGCAACGCGGCCCAGCATCTTGGTGCGGTTGATCACCAACTCGCCGACCGTGTTCATCATGCGGTCGAGCCGTGCCAGCGCGATGCGCACGGACTTCGACACGGATGCCTGTTTTGCGCTTGCACGTGTGCGCTGCTTCGCCGCAGAGCGCTCCACAACGGGTTTGGCAGTTTCCTCGATTGCTTGTTCAAGTTCCGCCGCGGCGGTCGCCGGCGCCTCTTCCTCTACTTCCATCGGCGCGAACTCCGCGATTCGCCCGAGCAGCGAGTCCACGCCCGCGCGCATGTCCGCTTCATTTTCCCAGTCTCGATGCAGTGTTTTCTTCAGGACGTCAACGGACTCCAGGCACAAATCCACCAGCGTGGGTGACGGTTGAATCTCTCCATCGCGCATTCGCCCGATCAAATCCTCGACGCGGTGCGCAATCGCCCCCAGCCGCCGCAATCCAACTTGAGCTGCGGAGCCCTTCACGGTATGAATCGCGCGGAACAGGCGGTTGATCTCTTCGGGATTGTTGTTGCCTTCCAGGGAGAGCAGGCAATCACTTACGATTTGCAGATGTTCTTCGGCCTCTGGCTGGAAGAATTCCAGAATCTCGTCGGGAACTTCATCGTCGGTAGGGAGCGCATCGAAATACGAGCCCGTCAATCCCACTGGCGCAGCTTCCGCTTCGCGAGCCGCAGCCTGCTCTTCCGCTAGCGCCGCTGCTTCTGCCCGCGCATCTTCTCCGGGCATGGAAAGATTCAGTGGTGGCGGCTCTGGCGGAAATGCGAAGCGGTACCGTTCCTTGAAAGCGGCCACATCTTCGACGTTTTCCTGGCCCGTGTCGCTCATCTCCAACAGGCAGGTCTCGAGAAGGGAAATGCCATCGGAGAGAAACTCCGTCAGCGGCCCGTGCAAATCGTCGCCCAGAGGTGCATTCAAAGCGTACTGGAACACATGCGCCAGCTTTGCCGCGACTTCCGAAAAACGTGGAAAGCCGTAGCTCGCCGAAGTTCCGCTCAGCGTGTGCGCGGCAATGTACAACCGCTCCATGTCCTCGCGCCGGGGCGAAATCTCCTGCAGCACACCAACATACTCCCGCAAATATTGCAGGTGCTCCGAAGCCTCCTGGAGAAACAACTCGACGGATTCGCGGTCTGGCATGCTCACGCGCGCCCCTCCGTCACTAATTCCGGCTTATGCAACTCTTCCGCCGTTGGCTTGCGGTACAAAATGCAATCGCCCAGTACAATGGCCTGGAATTTTACGGGCATTTTCGAGATGGACTCCGAGTGCCCCAAAATCAGGTATCCGCCCGGTTCCAGCGATTCGTAGAACTTCTGCACCAGCGAGTGCCGGCGCTCTTCCGTGAAATAGATCAGCACATTCATACAGAAAATCAGGTCCATACGTCCCACATACACGGGCGAAGCCAAATTCATCTGGGCGAACGTCACCAGCCTGCGCAGGCGTGGTTTCACCTGATACCCGCCGTTCACCGCCGTGAAATGCGCGGCCAGTTGTTGCTCCTTCACGCTAGCGATGCTCCGGCCGGAGTAGGTTGCGCGCTCGGCCAGTTTCAAAGCATGACGGCCAACATCAGTCGCCAAAATTTCCACGTTCCAGGCATCGGCGAAGGAGAGCGAATCAAGGATCGTGATGGCGATCGAGTAAGGTTCTTCTCCCGTCGAACAACCCGCGCTCCACACCCGCAACGTTCGCGGATTCTTCCAGAATTTCTTGGTATGGAGTTCCGGCAGGACGCGCTTCTCGAACGCCTCGAACACTGCTGGGTAGCGGAAGAACGAGGTTTCCTGCGTCAAAAGCCGCTCCAGCAGCGCTTCATATTCCACGTTCGATTTGCGAATCGCCCGCAGAAGTTCGTTGCCGCGCGTGTGGCCGCAGTCGTGCAGATGTTCGCGGACTCGCGTGGAGAAAAACCTCTCGCGCGATTCGTCAAAATGAATGCCTGTCCGCTCTTCAATCAGCATGCGGATCTCGCTCAGTTCGTGTTCGTTCAAACCGTGTCCCGCCCCGTGGCGTTCGCTCATCTTGGTCACGCTTTTGCCCCGGCCCAGCGCCTGGGAATGGTTTTACTGCTATCGAACCGCACCCGCTGGAACCGGCCGTTCGGATTCTTCCGCCGCTTGAGCCGCCGCCTTGGTGTGCGCGCGGAATTGTGCCAACGCTTCGTTCAACTGGTCAGACAACTTCACCAGTTGGCTCACCGTTGCCACTGTTCCGCGAGTTCCTTGCGATGTTTGCCGCGTGATGTTGGAGATGATCTGCATGGCGTGCGCCACACCTTCCGTGCCGCGCACCTGCTGCTTCGACGCCAGGGAAATTTCCTGTACCAGTTCCGCCGATTGCCGCACCACGCTGGAAATCGCGTCCAGTGCGCGCCCTGCCTGATCCGCCAGCGTTGCGCCGGACTCCACTTCCTTTGTGCCTTCTTCCATGACCACCACGGCTTCGTTCGTCTCCGCCTGGATGGCCTTGATGAGTGCGGCAATGTCTTTCGTTGCGCTGCGTGAGTGTTCGGCCAGTTTGCGAACTTCATCGGCCACGACCGCGAACCCGCGTCCCGCTTCGCCGGCGCGCGCCGCCTCGATGGCGGCGTTCAACGCCAGTAAGTTGGTCTGCTCGGTGATGTCGTTGATCACGTTGATGATTTCCGAAATTTCCAGCGAGCGATCGCCAAGAGACTTGATCTTCTTTGCCGTCGCCTGTACGGAAGAGCGGATGCGCTGCATGCCGTCCAGAGTGTCGCGCACAGCGCGGTTGCCCTGTTCCGCCGCATCCAGCGCGCGGCGTGCCGCTTCGGCGCTGGCTTCCGCGTTGTTGGACACCTGTTTCATCGAAACCGTCAGTTCTTCCACGGCGCTCGAGGTGTTGGTGATTTCCTGGTCCTGTTGCGTGGCGCCGGCTTGCATTTCATCAGCGGCCACAAGGATGTTGTTGGAGCACGCGGTCACTTCCATGGCGGCCTTGCGGACGCGCTCGAGCACCTTGGTGAAGTTGTCGAGCATATAGTTGATGGAGTCGGCGACGTTGCCGAGGGCGTCGTTGGTCACCTTGCCGCGCAAGGTCAAATCACCGCGCGCGACCTGGTTGATCACCGCCAGCAGGTCCGTGATGCTGCGCTGCAGGGCTTCGTTTGCTTCCTGATTGCTGGAAGCCTTCGAGACCTTGGCCACCGCGCGGTTCAAGTTCTCCGCGATGTAGCCAAACTCGTCGTTCGAAGACACCTCGGCCCGCGCTTTGCCATCACCTGCCGCCAGCCGTTCGGAGAAATCCGATAGCTCATTTACCGGCGTCAGGATCGCGCTTCCCAACCGCCAGGCCAGAACGATGCTGATTGCCAGGCCGATAATCCCCGGAATGATCAGCCCGCTGGGCTCAAATCCGCCCCCGTTTGAAGCGGACTGGCGTCCTGCGCTATACGCCAGCCACAAGACCGCCGCTAGCGCGCCGGCGTTCAGGGTCACCAGCAACCAGATTGTGCTACTCAGTCGCGATTTCATTCCTACCTCCCCAACTTTCCGAATCTCGTCAGATGCTCGGTCCCGGGTAAACTTCCAGGAGCCGGCGTAAATCAATCACTAGAGCCAGCCGGTCGTCGTGTCGCAACATGCCCACGCAGTGCGGCACGTTTTCCGGCGCTTGCTCGAGCAGGTCTTCCGCGTCGTTCACCGAATAGGTCCCTACCACTTCATCCGCCGCAATCCCCAGCCGCAGATCGTCGTGATGGCTTTCGCTCCTCAGCGAAGCCACCACCACGTGCTTTGGCAACAACCCGGGGCGTCTGCCTTCCGTCAAGGCAATGTCGATGAGCGGCACAATGGCGCCGCGCAAATTGAAAATACCCAGCACATACGCCGGGGCTAGCGGAAGCTTTGTTACCAGCGGCCACTCCAGCACTTCTTCCACGTCCAGCACCGGCAGGCAAAAGCGTTCGCGGCCGCTCCGGAACACGCAGTACTGCGATTCCGGCGGGCGCTCCGCCACGTTGCCCAGCGCTTCCAGCATCTCCCCGAGTTCCGCATCGGGAGGCAGTGGCATCAATTGGAAATCGTCGCTCATCCGTCGCTCTTTCTTCGTTCCTTCAGGCGAACCGCCGTACGGCTCGCAGCAATTCTTCCCGCGTAAAGGGCTTCGTCACATAGCCATCCGCACCCTGTTGTTCGCCCCAATAGCGGTCACTCGCGGTGTCCTTTGACGTCACCAGAATCACCGGAATCGAATTGAATTCAGCGCTGCCCTTCAATTCCCGGCAAACCTGGAAACCGTTTCTCTCCGGCATCACCACGTCCAGCAAAATCACGCTCGGCCGCTCCGCAGTTATGGCCTCTTCCACGCGCTTCGGGTCATTCAAACCCACCGGGGAATAGCCCTCCGGCTCCAGCAGACCCTGGATCAGCCGCACTTGCGACGGCGAATCATCGACGATCAGAACTTTTTTCTGCACGAGCTTCTACCCCGCATAGTTCTCCACGTCAGAAAATTGCACGTCAGCGGCCAGCTTGAGGTTTCCTTCGGGCGGCGTGTCTATTTTCTTTAACTAGAAGGAAGGAAAGAAGTTACACGCCCTTGAACAAAGGCTAAGGACGCCGGAAGGCAGGTGCGGTCGCCTCTTCCGTCTCAGCTTGAGAACCCGTCTCATCCTCCCGCACTTCGCTGGCAAGCGTTGAGAATCGTTGCATCACTTCGTTGATTCGCAGCGCCATCGTGTGGATTGTCTTGATTTGCGCTATCGACTGCGTGGAAAGCTGCCCGGGCTCCAGCAACAGCAGTTCCGCGTTTCCCAGCAGCGACGTCAGCGCGTTATTCACGTTGTGCTTCATGTCCATCATGTAGCGGCCCAGCGTCGCCTGGCTGGCATTCTGTGCCGCGCGCTCTTCCGCCTGCTTCACTTGTTTCACTGCTTGCGCCCGCCGCAAGGATTCCCCGGCCAGCAGGAGCACCATCTGCGTCCAATCTTCTTTGAGCGGCACATGAAGCAGCCGAGGATAGCGCTTGCGCAACAGCCCCAGTTCCGTCGCATCGGCCGGAGCGCACAGGATCACCGCGACATTCGGCTCCACGGAGCGCAGAGCTTCCGCGAGCTTCCCCTCTTTCAACGGGCCGATCACAATCAGGTCGGGAGAAACTCCGTCGCCGTTTCTCCATAAATCGCTGGTCACAACGGAAAGGCCGGGAAGCTGACGTTCCACCTGCCAGCAAGCCGATAGCAATCGCGCAAACTCGGCATCGTCCGTGAGAATCAATACGCTCGTGTTTCGCAAGAGTGATCCGCTCCCTGACTGTGTTTCGTGCCTGCCATTGATCCGCAGCAGGGAATTACAATTTCTCGGCTTCGTCCAAAGCGGAAAGCAACCGCTTCGTGCTGATACCCAGGTTCACCGCCGCTTCCGTGTCCTTGGCTTGTTTGGCCATTTCCACGCGTTCCTGGAGTCGCGAAACTTCCATGCGAGCGATCGGCAGAACGCGGTCCAACCCCGTTGCGTTCCCTGTTTCCTTGGCCTTCTCCACCGCCGCGGTTACCAGCGCCCGCGCCACTACCGCGCGCCGCAGGTCTTCCGCCGCAGGCCCGTCTTCGGTCACGAACGCCGCCACTTCCCAGGAGGACATCAGCAGCCGCGCGCCACCCACCCGCACCGTTGTCATCGAACGCCCGCGTGAAGGCGGTGCAGAAATCAGCTGCTCCCATACCTGGTCCATGCAGGATTCGAAATCGAGCTCCGGCGTAGCGTCTTCAACTTTGTGAATTGCGGCAGCCTGTACCTTCTCGGCCGGACGCGGCACGCTGGCCTTCGCGGCAGTCCCATTGCTGGAAGGAGCCTTTGCTTCCGCGGGTTTTGCCGGGGCTGCATCCAAGGATTTGCCGAGTACGCGCACGGCATTGCGATCCACATCCGCGCGCAGCGCCAGCAGTTTCTCAAACGCCTGACTCACCGAGCGTTCCGTGTATTCTTTTTGGAACGGTTGCTTCCAGTCGTCCGCCAGCACTCGCACTCTCGCGATCGGTTCCGAAGACGTCAACCCATACGCCTGGCAATCCACTGTCTTTGCCCCAGCCTGCTCCAGGTGGTTGATCCCAGAGCGTATGAAGATCAAGTCCGAATGCATCAGCTCAATCAGCGTTCGCCGCAGCAGGAAGTTAAAGCGTACAAACGCCAGCATGGCCGAGGGATCGTAGAACATCCCGCCAGCTTTCTCCTTCACCCGGCGACCTTCGCTGATGAAATCTGTCTTCAGGATGTCCCGGAGGCTCTTGAACGTCCGCAATGTGGCGATCATTTTTTCAAGAGGTTCGCACCACGGCAGCGGCGCCGTATCTACCTCTCCCAGCACGGGCTTCATCACCTGCGCGACATCGCTGAGCTCAATCTGCTTGTGATAAATCTTGGTGGGCACGCTGAGCGCGAAGTATTGCACCATCAGGAAGTCGATTTTGTCGCGGTCCACGGTGGACTTCGCGGGCTTCCGCAGGTGGCGCATGATCAGCGCGCGCAGACCGCTCTCGCTGGCATTGAGCGTGGTCATCTGCAGCAGGTGGCGCAACTGGTGAACGAGCACTTGCTGGTCCATGCTATCCAACCAAGCTTGCGCGCGGCTGAACAGGTCCAGATCCGCCTTTTCCGGCAGAACACGCTTGTTCGGCGGAAAGGGAATTTCGATTTGCAGATGCTTGGCCAGCGCGAGATATATGGGAAAAACGGAGCGAATCTCCTCCCACTGCGCTTGCCTGGCGTTATCGGGTTTCGGCGGGGCGGGCAAATTCAATGTTGTGATCGTTTTGTTCACGGCTGCCTCATCCATTCGCAGGGGCCATCTAGAAACCGTACCGCGACTGCTTTGCGACCTTCTTCATACTGCAACGCAATCACCGTGGCCTCCGCAGGACGTCCTCCATCTCGTTCCAGTTTTACGCGATCCGCGAATTCCAGCGGCAAACTCGAGAGGAAGATTGCACATTCCGCCGTGCCGTACTCCAGCACCGTGCGTTCCTGCAATTTTCCCTGTGCGGGCTGCAGCGGAGTCACTCGTACCGGAAAACGGACGGCGGGTAGTGCTGGAAAGAATCGGGCGAGTTGTTCCACGCATCCCCGTTCATCCGCAATGAGTGTCATTTCGCGCTTGTGCCCCGTTGCCACAGAACTGTGTATCACGCAAATTCTGATCGCGTGGCGAGCAAGAACACACCCGGCACGGACCGGGACACAATGTCCCGAGGAGGGAATTGCACGCCGACCACCAAATTTTTTATGGGAGTGTGAACTTCGGAAATTGCAGAAAGGCTGAGACTTAGGTTTTTCCACCAACCGCGTTCGCATCCGGTCGTCTCAGCCTGAAACGCTTCCGTCTCACTCTTCTCTGAGAGAGCTTCTCTCTCCAGTGAGACGTACTATTGCCCCGCCGCGTGCGCCGCTGCCCCGTTTTCGTCCTGCTCCGCATCACCACGCAGTGGAATGTTGTAGCGCTTCAGTTTGCGATAGAGCGTCGCGCGGCTGATACCGAGCATTTTTCCCGCCAATGCCTTATCGCCATGCGCCTGCTCGAACACGCGCAGGATGGTCATGCGCTCCATCTCCGCGAGAGCTGTTGTGGAAAGGGAAGCGGCATCTTGTGGCGTCATCTCGCTGCTCACCGGCTGCTCGGTGCGAATTGCCGGTGGCAGGTCTTGCACGTCAATCACCGCCTGGTCGCCCAGCGTCACGGCGCGCGCAATGCAATTCTCCAGTTCACGCACGTTGCCCGGCCAATCGTATTGCAGCAGGCTCTTCATGGCCGCCGCCGTCACCTGGAGAGGCTTCGTCGGCGTGTAGCGATTCAAAAAATGATGTACGAGCATTGGGATATCCGCGCGGCGCTCCCGCAGTGGCGGGATGTGTACGGTCACCACGTTCAACCGGAAATAGAGGTCCTTGCGGAAAGTTCCCGTGCGATAGGCGGACTCCAGGTCGCGATTTGTGGCCGCGATTACCCGCACGTCCACTGCGTGCCGGTCGTTGCTGCCCACGGGCCGCACCTCTTTTTCCTGGAGCACACGGAGTAATTTTGCCTGCATTTCCAGCGGCAATTCGCCGATTTCGTCGAGGAAAATGCTGCCGCCATTCGCGGCCTGAAACAGCCCCTTCTTTGATTTCATTGCGCCGGTGAATGCGCCCTTTTCATAGCCGAACATCTCGCTTTCCATCAGCGTGGGTACCAGCGCGCCACAATCCACGGCCACAAAAGGAGTTTGCGCCAACATCCCGCGAAAATGGATGGCCCTCGCCACCAGTTCTTTGCCCGTCCCGCTCTCTCCGGAAATCAGCACTGGCGTCCTGGTGTCCTTCAGGCGCGAAATCATCCGCAAAACATCCTGCATTCCAGAGGAAGTGCCGATAATGCCGTCCAGGTTCTCCTCGGTGCTCACGCGCTCGCGCAGGAATGCGTTTTCGTTGACCAACCGTACTTTTTCCGCCATGCGCTGCAACAGGAGCCGCATTTTTTCCACGCGGAACGGTTTTTCGATGTAGTCGTACGCCCCCAGTTTCATGGCGTCCACGGCCGATTCGATCGAGCCGTGGCCCGTCATGATGGCCACTTCGGTGCGCGGCAGCACTGCTTTGATCTGCTTGAGCAGTTCCACGCCGGATTGGTTGGGCAGCTTTAAATCCGTCAGCACCAGGTCCGGCGGGTCCGTTTCCAGGCGCTGGATCGCCGTCTCCGCGCTCTCTGCCTCGTTGCAGTTGTAGGCCAGCGAACTGCCGATGGTCATGCAGAGGCGGCGGATGCTCTGTTCGTCGTCCACTACCAGAAGTTTAATTCTTAGGTCTTCGCTCATGGTTTTCCGAACGCCTTCTCCACTATGGAAATGAGTTGCTGAACCCGAAATGGTTTCTCGATGCAGGGAGTCGAACTCCCCGTCAATAACGCCTGCGTTTCGCTGTTGGCCGTATCTCCGCTGATCAGGATGATGCGCTGGCTCAATTCCGGCCGGTTTTCCTTGATCCAATGGTGAACATCCGCGCCATTGATTTTTCCCGGCATCCGAATATCGGTGATCACGCCCGCGTAGGTTCCTTTGGCCAGGAGTTGCAGGCCCTCGTCTCCATTTGCCGCTTGCAACACGGTGTACCCGCGGCGTTCCAGCGCCGCACGCACAAAGGCGCTCACCGAAGTCTCATCCTCTATAAGGAGGATCGGTGAAACGGCCCGGGCTGTCGTCGGTGAACTCATCGCCCCGCCTCATTTGCTGCCGCAGCCAAGCCCGTTTCTGTTGCTCGTGGCAAGCGGACCAGAAATGTGCTGCCGCTTTCCCCGGCATTCGTCCAGCAGAGAATCTCTCCGCCATGGGCGCGCACGATTCCGTAGCAAATGCTCAATCCCAGCCCAGTGCCTTTGCCCGCCTGCTTGGTAGTAAAGAATGGATCGAAGATGCGTTCGGGGTCGCTGACGCCGGTCCCATTGTCCACAAATGTCACCTCAATCGAGTCGCCCGCGCGCTTTGTGGCGATGCGGATTCTTCCGTGATTTCCGGACTCCTGGATGGCGTCGTACGCGTTGTTAAGGATATTCAGGAACACCTGCTGGAGTTGCTGCGCATCCCCCAGCGTTTCTCCGATACCTTCGTCGAATTCCTCAACCACCTCGACTCCGTGGCTGGCAAAATCGTAGCTCCGCAGGCGAATCGTTTGCTGCAACACCGTATTTACCTGTACAGGTTCTTTCTGTGTCGGCCGCTGGCGAGCGAACCGCAGCAGGTCCTGCACGATTTCCTTTGTTCGCTGCGTTTCCTGCAGAATGATCTGTAAATCCTCGCGCGCCGAAGCAGGCATATCCTTGTTTTCCAGGAGCAGGTCCGTGAATCCCAGAATCGCGGCGAGGGGATTGTTCACTTCGTGGGCCACTCCGGAAACCAAGCGTCCGATTGTGGCCATTTTCTCGGAATGCGCTAGTTTCGCCTGTAACATCGCCGCGTCCGTGATGTCCGTCATTACCACCACCACGCTGTTCACCTGATTCATTTCATCCCGCATGGGGCTCAGACTGATCGAGAAGTGCCCCATTGAGGCGTCGCTTCGGCGTACGCGCAGCTCCAGATTTTCCACCTGCTGCCCGTGCGCCGTGGTCTGCAATGCGGCCTCAAAATCTGCCCGGTGCGACGACTCCACCCACTCAACCAACCGGTGCCCGATCATCTCGTCTTCCAGATAACCCGTCTCATAGCACCGCCGGTTTGCGTAACTGATCAGCCCCGCGGTATCCAGCACCAGGATCATGCTCTGCGTGGTGTTCAGGATCTTCTGGTTGAAGTCGCGCTCGCGCTGCAGTTGCGACTGGAACATGCGCTGTTCCGTTACATCCAGCATCAGCCCGCGAATCTGCACCACCCGTCCGTGCTTGTCCCGCACCGCGCTGATGTTCTGCAGCGTGTGCAGCAAGCTGCCGTCTTTTCGCCGCAGTGTCTCTTCGTAATTTCGCAGCGCGCCGCGCTCGGCGATGGCCCGGACCAACCTTTCCTTTGCCGCTGCCGTGGGGTAGAGATGTGTGCTCACGTCCGCCTGAAGCAGTTCCGAGCTCGACTCATAGCCCAGCATGCGCACCATGGCGTCATTGACATCAAGGAATTGCCCCTCGGGGGTGGCAAAGAAGAGTCCTTCCTGAATGCTGTCAAATAACTCGCGGTATCTTCGTTCGGCTTCTCTGCGGTCCGTAATATCTTTCAGGACGTGAATGGTTCGCGAGTCGTCTTCTGTGACTCCACGCGTTCGCGATGTGGACACCAGGAATGAGCGCCCCTCGGACGTGGCGATGTACTCTTCCCGTATTTCATTGGTGTTGCGGCAGAACGGGCAGGGCAGGGCACTCCCCGTTTCCGCGATGTGCCGCAAACTGATCATCGGTTCGCCCACCAGCGCTACAGGCGATCTCCCAAGATGTGTTGCCAGCGAGCGGTTGGTCCTTACAATCCTTCCCCGCTGGTCGTGCACGGCGATGTAGTCACTGATGGCGTCAATATCTTCCACCCACTGCTTCTTCGAGCGCTCCAGTTGGGCGAAACGCCGCACCTTTTCCATCGAGAGCGCTGCATGGCTTCCCAAGACAGCCAGCAGTTCATCCTCTTTCGGCGAGAAGTTTGCCTTTCGCCGTATCAAGCACACGGTCCCCATCAACTCTCCGTCGCTCGCATAGATCGGATAGAACGCGCAATACTTTGCCAAGTCACCCAGCGGCAGAACTTCCAGTCCCGGCCGCTTCCGCTTCACGTTCTCCAACACCCAGGTTCTCTCGCTCTCCCCGCCCGGGAATTCCGTTCCTTGCGAGTACAACTCAACCGCGCTTCCCAGAATCTCTCCCACACCTCCCCATTCCGCCTTCAACATTTCTGTCGCTTGCCCCGCAAAACTCGCTAGAAACACGGGCAGGTCCCGCGACCTTGCCGCTTCCACTACCAAATCCATTAATTCCTGGGAATAGTCGTGCTTGGATTGTCCGGAACTCCCCGGGCTACGAACAGCCGCCGGGCGGCGGACACGATATTTCTTGCGATCACGCATAGGGGCTAAGGGGGCTCTGCGTGCGTCTCAATTTAAGAAGCCACGCACCCCCACGCTACTCAGCCATCTCATTCTGAGTCAAATCTTGTTCCCGAAGATGGTACGCATGCGTTACCTGACCTTAAGTGCTAGTCCCTTCTACGTCTCAGCGTGAGACCATTCCGCTCGAACTATCACCTCCGTGAGACGAGAGCGCACGGACAAAGGCTCTGCCGTACTTTCTTCATGTTCTCTATCTTATTTGAATGAAAGCCGTTATTGGGATTGTGCGCAAAAAACGATGGATTACCTAAGCGCCTCCTATGCTGGCATTGCACTTGCCTTCTCTTGCGTGGGGTAGTTTTACGCCTGAGGAGGCCGTGGTGCACATCCGATTCCGTTGGACGAAAAGATTCCTTGCCGCCGTTGCGGCCAGCTTGTTTGCGCTGTCGTTGGTCAGTGCGCAGTCGGTAAGTGATGAAGGCAGACGCAAGGTCAAGAGCAAGACATCTCCCGTTTACCCGGAACTGGCGCGCCGCATGAACATCTCCGGTAAGGTCAAGATCGAGCTGACAATTGCACCCGACGGCCACGTGCGCAGTACGCGGGCCATCGGCGGGCACCCTGTTCTGGTGCAATCCTGCGTGGATGCGATCAAAGATTGGAAGTACGAGCCCGCGGCCGAAGAGACCACACAGATCGTCGAATTTGATTTCAAGGGGCAGTAACCCGCCAGGTCCAGTGCCATTGTCGGTCGTTTGTCGTGTTGGGTGTTTGTTCCTGTATTGGGGAGTGGAGGAAGTAACGCAATGACCATCGGAAAGCAGTTATATCGAAGTTTTGGAGCGATCCTGCTCACCCTACTTTGCCTGCTGATTGTGGACGTCGGGGCGATCTTAAAAGCCCGGTCCGCAAACGCCGAAGTCACGGATACTCTGAAGGACTTCCGGGCGACA
>Ga0181523_10002407_pt1 | contig 18356 bp, 16 predicted proteins | sample PEATcosm2014_Bin_43_FD_119752 | JGI IMG/M metagenome (GOLD analysis project Ga0181523, IMG submission 119752) | Peatland microbial communities from MTU Mesocosm Facility, Houghton, MI, USA - PEATcosm2014_Bin05_30_metaG | ecosystem: Environmental > Terrestrial > Soil > Wetlands > Peat | place...
GACTTCGGCGACGACCGGCTGACTGCGGGAAGGCCACATCCGATGATCGACCAATCGCTGCGCCTCGAACGGATCGCGCAAGAGGGTTCCGATCCTGCCTGTGCAGTTCTCCTGCTTGACGTGGTCCTCGGTTATGGAGCCCATCCGGGCCCGGCCAACGAGCTCGCCCCGGCCATTGCTGCCGCCCGCGACAGCGCCCAGCGCGGCGGCCGCGACCTTGCCGTCGTCGTCTCGCTCGTCGGTTCGCGCTCCGATCCGCAAGGCCGCGACGCCACCGCCGAGCTGTTGGCCGCAGCTGGCGCAAGCGTTCACCTGTCCAACGCTGTTGCCGCGCGGGCAGCGGTCGATCTCATCGAGGGAGCAGGCCGATGATCCAGCTTGACGAATCGCCCGCGGTGGTCACAGTCGGCGCGTCACTGTTCGCCGATGCGCTCACGGCGCAGGTTGCCACCCCGCGTCAGGTGCAGTGGGCTCCGCCCGTACCGGGCAGCGAGGCTGACTTGGCGGCCATTGCCGCCGACGAGCGGACACATGCGGCCACCGCCGAGTCGATCCGGAGGCTGACTGCCGCCAGTCCAATGTGGGTGGACGTGCTCCCTGCCCGGGAGGCGCTGGGCCTCGGGCCGCGTGAGTTCCTGCACGCCGGACCACCGGTCGCCTGGGCCGACGCGTCAGGTCCGATACGTGGGGCGTTGACCGGCGCCATGATCTACGAGGGACTCGCCGAGAACTTCGAGGAGGCCGGGCGGATCGCCGCTCGAGGTGGCATATCGCTCGAGCCCTGCCATTCGCGCTCGGCGGTGGGCCCGATGGCGGGCGTGGTCAGCGCGTCGATGCCGGTGTCGGTGCTCGAGGACGGGGAGAATGGCCGGCGGGCGTACTGCACCTTGAACGAGGGTCTCGGGAAGGTCCTGCGGTACGGGGCGTACTCGTCCGAGGTCATCGACCGCCTTCGCTGGTTGGAGCGGGTGCTCGGTCCCTTGCTGGGCGCAACCCTCCGCCGACGGGGACCCGTTGACGTGCGCAGCCTCATCGCCCAAGCTCTCCAGATGGGAGACGAGTGCCACAACCGCAACCGTGCCGCCACCTCGCTGTTGTTGCGGGAGATCACGCCCGACATGCTCGAGAGCGGCGCTCGCAGCGAGGACATCGTGGCGGCGTTCCGGTTCATCAACGGCAACGACCATTTCTTCCTCAACCTCTCCATGCCGGCCGGCAAGGTTGCCGCCGACGCCGGCCGCGACATCCCGGGATCCACCATGGTGGTGGCGATGGCCCGCAACGGGACCGAGTTCGGCATCCAGGTCTCTGGGACCGGGGACGAATGGTTCACGGCTCCTGCACCGCCTGTGAAAGGGCTGTATTTCGCAGGGTTTGGGCCCGAAGATGCCGGCCTCGACATCGGTGACTCGACGATAACCGAGACGACCGGGACAGGTGGTTTCGCAATGGCCGCGGCGCCGGCCATCGTGCTCTTCGTGGGCGGCGAGGTGTCCGACGCGCTGGAGAACACCCTACGGATGTATGAGATCACCCTGGCCGAGCATCCCTTCTACAAGGTGCCAATACTCGCCTTCCGCGGCACACCGACAGGGATTGACGCGACGCTCGTGGTGAGAAGCGGCGTGCTGCCCGCCGTCAACACCGGGATCGCCGGCCGCGAACCGGGCGTGGGCCAGGTAGGAGCTGGCCTTGTCGTCCCGCCGATGTCCGTGTTCGTTGACGCGGTGCGGGCCCTTGCCCGGCGAGCCGAGCCGCGAGGAGCGCCCGGGGCGCTCGGGATGAAAGAGCCGTCATGAATGACATCTTCAAGTACCGTGCGCCTGCCTCACGGGTGGAGCTGTTCGGCCTGCTGGCCACCCACGGGGAGGGCGCGAAAATCCTGGCGGGCGGCACCGACCTGCCGACGACCGTTCACCCCTTCATCCTGCGGGGCGTGACACTCGCCGGGGTGGAATCAGTGCGGTGCCCCATCGAGGTCAGGCGCCTCGCCTGGCAGCGTCTGGCGAGCGAGGTGTCGAGCGAGCTGCTCGACGAGATGGCCGAGGAGACCACGCTGGCCGGCCTGCCTGCGCTGGCGGAGGAGATCCTCGCCGGCCGGACACGCGGGCGGGTCGTCGTCGCCGTCCGTCCCTGATCGCCGCTGGGAGCTGGCATGCCTGTGTTCGGACTCGCCGACGACGCCTACGCCGGGGGAGGCGTCGTCACGTCGAACCTCGGTTCGGTCGACGCCTCAAACCCTGCGCCAGCGGATGTGGCGCCCTCCGGACTGCCGACCCTCGGCTGGGCGGGGCGCCGCGTCCGCACCGCCTTCGTCCTCGGCGGCGGTGGAAACCGGGGCGCTGTCCAGGTCGGAATGCTGCGGGCGCTGAGCGAGCGGGGCATCGCGGCCGATCTCCTCGTCGGTACATCGATCGGTGCGGTCAACGCCGCCGCCTTCGCCGGAGCGCCCTCCGTCGAAGGCGTCTACCTCGCCGCCGATCTCTGGCGGAGGATCGTGGCCGAAGACGTCTTCCCGAGAGGCAGGTTCGACGGTACCTGGCGCTTCCTGCAACGGCGCGACGCCGTGTACCCGATCGACGGTCTGAGGAAGGTCGTGAAGGGGTTTCTCCGCTTCGAGCGCGTGGAGGACTCTCCGGTGCCTCTCGTCGTGGTGGCGACACGGCTCGAGGACGGTGCGGAGGAATGGATCACGGCCGGCCCCGCCCTCGAAGCGGTGCTCGCCTCGGCCGCCATCCCAGGTCTCTACCCCCAGGTGGAGATGGGCGGTCTTCACTACTTCGACGGCGGCGTGCTCGACAACGTCGCCATTGCGGCGGCACTCTCGGCCGGCGCCCGCCAGGTGTTCGTGCTGCTGTGCGGGCCTGTCGACATAGCCTTGCCGGTGTTCAGCCGACCCTACGAAGCGATGTTCGGCGCCTTCAGCGTCGCCCTGACAGGACGGCTGAAGCGCGATCTCGCCGCCGTCGGGCCGGACGTCGACGTCGTGGTGTTCGAGGGCCAGACGGCGGCCGGGCGTGCCGAGCCGGCGGACTTCTCCAAGACGGAGGAGTGGATGGAGCAGGGCTATCGGTCCGCCCGCGACGTGCTCGATGACTACGACGAGGTCGTCCGGGCGAGGCGGAGCGGTGAGGTTCGCCTCCGAGGGGCGGCCGCCATCGAGAAGGCTCGCAAGCGGCTGCGGGGTGAGTGACGGTCACGCCCTCCCCGGGGCTAGGCGGGCGGTGCGACCGGCTCGGGCTCGACCCGGTAAGCAGCCCGCCCGGCCATCTCGAACCGCTCAGCCTGGCCGCGCAGGCGGAGGTACTCGAGATGGGCGTACGTCTCGCTCTCGGCCATCATCCCCCAGACGGCGGGACGGAACAGCTCTCTGCTCAGATCGACGACGGTTGCGGGGCCGAGAGCTGCGCTGATGCGGCGGAGCTCGATCAAGCGGCCCTCGTGGTGGGCGACGATCTCCCCGATGCGCCCTGGCAGGTCCCTGAAGGGATGGCCATGAGCGGGGAGCACGACCGAGACGTCGCCGAGGCGGCCCAAACCCTGCAGGGACTCCAGGTAGGAGCCGAGTGGGTCGGCGAGCGGGGACAGGCCGGGCACATGCGGCGTGATCGTGGGCAGTACGTGGTCGCCCGAGATGAGGATGCCCGCCTCGGGATCGAAGAGGCAGACGTGGTCGCCCGTGTGCCCCGGCGTGTGGAGCACCTCCCACTGGCGTCCGGCGAGGCGGAGCTGGTCGCCGCCGCTGACGTGGCGGGTGGGGACGGGGGGGCGCATGTAGGGCAGCAGGTGCCAACGGGCGAGGCGCATCATCCAGATGTTGCGCTGCAGGTGTGGGATGGGCGAGCCGGCCCAGGGCGTCTGGCGGCTTGCCACGGAGAAGAACCCGGTGTCGTCGTCGAGGAGGCGCCCGCCCCGCTCGACCTCACCCTCGGATGTCTCCGCCTCGAGGCCGGGTGGGACGAGGAGCTCGGCGCAGCTGTCCGGCGCCCCCGAACGGCTGGCCGTGCTCAGTCGCCTGGCGGGGCGTGACGAGCTCGGCTCGAGCCAGGTGCGGAAGCGACGCTCGGTCACGAGCTCTGCTCCTGCCTCGTGGGCGAGCCTTCCGGCGCTGCCGAAGTGGTCGGGGTGTGAGTGCGTGACGATGACGGTGTGCACGTCGGTGACGCGGATGCCGGCGTCCGTCAGCCGCCGGCCGAGCGCCCGCCAGGTAGCTCGTCCCGGCATGCCGGCGTCGACGATGGCTGCGCCGCGGTCGTCGAGGAGGGCGTAGCAGTTCACGTGCCCGAGGCCGGTGAAGAAGATGGGGATCTGCAGGCGCAGGACACCGGGGCCGACCTCGGTGATCTCCCTGGAAGCGGGCTGCTGCTCCTGTTTCGGGGGTCGGCGAGGCGGTTGCCCGGTCGCCTCGCTCACCCGGCGCTGCCGCTCGGCGTGCCCGGTTGGCCCGTGCCCGGCTCGCCCGTGCCCGGTTGGCCCGTGTCCGGCTCGCCGGGGACCGTGTCGATGAGGAACCGGCTCTTGTAGTACAAGAGCTCGGCCACGCTCTCGCGCACGTCGTCCATCGCCCGGTGAGCGGTCTGCTTGTGAGGCCGCCCGGCATAGAGGTCTGGCCGCCAACGCTTGCAGAGCTCCTTCACCGTCGAAACGTCGATCGAGCGGTAGTGGAAGAAGCGGTCGAGCTCGGGCACGTGTTGCTGCAGGAAGCGCCGGTCGACGGCGATCGAGTTCCCGCAGAGGGGGACTTCACCGGCGTTCGGGACGTGCGCCCGCAAGAACTGCAGGGTCTCGGCAGCAGCTTCCTCCACGGTCCTTGTCGAAGCGGCGATCTGCGGTAAAAGGCCGGAAACCGTGTGCATGCGGCGCACGATGTCCTCCATCTCGGCCAGCTGCTCGGCCGTAGCGCCGATCACGAGGTCAGGTCCTTCGGCGATGACGTTCAGGAAGTCGTCGGTCACCAGTGTTGCCATCTCGACGATCACGTGCCGCTCCGGCTCGAGGCCGGTCATCTCGAGATCCATCCAGACGAGCACGCTGGGGGATCGTAGTGGCGCTCCGCTACCCTGCAGCCGGTGACCGATATCCCGGTGCTGCAACTCGACCCCGAGCTCCCGATCCCGACTCGGGCACGGCCGAGCGACGCCGGTCTGGACTTGCTGGCCCGGTGCGACGTCGTGCTCGAGGCGGGCGGCGGCCGGGCGCTCGTGCCCACCGGGCTCGCCCTCGAGCTGCCGGACGGGTGGGCGGGCCTCGTGCTACCGCGCAGCGGGCTGGCGATTCGTCATGGTGTGACCTGCCTGAATGCTCCCGGCCTGATCGACCCCGGGTACCGCGGCGAGGTGGGAGTCATACTGGTGAACACCGATCCGACCGAGCGATACGAGGTGCACCGTGGAGATCGTGTGGCGCAGCTCCTCGTGGTCCGCTTCGAGGCCGTGGCGCTCGTGAGTTCCGGCATGCTCGCCGAGAGCGAGCGCGGCGAAGGTGGCTTCGGTCACACCGGTCGCTGAAGGAGCTGTCACCGAGGCGGCCGAGCGACCGGTACCCGACCGGCGGGACTGAGAGAAGGAGGGTGACATGCAGCGGTTGAGCGGACTCGACGCCATGTTCCTGTACCTCGAGACCCCGAGCTCGCACATGCACGTCACGGGTGTCTACGTGCTCGAGCCGGGCGAGCGTGGCCTCTCCTTCGACGCCGTGCGCGACCTCGTGGCGAGCCGTCTGCCCCTGGCTCTGCAGTTTCGCCGGCGTCTTGTGGAGATGCCCTTCAAGCTGCATCACCCCATCTGGGTGGAGGACGCCGGCTTCGATCTCGATTACCACGTGAGGCGGGCGGCCCTACCGAGCCCCGGGGGACCGAAGGAGTTGGCCGCCTACGCCGCCCATGTGGGAGCGCTGCCGCTCGACCGCACGCGGCCGCTTTGGGAGCTGTACGTCGTCGAGGGCCTCAAGGGAGGGCGCGTCGCCCTCGTCGGCAAGATGCACCACGCTGCCGTCGATGGCGTCTCCGGCGCCGAGATCATGGCCACCCTGCTCGACCTCGAGCCGGATCCGCCCGCCCGCCTCATCGTCGACTCCTGGAGGCCGGAGGAGTCTCCGACGGAGGCGGACCTCGTGGCGCTTGCCATGGCGTCGCTCGTCGGCCACCCCGTGCGCGCCGCCAGGACGGCTCGCGACGTCGTCGAGACAGCCCTCCAGCTCTCCGAGCACAACCGCGAATCGGGCGTCAGCCCGCCACCGGCACTGTTCGGCGCCCCGAAGACCACGCTCAATGTCGCCATCACGCCGCACCGTCGTGTCGCCTTCGCCGCCCGACCGCTCGACGACTTCAAGGCCGTCAAGAACCACTTCAGCTGCACCGTGAACGACGTCGTGCTGGCGGTATGCGCCGGGGCGCTCCGCCGTTACCTGCTTGATCGCGGCGACCTGCCGGCGGAACCGCTCGTGGCGATGGTCCCGATGTCGGTGCGGACCGACGACGACGCCGGCATGAGCGGCAACCGTGTCTCCGCCATGCTCACCTCGCTTGCCACCGACCTCGGCGACGCCGTCGAGCGGCTGGAGACCGTTGTCGAGTGCATGGGGCGCGCCAAAGCCCAGGAGCGGCTCATCGGGGCTGCCACGCTCACGGACTGGACGGAGTTCGCCTTCCCGGCACTCATCAGCCGGGCCGCCCGGCTGACGGCGTCGATGCGGGTCTTCGACCACCTCCGGCCGCTCTTCAACGTCACGGTGTCAAACGTGCCCGGACCACCCTTCCCCCTCTTCCTTGCCGGTGCACGCATGGTGGGCATGTACCCGCTCGGGCCTGTCACCGAGGGCATCGGTCTCAACATCACCGTGATGAGCTACTGCGGGATGGTCTATTTCGGGCTCAACGCCTGCCGGGAGACGGTGCCCGATCTCGACGAATTCCCGCAGCTGCTGCAGGAGTCGCTCGACGAGCTGCTGCGCGCCGCTGGGCGAGGAGCACGCCGCAAGCCGCGCGACGCCGGCGACGCGGCGGCACCGGACGTACCGGACGGGACGGCACCGGCCGTGGCGGCACCGGGCCTGGCGGCAACGGGCCTGGCGGCAACGGGCCTGGCGGCAACGGACCTGCCCGCCCAGGGTGCTGCCGCGCAGGGGTCCGCCCAGGCGGTGGCAGGCCCCGGTCCCGGCGAGACAGGCGTCGCCGTCGAAACGGGCTCGGCCGGCGGGTAACGGCCGCCGCACTGGCCTCGACCCGGCGGGGCGGGGCCTTGCCGGGGGAGACGTTCTCCCCCTACGATTGACTGTATGGTCATTCAAAGATCGCCGCAGGCACCGGCGCCGGACGTGGCGCCCATCGACCCCCGAGAGCTTGAGCTCGTCCTGCGCCCGTTCGGAGAGAGCCGCATGCTTCCCCGCGCCGCCTACGTGAGCGAGGCGGTCTTTGCCTGGGAGCAGCGCCACTTCTTCGGGGGTGGCTGGATGTGCGTCGGGCGGAGCGATTCGCTCCCGCGACCCGGTGATCAGAGAGCCGAGTCGGTCGGTCACGCCGGCGTCTTCCTCATGCGCGACGCCGACGGCAAGCTGCGGGCCTTTGCCAACGCCTGCCGCCACCGCAACCACGAGCTGTTGCCCTGCGGCGAGTCGACGGTCAACCGACCCATCGTGCTGTGCCCCTATCACGGCTGGTCGTACCGTCTCGACGGCTCGTTGCGGAAGGCTCCCGGCTTCGACGAGGGCGCCATGGCGAGCTTCGAGCCGGCGGAGAACTCCCTCGTGGAGCTTCCATCGCAGGAGTGGCACGGCTGGATCTTCGTGGACGCCTCCGGGCAGGCCGGGCCGTTCAGCGCCCACGTCGCCGGCCTCGAGGAGATCGTGGCGCCCTACGAACCCGAGCGCCTCGTCGTAGCGGGCGGACACGACTACGTCGTCAACGCCAACTGGAAGATCCTGACCGAGAACTACCAGGAGTGCTACCACTGCCCCGTCATCCACCCGGAGCTGTGCGCTGCCAGCCCGCCCTCGAGCGGAGACAACTACACCCACCCGATGGAGGGCGCCTGGGTGGGCGGCTGGATGGACCTGCGCGACGGTTACGACACGATGTCACTCGACGGGCGCACGTCGGGCACGCCGCTGCGCGGCCTCGACGCCCATCGCCGACGCATCGTCGACTACATCGGCCTGTTCCCGAACCTGCTCATCAGCCTGCACCCCGACTACGTCATGACCCATCTCGTGACGCCGATCGGGCCCGACCGGACGCGTGTCCAGTGCAGTTGGGCCTTCTCGCCGGAGGACGCCGCTCGGGAGGGCTTCGACCCGTCGTACGGCGTCGACTTCTGGGACATCACGAACCGGCAGGACTGGGCGGCATGCGAGTCCGTGCAGCGCGGTCTCGCCAGTGAGCACGCCGTCCCGGGTCTGATGTCGCAGTCCGAGGATGGCGTCTATCAGTTCGTCACCCTCGTCGCTCGCGGCTACGGCGGCCTTCCGCGCACGGCCGGAACGGTCTCGGCACGCTGAGGGCCTCTGACGAGCGCGGGCTCGCGTCCGGTCCGCTTGATTCGTCACCTCATCGACACGCACGCGCCGGCGAGGGCTCTGACTGGGCGTCCTCGATGATGGCTGCGCGAGAGCCTGCAAGGCGTCGGGGATCTCGGCGGCGGTCGTCTTGCTGATGCCATGTTTCTTGGCCATCTCCCGCTTCGACGAGTGAGTGTCCGCGACGTTGGCGGTAGTTGCCTGCTCTTGCTCCGGACACGACGCGGTGGCTCGATGAGTTTTGGGGCGGTCGTGCGTCTTTGCCCTCGAGCCCCACGAAGACCAGGGAGATGATGCGATGCGGAACGTGGTCGTCTACGAGTTGTTGTCGCTCGACGGCGTGGCGGAGCAGCCGGACGATTTCATCACCGACTTCGACGACGTGATGGGGGAGAACCTCGGCCGCGTCATCGCCACCCAGGACTCGGTGCTCCTCGGGCGCCGAACCTACGACGACTGGGCCGCGTTCTGGCCCACCGGTGACTACGAGCCGTTCGCCAGCTTCATCAACGGCGTCGAGAAGTTCGTGGCGACCTCGACGACGCCCGCCCAGAGCTGGGTGAACACGACGGTCATCGATGGCGCGCTTGCCGAGTTCGTCTCCGATCTGAAGCGGGGGACCGGCGGTGATATCGGGGTACACGGGAGCATCGCCCTCGCCCAATCGCTGCTCGAGCAGGACCTGGTCGACGAGCTGCGGTTGGTTATCGCACCCGCCGTGCACCTGCACGGCCGAAAGCTCTTCGACAGGGGTTTGCCGAAGCGGCTGACGCTCACGCGCGACGTCGCCTCGCCGTCCGGGTACCTCCTGCTCGACTTCCGGGTCGAGCACTGAGCCGGGGCACGGCCGGTGCGGACGATGACGTGGCGGATCGAGCGGACGGAGGCTAGAGGAGCGCCCGCACTCCACGTTTTGCAAGCTGCTGGGCGATGATCGCCCGCTGCACCTCGCTCGTGCCTTCCCAGATGCGCTCGACGCGCAGCTCTCGGTAGAAGCGCTCGGCGACGTTCTCCCGCATGTAGCCGCGGCCGGCGAAGATCTGCACGGCGCGATCCGCCACCCGGTTGGCCATCTCGGACGCATACAGCTTGACCATGGAGGCCTGGGCGTGCTGCACCTTCAGGTCGCGGCCCTCGTCAATGCCCCGCGCCGCCTCGTAGACGATGGAGCGGGCGGCGAACAGCTCGGTGGCGCTGTCGGCGAGCATGGCACCGACGAGCTGGTAGCCGATGATGGGCTGGCCGTAGACGATGCGCTCGTTGGCGAAGGCTGTCGCCTCCTCGATCAAGCGCTCGGCCGCCCCGAGGCAACGGGCCGCCACCATCATCCGCTCGAAGCGGAACCACTCATAGGAGTACGCCATCCCGCCACCCTCCTGGCCGACGCGATGGCTCTCCGGCACGCGCACACCTTCGAAGGCGACGATCGGGTGGTGGTGGGCGATCGTGTGCGAATAGGCCGGGGTGCGCACGACGCGTACGCCAGGTGAGGGGAGGTCGACGACGAAGAGGGCGTGCTCGCCGGCGTGCGGCCCGTCCGTGAGCTTCGCCTGGAAGAAGGCGTAGGTTGCCTCGTTGTACGACGTGACGTGCCACTTGACGCCGTCCAGGATGTAGTCGTCGCCTTCGCGGCGAGCCGTCGCCGTGATGGCGTCGACGTCGGAGCCGGCGCCTTCCTCCGTGATGGCGTAGCACTCGCCGGCCTCGCCCTGCACCGTCGGCCGCAGCCAACGCTCGAGCTGGTAGTCCGTGGCGACCTCGGGCCACCATTGCGGCGGCGTCGACAGCATCCAGGCGAGGGCGTTCGTCGCCCGGCCGACCTGCTCCTGCACGAGCACCTGCTGGAGCGCCGTGCAGCCACCGCCCCCGAGCTCAACCGGCATGTTCGTGGCCAGGAGGCGGAGCTCGCGGGCCCGCTCCAGGAACTTCTCGCTCACTCCCGCCGGCAGCTCGCCGTCGTTCATCTCCGCCTCGACCTCGTAGGGGAGGAGCTCGTCGACGAAACCCCGCGCCCGTCCCTGAATGGCGAGGTCATCTGCTGACAGCCCGTGCATTGCGGCCTCCTTGTGGGTGGCTGACGCCCGCCCACGACCTGGACCCGCATGCTGCAGGAGCCGGGTCAGGCGCGGCGGCTCGCCTTGACTGACCGTTCAGTTTATGCGAGCGTTCGGGGATGCGCACGGGGGAATGGGCCGGCTCCGACAGCCACAGCGCTGACGCCGTCGTCATCGGCGGTGGCACGGTCGGCGGCTGGTGCGCCTACTGGCTCCGCCAGGCCGGCCTCGAGCGCGTCGCCGTCGTCGAGCGCTCGACGCTCGGACGGGGGGCTTCCAGCCGCGCCGCCGGCATGGTCCGCAGCCAGGGGGGGACGCCGGCGGCCGTCCAGCTCGGCATGTGGAGCCGCGACTTCTACCTCCGCCAAGGCGAGGAACTGGGAGTCGATTCGGGCTTCGTGGCTCAGGGGTACTTCATGCCGGCCTTCGACGCCGAAGCGGTCTCTGTCGGGCGGGCGCGCGTCGCCATGCAACAGGGGCTCGGCCTCGAGGTCGAGTGGCTCGAGCCCGACGAGGCCGCAGCGCACAACCCGACCCTCGCGGCGGGAAGCTACCTCGGTGGCTCGTATGCGGCGGGCGACGGTTATCTCGATCCTCCCCGCAACGTCCTTGCCTATTCCGTGGCGCTCGCCCGCTCCGGCGTCCGGTTGATGGAGCGCACAGCCTTCACCGGGCTCGTCCTCGCCGGCGGGGCAGCCATCGGCGTCGAAACGAGCGCCGGCCGGATCTCCACCGAGTGCGTCGTGCTCACCGGTGGTCCCGACCTCGCCAGTGTCGGGCGGCTGGCAGGCGTCACGGTTCACGCCGGCGGTACCCGCCACCAGGTGGCCGTCACCGAGGCGCACGCCGCCTTCTCGCCCGAGGCCATGGGTGCCATGGTCTTCGATCTCCCGGCCGGCTTGTACTGGCGGCCGGAGGAGGGTGGCCTGTTGTTCGGCATGTCCAACCCGGACGAGCCTCCGGGCGAGGCACGCGAGATCGACTGGCCCTACTTGGAGACGATGCGGGCCCGGCTCTCCCGTCTCGTCCCGCTCAGCGCCGGCTTGTCGCTCCGCCGGGCGTGGGCGGCCACGATCGACTACACGCCCGACCACCTCCCGATCTTCGGCCCGGCCCTCGGTCGCGACGGTCCCCTCCGCAATGTCACGGTGGCGTCCGCGGGCGGGCACGGCATGATGTGGGGACCTGCCGTCGCTCGTGTCGCCGCCGATCTCGCCGTCAGCGGGGCGACGAGCGTCATCGACGATGTGGGCTCCTATGGGCTGGATCGTTTCGACGCCGAGGGCAACAGCCGCCTCGACCCTGACCCGATTGCACTGCCGTTTCCAGAAAGGACTGCACGATGAGCGAGACTGCTGCCGGCCCCGTGGGGCTTCCCAAGGTGAGCGACGCGGCCACCGCCGAGTTGGAGGACTGGGGACCGCTCGAGGAGGCGACCGGACCGGAGATGACGACGGCCGGCTTCACGTTGTGGAAGGACGAGGTGACCGAGACGGAGTCCGGTATCTGGGAGTGCACACCGGGCCCGTCGCGCTGGGAGCTCGAGACGAACGAATTCGTGCACGTCGTCTTCGGTCGCATGACCGTCACCGAGGATGGCGCCTCGCCCGTCGAGCTAGGCCCCGGAGACACCGTCGTGTTCCCGCTCGGCTGGAACGGCACCTGGGACATCCACGAGACGCTGCGGAAGCTCTACGTCATCTTCTCGTGACGGGCTCGTGGAGGACGTGACGGGCACCCCACCGCGGCTGCGGGTCACCGCCACGGTGCTCGATGCCCCCGATGCGCGGTCACTGGCTGCCTTCTACCATCGCCTCCTCGGATGGCCGGTGACACAGGATGAGCCGGACTGGGTGCAGCTGAGCGCCCCCGCTGGCGGGTCGGGCCTCTCGTTCCAGACCGAAACGGCCTACGTCGCACCGAGCTGGCCGGCGAGCCCCGCCGATCAGCAGATGATGGCGCATCTCGACATAGAGGTCGACGATCTCGCGCTCGCCGGGGCCCATGCCCTCGCCGCCGGCGCCGTGCTGGCGTCCTACCAGCCGCAGGCCGATGTGCGCGTCTACCTCGACCCCGCAGGGCACCCGTTCTGCCTGTGGGTCCGCCCGGCGCCGGCCTAGCGGGCGATGACGAGGGCGTCGACGGCCATCGCACCGAAGGGCCCGCAAAACAAGGGGTTCACGTCGAGGGCCTCGACGACGTCACCGAGCTCACCGGCCATGCTCGACACCGCCACGACGGCCGCCGTCACGGCGAGGAGATCGGCCGCCTCGGCACCCCGCACGCCGTCCAGCAGTGGCCGGAGGGCGAGGCGGTCGAGCAGGCGCTGTGCCCTTGCGCCGTCGAGGGGAGGGAGGCCGACGGCGCGATCGGCCAGCACCTCGACGAGGACACCGCCGGCCCCCACGACGACGAGCGGCCCGAGCAGGGGGTCGCGCACGATGCCGAGTGCGAGTTCGATCCCGCCCGGAGCCGTCGCCATGACGAGCGCCTGCGGGCCGAGCCGTGCCGCCAGCTCGTCGTAGGCGCTCGCAACGGCATCGGGCGACGAGAGCCCGAGGATGACGCCTCCGACATCCGATTTGTGGGCGATGGCGGGATCGTCGGTCTTGAGCACCACCGGCCAGCCGAGGCGCTCGGCAGCCTCCACGGCGGACGAAGCGCTCGCGACCGATGCGTAGCCGGGGACGGCGAGGCCGTAATCGGCGAGCAGGGCCATCGAGCCGGCGCCCCCGAGCGGCCCGGCTGCGAGGCGAGCCGACCAGCGCCGACGCCGGGCTGCGTCGATGACGGGCGTCGTGGCGGGGTTGCGGCCGGGCTCGGCGAGCTCGAGAAGGTGCCGGAGTGCCAAGAGCCCGCTGCGGGTGCCCTCGAGGACGGGAATCCCTTCGTCTCGCAAGCGCCGCGCCGCCGGCCGGTCGATGGCGCTCGTGATGTTGGACAGCAAACAGAGCGGCTTGCTCGTGCCCGCCCAGCTGTCCACGATGGCTTCGGGGTAGGCGGTGTCGCCGTCGAGCTCGGGCACGAGGTCGACGCAGAGTACGACGGCCTCGACGGCGTCGTCTGCTGCCAAGGTGAGCAGGCAGTCGCCGAACAGCTCGCGCGTGGCGGTGCCCGTGCCCCAAACGTCGAGGGGGTTTCCCGCCTCGAGGCCCGGATCGAGCATGGCCGCCAGCCGGTCGTGCGTTGCACCGGCCACGTCGGCGAAGGGCACGCCGACGGCGTCCGCTACGTCCACCACGAGAGCCCGTTCCGCCCCGGAATCGTGCACCGAGGCGATGCCGCGGCGGCGACCCGGTGAGTCGCCTCGGGCGGCGACACGGCGGCCGGCAGCGAGGAGCTCGAGGGTGTCTGCCATCTCGTCGAGATCGCGCACGCGCAGCACGCCGTGGGCCTCGCAGAGCGCCTCCCACGTGGCGTCGTCGCCGGCGAGGGCGCCCGAGTGAGCGGCCACCATCGCCCGCCCGGCGGGCGAGGCGCCGACGGTGAGGGCTACGACGGGGATGCCGGCCGACGAGCAACGCCGGAGGGAGGCACGCAGAGTGGCGGGGGAGCGGAGGGTTTCGAGCAGGAGGGCGACGATCTCGGTCTCGGGCAGCGAGAGGGCGTAGTCGAGGTAGCTGGCCGTCGTGGTGACGAGCTCCTGGCCGGACGAGACGGCCACGGTCCACCCGAGGCGGCGATCTGCCCGCAGCAGCGCCGAGAAGGCGGAGCCGGAGTGGGTGACGAGGGCGATGGGGCCCTCGGCCAGGGGGTACGGCTCGAGGTAGCCGATGGCGCGCAGCCCGTGCACCCGGTTGACGAAGCCCATGCACCCCCCGCCGCAGACCTCCATGCCCGCTTCACGAGCGCTCGCGGCGAGGCGCCGGCGCAGGGAGCCATCGGCGTCGACGGCGCTGCCGAAGATGACGGCGCTCCGGTCGCCGCGGGCGACGGCAAGCTGGAATTGCGCCTCGAGCGAGGCGTCGCCGACGCAGAAGAGCACGAGGTCGACGGGCTCGGCGATGTCCTCGAGCGATGGCAGGCACGGTAGCCCGGCGATCTCGCCGTACTTCGGGTTGACGAGATGGATCTCGGGCGTGCTGCGGCTGCGGGAGAGCTCGGTGAGGACGCGGTCGCCGAAGCTTCCCGGGCGGCTGCTCGCACCGACCACGGCCACGCTGCGGGCTTCCAGCATCGCCCGGACGTCCGCCTGCCGACGCGGCGGCTGCCTGCCGGCCGGCCCGCTCACCCGCGTCGGAGCAACTGCTTCGCCTTCGTGCGCCGGTCGGCCGCTTCGCGGTCGCGCAGGGCGGCGCGGGCGGCCTGCCAACCGGGTATGCCGCAGACGCCCCCGCCGGCGTGCGTGGCCGAGCTGGCGTTGTAGAGACCGTCGATGGGCGTGCGGTAGTCGGCGTATCCGGGCGCCGGTCGCATGTGGAAGAGCTGCTCGATGGAGAGCTCGCCGTGAAAGATGTTGCCGCCCACGAGCCCGTACTCCTGCTCCATCTCGTAGGGACCGACGATGTCGCGATGCGTGATGGAGCTCTTGAAGTTCGGGGCGAGCTCGGTGTAGAGGTCGATGAGGCGGTCGGCGTAGGCCTCGAGCTCCTCGGTGTGCGGCTCGGTGGCCCAGTCGGCCGGCACCCACTGGGTGAACAGCGACATGATGTGGGTGCCTTCGGGGGCGAGCGTACGGTCGAAGGTCGTCGGGATGACGCTGTCGCTGAAGGGGCCGCCGGCGGGCCGCCCTTCGCGGGCGTCGAGGAAGGCCTGCTCGATGAACTCCATCGAGGGCGCCATCTCGACCGAGCCGGTGTGGTGGTCCTGCTGGTTCGTGCCGGGGTCGGCCGTGAAGTTGGGCAGCTCGGCGAGGGCGAGGTTGATCTTCACGACGCCCGAGCGGGTCTTCCAGTGCTCGATGTCCCGCACGAAGTCGTCCGGAAGCTAACGGTGGTCGATCTGATCGAGGAAAGCCTTCTTCGGGTGAAGGCTCGTGACGACGATGGGCGCCAGGATCTCCTCACCGTCCTCGAGGACGACGCCGCGGGCCTTGCCGTTGCGAACGAGCACTTCAGCGACGCCGGCATCCGTGCGGATACGGGCTCCAAAGCCGGTGGCAGCCTTGGCGATGGCGTCCGAGACCGCCCCCATGCCACCTTCGGGGAAGCCCCAGTTGCCGAGGTGGCCGTCGCCGACGTCGCCGATGGAGTGGTGAGCCATGACATAGGCCGTGCCCGGCTCGTACGGGCCTGCCCACGTGCCGATGACGCCGTTCACGGCCATGGCGGACTTCACCTGGGACGACTCGAACCAGTCGTCGAGCAGGTCGGCGATGCTCATCGTCATGAGGCGGGTGACGTCGCCGATCGTGCGCACGTTCATGCCGCGGTGGCGCCAGGCGAGCCGCAAGGTGTCGAGGAGGTCAGCCGGTCGGCGGGAACCGAGCTTCGGGGGCACCGTCAGCAGGAGCGGGCCGAGGACGTCGGCGAGCCCGCCCAGCCAGGCGTCCCACTGCGGCATGGCGTCGGCGTCGCGCTTGGACCACTTCACGATCTCCTCGTAGTTGCGCTGCGAGTCGTCGGCGAAGATCTTGATGGAGCCGCCTTCGGGGAAGGCCTGGTAGTACGGCCCCATCGGGAAGACCTTGTAGCCGTTGTGCTCGAGGTCGAGATCGTTGATGATCGTCGGCGGCAGCAGGCTCATGACGTAGGAGAGCCGCGTGACCTTCAGCTCAGGGGCATCAGGCCACGGGCTCTCGGTGGTGGCTGCGCCCCCTGTCTTGTAGCGGGATTCGAGCACGACGGTGTCGAGCCCGGCCCGCGCGAGATAGGCACCCGAGACGAGTCCGTTGTGCCCTCCGCCGACCACGATCGCATCGAAGTTCGACGTCATCTGAAGCGTCCCTCCGTCCCCCCCGGGCGTGCGCCGGTGGTTTGACTGACTGTTCAGTCTAGATCGCTGATACCGTTGGGACAAGCGGCCGGTGAGGACCGGGCCGCCGTGAGGGAAGGGGCGGTAGCGATGACGCCACGGGCTGAAGCGCCGGAGGTCGGGGGCAGGGTCCGTGAGAGCACCGAGGCTCCCGCCTCCCAAGACGCCCGCCGCAGCCAGATGTTGCGAGCCGCCCTCGACGTCCTCGTCGAGCGTGGGTTTCCCGACACTCGGATCGCTGACGTCGCCGAGCGAGCCGAGGTCAGCCCGGCACTGGTCATCTACTACTTCAAGACGAAGGACCGTCTCCTCACCGAGGCGATGCGCTTTGCGGAAGACCTCTGGTATGCCGACGGCGCCCGCCGTCTTGCCGCCCTGCCGACGGCCGCCAAACGGCTCGAGGAGATCGTGGCGATGACCTGCCTCACCCAGGAGCACCATGTGGAGGAGTCCTGGGCGATCTGGCTCGATCTCTGGGCGACGGCCGTCCGGCACCCCGAGGTGCGGCGGGTTCGTGAGGAGTTCGACGAGCACTGGCGCGAGACCATCCGCCGCATCGTGCGGGAGGGCCAGTCAACGGGCGAGTTCTCCGAGGTGGACGTGGAGGACTTCGCCGTCGCCCTCTCGGCGTTGCTGGACGGCTTCGCCATCCAGATCGCCCTTGACGACCCTGTCGTGGACGAGCGGAGGGCCTTCGATCTCACGATGAGGTTGGCGGCGGCGCAGCTGGGCTTCGCCTGGGACGCCCGCTCGCGCCCGTCGCGCAAGAAGCGAGCCCGCTGAGCTGAGGCCGTCAGGCCGGCCGGACGACGGCCGCGGGCGACTGCGGCCCTACGTCGTCGACGCCACGGCCAGATCTGGCGGCTGGTCGCCGAAGGTCTCCTCGTGGATCTCGGCCACGGTGACGCCGCCGCCCGGCAGCACGCGCAGAGCGTCGGGCGGAAGCAGGACCTTGACGGCCGAGCCCTGCTGGAAGCCCACCGGCTCGCCGTCGTTGTGCACGAGGGACTGCAAGGTGGCACCAGGCGCCAGGCGGACGAAGACCTGGGTGGCGGAGCCGAGGAACACGACCCGTTCGACCATGCCGGGCACGCGGTTCTGCCCGTTCTCCTCGTAGGGCCGCAGCTGTACTCGTTCCGGCCGGATGGCGAGCTTGACGTCGCCCGTGGCATCGAGGCGGCCGCACTCGGCCGTCAGCTCGAACTCTCCGATGCTGAGACGACAGGGTGTCGTCCCGCTCCCCGGTGTCACGACCCGTGCCTCCATGAGGTTGGAGACCCCGAGGAAGTCGGCCACGTAAGCATCGGCAGGCTCTTCGTAGACCTCCCGCGGCGAGCCGAGCTGGGCGATGTGGCCGTTCGACATGACGGCGAGGCGGTCGGACATCGTGAGCGCCTCCTCCTGGTCGTGTGTCACATAGAGGAACGTGATGCCGACCCGCTCCTGCAGGGCTTTCAGCTCGACCTGCAGTGAGCGGCGCAGTTTGGCGTCGAGGGCCCCGAGGGGCTCGTCGAGGAGGAGGACGGCGGGCTTGAGTACGAGCGCCCGCGCCAGGGCGACGCGTTGCTGCTGCCCGCCGGAGAGCTGCCCGGGCCGGCGCCGCTCGTAGCCCTTGAGCTGCACGAGATCGAGGGCCTCGGTGACTCGTTGCTGGATCTCCGCCTTCGGGAGCGACTGGTACTTGAGCCCGAAGGCGACGTTGTCGGACACGTTGAGAAAGGGGAAGAGGGCATAGCTCTGGAACACCGTGTTCACGTTGCGCTTGTTCGGCGGCAGGCTGGCGACGTCCTTGCCGTCGAGGCGGATGGCCCCGCTCGTCGGTTCCTCGAAACCGGCCACCATCCGCAGCGTCGTCGTCTTGCCGCATCCGGACGGCCC
>Ga0181523_10002408_pt1 | contig 18355 bp, 14 predicted proteins | sample PEATcosm2014_Bin_43_FD_119752 | JGI IMG/M metagenome (GOLD analysis project Ga0181523, IMG submission 119752) | Peatland microbial communities from MTU Mesocosm Facility, Houghton, MI, USA - PEATcosm2014_Bin05_30_metaG | ecosystem: Environmental > Terrestrial > Soil > Wetlands > Peat | place...
CGACGAAACCCACCTGGCAATCGCCAGCCTCGTCTCCGACCGGACAGCCCGCCGCTGATCACCCGGCCCGCCAGCCCGCCAGGCCAGCACGGCCCAACCTCAATCGCGCACCAAGTCGTTAGCCAGTTCGACCCGGCCTCGTCCCAGGCAGGCTCCGGCACTGCCATGACTCCGTGATCTGCGGGCGACAGCGGCGTGCTGGGTTCGGTCCCAGTCCGGCGACGTTGCTGGCACCCTAAAGCCATCACCCGCCCCAGCCGACTTGCGCACCAACGTGGCCCAACTTGGGGAATCGACTCGAAACAGCTCGCGATGCCGGTTTCCACCACCCAGCGGCGGCCTGTCCAGCACGTCCCTGCGGTGGACCTTGTCAGACAGCGCATGGAACGTCTGCTCGGGTCAGCCTTGGTCGCCGCCAACCAGGCCAGTGTCGCCGACCCGGGCAGTCGCGGTTGTCGTCTCGGCGAGATCGTCGCACCAGCCGGCACGTCCAGATCGGTCGTCCCGGCCCGATGCCGCACTACGCCTTCCGCATCGCCAGCCGTCCTTCGGCCAGGGCGGCGGTGTCGACATCGTCGAGTGTGGCGACCACGATATCGGCGCCGGCGGCGGCCAGCAGCCCGGCGTCGTCGGCTCGTGCGATCCCGATCGCCGCCATGCCTGCGGCCCTGGCCGCCTCGACACCGGCGGACGCGTCCTCGAGCACCATCGTGTAGCGCGGCTCGACGCCGAGCTCGTGCGCGGCGGTCAGGAAGATCTCGGGGTCGGGCTTGCCGCGGGCGAAATCGCGTCCCGACATGTCGGCGTCGAAGTAGTCCAGCAGCGTCAGTCCGGGCCGCAGCGACGGCGACGAGATCCCCTGCTGCTGCGCGAACGTGTCGAGCCGGATCTTGCGCAGGAACAGCGCCGCGTTCTTCGACGATGACGCGTCCGCGATCAGCAGGCCGGCGTCCTTAGAGGCGATGACGAACCGCAGGGCGTCGGGGTACGCGGTGAAGTCACCGGCCTCGATGAGGCGCACGACCATCTCCTGCTTGCGCTGCGCGTATTCGGCGACGCGCTGGCCGGCGTCGGGCACCTTGAAGTAGTCGAGCGCGGCGCGGGCGCCGCTCATGCGCGGCTTGCCCGACACGCACTGCTGGTAGACGCGGGACGTGAACGATTCCGGCGACCATGTCGCGGCGTCGCGGATGTCCCGCCAGTCTGACTCCATCAGCTGACGCAGCGCCTCGCGCCACGCCTTCTCATGCGGCGAGTCGACCAGCACCCCGTCGACGTCGAAAATCGCTCCCAGGAACTTCGGCACGCGCCCTCCTGTCAGTCGTGGGCCGCCGGCCCGCTGGCCGCCGGGTCTGGGCTGAGCTCGAACACCGCCCGGTCGCCGGGGCACAGCTCACGGATGTCACCGCGGACGGCGACCCTGATCGGCCGGCTGACAGCCTCGGGGTGAATGGCCAGCGTCAGGCGATCGCCGGTGAGCGTGACGTGGACCGGGGTCTCCCGGAACTGCATCGAGAACGACAGGTCACCGAGCCGGCTCGGGAGCCGGGGATCGAAGTACAGGACGCCCTCGCGGACGCGGCTGCCCGCATAACCGCGCTGCACCAGGTCGAGTGTCCCGCACATGACACCCAGGTGGATGCCTTCCTTCGTCGTGCCGCCCTGGATGTCGTCGACATCGCTCTGCAGCGCGACCAGGAACCGGTCCCACGAGCTGTCGGGGTCCAGCGCGGCGAGTACTCCCGCGTGGGCGACGAAGCTCAGTGTCGAGCCGTGCGAGGTGCGCTGGTCGTAGTAGGCGACGTTCCGCATGGCCGTGTCGTCGCGGTAGTCGTACCCGAGCCGCTGGACGATCTCGCCTAGCTCTTCGCGCGGGAACAGGAAGAAGAGCATGACCGTGTCGGCCTGCTTGGTGACCTTGTAGCGGTTGGGGTCGTTGCCCTCGGCGCGCAGGATCCGGTCGAGCCGCTGGATGTTGCCATACTTCGCGCGATAGGCGTCCCAGTCGAGCTCGTCGAGGTCCTCATAGCCCTCGAACTGGCTGATGATTCCGTCGTCGTGGAACGGGACGAACATCCGGCGGCTCATGTCCTGCCACATCGTCAGCTCGTCGTCGCCGATGGCCAGCCGTCCGCGCAGCGCCTCCGCGCGACTCGCGGGCAGCAGTGACAGCAGCTGGCCGGCGATGTCGCATAGCCACGCCACCATGACGTTGGTGTAGGCGTTGTTGCGCAACCCGCCCTGCTCCGCCTCCGGGTACTTGTCGTGGAACTCGTCGGGGCCCATCACGCCGTGGATCTCGTACCGCTCGCGCTCGGGATTGAAGTGGGCGATCGACGCCCAGAAGCGGGCGATCTCGAGCATCATCTCCGCGCCGTAGTCGCTCAGGAACGTCTGATCGGCGGTGGTCTGGTAGTAGTGCCAGATGTTGTAGAAGATCGCGGCGTTGACGTGCCGCTGGTTGCGGCTGAGGTCAGCCTCCCAGCGGCCCGACAGGGGGTTGAGGTGGCGGCGCTGGGTCTCCTCGGTACCATCGCTCCCGCTCTGCCACGGGAACATCGCGCCGCGCAGCCCTGCCTGCCGGGCGGCCGCTCGCGCTTCGCCGATCCGGCGGTACCGGTACATCAGCAGGCCTCGCGTTACTTCGGGCAGGCGGACATTGAAGAACGGGAACGCATGGATCTCATCCCAGAACACGTGCCCGCGATAGGCCTCGCCGTTGAGCCCTCGGGCGGGCAGCCCGGCATCGAGGTCGGCGGTATGCCTCGAGCAGACCTGCAGGATGTGCGCGATGTGCAGCCGCAGCAGCAGCTGCACCCGCTCGTCTCCCGACACGCGCACGTCGCCCACCCGCCACAGCTCATCCCATGCCGCAGTGTGCCGCTCGAGCGACGCGGCGAAGTCGGTGTGGCGGGCCGCCGACGTGGCCGCCTTCACCAGCGTGTCGCTGACCGCCGGGTCCCGGGACGTGTAGAACGCCACCATCTTCTCAACCCGCGTCGCCGCGCCCTGGCGCACGTCGAAAGCCAGGACCTGCTGGATGTAGTCCTCCATCTGGTAGAGCGTCCGCTCGACCGGGAGCGGCCGGCCGTCGCGGAACACGCGCGTGCGGCTCGCCTCGCTGATGTACAAATTCGACTGCCGGGTCTCAGCCTTCAGCGCGATGACCTCCGGCCCGAACGTCCGCGGCGAGACCGGGTTCAGGTGCCGGCCTTCGAGCTGCTGGTAGCGCGCGACACCGCCGTTGCGCACCCGGCCGTCGATTGCTGCGACCACCTCGACGCGCCCCGACCAGTTCTCCGGCACGATCGTCCACTCGATACCCGCGTGGTGAGCGTCGGCCATGCTGACGAACCGGCGGCTCAGCAGTGCCGTCTGCCTGCCGCCGTTATCGCGAAACCGAAGGTGGCGTACGACGGTCGCGTACTGGATGTCGAGTTCGTGGCGGTAGTCGAGCAGCTCGACGTCGGCGAGCCGGATCGCGTCCTCGCCCTCGAGGCGCAGCTCAAGGACGAGCCAGTTGGGCAGGTTGACCAGATCCTCGTTAAGCACCGGCAGGCCGCCGAGGATCGTCGTCTCGCGGTTGTAGCCTCCGTGTACGTAGGTGCCGGGATAGTGCACACCGTCGGCGTCCTCCCATTCCGCCGCGCCACGTGTGCACAAGTAGCCGTTGCCCGTGGAGGTGAGCGCCTCGCGAAGCCCCTCAGCCCCCGGATCGAAGCCCTCGTAGGTGAGCGAGAAACCGTCCACCGCACCTCCTCGCCGGTTCGACGCGGTCACGCCGCTGCCCTCATCGTCCCCCGCACCGCCGTACGGGGAACGATTAATCGCCGAGTCGTGGTCGTAGGACGCCGTCCCGGGGCGGACGGACGCCCAGTCGGCCAACCGGGCGCCGACTCCCACGTCGGCAGAGCGCGGCGCCGCACGCACGCAAGGGCGTGCGAGGTCTGTGATGCTTCAGCCGAAGCGAATGACCTCGGCTGGCCCTACGGGCCGCCAGATCACCGATTCAAGCTTGCCGGCCCAGATGTCCTGCAATTCCTCCTTCAGATCCGCGGCGCGGGCGCGCTCGATGTCGAAGCACCATACGGTGCTGCGCCTGCCCGCGTCCCACCGGCCGTGCATGGCTGCGCCGCGAGCCTCGATCACCCTCGCGGCAGCTGCCAGGCTGCGCTCATCCAGCTGCAGGTCCTCGTGAGCAGGGTCGCCGACGATCAGGGCGACCGTGATCACGTTCTCGGTCATCGGATGCTCCTTCGTGACGTGCACGCTGGCGGCTTAGCTGGCTCAGGACGCGAGGCCGACATCGATGCGATGCCGGCCGCGGGCGGCCAGCGCCGTCCCCAAGATGCCTGGCGCAGGCGCGATCCCCGGCGCCTGGTCAGGTGCCGAGGAAATAGTCGCTGATGAACTGCTCCCCTCGTCGCGGCTGGCTAGGTCAGGCGTCGCCGCCGTTGGCTCCGGCCTCCGCAGCGCCTGCTCCGTAGCCGGCCTTGGTCAGCATACGGCGCAGGTTGACAACCGCCTGGGTGCCGATGTCCTTGTGGAGGGGCGGGTCGAAGTATTCGGTCTCGGACCCGATGGTCACGGCAACCTTGCCGCCGTGCTGCTCCTCGGCTGAGCCGACTGCCTCCAGTAGCGACAGCACGGCACGCCATTCGATGTTGTGGCCCGCGGGATGCTGGAAGATCTGGCGCAGCGTGTTGCGCTGATGGTTACTGAGGTGCGCTGGCTGCTCGGGCGATGACATCCATGCTCCTGTCCGCTCCGCCACGATGGTCGGAGCTGTGGATATTCAGCCGGGCGGCTCTGCTGTCGCGGCTGCCCACCGCCTCCGAGCGACTGGCCGCCCTGCGCACCTTGCGGTCAGAGGTGCGCAGGCGTTAAGGAACGACCCAGGAACTACCCGGTCCTGTGAGGGGCCGCGTCGCCGAGGCTGTGCGTGATTTCCGTGCCGACACTACCTATAGCGATGTCAGTGCTCAGGTTCGAGCCCTACCGGGACCGGGAAGTGGCGAGTGTGATCGCGTTGATCCCGGTCGCGCCGGCGATCATTGCCTTTGTCGTACTCCCTGGCGGGAGCACGACTAGCGTGCGCTTGAGTTCAAGCGCGGTGTGTCCGAAAGCGCCGAACTCGCCAAGGGCTTCAAGGGCGGCCGCTACTGGCAAGATGCGCAGCGGGAACCCCTTGCTGCGCTAGCCTCCCGAGCCCTGGTACGGCGCGACCAGGACGCGATCCTTTTCGACCACGAAGGCCGCTGACCGCGCGCCGGGGCTTCCCGTGCCGTTCCAGCAGCTCTTACGAGCGCCAGGGTCTGGGGTGTCCGACTCACGTAGGCAGCATCGCCGGTGACGACTAGCGGGGTGCATCCAGCCCGAGCCGGCGCTGCTCGATGATCAGGCAGCGGTCCTCGACGTACAGCAGGCCCGCGTCCTCCGCGATGGCCCGGGCCTCCGGGGAGGCGATGCCCAGCTGCAGCCAGAGTGCAGTGGCACCGGCGGCCACCGCCTGGCGCGCGATGTCCGGCGTCGCCGGGGACGGCCGGAAGACATCGACCAGGCCGACCTGCTCGGGAATGTCAGCGAGCGCGCGATAAACGGGCTCGCCCAGGATCTCGTGCTGGTGCGGGTTAACGGGGATGATGCGCCAGCCGTGCTGCTGCATGTGCGCCGGCACGTAATGAGCTGCCTTGGCCGGCGCCCCGCTGGCGCCGACCACGGTGATGGTGTCGTAGCTGGTAAGGATGCGCTCGACGATCGCATCGGTATCGGCCATTCTCCTACCGTAATGTCAGCGGGCGAGCGCGGCCGGTACGGGCCGCCCGCGGCCCGGCCGCTGCCAGCTCCGGCCGCTGCCAGCTCTCGCCAGCTCTCGCCAGCTCTGGCCAGCTGCTGTCAGTGCCGGATGGCAGACTGGCTCGCATGACCGGACCGGACCAGAAAGCGGACTTGCACCGCTACCTTCAGCTCGCCCGCGAGGCCGTCGTGTGGAAACTCGACGGGCTCAGGGAATACGACATCCGCCGCCCGATGACGCCGACTGGCACCAACCTGCTGGGGCTGGTCAAGCACCTGGCCGGGGTGGAGCTGGGCTACTTCGGCGATACCTTCGGCCGGCCGTTCAGCGATCCGCTGCCCTGGTCCGAGGACGACCCCACCTCCGACATGTGGGCCACTCCCGGTGAGTCGCGTGAGCAGATCATCAGGCTGTATCAGCGGGCGTGCGCGCACTCGGACGCGACGATCGACGCACTCGCGCTGGACGCGACCGGCCGCGTGCCGTGGTGGCCTCCCGAGCGCGGCGAGGTGACGCTGCACCGGATCCTGGTCCACATGATCGCCGAGACCAGCCGGCACGCCGGTCACGCCGATATCGTCCGGGAGCTCATCGACGGGGCAGCCGGGCTGCGCGCCGACAACACCAACATGCCGCCGGGCGACGAGGCATCGTGGGAGAGCTACCGGAGCCGGCTGGAGCGCGCGGCGCGCGAAGCGGACCAGGCCCGGGCCGCCAGGTCTACCTGAGACCGGCCCGTGGAGTTCAGCCGCGAGCTGCGCGACGGCGTGATCTCGGGCGAGATCACTCTCTCCTGCCGCGAGACAGCACGCCCTCGACCGAGCCTGCACCGTGATCAAGCTGGTGATCGAGGTTGATCGCCGCGTTGATGAGCGAGAGGTGGCTGAATGCCTGCGGGAAGTTGCCCAGCTGCTCGCCGGTGCTGGAGATCTCCTCCGAGTACAGGCCGAGGTCGCTGGCGTAGGTATGCATCTTCTCGAAGACCAGCCTCGCCTCATCGAGCTGCCCGGCGCGGGCGAGCGCATCGACGTACCAGAACGTGCACAGCGAGAACGTGCCCTCGCTGCCGGCCAGCCCGTCGGGTGAAGCGCCGGGGTTGTAGCGGTAGACCAGGCTGTCGGAGACCAGCTTGTCGCGCATCGCGTCCAGGGTGGACAGCCACATCGGGTCGCGCGGGGCGACGAAGCCCATCAGCGGCATGAGCAGCAGCGACGAGTCCAGCACCTCCGAGTCGTAGTGCTGGGTGAACGCGCTGGTCCTGGAGTTCCAGCCCTGGGCCATGACCTGCTCGTAGACGTGGTCGCGTTCCTCGATCCACCGGATCACGTTCGCCGGCCGGCCGTGCCGCTCGGCGAGCTTGATCGCCCGGTCGAGCGCGACCCAGGACTGGAACCGGCCGTAGGTGAAATCCTTCCGGCCGCCGCGGGTCTCCCAGATACCCTCGTCGGGCTGATTCCAGTTGTCGGCCAGCCAGTCCATCATCCGGGCGATCGCCAGCCAGCCCTGGTGCGCGATCTCCAGCCCGTGCGTGTCGCCCAGGGCGGCGGCATCCATCACCTCGCCGTAGATGTCGAGCTGCAGCTGGTCGGCGGCGCCGTTGCCGATACGCACCGGCCGCGAGCCGCGCCAGCCCTCGAAATGCTTGAGTTCCTCCTCGGCGAGATCGGAGGAGCCGTCCACCCGATACATGATCTTGAGGGGCCGGGAGCCGTTCTCGCGCTGCTCGGTGATCCTGTCCCGCAGCCAGCCGCCGAAATGCGCGGCCTCCTCGACGTAGCCGAGGCCCAGCAGCGCGTAGATGGAGAACGAGCCGTCCCTGATCCAGGTGTAGCGGTAGTCCCAGTTCCGCTCGCCGCCCACCTGCTCGGGCAGGCCCGTTGTCGGCGCGGCGACCGGCGCGCCGGTCGGCGCGTAGGTCATCAGCTTGAGCGTCATGGCGGAGCGGGCCACCATCTCGCGCCACCGGCCGGTGTAGGTCGAGTGGTGCAGCCAGCTGCGCCAGAACGAGGCCGTGTCATCGGCGAGGCGCTCGAGGTCCCAGGGCTGCATCCGGCGCGGCGGGCCGCCCGCCGACTCCAGCACCACGCCGCCGACCTGGCCTTCCCGCAGCGTCCAGGTCGCGCGGATGCCATCTCCGTCGCGCTGCAGCCGGGGCGCCGCGTCGTCCAGCCCCTGGCCGCGGCGGCCGACTGTGTGCAGGGTGAGCTCGGCGTCCTCGGAGCGGAACACCGCGCCGTTCTCCGACAGCTCGGTCGTGTGCGACTGGCGCGCGTAGTCGAACCGCGGCTGCAGGTCCATCGCGAAGCGCATGGTGCCCCGCGGCACCTTCAGCATCCGGGCCAGCCGGTGCCGGCCCGTCGCCTTGCCGGTGATGACCGGCATGAAGTCGATCACCTCGCCGACGCCGTCGGGCGTCATGAACCGGGTGACGAGGACCGCGCTGTCCGGCAGGTACAGCTGCTTGCTCACGTAGTCGTCGCGGTCGGGCGCGATCCGGAAATGACCGCCGCCCTGCGCGTCGAGCAGGGAGGCGAAGATGCTGGGCGAGTCGAATCGCGGACAGCAGAACCAGTCCACGTTGCCGTCGTTGGTGACCAGCGCTGCTGTCTGCAGGTCACCGATCAGGCCATGGTCGCTGATGTTCGGATAGCGCGCCACTGTTCACGCCCCTTCTGCGCTGGCTGCTCCGGCACGGGCCGTGCCGGCGTTTCCTCCGGCGCGCTCGGGTTCACGCGCGGACGGCGGTCATCTCATGCGTTCGAGCAGGTGCTCGCCCACCCGGATCGCGTTGGCCATGACGGTCAGGGCCGGGTTGACGGCGCCGATGCTCGGGAAGAAGCTCGTGTCGGCGACATACAGGTTGTCCAGCTCGTGTGCCTTGCACTGCGGGTCCAGGACCGAGCTGGCGGGGTCCGTTCCGAAACGGCACGTGCCCGCCTGATGGGCCACGCCGGCCAGCGGGATATCCATCTTCATGTAGAAGTTCTTGTCCAGGACGTGGTGCTCGGCCATGCCGACGTGGTTCAGCACCTTCTTCAGCTCGCGATACAGCCCGTCCGCCTCGCTGTCGTTGGTGCCCTGGTAGGCCAGGTGGATGTGGCCGTCATGGTCGACCGTCACCCGGTTGTCCGGCTTCGGCACGTCCTCGGTGGTGAGCCAGAAGTCCACCGCGTGCCGGGCGACCTCGTCCAGGCTCCAGCGCGGCGCGAGCCTGGTGAGCTTCGGCTCCTCGCCCTTGATCGCCATGCCGTTGGACTTGCCGAGCATCTGGATGTTGCCGAGCGGCCAGCGCTGGCCGTTGCCGGCCAGGTAGAAGTCGTTCAGCCCGAGCGTCTTCTGGAACACCGTCTCGTTGGGCTCCTTGCCCAGCGCCACGACGGCCCGGCTGTTGTGGAACATGTAGTTCCGGCCGACCTGGCCCGAGCCGTTCGCGAGGCCGTCCGGGTGCTGGTCGGATGCGGACCGCAGCAGGATCCTGGCCGTGTTCGCGGCGCCCGCCGCGACGACGATCATGTCCGCCTCGTAGACCTCGGACTGGCCGCCGCGGGTCACCTCCGCGCCGGTCACCGCGGTGCCGGCCGGGTTGGTCCGCAGCCGGGTCACCTCGGCGTCGACCAGCAGCGTCACGTTGGGCTGCTCCAGCACCGGGCGGATGGAGATGACCTCGGCGTCGGCCTTGGCGTGCACCAGGCACGGGTAGCCGTCGCACCAGGCGCAGCGGATGCAGTCGCTCGGCGGCCGGTTCTCCTCGTCCAGCAGGATGCCGCACGGCGCGTGGAAGGGGTGGTACCCGCCCTCGGCCAGCGCATCGGAGATCTTCTGGATGCGGGGCTCGTGCGAGACCGCCGGCCACGGGTACTGGCGGGACCAGTGCCCCTCGGTCGGGTCCTCGCCGTGCGCGCCGTGCACCTCATACAGCCATTCGGCCCGGGTGTACCAGGGCTCGAAATCGTCATAGCTGACCGGCCAGGCGGGCGACAGGCCGTCCGCGTGCTGGACCTCGCCGAAGTCCTCCGGGCGCAGCCGGTACAGCGCCGCCCCGTACAGCTTGGTGGCGCCGCCGACGAAGTAGTGCACCTGCGGCTGGAACGCGGTCCCGGCGGAGTCGTACCAGGTGTCCGGCGAGATATAGGTCCCGTCCACGAACACCTGGCCGGGGTCCCAGTTCGCCATCTCGCGGGGCAGGAAGTTGCCGCGCTCGAGCAGCAGGATCCGCTTGCCGGATGGTGCCAGGGTCCTGGCCAGCGTGCCGCCGCCGGCTCCGGTCCCGATGATCATGATGTCATAGCGTTCTGGCATGCCCATACCGTTCACCGGCGGACCTGGCCGGTGCATCGCCCGCCTCGGGTGGAACGAGCGGCCGGGTGGCCGCCCGGACCGCCCCGGCACCCGGCCAGTCCCCCTGGAGGGCCTCTGAGCTGCACTGATCTGGTCGCGACCAGACTGCTCCGCGGATGCCGCCCGCTGGGCCAATCACCCTCCGGGGATGATGTCCCGCGGTCGCCGGCGGGCAACAGTGACCATCGTCGGCGACAGTGGGGGAGCGACATGGCAACTAGCCAGACACCAGGGAGCGGCTTCTCGGTGAGTACCGGGCCGCTGATGACGGGGGGCGCGCTGATGGGCATCGGCGCCCTGTTCGGGGTGGCCGGGCTGGTCCTCAGCGGCTCAGCCCTGATCCGGGCGGTCCGGCAGTGGGTGCAGGAGATGGACATGCCGCCCAGCGAGGTCGCGCGGGCGAAGTGGGCGCAGGCCAAGGCCGCCACGTCGGCCGGCGCGAGTGCCTGGCAGAACGGGCTGGCCACCCAGGGCAGGCGCTAGCAGCGACTGCACGGACCGGCACGAGCAAGCACCCGTGAGGTAAGCGCCAGCAGCGCCGCGGGCATGCGCTAGCGGGGGCGCCAGCGCAGGACCAACCGACCGGAGGGCCGGATGAGCACGCTTGACCTGGCGCGCTGGCAGTTCGCCTTCACGTCGATCAATCACTTCCTGTTCGTGCCCATAACGATCGGCCTGGCGTTCCTCACGGCATTGCTGCAGACCGCCTGGTACCGCGGACGTCGGCCCGAGTACCTGCGGCTGACCAGGTTCTTCGGCACGCTGCTGGTCATCAACGTGGCGATCGGCGTGGTGACCGGCCTGGTGCAGGAATTCGAGTTCGGCATGAACTGGTCGAATTACTCCCGGCTGGTGGGCAACATCTTCGGCGCGCCGCTGGCGATGGAGGGCCTGGCCGCGTTCTTCCTCGAGTCCACCTTCCTGGGCCTGTGGCTGTTCGGCTGGGACAAGCTGTCCCGGCGGGTGCACCTGCTGACCATCTGGCTGGTCGCCGTCGGGAGTGCCCTGTCGGCGGCCTTCATCATGGCGGCCAACTCGTGGATGCAGCATCCCGTCGGCTACGTGCTCAACAGCCGCCACCAGCCGCAGCTGAACGACATCTGGGCGGTGCTGACCAACCCGGTCTTCGTCTGGGGCTACGCCAAGGTCCTGTTCGCGTCGCTGGTCACCGGCGCGGCCGTGATGCTGGCGGTGTCCGCGTGGCAGCTGCGGCGCGGCGGTAACCGGGACGTGTTCACCCGCTCGGCCAGGCTCGCCCTCATCGTGCTGGTGCCGGCGCTGCTGTTCGCGATGCTGGTCGGCGACGAGCTCGGGGTGATCGAGGCGAAGTACCAGCCGATGAAGATCGCGGCCGCGGAGGCGCAGTGGACCACCTGCCAGCCGTGCTCGTTCTCGCTGATCCAGATCGGCGGCGGGAACGACGACCAGACGCCCACCCAGATCCTGGCGATCCCGCACCTGCTGTCCCTGCTGGCCACCAACCACTGGGACGGCAAGGTGGTCGGGCTCGACCCGCTGCAGTCGCAGTACAGCAAGAAGTACGGGCCCGGCTATTACGTGCCGAACGTCTTCATCCAGTACTGGTCCATGCGGGTGATGGCCTACACCGGGGTGCTGTCGTTCCTGATCGCGCTGTGGGGGCTGTGGCTGATCCGGCGCAGGAAGCTCGCCACCTCGCGGGTGTTCCTGTGGACGGCCACCTGGGCGGTGACCCTGCCGTTCCTGATGAACACCGCGGGCTGGCTGCTGACCGAGAGCGGCCGCCAGCCCTGGATCGTGCAGGGCCTCCAGCTCACCCGCAACGGGGTGTCACCGTCGGTCAGCACCACCGATGTCGTCATCAGCCTGGTGGCCTTCGTGCTGCTGTACGGCATCCTCGGCACCGTCGACCTGATCCTGATGCTGCGCTACTCGCGCAAGGAGCTCGCTCCCGCGGTCGCCGGGGACGAGAAGGACGAACCCGTCCCCGCGATGCTCTACTGAGTGAGGACAGAGGATGCCACTGGTCGCGTTCTGGTTCATCGTCATCACGGTCCTGTGGACCGGGTTCCTCGTGCTGGAGGGCTTCGACTTCGGGGTCGGCATGCTGCACGGCGTCGTCGGCCGGGACGAGGCGGGCCGGCGGGCCGCGATCAACACGATCGGGCCGCTCTGGGACGGTAACGAGGTCTGGCTGATCGTGGCCGGGGCGGCCATCTTCGCGGCGTTCCCCGGCTGGTACGCGACGATGTTCTCCGGCTTCTACCTGGCCCTGGTGCTGCTGCTGATGGCGCTCATCGTGCGCGGCGTCTCGTTCGAATACCGGGGCAAGGGCCTCAGCCAGCGCTGGCGGAGCAGCTGGAGCATCGTGCTGGCGATCGGCAGCCTGCTCGCGCCGCTGCTGATCGGGGTGGCGCTCGGTGACCTGCTGCACGGGCTGCCGATCAACTCCCATCAGGAGTACACCGGGTCGTTCTGGACTCTGCTGCAGCCGTACGGGGTGTACGCGGGAATCACCTTCCTGGCCGTCTGCCTGCTGCACGGCGCGACCTTCCTCACCCTGAAGACGACCGGCGAGCTGCGCGCTCGGGCCGGGCGGCTGGCCCGCCGGATGGCCCCGGCCACCGCGCTCATCGTGATCGGCTTCGTGGCCTGGACGCACGTCATCGCGGGCAAGGGCGCCCTGTGGAACCCGATCGAGCTCGCGGTGGCGCTCGCCGTGCTGGCCGCCGCCTGGCTGGTGCTGGCCCATCAGGAGGGCTGGGCGTTCGCGATCACGACGATCACGATGGCGGGGTGCGTGATCGCGATCTTCACCGACCTGTACCCGCGGGTCATGGTGTCCAGCACCAGCCCGGCGTTCAGCCTGACCGTCCGCAATACCGCGTCCGGCGACTACACGCTCAAGGTGATGACCGTAGTGGCCATCATCCTGCTGCCGTTCGTGCTGCTCTACCAGGGCTGGACCTACCACGTGTTCCGGCGGCGGGTCAGCGCCAGTGATTTTGCTCCCGCCCCGCCGGCCCCGCGGATGGCCGACGGCACGATCCCGGAGGCAGCTGCCGCGCCCGTGCCGGCGGGGCGGGCGTCGGCGGGCGGCCGGCCAGCATCCCGGCCGCCCGCGCCGCCGGGCCCGCGGAAGCCGCCGCGCCGCGGCTGGTGGCAGCGAAGGGGCGGCCATGGCCCGCGCGGCTGAGCGCGAGCTGACCGCGGCGTCCTTCGCCGCGCTGGCCGGCCAGCTCAGGAGCCGGGTGCCGTGGGGGCCGCGGGACCGGCGCGGCGCGCTGAACTACATCACCCCGCAGCGGGTCGCGGCGGCCGCGGGCGAGGTCAGGCAGGGCCGGACGGTGTCGATGGCCGTGCCGGTGGCGGAGGCTGCCAGCGCGGACAATCCCGAGCCTGCCGTGCATGAGATGCGCACCATCCCGGACGGATCGGACGGCGCGCAGGGACTGGCCTTCGCCACCGACCGGCTGGCCATGAACATCCACGGCGACGCCAGCAGCCACATCGACGCCCTGTGCCATGTCAGCTACGACGGGATGATGTACAACGGCGTGCGGGCCGGCGAGGCCGTCATGGCCAGCGGCGCGGCGCAGCTGTCGATCGCGGCGGCCAAGGACGGCATCGTCGGCCGGGGGGTCCTGCTGGACATCCCGAGGGTGCGGAACGTGGCCTGGCTGCAGCCGGGCGAGCACGTGACCGCCGATGACCTGGCCGCCGCGGAAGCGGCCGAGCAGGTCCGGCTGGGTCCGGGCGACCTGGCCTTCGTCCGGGTCGGGCACCGGCGGCGCCGCCATGAGCTCGGCCCCTGGGATGTCGCGCAGGCCCGCGCCGGCTTGCATCCGCTGGCGCTAGAGTTCCTGGCCGACCGTCAGGTGGCCGTGCTCGGCAGCGACAGCAACAACGACACCGCGCCGAGCGCCGTTCCGGGCGTCGACTTTCCCGTGCACGTGCTGGCCATCGCGGTGCTGGGGCTGCACCTGCTGGACTACCTGCAGTTCGGGGAGCTGGGGGAGGCATGCGAGCGGGCGGGCCGGTGGTCCTTCCTGTGCGTCATCGCCCCGCTGCGGCTGGTCGGCGGGACGGGCTGCCCGGTCAACCCGATCGCGATCCTGTGACGCCGCCTGACCTGCGGCGGATCACCCGCGGCGGGCGGCGCGACGGCGGCCGGACCGCGCTGGGATGGGTGGCGGGACTGGACGGGCGGGCGGACGGGGCCGGGCGGGCGGGACAGGGGCCGGGCGGGCGGGATCAAACAGAGCGCTTAGGGGGAGCACATGACAGAACGCAAGGCCGATGCACTGGTCATTTTCGGCGCTACCGGGGACCTGGCGAAGCTGGAGACCTTCCCGGCGCTGGTCGGGCTGGTCGAGCGGGGCGTCCTGGACATCCCGGTCATCGGCGTGGCGAAGAGCGGCTGGGGACTGGACCAGTTCCGTGACTACGCGCGCGGCTCGCTGACGCTCAACAAGATGGATCCCGACAGCCCGGCCGCCGTCAGGATGCTGAGCCTGCTCCAGTACATCGACGGCGACCTGGACGACCCGGCGACCTACCAGCGGATGTCCGATGCCATCGGCACCGGCCAGGACGTGCTGTTCTACCTCGAGGTGCCGCCGTCGCTGTTCGCCCGGATCGCCGAGGGCATCTCGGCGGCCGGCCGCGCCAAGGGCGCCCGGGTGATGGTCGAGAAGCCATTCGGGACGGACCTGGAAAGCTCTCGGCAGCTGAACGCCACCATGCACAAGTACTTCCCGGAAGACGCGATCTTCCGGGTGGACGACTGGCTGGCCTTCGACCCGGTGGAGAACGTGCTCATGGCGCGGTTCGCCAACTCCATGTACGAGCCGCTGCTCAACCGGACGTACGTGCAGAGCATCCAGATCACCATGGCCGAGGCCTTCGACGTATCCGATCGCGGCAGCTTTTACGACCGGACCGGCGCGATCCGGGACGTCGTGCAGAACCACATGCTGCAGGTGCTCGCCACGGTGATCGCCGAGCCGCCGGACGGCCGCGGCCTGGAGCACTGGCGCGTCAGCAAGTCCGAGCTGATCGGCTCGCTGACGCCGCTGAGCCCCGAGCACACGGTACGCGGCCAGTACCAGGGCTACCACGAGGTGAACGGCGTGGACCCGAAATCCGCGACCGAGACCTTCGTGGCCCTCCGGACTGCCGCCGAGACGTGGCGCTGGGCCGGCGTGCCGATGCTGATCCGGGCCGGCAAGTGCATGCCGGTCACCGCGACCGAGGTCAGCATCCGGTTCCGGCGGCCGCCGCACGACGTCTTCGGCCTGGGCACGACCTGCGACCAGAACGAGCTACGCTTCCGGATCTACCCGAACGCGGCGGTCGGGCTGACCATGGTCGGCAAGAAGCCAGGGAAGGGCATGGTGCCGAAGCCCGAGGACCTGACCTACGCCGAGCAGCCGGGCGCCGACGTGCGGCCCTACGACCGGCTGATCGGCGCCGCCCTGGCCGGGGAGCGCTGGCTGTTCGCCCGGCAGGAAACCATCGAGGCCGCCTGGGAGGTCGTCGGCCCGGTGCTCGGCGACGTGGTGCCGGCGCTGCCCTACGCGCGCGGCACCTGGGGCCCGAAAGAGGCCGACCGCCTGCTGCCGGCGGGCGAGGCCTGGCACAACCCGGCGGGCTGAGCGATGAGCAGCACAGCGGCACGGAGCACAGCGGTACGGAGCGCAGCGGCACCGAGCACAGCGGCACCGAGCACAGGGCGGCAGGGCCGCGCGGGCGGCTCGCGGCACGTCGTGATCGTGGGCGGCGGCTTCGGCGGCCTGTTCGCGGCACGGGCCCTGGGCAGCAGCGGCGTCTCGGTCACCCTGATCGACCATGCGCAGCACCACCTGTTCCAGCCGCTGCTCTACCAGTGCGCGACCGGCATCCTGTCCGAGGGGCAGATCGCCGCGCCGCTGCGCGACGTGCTCAAGCGGCACAAGAACATCCGCTGCGTGCTGGCCGAGGTCATCGGCGTCGATGCCGGCCAGCGGGTGGTGCACTGCCTGCGCCCGCTGGGCGAGCCCATCGACTTCCGCTACGACGACCTGATCGTCGCGGCCGGCGTGCACACCTCCTATTTCGGGCACGACGAGTTCGCCGCGTGGGCGCCCGGCATGAAGACCATTGCCGACGCGCTGACCATCAGGCGGCGGGTCTTCGGGGCATTCGAGATGGCGGAGACCGCGGGCAGCGCGCAGGAGAAGCAGCACTGGCTGACCTTTGCGCTAGTCGGCGCCGGGCCGACCGGCGTCGAGCTGGCCGGGCAGATCCGCGAGCTGGCGACCAAGACGCTGAGCAATGAGTTCCGCACCATCAGCCCGAAGGACGCGCGGGTGCTGCTGTTCGACGGCGGGGACGCCCCGCTGGCGTCGTTCGGCCCCAAGCTGTCCGCCCGGGCCGCGCGCTCGCTGGCGGAGCTCGGCGTCGAGCTGCACATGGGGTCCATCGCCACCAGCGTGGACGGCCGCGGCCTGGACGTCCGCGGCCGGGATGGGAGCACGACCCGCCACGACGCGGGCATCGTCTTGTGGACCGCGGGAGTGCAGGCGCCGCCGATCGCCGAGGCGCTGGCGGAGGCCACCGGGGCCGACCGCGACAAGGCGGGCCGGATCGTCGTCGGCGATGACCTGACGATCCCCGGTCACCCGGAGATCTCGGTGGTCGGTGACCTGATGAGCCTGCGGCAGCTGCCCGGTGTCGCCGAGGTCGCCATGCAGTCCGGGCTGCACGCGGGGCACCGGATCAGGCGCGAGGCCGAGGGCAGGCCGGCCGCGGGGCCGTTCAGGTACCGCGACCTCGGGTCGGCGGCCTATATCGCCCGCGGCCGCGCAGTCGTGTCGGCCGGCCCGGTGCACATGGGCGGCTTCCCCGGCTGGGTGGCCTGGCTGTTCATCCACATCGCCTTCCTGACCGGCTACCGGAACCGCGTCGGCGCCATCTTGACCTGGTGGCTGGCCTTCACCAGGGACAGGCGCCGGGAGCGTGCCTTCACCACGTCCGAGGTCGGCCTGGTGCGCAGCATCTATGACCGCCTGACCAGCAAGGCAGGTAACCGGGGCCGGTGACGGCCCGGCAGGACGGGGCTTTCCCGGCCGTGGTGACCGGGAAGTCCCCGTCCTGCTGAGGAAATCCCGTCCTGCTGAGCTGCGCAGGGCGGATGGCGGTCAGCGCCGCGGTCCGGCGGTGCCTGGCGGAATGCTCCGCTGGTCCAGCTGCGCGCGGGCCGGGCGTCGCCAGATGATCCGCTGCAGGCGCAGGGTCCCGGCCCCGACCGCGATCAGCAGCACGACGTTGAGCAGCAGCTGCTCCGCTGCGCCCGCCGTCTGGGTCCATTCGCCGTACGCGATCGACAGCCCGATGTCGGCGGCCGCGGGGATGGTGGTCACCGAGATGAAGACGCCGATCAGGGCGCTGGCCCGGGCCTCGGTCAGGGACACCACGCCGACGATCCCGGCGAGCACGGCGACGACCACGGAGAACAGGTCAGGGCTGTTGATCAGGTCGGAGACCGGTCGCACGCCCAGCTGGTAGGCCTCCGGCGTGTGCCCCGACCCGCGGATGACCAGGCCGAAGGCCAGGGTCACGAGGATCGCCGCCGAGAAACCGGCGATCAGGGCGAAGAGGGCATGCAGGACCGGGGGGCGCCGCCCGTGGTCGATGCCGAGCGCCGCGCCCATGATGGCGCTATATTCCGGGCCGACGACCATGGCACCCACGATGAGGATCTGCGAGTTGGTCAGGATGCCGACCTCGCCGATCAGCCCGGCGAGCATGAGCAGGACGTAGAAGCTGGGCGGGTAGACCGCTTCCGAGCGGATCCTGGCCTCGACGACGTCCCAGACCGGGACGCTGTCACGCTGCACGAGGTGTCGCTGCGGCTGGCCACGCCCGCGCTCGATGTCGGCCTCCACCGGCTGCACGACGATCGATCCCGCGCCGTCGCTCCGGCTGTCGCCGTCGCCGTCGAGGCCGAGCGCCCGTAGCAGCCGGAAGACGGCATCGGCGCGGCAGCTGTCCACGTCGAACTGCACCGCGTCACCGGCTGGCTGGCGCGCCGCGCCGGCCTGGACGACCAGGTTCCGGACATGCGGCCGGCCGCCGAGCGCGTCCAGCAGGGGCGGGGTCACGGCGGGCGGGCTGATGACGCGGATGTGCAGGGTCATGACCTGCCGTGTCCCGTCCTGCCATGTCCCGTCCTGCCGTGTCCCGTCCTGCCGTGTCCCG
>Ga0181523_10002411_pt1 | contig 18341 bp, 23 predicted proteins | sample PEATcosm2014_Bin_43_FD_119752 | JGI IMG/M metagenome (GOLD analysis project Ga0181523, IMG submission 119752) | Peatland microbial communities from MTU Mesocosm Facility, Houghton, MI, USA - PEATcosm2014_Bin05_30_metaG | ecosystem: Environmental > Terrestrial > Soil > Wetlands > Peat | place...
GCGCCGACGTTGGCTGGAAATCTTCCAGGCATACGCAGCACTCACCCCAAACCGTTTGGCCAGTTCGCGCAGACTTCCGTCTCCACGGTCGTGCGCCTCCAGCAGCTTTCGCCGCAGGTCGTCGGAATACGCTCTTCCCATCGTCCTTGGTTTGTCGCGGGTTTCTCGCCATGCACACTATACACTAATATGAGAGATGCTCTAGCCCTCCAGCTTCTTCGCCAGAAGCTCGTTGACCAGCGCCGGATTAGCGTGGCCCTTGGAAGCCTTCATCACCTGGCCGACGAAGAACGCGATCACGGTCTTCTTGCCGCCGCGGTACTGTTCGAGCTGCTTGGGATTAGCTGCCATCACTTCGTCGATGAGCTTCTCGATTGCTGCGGTGTCGGTAATCTGCTGAGGCTTCTCTGTCTGGTAGATCGCGGGAAAGTCCTCGCCGCGCTCGAAAGCGAGATCGTAGAGGTCCTTCAGCATCTTGCCGCTGATGGCGCCGCTCTCGACCAGGTCGGCGGACATCGCAACGCCCTTCATCGAAATGGGCGACTGCTCAATCCCCAAGCCCTTCGCTTTCAGCCGACCCATGAATTCGCTCTGCACAAGATTCGCAACTCGCTTTGGGTTCTTTGCGGCCGCGGCGGCCTCTTCGAACTGGTCGGCCAACGTGCGCGTGCCAGTCAGCGTCGTCGCGTCGTACTCCGTGATTCCATACTGGGCAATCATGCGCGCGCGGCGCGCTTCCGGCAGCTCGGGAAGCTTCGCGATGATCTCCTTCCGCCACTTCTCACCCACGACCAGCGGCAGCAGATCAGGCTCCGGGAAGTAACGGTAATCGTGCGCCTGCTCCTTGGAGCGCATACCGTAGGTCTTGCCTTCGGCGGCGTTGTAGAGACGCGTTTCCTGCACAATCTTGCCACCCGACTCGATGACCTGCTCGTGACGCTCCAGTTCGTAGTCGAGTGCCTGACGGATGAAGCGGAACGAGTTGACGTTCTTCACCTCCGTCTTGATGCCGAACTTTGTCTGGCCACGCGGGCGAATGCTGACATTGGCGTCGCAGCGCAGTGAGCCTTCTTCCATGTTGCAGTCGCTGACGCCGGTGTAGAGGATGATCTCCTTCAGGCGAGTCAGATACTCGTACGCTTCGTCAGGGCAGGAAATGTCAGGCTCGCTCACGATCTCAATAAGCGGCACGCCGGAGCGGTTCAGGTCGATGGAGGTCCACTCGCTGCTATCTGGCAAGCCGTCGTGCAAGCTCTTGCCCGCGTCTTCTTCCAGGTGCACGCGGGTGATGCCAATGCGCTTGGGGCCGTTCAGCGTCTTGATCTCGATGTATCCGTGCTCGGCGAGCGGTTTGTCGTACTGCGAAATCTGGTAGCCCTTCGGCAGGTCAGGATAAAAGTAGTTCTTGCGCGCGAAGATCGAAGTTTCGTTGATCTTGCAATTCAGCGCTGTTGCCGCCAGCACCGCGAACTCGACCGCTCGCTGGTTCAGCACTGGCAACGGCCCTGGTAGGCCAAGACATACTGGGCAGACATTGGTGTTGGGCGGATCGCCGAAGCGCGTCGAGCAGCCGCAGAAGATCTTCGTGGCAGTCAGGAGCTGCACGTGCACTTCCAGCCCGATAACCGGCTCGTACTTGGAGCGCGCTGCGACCTGGGCTTCGGGCGAGGTAGCCATGTCTCGATTATAGGGCGAACCAAGTCCGTCGGTTGCTCTACACGAAGGACTTCTCGTAACCACGGATTACGCCGATTCCGCGGATGGTTCAAAAGAACAGTATCCGCGACACCCTCGTGAATCCGCAGTTTGCTTTTCATTGTCCGCCCGGCCCAGCTGCGTTCGACGCGATCACCGGAATCTCGAAGTACATTAGTTCGTTGCCGCTGTTGTCGCGCACGCCGGTGAGGTAGATGTGCGCGCCTGCGACCGGCTGGTTGACATCCTCTATGTCGAAGAACAGGAAGCCCGACCGGGTGGTATGGGGCTCGACCGCCTCAGCCGCAAAGTGAGCACGCATGATTTCGTCGTACTGCTGCTGGGCCTTCTTGTTCTTGTTTCCACCCGGCAGAGTGATCGGACCGACCGAACGCGGATTGCTGCTCCCCTGGATGTGGGCGACGCGACGGAAAACATCGTCCACATCAAGCGCTTCCAGTTTCGTTCGCCGGGCGGTCACTAACTGCGCACGCATTTCCTTGAGCGTGATCGGCTGGTCACCGTCATTGCTGATGATCAGCAGCACCGGTAGAATCCCCTCCTGGCTGTAGTGCGTAACGAAGATGTCGTCCTTTGGCGCGGTGTTGTAGACATCGACAGCGACGGTCACTTTCTCGCTGGGACGGACATCCTTCGAGGGGTAGGTATTGGCGTTGGCGACTTTGGGCGGGACGAACTCCTTCGCGGCCCAGAGCACAACCGATGACAATGTGACAAGCAGGACGACCACGGACAAGACACAGCTTCGACCGAGCATAGCGCGATTATCCGCTTTCCGAGCCGCGGTGCTCAACTCTGGCTTGGTTCATCGTGGTAGCGCAATTACAATCGCAGCGTGTATTCGCTCTATAGCGTTCTCCTGCTGCTCGCGCTGATCGTCAGCACGCCATGGTGGCTGCTGGAGATGCTGCGTCACGGCAAGTACCGCACAGGACTCAGCGAGCGGCTGGGCACGGTTCCCGACCGGCTGTTCCACCAGGTTGCGGTCAATACGATCTGGATCCACGCCGTCTCGGTTGGCGAAGTGCTGGCGATCTCGCGCGTCCTCGAGGAACTGCACGCGCAACTGCCCGGCTGGCGGATCGTTGTCTCGACCACCACCGACACAGGTCAGAAGCTGGCCCGCGAGCGCTTCGGCGAGAACAACGTCTTCTATGTCCCGCTTGATTTGCCGTTTGCGGTGCGCGCGTATCTGCAAGCCCTGCGGCCAAAGCTGCTGGTTCTTGCCGAGAGCGAATTCTGGCCCAACCTCCTGCACTTCGCGCGGCTCTCCGGCGCATCCGTTGCCGTGGTAAATGCGCGGGTCTCCGACCGCTCGCTGCCCGGCTATTTGCGAATCAGGAAACTCCTTCGGCGAGTGATGCAGAATGTGCAGCTCTTCCTGGCGCAGAGTGAAGAAGACGCGCACCGGCTGGTACAGGTTGGGGCGCCTGCGGAACGCGTTCACGTCAGTGGCAACCTGAAATTTGAAGTGAAGTTGCCGGCAAAGTGTGAATTGGTGTCACGATTTTTCACCGCGCTCGAGCAAGAGGAGATCGGCCCGGTGCTGCTGGCTGGCAGCACACTTGAAGGCGAAGAGGCGATGCTGCTGGAGACGTTCCGGCAAGTCGTGTCGCGATATCCAGGGGCGCTGCTGGTACTGGCGCCGCGGCATCCTGAGCGTTTCGAGCCGGTCGCTTCTCTGCTCGCATCGTCCGATGTTCGTTATCAGCGCTCGCAATGGGATGGACTGAAGCCGATCGCCGGAGGCATTTTCCTGCTCGACAGCATAGGCGAGCTGGCCAGCCTGTACGAGTTCGCCGACCTGGCATTCATTGGCGGAAGCCTGGTGCCGCGCGGCGGACACAACGTGTTGGAAGCCGCGCAGTTCGGAAGGCCGATTCTCGTCGGGCCGTACACCCAAAATTTCCGCGAAATCATTGAGGTCTTTCGCAAGGCCGATGCGCTGTGCGTCGTCACTCCGCAGTCGCTAACCTCGACCGTTCTGCATCTGCTGGAACATGACAATGAGCGCGAAGCACTGGGACGCCGCGCCGCCGCCATGATGCGCTCGCAGCAAGGCGCAACCGAGCGAACGGTCAACGCATTACTGGCGCTTCTACCTGAATCTGGACCGGTTACGGCCGAACTCTCCGGGGAGAGGCGCGCGTGAATCCGCTTGCCGCGTTGTTCGGCGGCGCCGTCGGCGCCCGAAACGAGTTCTACGACCGTGGCATGATGGCGGTGCGCCGGCTTGAGGGACCGGTGGTCAGCATCGGCAATCTTACAGTTGGCGGGTCAGGCAAGACGCCGTTTCTGATCTTGCTTGGCGAGTTGCTGAAGCAGCGCGGCATCGCCTTCGATGTCCTCTCACGCGGCTATCGCCGCCAGACGCAGGGTGTCGCGATCGTTGATCCGGGCGGCTTGCCTCGCGACTTTGGCGACGAGCCGCTGCTGATCGCGCGCAAGCTGGGAGTTCCCGTCGTTGTTGGCGAGGATCGGCACAGAGCAGGCGAGATGGCAGAAGCGACTTTCGGCCCGCAGTTACACCTGCTCGATGACGGTTTTCAGCACCGCCGCCTGGCTCGCGATTTCGACATCGTGCTGGTCACGGCCACCGACGCACGGGATTCGCTTCTCCCTGCGGGACGCCTGCGCGAGCCAATTTCGTCCTTATCCCGTGCCGATGCGGTCGTGCTTACCAACGACGCCTCGGCGAACGGATTGCGACTCCGAAACCAACTTATCTGGCGAGTTCGCCGTGCCATTATCGTCACGAAAACTAAACAACCATGCATCGCCTTCGGCGGCATCGCACGGCCGCAAGAGTTCTTTGCGCAGTTGAGAGCGGCAGGGATTGCAATCGCTGCAACGCGTACCTTTCGCGATCACCATCCCTATAAGGAACCCGATATACGCGAATTGCTAGAGCTACAAAAGCAGCATGGCGCCCCGGCCTTCGTTACCACGGAGAAAGATGCAGTGAACCTTGGCGCCCATCTAGAAGTGCTGCAACCTCTGCACGTGGTACCGGTGCGCATGCAGTTGGAAAACGCTGAAGCCGTCCTCGACACCATGCTGGTCACCGTCGCTCAGCGAAGGCAGCGGGCCACGTGAGACAATCAAGGGTTCCGTTGCGCCCGGTTGCACCGTCCAGGTACCCGGCCTTCATTTGAGTTCATGAACAAACACGTCAAAGACACGGAGCGCTGGAAAAAGATCGTCCAGTCGTTCTCCGACGTTTCCATCACAGTTCTGGCGGATTTGGTCGCCGACGAATTCGTCTTTGGCGAGATCGCCCGCGTTTCGCGCGAGGCGCCGGTGCTCATCCTCAAGCACCGCGAGCGCACCGTTGTACCGGGCGGCGGGGGCAATGCTGTGATGAACCTCGCTTCGTTGGGGGTAAATGTTCTTCCCGTCGGTGTGGTTGGCGATGACGAGGCTGGCACTCTACTGCTGGACCAATTACACGAAAAGAAGGTCTCCACCAGCGGCATCGAGCGGGTGAAGAACCACACCACGCCCACCAAGACCCGCATACTGGCGGGGATGTCGCACACCAGCCGGCAGCAAGTGGTTCGAGTGGACCGCGAGCCCGAGCCGTTGGGCGACCTGCATCCCATTTTGCTCAACCTGGTAAATGCGGCGCGCGAGTACGCGACCGCCTCCGATGCCTTCGTCATTTCCGACTATGGATACGGCGCCGCTACGCCCCGGCTGCTCAACTTCATCAAGTCAAACCATTGCCTCGCCAACCAGCCGGTCACGCTCGATTCGCGCTATCGCATGCTTGAATACGAAAGTGTTACGGCGGCAACGCCCAACGAGCCGGAGGTGGAAGAGGCATTGGGCATCAGGATCGGCCGTGACGACAAGAAGCTGTTCGCGGCCGGCGAGCAGTTGATGAAGGAGATGGCGCTGGAATCGCTTGTCATCACCCGCGGGCGTGACGGAATGGTTGCCTTCGAGAAAGGCAGTCCGCCATTCGCGGTCCCAATTGCCGGTTCAGACCAGGTGGTGGACGTAACCGGTGCGGGCGATACGGTGATCGCGACCTTTGCGGCAGCGTTGGCGGCCGGAGCCGATACCGCCGACGCGACCCGACTGGCGAACTTCGCCGGTGGCGTTGTGGTGATGAAACGCGGTACTGCAACCGTGTCGAGGAAGGAATTGCTGGCCGCCATCGATGAACACTCTGCGACGACAACCACGTGAAGGACAGCCTACAAAATAAGATTCTCTCGCGCGAAGCTCTCCGCGAACGCGTGGCCGAGTGGCGGCTCGGCGGAGAGGAGGTCGTGCTGGCGAACGGCTGCTTCGACCTGCTGCACGTCGGACACATCCGTTATTTGCGCGGAGCGAAGGCGCTCGGTGGGACCCTTGTGGTGGCGATCAACGATGACGACAGCGTGCGCCAGATCAAAGGCGAAGGGCGTCCGCTGATGCCCGCCGGAGAACGGGCAGAGATCATTGCCTCGCTTGCCGATGTAGATGCCGTGGTCATTTTCAGCGAGCCGGACGTGCGCGCGCTGATTCGCGAGATTCGTCCTGACATACAAGCCAAAGGCACCGACTACAAGCGAGAGAATGTTCCCGAACGCGACGAGGTGCTCGCGTACGGCGGGCGTGTGGAAATCGTAGGCGACAGCAAGGACCATTCCACAACAACATTTCTTTCACGGCTGAAATCTTGAAGCGGAGTCGAAGGCTCCGATGCTGGGCGATAATCTCCTCCACTAAGTGATCTTTGTCTGTGCAATCCCTCTGTCCTCGCGCATAATCTTCTTATCGCCCGAACAACGCCAATCCGCTTGGATGTCCAGCCGGACGGTTCCACCGACGCGCGATTGGGCCGGATTGTGCGCCTGCTGAGCGACAACGCAACCGTGGTCATCAGTGGAACGCGCATCGCCGAGGAATTGGGCACCAGCCGTTCCGAAGTGTGGCGGGCAGTGCAGCATCTGCGCGAGCTTGGCCTGCAAATCACTGGACATCCCGCGACCGGCTATCAACTGGAATCGTTCCCTGACCTGTTGCTCCCCGACATTCTGGGCCCGCTGGTGCAGGGCACAATGTTTGCGCCGCGAATCCACCACTACTTCCGCGTTGGTTCGACCAGTGTGGTCGCAATGCAGGTCGCGGCCGCCGGCGAACCAGAAGGCGCTGTCTTCGTCGCGGAACAGCAGACGGCGGGCCGCGGCCGCGGAGGCCACACCTGGGAATCAGCGCAGTCCGTCGGAATTTATTGCTCTGTCGTTCTACGTCCAGTTCTCCCTCCTGTGGATGTGCTGCTGCTCTCGCTGGTAGCAGGAATCGCGGTCGCTGAAGCCGTGGAGCAGACCACCGGCCTGCATCCCGATCTGCGCTGGCCGAATGATGTCCTGCTGGATGGCCGCAAGTTTTGCGGCATCCTTACCGAGATGAACGCCGAGCCAACGCGCGTGCGCTTCGTGGTCGTCGGCATCGGAATCAACGTCAACCACGCGTCGTTTACCGGCGAGCTTGAGCCGATCGCCACTTCGTTACGCATCGCGAGCGGGCGCGAGTGGTCGCGTGTCGAGCTGACTGCTGCTTTGCTAAAATCGCTCGACAGCGAGTACCGTAAGCTAATCGAAGGCGGCGCTGGCGCGCGCGCAGCCATCTTGCGGAATTTCGAGGAACGATCGTCGTTCGCCCGGGCTCGTCGTGTATTTGTTGACGAGGATGGCGGCTACGAGGGCGTCACCGAAGGACTGGACGTTCGCGGATTCCTGCTGGTCCGCACGGAGAGCGGTTTGCGGACCGTGCTTTCGGGGGCAGTTCGCGCGCTCGACGGAAGATAATGCATGCTTTTTGTTCTTGACGTAGGAAACACCAATACCGTCCTTGGCGTCTTCGAAGCCAAACCCGCAGAGCACAGCGTCGTGCACTACGGGCGACTCATCGCGCACTGGCGCGTAGCGACTATCAAGACGCAGACCGTTGACGAGTACGGCGTTCTCTTCCGCAACCTATTCGCGATGAATGGGCTCGAAGTCGGCTCAGTACAGGGCACGGTGATCTCGTCGGTGGTGCCACCGCTCGACTCCACGCTGCGCGAGGTGTGCGAACGATACTTCCACTCACACCCGCTGTTCATCGAGCCGGGCGTCAAGACCGGCATGCCGGTGCACTATGACAACCCGGCAGAGGTCGGTGCAGATCGCATCGTCAACAGCGTCGCAGCCTTCGAGCGGTTTGGTGGGCCGTGCATCGTGGTGGACTTCGGCACCGCGACCACCTTCGATGTAGTCTCGGCGAAGGGAGAGTACCTCGGCGGCGTCATTACTCCCGGCATCGGCATTTCGGCCGACGCGCTCTTCGAGCACACAGCGCGCCTGCCCCGGGTGGACATTCGCAAGCCCACTCGCGTGCTGGCCACCAACACCGTCGGCAGCGTGCAGTCAGGCCTGTACTACGGCTATCTTGGCTTGATCGATGGAATCCTCGAACGCCTGATAGCGGAGCTTGGCGGCAAGGTGACCGTCGTCGCGACTGGGGGCCTGGCAACTCTGATGGGCGGCGGCTCCAAGTACATTCGCGAGGTTGACGACCTGCTGACGCTGGAAGGGCTGAAGGTCATCTACGAGCGCAACCTGACGCATGGGCGCCGTCGGGTGGATCAGAACCACCCCACAGAAGAGTCAGACGCGCATGACGCGGTGACCGCCGCTCGCAAACGCAATTAGTGCGCATCTCACAAATCACCGCGGGTTGTATCAGGGCATGACTTTTAGTCGTGCCGAACAGTCGTAGCATGAGACCAGGGGCTTCAGCCCCCGTGAAGCATGCTTGATCAGGGGCTAAAGGCCGAGTTTCTTGGCGACCGAGCGGCATCGCTGAAAGCCGTGCCCTGATACAAGACAATTCATGGGATAACTTCTAGTGGAAACCTACTTCAACTACTTCACAGAAATCGAGGAGCACTTTCAGCGCCGGCGTGGCACTTTGCTGCTGCTTTCGCCCCTCGACTGGGCGCTGATGGAGACCTGGAAGGATGCGGGCATCCCGGTGGAAGCCGTGCTGCGTGGAATCGACTCGACCTTCGAAAAATGGGAGCGGCGCCCGGCCCGTTTCCGCAAAGTGAATGGTCTTGCCTATTGTGCGCAGGAGGTGCTCGCTTCTGCGGAGGAATTGAAAGAGGCTGCTGTTGGAGCGCCCGCACGAGAAAAGCGGAATGCCGGGCTGGACCACGCCGCAGTCGTAGAGTTTCTGAAGCGCAATGCCGGACAACTCGAACTCGCGCAATTGCCCGGACAAGTGCAAACTCTGGCAAGAGAAACAGCCGCGACCCTGCATAGCCTGGCGGATTCGTTGTCAGCGGGAACACCGGTGCAAATGGAAGACCTTGAGCGCAGGCTTACGGTGGCGGAAGAGAAGATCTTCGCGTCACTGGTTGCCGCCACCCCGGACGACGCTCTGCTGCAAGTGCGCTCCGAGGCTGACCGCGACCTCGCGCCTTACCGGCGCAAGATGAGTGCGCCCCAGATTGAGCAACTTCACAAGCAATACGTCCACAAGCGACTACTGGACCAGTATCAGATTCCGCGGCTAAGCCTGTTCTACATGTAGAGCCATATCGTGTTGCTATTTGACGATGGGGCCAGCTTTTCTGATCGTTTCGGTCACTTTGTCGGCAATTTTCTTCATGGCGTTGCCGAGTGCCGCCTGCGGCGAGTCGCCATCGCCCTTAAAGGAACCGCTGGACAGCTCCGAACCGCCGCTCACTTTAGTAAGCTTGTACGTCGTCGTTACATAGAAAGTTTGCATGTTCGCGCCACCCGACATGCGATCGGCCGTCCACGATTTCTCGACGTGCGTTTCAGTCTGGTTGGTGGTTACCACGAAGTCGCAGCCCTTCTGCTTAGCGGCGGCCAACGCGTCCTCGGGCACCGATGGATTAACTGGCACGTTTTCGATGGGGAGTGCCTTGTTCGGTTTTTCCTTGTTCAAGGTCTTGATGAGCACGTCGCGGGATCCCACGTCGGAGCCAGCGCCGCCCGCCACCTGCATGCCTGCGATACAAAGCTGAACGGAAGGGTTCTGCGCAGAGTCTGAAATCGAGAAAATACATAGACCAACCAAAGCGACAAAGAGCGCGCAGCGTTGCATGTTGACCTTCTAATGTGGTATTTCCTTCCTGACTTCGAAAACGGCAATGAGTGTACATCCATTTCGCCCGTTCGGGGCGCTGTGAAAAAGATTTTCATCCCGAGCACCTTGCAGTTACACATTGAGAAGCTGGTCTATGGCGGCGACGGGCTGGCGCGTTTGCCGGCTGACGAGCAAGGTCAAGGGAAGGCCGTTTTCGCGCCATTCGTTATTCCGGGCGAAAAAGTCGAAGCCTCACCAGTTGAGACTCGTCCGGGATTTGTTCGTGCCGAGCTTGACAAGGTACTGACTCCTTCGCAGGAGCGCATCGCGCCGGGATGTCCCTACTTCGAGCGTTGTGGAGGATGCCACTACCAGCACATCAGCTATGATGCGCAGTTGCGCTACAAGGCCGAGATCCTGCGCGAAACGCTGCGCCGAACCGCCAAGGTTGAACTCGAGCAGGAGATCCAGGTATATCCCTCGCCGCCCTGGAACTACCGCAACCGCACCCGCATGCAGGTACGGCACGCGCCGGAGTTCTCCCTGGGGTATTACCGGCATAACTCACACGATGTGCTCCCGGTCGAGAGCTGCCCCATTAGCTCTCCGCTGATCAACCATGCGATTGCCGCAATGTGGAAGCTTGGCCGCGATGGTGCTGTCCCGCAGTCTGTGCATGGATTGCGACTGTTCGCCAACGATGACGACAGGAAGCTTCTGGTGGAAGCTTATGTGCGACCTGTTTCCCACCCAAGCAAAAGAAGCTTGGGTGGGGCACCCGCCCAGAGTCCGACCCCTAGCGCAACCGCATCGCAGGATAGGGGTCCCTCGACTTCGCTCAGGATGATAGCTGATGTACAGCCCTTTGCCACGGCGCTGCACACCATATTGCCGCAATTGGCCGGAGTCGTGCTCTTTTCCACGTCTGACGCGGAAGACGAAAGCCGGCAACGCGCGCCACTTACGGCAATTCACCCCGAAGCTTCGCAGTCAATTGGTGATGGATCGTTGATGTACCACATTGTGGGACACGGCTACAGGGTCAGCGGAGGCTCATTTTTTCAGACGAACCGCTTCTTGACCGAACCACTCGTGCAAATCGTCATCGCTGGCAGAAAGGGACGCGGCGCCCTCGACCTCTACGCCGGCACTGGACTATTCTCCGCGCAACTGGCGCGCAATTTCGATACGGTTGTTGCTGTCGAATCCTCACCCCATTCCTTCGAAGACCTGCGCCGCAATGTGCCGTCGAACGTGAAATGCGTTCGCGGCACGACGGAGAACTTTCTCGCCGATCGCGCCTCCAAGCTAGCTCCCGATCTGGTTGTCGTCGATCCGCCGCGCGCCGGCCTGGGCGAGAAGACTGCCAGAGCGTTGGGTCGTATGACCGTCCCTCGTGTGACGTACGTCTCATGTGATCCGGCAACGCTCTCCCGCGACTTGCGCGTCCTGCTAGAATTTAACTTTCGGGTCGAGCAGGCCCACCTGGTGGACATGTTTCCGCAAACCTTCCACATGGAAACTGTGCTGCACCTGGCGCGCTGACTCGGCGACCCTCGCCGGAACCGTGGCCCCTGCTGATTTTGCGCGTGGATGGGGTGGAGGAGGCTGTATGTACGCGCTCGCTATCATTCGTTATCGCAAACCGCTGGAAGAAGTTCTGAAGCACATCGACGCACACCGCGCTTATTGCCAGGGCCTGAAGCAGGAGGGACTGTTGATTGCTTCGGGACCGCTGGTGCCGCGCAACGGTGGAGCTTTCCTGCTGCGGGTACCCGATGGCGAAGCCCAGGCGACGCTTGACAGCATTCGCGACAACGATCCGTATACCCGGTTCGGACTCGCGCAATACGAACTGTGGCCCTGGGCCCCCGCTCTTGGTGCGGAGGACCTGGACCGCCTGTGACCCTCCCGGGTATCTGAGGTATCGCGACTGGCTCCGAGTGGCCGTGGCGACGACCTCACTTTCGACGAACGCTGCGCGCGCGCCCGCTCCCGCGGGTGCGAGGCTTTACTGCGGGGGCAGGAGCCAATCTTTGTCCTAGCCCTCGCATTCTCCAGCGGAATCATCGCCGCCAACTATTTCTGGCGTTCGCCCTTCGCGTGGCTGGCCGCACTTCTCGCGGCAATCGGCGCTGCATTTTTCCATCGTCGCTCGCCACAGGCTACGTTCGCGCTGGTTCTACTGGCGATTGTCCCTCTGGGCGGGTTCTATCTTCAGGCGCGCGATGCCGCTGAATCGGCTATTTCAAAAAAACGTCAGCCATTTGCCGGCGGTCAAGATGAGGTTGGAGTAACCGCGTATGTGATTCGTGAAGGCCTGGTGCGCGACGGTTCCTATGGCGGCAAGCAAGAGTCCGTTGACGTAAGGACCGAGCGGCTGCAATTAGACGAGCGCGTGCTCGAGACGGCGGTCGGCATTCGTCTGACCATTTACAGCAAACAGTCCGAAGAGGACGATGCCCGCGAGGCTGGCGCCGAATCATCACTGCGCGTGTACACCTACGGACACCGCCTGCGGTTCACGGCCAAGCTCCGCATGCCGCGCAATTATCGGAATCCCGGTGCAATGGACATGGCCGGTTATCTCGCGTCGCAAGGGATTCGGCTGACCGGTTCCGCGCGCGCCGGCAGCGTCGAGGTGCTGCCCGGATTCGTGGGCGGCCGCATCGAGCTATGGCGAAGCGCGGCGCGGCGCAGCGTACTGGCGCGTATTATGCAACTCTGGGCCGGCGAACGCGGCGCGCTGATGCAGGCAATGCTGATTGGGAGCCGCGCCTTTTTTGGCCGCGAAATCAAAACTGATTTTCAGCGCACCGGCACGTATCACATCCTTGTTGTCTCGGGGATCAACGTTAGGAATTCTCGCCTTCGCGGCCTTTTGGGCATTGCGAAGGCTGCCAATGGGCGAGACTTGGGCCACCATCACCACGATTCTGCTTTCGTGGGGCTACGCATTTTTGGCCGATCTCGGGTCGCCGATTGTGCGCGCGACCATCACCCTCAGTATTTATCTTCTGACTCGGTTGCTGTTCCGTGATCGCGCGGCGCTCAACGGACTGGGGATCGCAGCACTCGGGATCCTGCTGGTCAACCCTCGAACTCTTTTCTAAGCCAGCTTTCAACTCACGTTTCTTTCGGTGATCGCGGTGGCCGGAATTGCCGTTCCGGTTTTGCGCCGCAGCATTGATCCTCTCCGCCGGGCACTCGGGAATTTCGACTCACCGGCCTTCGATTTCTCCCTGCCGACGCGGACGGCACAATTCCGCTTCGACATACGGTTGCCGCGGGCGCCTTCGCGCTTGCCCTTTTGCTGCCGCGGGCGGCGAATGTTGCTCGCCACGCTTGGACTGGTTGGACTGCTGGCATCAGCGGCTTGGATCGTGCTTTTCCCGCCGAAGCCGCGGTGGCATCCCGGCACATTCGAAGTCACAGCAATCGATGTTGGCCAGGGCGATTCGCTGCTGCTGATCACGCCTGAGGGCAAGACTTTGCTGATGGATGCCGGTGGCATGCCCGGCAACACGGGCTCCGAATTCGACGTTGGCGAGGAAGTCGTGTCGTCCTATCTCTGGTCGCGCGGCATCCGCCGGCTCGACGCCATCGCCATCTCGCACGCTCACGCCGATCACCTCGGCGGAATGCGCAGCGTCATTACGAACTTCCAGCCGCGCGAGCTGTGGTATGGAGTTGAAAGTCCCAGCATCCCGTTTCGGGAAGTGACAGACGCAGCAAAATTGTTCCACGTGGAACAAAAGGCGCTAATCGCTGGTGACAGTTTTAATTTCGGAGGTGTCCACGGTCGAGTACTAAATCCCGAAATGGGAATGACGCCCCACAATCCACCGCAGGACGACGAATCGCTGGTCCTGCGCATGCAGTACGGAGAAACCTCAGCTCTGCTGGTCGGGGACGCGCATCGGCGGATCGAGAAACTACTGGTGGACGAATCTCCGCAGGCCGATCTGCTGAATGTGGGACATCACGGCAGCGCAACCTCCAGCTCGCCGGACTTCCTGGCCGCGGTCAAGCCGCGCTACGCGGTGGTGTCGGCGGGTTTCTACAACTCATTCCATCATCCGCGGCCGGACGTGATGCGGCGTTACGCTGAGGCTGACATCCGCACCTATCGCACCGACCTGGCAGGCGCCGTCTCATTCTTTCTGGACGGCAAGAGTGTCACGGCTACGCCGGTTCCTCGCTGACCGCCTCGTCTTCGTCGGTCGTAGGACTCTTGCGGTAGGCCTCGATGGTCTGCACGGCATCGTCGGCCTGGTCCTTCCGCACCAGCACCACGACTCCGCCCACGCCGGGCAGAATGTCTTGTGGCGCCTCGCGGTTCTGGGTCATGGCTTCGATTCCCGCCGACGCCAGCAGACCGCGCACTACCATCGCCTCCGATTCCTCGTCGGTGTCGAATACCTTAACCAGCTCCTCGTGGCCTTTCTCTGCCTCTGCCATGGTGCCTCCAGTGGATTCGATGCAAATGGCAGCTTGGTTGCCGTTTGCAAAAGGGTTTACATAAGTTGGCTGCAAAACCAACGTTTCGGTGTATGATGCCGCCCACAAGCATCGTGCGCGACAGCGGGGTGGTGCCGGACATCTAGATTGTAGCGAAAAGCGAGCCAACGCGAATCATGCCGCCCGCGCGGCGGGTTTTTCTTTTGAGGAAACTCTATGGGGCTATCGGAACGCGACGGCGAAGTCGGACCAAAACCCAGCAGTGGCGAACAACAGGAGCAGGAAGAAGAACGCCGCAAGCTGCGCCGGCTTCAGGTGATGATGAACATGGTGATGTCGGTCATCAGCCAGGACCAGGGCCTCACCGTGGAAGAGGCGGCGGAGCTGGTGGCCAACACCAAACGCGCCGCTCTGGCCATGTTCCCCGACAAGGAGTTCGCTTACGACATCCTCTACAAGCCTCGATTGCAGCGTCTGATGGCCGAGCGCTTCCGGTTGCAGTGACTGCGCGGTGGAACCTTGCAGCCAAGGGTGCGGCATATTCTTCCGATGTCTTGTTCCCACCCTTTCGCAAAAGCGGGCGAAAGGGTGGGGCACCAGGCCAAAATGAAAATTCCAGGTAGATTCTCATGGCGAGTCGGTTTCTGAAATGAACAATCCGCTGATTTTCTTGAGCCACCCGGGCGAAGACACTCCATTCGCGAGAGAGCTTGCCCAACTTCTTCGCCCGGCCGGGGTGGATGTTTGGCTGGATGTCGAACGGCTGGAGCCGGGCGATCGGTGGGAACACAAGATCGAGGATGGCCTTCGTCAGGCCACGGCCATGGTGTTGTATGTGGGGAAGTCTGGGGTGCGCATTGGGTCGATCAGGAAGTGCGCGTCGCCCTCGATCGAAGTACGAAGGATCTGGATTTCCAGCTGATTCCGGTTCTGGGAGCGGGCTCGAACCCGGAAGACCTCCCGTTGTTCCTGAAGCAATACCAGCGGCTCGATCTTCGACAGGGATGAAGCGACGCCAGCGAACTCAAGAGGCTGATTCAAGGCGCTACTCGCAGGCATGCCGAAGGGGTTACGCTTCTGCCCTCGGGCAAGTCACCGTTCCGAGGACTGCAAGCTTTCGGTTGTGGAAGACTCAGTGCTGTTTTTCGGCCGCGAGGCTGAAGTCCTGGAGCTGCTGGACAAACTCCGGGCGGACAGCTTCTTGGCCGTAGTGGGCGATTCCGGAAGCGGCAAATCGTCGTTGGTTCGCGCGGGTTTGATCCCGGCACTGAACCGGGGCCGCTTTCACGATGGCAAGAGCTGGGTCGAATCCTGGAGAGTGGCGATCGTGCGGCCAGGCGAAGATCCGTTTGGCGAGCTGGCTGAGGGTCTCTGCGACCTCAATCCCGGGGTGCCGCCGGGTGAGAGGGCAGCGTTTCTGAGGAATCGAAAAGACGTTCTTTCGACAGCAAAGGAGGAACTCCGAAGCGCCATTGCCTCGCTCGTGCCTAGCGGGACCAGAACGCTGTTGGTCGTCGATCAATTCTAAGAGCTCTTCACCTCGGCTGCGAGGCTTGATGACAGGACAAAGAAGGCCGAAGCCGAAAAGAGGCGAGCTTACGTTGATTCATTGTTCTACGCCGCAAGGTCCGAGACGTTGCGACCGGTTCACGTTCTGATCACGTTGCGCGCCGACTTCTACTCATATTGTTGGGAGCATCCTGAGCTCACCAGACGGATGTCAGCCAACCAGTACAACGTGCGGCGAGCCAGTGCCGAGCGCCTCCGGGATGTGATTGAAAAGCCGCTGGCGCTTGCCGGAGCGAAGGCGCAGCCCGGCCTGGTGGACGGTATTCTGAGCGACGCGTTTGACGAGCGCGGCAACCTGCCTCTGCTGGAACATGCGCTGTCTCAGTTATGGGACAAACGCGCAGGCTCGGAAATCACGCACGACGCCTATAACAAGATTGGTCGGCTGAGCGGCGCGCTCAGAAATCATGCCGATAGCGTCTTGAGAGGCCTGGGACAAGAGAATCGTCCTTTGGCCCGCAAGATTTTCCTCTCTTTGACCCAGTTGGGCGAAGAGGCGGAGGATACCCGGCGGCGCGTCAAGAAGGCGGACCTGATTGCGCTGAGTGCCGGCAGCGATCAAACCGAAAGAGTCCTGAAGGTTCTTACGGACACCCGGCTCCTGACCAGCACCCGTTCGGCCGATTCCTCCAAGGAAGACGCTGCCAACCCGGCCTCCGAATCGCGCAAGCCGGATGAGATCCTGGAGGTTTCGCACGAAGCGCTAATTCGGGAATGGCCCGAACTGAGAAAGTGGGTAGATGACAGCCGGGATGAGTTGCAATTCGAAAGGAAAGTGTCCGAGGCAGCGGCGGAGTGGAAAAAGGGAGAGGAGGATGTCGGCTTGCTTTGGTCTGGAACTCGATTGACGCGGACCAGCGAGTGGGCCCATAAGCATGAGACCGAAGTGCCGCCCAAAGTGCGGGCATTCCTGGATGCCTGCCAGCAGCAGGCCCGCTTAGCCCTCAAAGCGAAACGGCGTGGAACATTGTTCTTCGTGCTCGTATCGGAGGTGCTCTTGATGCTCATCGGCTTCATGGGCTGGACTAAATACCGGGCGCGAAAGGAACCTTTCCGTGAGAACATCGTCAGTTATGAAGGCAGCATGTGGACGAGGAATGACAATCGAAGAGACGTCAATTGGCAACAGGCTGACCAATATTGCAGAACTCTCAACTTGGTCGGCTTATCGGGTTGGCAATTGCCCAGGATCGACGAACTGGAAAAGCTCTACGATCCCCAAAACTCAAGCAAGTACAAAATCCGTCCACCGTTCCGGCTGACCGCCTACTGGGTGTGGAGTTCGACGCTGGTAGGCTCGGATTCCGCGTCGGGCTGCACCTTCTTCCTCGGTAGCCGGAGCGTCACCCCCATGGCCAACTCCGGCCTCAACCGCGCCTTGTGTGTGCGTCGTTCCGGAAAATGATGTGGGTGATTTGGCCGGGTTCTATAAACGGGGATGTCAAGAGAAAACACTTTTCCCTTCGCTGGAGGAACAGGTAGTTCCCTGACATCCAGCCCCTTTCGTCGAGCCTGGGGGCGGAGATCCGCAGTTCTCTGGTCGCTTTCACGTCCACGCTACTACCACTCCTACAAATGAACCGTCATAATGACATTGGGACCCGTCCAATGCCATATTCAATGCTGGTATCGAATACGGTACAATGAGGGCATGATCAAAACCGCTCGCAAGATCACCGTGGAAGTACCGGCCGAGCTGCTCAAAAGGGCACAACGCGCTGGAGGTACCGGCATCACTCAGACCGTCCGAACTGGATTGCAGCTGGTTGCGGCATCGCAAACCTACGCCCGACTGCGACAACTCCGAGGCAAGGTCCGTTTCAGCCGCACACTGGCCGAACTGAAAGCCGACCGATGATGGCTGCCGACACCAGCACCTGGATCGCTTTTCTGGAAGGCGGCAAAGGTGAGGATGTGCAACTGCTTGACCGAGCACTGGCCGAGCGGCAGGTGGTAATGGTGCCGGTGGTGCTCACGGAATTGTTGAGCGACCCGAAGCTTCCGTCCGCCGTTGCAGACACATTATCCGAAGTACCTGCTATGGAGATCGCACCCGGCTATTGGGAACGGGCCGGAGCACTGCGGGCAGCAGTGCTGGCGAAGCGTCGCAAGGCGCGGCTCGGCGATGCGTTAATTGCCCAGAGTTGTATCGATCGAGGCGTTCCGCTCCTCACGCGGGACTTGGACTTCCGCGCCTTCGCCGACGCCGCGGGCCTTGATCTTGTGCTGGCACTTGGACGGGATTAACGTCCTGCTGATGAGGGCTGGCGGCGGTATGAATGCGGGGTTTGGTGAAACTTGCCCAGACCAGGTGGCATGAACCCAATCTACTCTTGCGGCTGCCCAGTGCCGTGACCCAGGTTAGTTAGCCCAACCGAAGGGCGAACCTTGATGGGATAAGAGTGAAGGCTCACGTTCTATCCTATGCAGTCTTTCTTTTGTGGTTGAGGACGAAGAAAGACGCTGGGGAAGAAGGAGCCTTCGATGTTTATTGTAGGGTGTGA
>Ga0181523_10002414_pt1 | contig 18328 bp, 16 predicted proteins | sample PEATcosm2014_Bin_43_FD_119752 | JGI IMG/M metagenome (GOLD analysis project Ga0181523, IMG submission 119752) | Peatland microbial communities from MTU Mesocosm Facility, Houghton, MI, USA - PEATcosm2014_Bin05_30_metaG | ecosystem: Environmental > Terrestrial > Soil > Wetlands > Peat | place...
AAGCAGATCGACGGCATGCTGGCCGGACGCGAATGGTTTTCCGACAGCTATTCCGTGCTCGATCCTTACGGCTTCGTCTTCTACACCTGGGGCGTGCGCCGCGAACTGCCGATGGCGGAACTGAAAAACTACACCGCGCACAAGGACCGGCTGCTCAAGCGGCTGGCCGTCGAACGCGTGGTCGCGGACGAGAAGGTCAAAGTGTGAGCGGTCACGCCGTCTTCTGCGCCTTCAGCCCAAGCTCGTTGATGGTGCGCTCGCGCATGATGAATTTTTGAATCTTGCCGGTCACCGTCATCGGGAATTCATCGACGAATTTGACGTAGCGCGGCACTTTGTAGTGCGCGATCTGATCGCGGCAATACGTCTTGATCTCGTCTTCGGTGGCGAGGACGCCCGGGCGCAGCTTGACCCAGGCGCAGATCTCCTCGCCGTAGCGATCGTCCGGCACCCCGATCACCTGGACGTCCTGGATTTTGGGGTGCCGATACAAAAATTCCTCGATCTCGCGCGGATAGACGTTCTCGCCGCCGCGGATCACCATATCCTTGATGCGGCCGACGATGTTGCAATAGCCCTCGGCGTCGATGGTGGCGAGATCGCCGGTATGCATCCAGCGCGCCGCATCGATCGCTTCGCGTGTGCGTTCCTCGTCGCCCCAATAGCCGAGCATCACCGAATAGCCGCGCGTCAATAATTCGCCGGGCGCGCCGGGCGGCACGATGCGGCCGTTCAAGTCGACGATCTTGACTTCGAGATGCGGCTGGATGCGGCCGACGGTCGAAACGCGCCGCTCCAGCGGATCCTCGGTCGAGCTTTGGAAGCTGACCGGGCTGGTTTCGGTCATGCCATAGGCGATGGTGATTTCGGAGAGATTCATCTTGGCGACGGCGCGCTTCATCACCTCGATAGGGCACGGCGAGCCGGCCATGATGCCGGTGCGCAACGAAGACAGGTTGAAGCGGCCGAACTCGGGATGGTCGAGTTGCGCAATGAACATGGTCGGCACGCCGTGCAGTGCCGTGCATTGCTCTTCGGCGACCGTTTCCAGCGTGACCAGCGGATCGAAACCCTCGCCGGGAAACACCATGCAGGCGCCGTGCGTGACCGCTGCCAGATTGCCCAGCACCATGCCGAAGCAGTGATAGAGCGGCACCGGGATGCACAGGCGATCCTGTGGCGTCAGCCGCATCGCCTCGCCGATGAAAAAGCCGTTGTTGAGGATGTTGTGATGCGACAGCGTCGCGCCCTTGGGAAAGCCGGTCGTGCCCGAAGTGAACTGGATGTTGATCGGCTCGTCGAATTGCAGTTGCGGCCCCAGTTCGGCGATCCGTTGCGCTTCCTGCTCGGTGCCGCGCGACGGGATTTCGGAAAAGCGGAACGTGCCGGGATGCCAGCCGTCGCCGAGGAGGACGACCGATCGCAGCGCCGGCAGCCGCGCCGATTCGAGTTTTCCGGGTGTGGCGTGGCCGAGTTCCGGCGCCAGTTCGCGCAGCATGCCGACATAGTCGGAGGTCTTGAAACGTTCGGCGAGGATGAGCGCCTTGCAGCCGACTTTGTTGAGCGCATATTCAAGTTCGGCGATGCGATAGGCGGGATTGATATTGACGAGGATCAGACCCGCCTTCGCGGTAGCGAATTGGGTCAGCACCCATTCCGAGTTGTTGGGCGACCAGATGCCGATGCGGTCGCCGGGATGGAGGCCGAGCGTCAGAAGTCCGGCAGCGAGCTTGTCGACCTGTTGCCGCAACTCGCCGTAGCTCAATCGCACCTTCTGGTGGCGGACGACCAGCGCCGGCCGCGACGCCCATTTGCCGCAGGCGGCGTCGAAGAACTGCCCGATCGTATCGCCAAGGAGCGGCTGTTCGCTCGCGCCGTGAACGTAACTCCGCGTAAGGCCGGCCATCGCGTTTTCCTCCGCACGCCTGTTCGGCGTCTTTACCGGCCACGCTACACAACTTCTTGGTGCCAGTGGAGAGGCCCAATGCGTCGCCGTGCGGCGAAATGCTGGGCCGGATTAGCTTTTAGCGGGCGAGCGGGCTTGGTACACTTGGATAAAGACGCGCAATAAGGGGCGCTACCCAAGGAGATTCATGACCGACACGCACGAGGAACTTGCCGTGTCGCTCTGGCGCGGCAGCGAGGACGGCCGCTACCAGGCTTACACCGTGCCCCGGCGCGAAAGTCAGACCGTGCTCGACGTTGTCACTTTCGTGCAGCGCCATCTCGATCCAACGCTGTCGTATCGCTTTGCCTGCCGGGTCGGCGTGTGCGGCTCCTGCGCCATGACCGTCAATGGCAAGCCGCGCTGGACCTGCCGCACCCATGTGGAAAAGGTCGCCGGCGGCGGCCGGCTGGAAATCGGCCCGCTGGAAAATCTTCCGGTGATCAAGGATCTGACCACGGACATGGAACAGTTTTTCCGGAAGTGGCAGCAGGCCAAGGGCGTTTTTGCGCCGTCGCAGACGCGGCACGACGCCATCGCGCAAATCCGGCCGGATACGCCCGCGCGCGCCGCCGCCGACGCGGCGATCGAATGCATCAATTGCGGCGTCTGCTACGCCGCTTGCGATACCGTGCGCTGGAATCCCGGCTATGTCGGGCCGGCGGCGCTGACGCGAGCGTGGACGCTGGTCAACGACGAGCGCGATGCCGGCAATACCGCCCGCCTGCAAGCCGTAGCGGCGGATGGCGGCTGTCATTCCTGCCACTCGCACCAATCCTGCCAGCAGCTCTGCCCGCAGACGCTCAATCCGACCGCCGCGATCGCCGGCCTGAAGCGGCGCACGGCGGCGGCGTATCTCAAGGGCGAGATCGAGGCATGAATGTTCGCCTCTATGTCTGGCAGCGGGCGACGGCCGCCGTCATGGCGCCGCTCGTCCTCGGCCATATCGCCGTCATCTTCTACGCCACGCGCCAGGGCTTGAGCGCCGCGGACATCCTTTCGCGCACCCGCGGCAGCATCGTATGGGCGGCCTATTACGGCATCTTCGTCGCCGCCGCATCGATCCACGCCTCGATCGGCATCCGCAACATTTTGAGCGAATGGTCGCCGCTTAACGAACGCCGCGCGGGCCTTATTGCCATCGTATTCGGCCTGCTGCTGGCGGCACTCGGCGCGCGCGCGGTGGCCGCGGTGGTGCTGTCATGATCGCGCGCCAAATGAAACATCGCGGCGACGCGCTCTGGATCGCAGCCTTGGTGCATCGGATTTCCGGTCTTGCGCTTGCGATTTTCCTGCCGTTCCATTTTCTCGCGCTCGGCCTCGCCATCGACGGCACCGCGCGGCTTGACGGCTTCCTGCGCTGGACCGATCAGCCGCTGGTCAAGATCGCCGAAGGCGGCTTGGTGCTTTTGCTTGCCGCGCACTTGCTCGGCGGCTTGCGTATCCTGGTGATCGAGAATTTCGCCTGGCGGGACGGCCAGAAGCAGCTCGCCACCGTCGCCGCCGCGATATCGCTTCTCGTCGCCGTCGTCTTCCTGGCGCGGATGTTCTGAGGATGGCATGAACGTCGAGCATCTCAAGACAGACATTCTGATCCTCGGCTCCGGAGGCGCTGGGCTGTTCGCCGCGCTGCACGCCTTGAAAGCCAATCCCGATCTCGACATCACGGTCGCGAGCAAGGGGCTGCTCGGAAAATGCGGCTGCACGCGCATGGTGCAGGGCGGCTACAACGTCGCGCTCAATCCCGGCGACTCGATCGAGCGCCATTTCATGGACACCATCGAAGGCGGCAAATGGCTGCCGCATCAGGAATTGGCCTGGACGCTCGTGACCAAGGCCATCGAGCGCGTGCGCGAGCTCGAAAACGAGATCGGCTGTTTCTTCGACCGCAATCCGGACGGCACGCTGCACGGCAAAGCCTTTGCCGGGCAGACCTTCGATCGCACCGTGCACAAAGGCGATCTCACCGGCATCGAGATCATCAACCGGCTGATGGAGCAGGTCTGGGCGCGGCCGATCCGCCGCTTGGAGGAGCACCGCGCCGTTGCACTTATCCCCGCAACCGACGGCTCACTCGCCGGCGTGCTGTTGCTCGACGTGCGCTCGGGCGAATTCCGCTTCGTCTCGGCGCAGGCCGTGTTGCTCGCGACCGGCGGCGGCCCGACCATGTATCGCTATCACACGCCGTCCGGCGACAAGAGCATGGACGGGCTCGCCATGGCGCTCCGTCTCGGGCTTCCGCTGCGGGATATGGAAATGGTGCAATTCCACCCGACCGGCCTGCTCGCCGGGCCGGACACGCGCATGACCGGCACGGTCCTGGAAGAAGGCCTGCGCGGCGCCGGCGGCCATTTGCTCAACGGTTCGATGCGCCGTTTCATGGGCGATTACGACCCGAAACTCGAGCGCGCCACGCGCGACGTGGTCAGCCGCGCCATTGACGCGGAAATGCGCGCCGGCCGCACGACGCGCAACGGCGGCGTCTATATCAAAATGGGTCATCTCGGCCCGGCCAAGGTGGCGAAGCTTTTCAAGGGCATGGTGGATCGTTGCCGCGATTGCGGCTTCGATCTCGCCGGCGGCCTCGTCGAAGTGGTCCCCACCGCGCATTATTTCATGGGCGGCGTGATCTGCGACGTCGACACCGCGACGGAACGCTTCGGCCTGTTCGTCGCCGGCGAGGACGCCAGCGGCATGCATGGCGCGAACCGGCTCGGCGGCAATGGCGTCGCCAACTCGACGGTGTTCGGCGGCATCGCCGGCGACGTGATGCCCGGCTTTATCGCCAAAAATCCGGGCCATCGGCCGCCCGACACGGCGGTGCTCGACGCCGAGATCGGGCGGGCGCTTTATCCCTTCAGCCGCAAGCCCGGCGATCTCAACGGCTTGCGCGAAAAGCTCCTCGACACGATGTGGGACGACGTCGGCGTGGTGCGCGATCGGGCGAGCATCGCGCGCGGGATCGCAGGCGTCGACCGCATCGAAGCGGAACTCCTCGCCACCGGCATTGCTGACGCCGGGCGCCGCTTCAATTTGACCTGGCACGACTGGCTCAATTTGCGTTCGTTATGCGAGATCAGCCGCGTCATTGCGCTGGCGGCCCTCAAGCGCGAGAATTCCCGTGGCGCGCACTACCGCTCCGATTTCCCGGAGCCGGGCGATCTCGCGACCTCGACCTTCACGGTGGCGCGGCATATATCCAGCGGGATCGAGATCACCGACCGGCCGGTCGTGTTTAGCCACGTGAAGCCCGGTGCGACTTTACTGCGCGATTCGATCGCAGCCGAATAGAGGCGAATATGATTCCGCTCTCGTCAGTTCAACGCGCCGCCGAAGATCTGATGGCCAAGGCGGCCATCGAAATCCCGGACGATTATCTCGCCGGCTTGCGCCGCTGCGCCGACAGCGAGAAAGGCGATTTGTCCTCCTTCGTCATCAAGGCGATGTTGGAGAACTACGAGGCGGCGAAAGAAGATCGCCGCGCCATGTGCGGCGACACCGGCCTGCCGCGCTGGTACGTCAAAATCGGCAACGAAGCGCAAATCGAAGGCGGCCCGGTCGCGCTCGAAGCGGCGTTGCGCCGCGCCACGGCGCGGGCAACGACAAATGTGCCGCTGCGCCCCAACCGCGTGCATCCGCTGTGGCGCACCGATCACAACAACAATGTCGGGATTAACGCGCCGGAGATCGAATATGCGTTCCACCCCGACGCCGATTGGATCGAGCTGACCACCGTGCACAAAGGCGGATTGTTCGGCACCGATTACCGCATGCTGTTTCCGGGCGACGGCATCGAAGGCATCAGGCGGTTTTATCTCGACACCCTGATCGGCTTCGGCAAGCGGGGGCTTGCCTGCCAGCCGGCGATCGTCGGCATCGGTCTCGGCGGCTCCAAAGACACCAGTGTGGTGCTGGGCAAGCAGGCATCGTGCCTGCGCGTCGTCGGCTCGCGCAATCCGGATCCGAAAATCGCGGCGCTGGAAGAAGAGTTCAAGGAACTGGGCAACAATATCGGCATGGGCGCCATGGGCTTCGTCGGCTCCTCGATGGTGATCGATTGCCATATCGAGGTCGGCTATTGCCACACCGGCGGCATGCCGATGTCGGTGCACATGTTCTGTTTATCGTCGCGCCGAGCCTGCGCGCGCATTGCGGCCGACGGCAAAGCGGCGTTCCGCACCGACCCGATGTGGTTCACCGACTATATGCGCCGCTCCACGGTGGAATGGGGCCACCAGGCGGCCGAGGCCGCGGAATAAAATGCCGGATCTCAAGAAGGTTCACATCGACCTGCCGGCGCGCAGCGAGGATCTGCGCAAGCTGGAAATCGGCTCGGTCGCTTATCTCACCGGGCGGGTCTTCACCGCGCGCGAGGGCGTCTATAAACGGGCGATTGCCGATGGCTTCGGCATGCCGGCCGGCAAGGATGCACTCGGCATTACGAACTTCCACTGCTCGCCGGCGGCCAGCATCAATCCCGACGGCAGCTATACAGTCGGCGCGGTCACCGCGACCGCGTCGTTTCGCTTCGCGCAATGGCTCGACGGCTGGTTCAAAATCTCCGGCTGCAACGTCATCATCGGCAAAGGCGGCATGACGTCGGAGACCTACCGCACGCATTTTGTGCCGAACAATGCGATCTATCTCACCACGGTCGGTTACGGCACCGGCGCGTTGCTTGGCCGCGGCATCAAGCACGTCGCCGGCGTCTATTGGCTGGAGGAACTGGGCCTCGCCCAAGCCGTGTGGGTGCTCGACGTCGAAAAATTCGGGCCGTTCCTGGTCGAGAGCGACCTTAACGGCAACTCGCTGTTCGAGCGCGAGAACGCCAAGATCGCGCCCGGCCTCGAGCAGCTTTACGCCGGCACCCGGCCAGCAACGCTGCACCGCTACGGCGAGACCGACGACAAGACCAAGGAAGTTATTTGAATCTCACACCACCCTGATAAACGGCCGCTCCGCCGTCGGGTCGACCTCAACTTCCGCGCCGTTCGCGATCGCCTTGGTGATGTCGACATCGAAACCGGAAATCATGGTGAAGTCGGCGAGCGCCGCGCCCTGCACCATGATCGGGTTGACGCGATTCAAAACCAGCGCGGCGGGCATGACGCCGCGCGACGCCATCTCATACAGCATCCAGGCGGTGGCGACGCCGCCTTTGGCGGCATCGAGCACCAGCACGCGGCCGCGATAGCTCTCGCCGGCGAGCTTGTGCTCCGGCCGCGAGAAGACGCCGCGAATGCGGTCGAGATCGTAGCGCGCGGAAAACCCGTCGCTGGCGACCAGCGCTTGCGCCTGCACTTTGCGACCCATGCCCGCACTGGCGTAAAAAATCTTACCGCTCATGTCAGCGTCCCGCCGGCGCAGGCCGCTGCAACGCATTGCTCCATCGACAAGAGCACCGGCCGATAGCCGTAGCCGCCGAGGATATTGGTGAGCTTGGCCGAGTTGGTCGCGAGGCGCGTCCAGCCATTGGCTTCGGCGATCTCGCGCGCATAGCTCTGGTAGAAGCACATGCCGGAGAGAACCGTGCCGCCGGCGGATTCGATCCGCGCAGTCAAGCCCATGCGGTCGCAGTCCGGCTTGACCTGCGGGCTGGTGACGGCAAGCAAGGGAATTTCAGCGCGGCGTCCGTCCAGCATCGCGGCCAAGGTCTGCATCTCGACAAGGCTGAGCTGCGGCGCCGAGAACACGACCACGTCGACCGCGCCGATATCCTTGGCGTAGCTCGCCCGCAAAGTGCGGATATCGGCCTCGCCGACATCGTGGGTCTTCAGCGATGCTGCTGCGGGCACGACGTCTTCGAGACGCATCGCTTCCGGTGTCACGCCGATCATGTGAAACAGCGCCACCGAGCCGAAGCTCGCCAGCGCCGCCCCGAAATGTTTTATCTCGTCGGCGCTCGGCACACGCTCTACACCGACCAGCGCCGGCACTTGCGAGTAGTCGCCGGCCAGCCGGCCGACGACGCCGCCCAGCGCGCCCCAATCGCTGAGCTCGCGCGGCGTCCACGATAGCTCAACCAGAAAGGTCGCCAGGCGGCGGTCGTCCAGGTGATAGCCGTAACGCGGCGTGCGCCCGGTAAGCCCGGCGCTCAATGCCGAAGGCCCGCCTTCGAAGTTCGAGCGCGCGCCGCACACGCTGTTTGAATAGATCACCACGCCGGTGTCGCCATAGGCCATGTGCTCGCCGCGCACCGGCGGCATGATGGTTTGATAATTAATGCAGGTATCGGTCATCAGCACGCCCAGCGCCTCGAACGCCGCAATCGCGCGGTGCTCGAGATCGATCATCCAGGGCTGCTGCCTGAGCCGCGCCGCGTGCGCGAAATCGGTGCCGCGCGGATCGGTGATGGTCGGAATGCGGACAAGGCGCTGGCCGGCGGGCAGCGTCGTCCAATGTTCCAGCCACGCGACGCCGGCCGCGCCGAGCGATTCCGTATCGGCCATGATGTGCGCCTGGCCGACCGGAACGAAATCCCGCGCCCCGAGATAATCGCCGACCTTTATCTGGTGTTCGATCGCCCATTGCCGCAACGGGCCGAGCTCGCCCGCGCGTATCGCCAATTCTTCGTCGTTGAGTTTCACGGCGGTAAATCTATTGTGGCAATATTATTGGGCCACCACGCCGGCGGCCTGGATCAGCGGCACCCATTTGTCGATTTCTGCATTGACGAGATGGCCGAGCGCCTGCGGCGACCGCTGATCGGGCGACGGAATGTCGGCGCCGATCGCGGCAAGGCGCTTGGCGACGTCCGGATCCTGCAGCGCCTTTTGCACGGCGCGGTTGATGCGATCGACGATCGCCGGCGGCGTGCCCTTGGGCATGAACAATGCGGTCCAGGCGACGGTTTGCAGCTGCGGCAGGCCGGCCGCGTTTGCCGACGGTACGTTCGGGATTGACGGTGCGCGCCCGGGGATCGTGACCACGATCGCGTTTTCACTGCCGTCAAGGATGTGCGGCGTCGCGGTGACGACTTGATCGAACAACATATCGATCTGGCCGCCGAGGAGATCGTTGGTCGCCTCGGAAAGTCCGCGGTAGGGAACGTGCGTCACGTCGGCGCCGGTGAGATGGTTGAACAGCAGCAGCGTCAAATGCGAGATCGAACCGACGCCGGCCGAGCCCATCGTCGCCTTGCCTTTGTTGGCCTTGGCCCAGGCGATGACGTCGTCGAGCGTTTTCACCGGCAGCGTCTTTCGAGTCACCAGCACCATCGGGGTCGAGGCGACCAGGATAACCGGTTCGAAATCTTTGCGCGGATCGTAGGACAGGTTCTTGTAGATGCCGACGCTGGCGGCATGCGTGCCGAGATTTCCCATCACCATCGTGTAGCCGTCTGGCGCCGCGCGGGCGACTTTCGCGGCGCCGATGGTGCCGCCAGCGCCGGTCACGTCCTCCACGACGACCTGCTGGCCGAGCGTGGGACCGATCGCCTGGGCGACGATCCGGCCGAGGATATCGGTCGGGCCGCCGGCGGCAAACGGCACGACCATGGTCATCGGATGGCTCGGATATTGATCCTCGGCGCGCGCGATCGAGGCGACGCTCGCGAAAACGATGACCGCCGAGATTGCAGCGACGAGCCGACTAACGGCGCGAGCCTTGGACATTGACTTTCCTCCGGACGCAAAACAACGCACGATTGCGCTGCATTTTTCTTGCCGATCAGTCTAGGGAGGCAATACCGGGAGTCAAATGCCCGCGGCGACGCGCGGCGATAACGATGATGAACTTTGCGGGGCTGAGCAGCGAGACGATCGCGGCGCCGGCTGGGGAGCGCTGGTACAGCTGGGTGGATTCGAACCACCGACCTCTTGATCCACAGTCAAGCGCTCTAACCAACTGAGCTACAGCTGCACGGGCCCGCGGTCTAGTGTTTTGCCGAAACACGATCTTGTCGGAACACCGGTATGCAGTTTTCCCGACCATGCTTTAGCGCGCGGAACCTATGGGCAACGCTCAAGTTTGGCAAGACGCCGGCGAATTGGCTATAAAAAACAAAAGCCCGGGCGAGGCCCGGGCTTTCCCTTTGCCGCAAGATTGCGGCTGCGATCACGCGGCCACAATTACGCGACCTTGCTGAACGCCTTGTTCATGCCGGACTTGATCGGCTCGGCGGTCTCGGTCGCGACCTTCTGCACCAGCGCGCCAAGTTCCTTGCCCTGCTCGGTCAGCGCTTCGTACTGCTTACGCGTATGCGTGCTCGACAGTTCGATCACTTCCGACAGCGACTTCGCGGTGATCAGTTCGCCGAAAAAGTCGAACGCCGCGTTGGTGTTCACGCGGGCCGCCTCGATCACCTTGAGACCGTATTCGGACGTGCCTTTGCTGGCGGTCGAATACGTGGTTTCGAGCACGTCGGTCGCCTCTTCAGCGGCGGCCTTCATCTTCTCGTAGGTATCCTTGCACTGCGCGACGCCGCGCTCGGCAAATTCACGGAAAGCGGCCGGCATTTCGACCTTCGGAATTTCGAATTTCGGCATCTCGAATTTCGGCATCTCGAAGACGCTTGCCGGGGGCTTGCTTTTGATTTTGGGGGGAGTGGTTGTCGTAGTGGCTTCCGCCATGACACTGGTCCTTGATTTCGCTCGTTGTTTCTTGGGCTGTCTCACCTGGAGAACTTTTTCTTCGTTGGCCTCGCCGCCCGTTGCGCGTTGCCTGACATTCTCGGTCCCGCGGCTGAACGCCGTACACTTCCAAGCCGGGGCAATTCGTATGATTTAAATAACAACTTTTTTGGTGCATTGCAACAGAAATTATTGCAACGCACAAACTGTCGTAGATTATTGAAATAATTGTGTTTTTGGAACTCGCCGAAGCGAGGCGTCGCTACGTCTTAGGCTTCGCAGTATCGACCACGATCTTGGCGGCACTTTGTCCGAGATCCTGCACCTGCGACGAAAGCGCCTGCATCTGTCGGCTCAGATATTCGGATTGCAGCGCCATCAGTTCCGCCGCATCCTTGGCGCGCATCAGTTTTTGCGCAAATTCGAACGTCGCCGCGACGTTCTGCTCGGCATAGGTCATCGATTTATGCGCGATTTCGGAGGCGCTGCTATGCGCCGCCTGAGCCTGGCCCTGCATTTGTCCCATCGCCTTATTGGCCGCCTCGATAAACCCTTCGAAAGCCTTGCGCGCTTGTGTCACGCTCTGTTCGGCGAACGCCCGCATCTCGTTCGGAATTGCGAATTGCTCGAATGGATCCTTTGCCATCATACGCTCCTCGTGCCCCCGGCCCGCTGATCCTAGCGCGAATTTGCGACCGGCAGGCAAACGAAACGGCGGTGCCCGCTAAGCCCCGGGAGCGATTAAGGTTATCCCGGCAAGCTTGGCCGCGCACCCGCCGCCGCCATGGACGCCGCGGATGGCCCGCACTATTAAGAATTTCTTTAGGATATGAGTTCCGACGCGCATGCCGATCGTGGAGAGAGAGCTCGCGCTGTTAGGTCATCCGCGTCTCGCGGCGCTCGCGACAAGCGGGTGGCCGGCTTGGCTGTGGAGCGTCGACGGCTCGCAGATCCTGTGGGCCAACGCGGTCGGCGCAGCGATCTTCGGCGCTACGAATTCAGTGGCCTGCACGGAGCGCCGGTTCGACGGCCGGGATATTTCGGCCGCGCAGATTATCCGTCTCGCCGCCAGCTTGCCGGCGGCCGCCCAAGAGCGGCTCGAACGGCTGCGCGGCTTCGGCGCGGTCTTCGGCCGCGCACTGACCTGCGCCTGCTCGCGCATCGTTCTTGGTGACGGCAAGGTCGCGGTGCTGGTCGCAGCGATCGAGCCCGCGGGACCGCAGCTGACGCTGGGCGACCGCGTGCGCCGCCTGATCGGCGATTACGGGGAGCCGTTCGCAGCATTCGCGCCGGACGGAACGCTCGTCTATGCCAACCCGGCGGCTCAGGCGCGGCTTGCCGGCGCGACCATGCTGTCGGCGCTCGGCATCGAGGCGCTTGCCGCCACGGTGCTCGAAACCGGTAGCGCCGGCGGAACAGCGCATTTGGGCAACGCGTCGTTCGACGTCGCCGCCACGCGGCTCGGCAAAGACGCTTCGCTTGTGGTCGTCCTCACGATGCGGCAGCGGCCGGACGAAGCTCCGCGCGAGCAAATCGCGCCGCAAGAGCCGCAACACACGACACCCGCGCCGCCCGCAGCAGCGCTGCCCGAGTCCGCCGGTATGGAGGCGCCTGCCGCGCCGCCCGCGCCGAGCGCAGAGCCGATTCCTGCCGCCGCGCCCGAGACCGTAGCCGAGCGGCGGTACCCGTTGCGTTTCGTTTGGCACATGGATGCGGGCGGCCGCTTCGGCGTCGGATCGGACGAATTCATCGAACTCGCCGGCCCGCACACGACCGCGGCATTCGGCCGGCCATGGAGCGAGATTGCCGCCGAGTTGGAGCTCGATCCCAACAATCAGGTGGCACGCGCTGTGGCGAGCCGCGAAACCTGGAGCGGCATCGTTGTAGCGTGGCCGGTGGACGATTCCAGCGAGCGGCTGCCGATTGAAATGTCGGGTCTGCCGGTGTTCGACCGCGACCGCAGCTTCCGCGGCTATCGCGGTTTTGGCGTCTGCCGCGACATCGACCGCGTCAACCAGTTGGCGCGCAGGCGCCGCGAACATCCGATCGGCTTCATGCCGGCGCCGGAATCCGCGATTCAGCAAGTCGAGGCCGCGCCAACCATAGCCGCGGCGCCAGCCACCGCACCGGAAAAGCCCGAGGCCGCAGCAGCGGCCGAAGTCACGCCGCACACGGATCGGTCCGCACTCGGCGCCGCTCCTGCTTCCGCTAATGTCGTGCCGTTTCGCCCGTCGCCGCCGGCCGAACCGAAAGTGCCGCCGACTTTAAGTCCCATCGAACGCCGGGCGTTTCGCGAATTGGCGCAGGAATTGACGGCGCGCCTGCGCAGCCCGCAAGACGCATCGCCCGCCGCCGGGAGTGCCGCCGAAGTCTTGCCCGCCGAGACTCCCGAAACCGCCCCGCTGGCCGCGCCAAGCGCCGAACCGGCGATTGAGCAGGTGCTGCTCGACCGTATCCCGATCGGCGTTCTCGTATACCGGCACGACAAGCTTCTTTACGCCAACCGTCACTTCCTTGAATGGAGCGGCTACGAGAGCCTCGCTGCGGTCGAAGCGGCCGGCGGCGTGAATACGCTGTTTGCCGAGCCTGGCGCCGATCTCCTCGCTGAAACCGCCGCCGCCAATTCGCCGTCGATCAGGTCGTTGTCGATCATGACCAAGCGCGGCGACAAGCTCCCGGTCGAGGGCCGTATGTTCACGGTCCCGTGGGATGGGTCTTCGGCGCTCGCCCTGATCCTGACCAACGGCCAGGTCGAAGCTGCGGAACGGGCGGCCGAGCGTGCGCTCGCGGCCGCCGAGAACGAGAATCGCGACCTTAAATCGATTCTTGATACGGCGACCGACGGTGTCATCACGTTCGATGCCGACGGCCGCGTCGTCGGCGCCAATACCCGCGCCGCGGTCCTATTCGGCAAATCGCCAGCCGAGCTTTCAGGCCACTCGTTCGGCGATCTTCTGGCGCCCGAGAGCGAACGGCCGGCGTGCGACTATTTCGACCGCATCGGGCGCGGCGCAGCCACCCTCGATAACGCGATCGATGTGGCGGCGCGCGCGGGCGACGACCGGCTCGTACCGCTGGCGATGACGCTCGCCAGCATCGGCTCGGATCGTGTCTGCGCCGTGTTCCGCGACGTGACGAGCCGCAAGCAGAGCGAGGAAGCGCTGCACAACGCCAAGCGCGAGACGGCGCGGGCGGCTTCCGCCAAGGCGGAATTCCTCGCCAAGGTGAGCCACGAAATCCGCACGCCGCTCAACGCCATGACCGGGTTCGCCGAAGTGATCATGGCCGAGCGCTTCGGCCCGATCGGCAACGAGCGTTACCGCGAATATATCAAGGACATCCACGCCGCCGGGACGCATCTCGTGTCGCTGCTCAACGACCTGCTCGACCTGTCGCGGATCGAGACCGGGCAGATCGAGCTCACCTTCGCCAACGTCAATCTCAACGAGCTGACTCAGCAATGCGTCGGCATCATGCAGCCGCAGGCGAACCGCGCGCGCATCATCATCCGTACTTCGCTCACCCCGGGCGTGCCGCTCGTGGTCGCCGACGAGCGATCGCTGCGCCAGATCGTGCTCAACCTCATCGCGAACTCGATCAGGTTCACCGGCCCCGGCGGCCAGGTGATCGTGTCGACCGTATTCACCGACAGCCGCGAGGCGGTGCTGCGGGTGCGCGATACCGGGTCCGGCATGAGTGAAAAGGACATTGCGGCCGCGCTCGAACCGTTCCGTCAGATCGCGACCTCGGGAAGCTGGGGCTCTGGCGGAACCGGGTTCGGGCTGCCGCTGACCAAAGCGCTGGCCGAAGCAAACCACGCCAATTTCAGCATCAAGAGCGCGCCGAACGCCGGCACATTGGTCGAGATCGCATTCCCGCCAAGCCGCATTGTCGCCGCTTGAGGCCGTCGGTATAGACTCGGCTCCGTCGAGTTTTCGCCGTCATTTGCCGTGATGGTCGGCGAGGGTGCGGCCATGCGCATGATCAAAATCGTCCTGGCACTAATCGTCACCGGCGGTATCCTCGTCCCCGCCGCGGCGCGCGCCGCCGACGACGTCGACCTGCTGCTGGTGCTGGCCGCCGACGTGTCGCGCAGCATCGACAACACAAAATTCCAGTTGCAGCGCGATGGCTACGCCGCGGCCATTTCCGATCCGCACGTGCTCGACACGATCCGGTCCGGCCATAACGGCCGCATCGGATTGACATTCGTCGAATGGTCGGGTGTCGGCGCGCAACATGTAGTGGTCGATTGGATGGAGGTCGGCAACGCCGCTTCGGCGAAGGATTTCGGCGATCGGTTGCTCGAAACGCCGCGCTCGTTCGCCGGCCGCACATCGATCAGCGGCGGCATCGAGTTCGCCATGGCGCGTCTCGCCGGCGCGCCGTTCAACTGCGTTCGGCGCACAATCGACGTTTCCGGCGACGGCACCAACAACGACGGCCGGGACGTCACCGAACCGCGTGACGAAGCCGTTGCCAAGGGCGTCACCATCAACGGTCTGGTCATCCTCAGCGACAACCCGATGCCGTGGAATCCGGAACACACCAATCCGCCCGGCGGCCTCGACAATTACTATCGCAGCAACGTCGTCGGCGGCCCGGGGGCTTTCGTCATGGTGGCGCAAGACTTCAACTCGTTCGGCCAGGCCATCATCGCCAAGATGATCGCCGAGGTATCGCAGGCCCACGATTCGAAGCGCTGGCAGGCCGCCGCGCGCTGAGCGGCCGAAGAGCGGCCGGAGCCCGTAATTCCACAAATACAACAATCCTTTGTAGGTGCTGGCGACCGCCCCGGCCACGAAAGCGACACAGATGACCGGCATGTTTGCAGCTTGCCTACCACTCGGTATAGTTCACCGGTCCCACCCCAACTGGAAACGCGTCCTGTGACTGCGGCCACCGGCTTAAAACGCCTTGCGATTGCCATTGCCGGCGTGGTCGCGGCGGCATTCGCCACGTTGGTCGCGTTGTCTTTTCTCATTCCGGCCGCCTCGGTACGCGATGCGGTGAAGTCGGAAATCCAAGCCGTGACCGGCCTCGATCCGATGCTGGGCACCGATGTTTCGCTGTCGCTGTTTCCATCCGGCACCGTACGCTTCCGCAACGTGCTGCTGGGCGACGACCGCACCGGCGAGCCGGCTGTCGCGGCCGACGAATTGACGGCGCGGCTGCGTTATTTTCCGCTGCTGGCCGGACGCATCGAAATTGCCGACGTGACGCTGGTGCGCCCGGTCATCAACGTCACGTTTTCGGCCACGGGAGAAACAAATTGGTCGGGGCTGATCGTCTCGCTGGCGAACGCGCTCCAGCCGGCTCACCAGCGCACGGCGTCGTTCTCGGAGATCGGTATTCAGGACGGCACGGTCGTCGTGCATGACGCCGGCAAAGACGCCACCGAGCGGCTCGAAGACGTCAACTTTCAGGTTGCCTGGCCGTCGATTTCGCGCAGCTTCGGCGCCAACGGCCATTTCGTGTGGAACGATCAGCCGGTCGAGGCAAGCCTCACGCTGAGCGATTTTTTGGCGGCGCTCACCGGCGACCGTTCGGGCGTCAAGCTGCGGCTGTCGAGCGCGCCGCTCAATCTGGCATTCGATGGCGCGGCGACCGATCAGCCGACACTGAAAATGGACGGCACGCTCGACGTCGAATCGCCGTCGCTACGCGACGCCTTGCACTGGACCGGTCAGAGCAAAGTGCCATTCGGCGGCTTCGGCCGCTTTGCGTTACGGGCGCAAAGCGATATCGGCGGCGGCATCGCATCGCTGTCCAACGTCAACGTCGAGCTCGACGGCAACAGTGCCGAAGGCGCGCTGACGCTGGCGACCGACGGCCATCGTCTGGTGCAAGGCACGCTCGCGGCCGATGCGCTGGATCTGACGCCTTATGTTTCCGGCGTCCGGCTCCTCGCCCGGGACGAAAACAATTGGGACCGGCTGCCGATCGCCCTCAATGGGTTTAACGATTTCAATCTCGATCTGCGGCTCTCCGCCGCCAGCATCAAGATCGCGGACGCGCAATTGGGACGAACCGCGGTCGCCGCGACGATGCACGACGGCAAGCTCGATCTCACGGTCGGGGAAGCCCAGGCGTTCGGCGGCACCGCCAAAGGCACGCTCGGCATTGCCAGCGACGATAACGGCGTCGCCGTCAGCTCAAACATGCAGTTTCTCGACGTCGATCTGGAAAATTGTCTCGGTCAGATCTTTGGCATGCACAAAGTGCAAGGTCGCGGCGATCTCGCGCTCAATCTCGACGGTGCCGGCAATTCCGTTCTGGCGGTGACACGCGCGCTTAATGGGACTGCCACGCTGAATGCCCAATCCGGCGCGTTGGCCGGCATCGACGTCGAGCAATTACTGCGCCGGCTCGAGCGACGTCCGCTCTCCGGTAACGGCGATTTCCGCCAGGGCCGAACCGCATTCGATCAGCTCGCCGTCAGCCTCAAGGTGGCCAACGGCCTTGTCTCCGTCGACGACATGCACGTCGACGGACCGGCCGTGAAACTCACGGTCGGTGGCCAAGCTTCGCTGCCGACGCGCGAACTCGATCTCAAGGGCGTGGCGACGCTGGTATCGACGACGACCGCCGAGGAGTTCGATTTGCCGTTCGTCGTGCAAGGTCCGTGGGACGACCCGATGATGCTGCCGGACCCGCAGAGCTTGATTCGCCGCTCGGGGGCGGCCGCGCCGCTGCTCAATGCGGCCAAGAGCTACAATGCCAGCGACGCCGTGCGCTCGGTGATCGATCAGTTGCTGGCGGCCCCGGCTGCGCCTGGCGCCTCGGCGCCGGCCGCGTCCCCCGCTTCGGCAGCGCCGGCCGCCGCCAAAACCTCCCAATAGCGGTTTGTTGCCAAGCCAAGAAATCCGCCGGTAATTGTGCGGCGGGCGCGCCGACAGGGGCGGATTTCGACTTTTTGCTCTATGATTCGCGGCGCACGAATCAGCGCGGACGTTTCCCGTCCGCGGCCGGGCGGGAAGCCTCGCTGATGCTCAGCCTCACGCGCACGATGGTCAAGGTGCTGATCGCGTCGCTGATCGTCGGCACGATCCTCGACCATTTCGGCATCAAGATCGACGAATTGATAAAGACTACGGGGCTTTCGCCGGAGCGGATCGAGGACCTGGCGCGCGCGGGCGTGGCGTGGGCGCTGCCCAATCTACTGCTCGGGGCGCTGGTTATCGTGCCGGTGTGGTTTCTGGTTTACATTCTCCGGCCGCCAGGTGAGAGCCGGGACTGATCACACCCGCGCAGGCGCGCCCCTGGCGGCGCTGAGTTTGGTCAGCAGCGACGCGGCAATGACCACGAGGCCGACCACGCCGACCATGATGCTGCAGACCGCGTTCATCTCCGGACTGACGCCCAGCCGTACTTCCGAATAGATGCGGATCGGCAACGTGGTGGCTCCCGGACCGGTGGTGAAACTCGCAATGACCAGATCGTCAAGCGACAGCGCGAAGGCAAGCATCCAGCTTGCGGCGATGGCGGGCGCGATCAGCGGCAGCGTCACCGCCATGAAGGTGCGCGCGGGCGAGGCGCCGAGATCCATTGCCGCCTCTTCGAGGCTCATGTCGAAATCGACGAGTCGCGCCTGCACGATGACCGCAACAAAGCACATCGCCATGGTCGTGTGCGCGGTTGCCACCGTCCAAAAGCCGCGATCGACCGCGATGGCGACGAACAGCAAGAGCATCGACAGGCCGGTAATGACCTCCGGCATGACCAGCGGCGCATAGATCATCGCCGCGAACAGGAGCCGGCCGCGGAAGCGGCCGAAGCGCACGAGTGCCACCGCCGCGAGCGTTCCCAGCAA
>Ga0181523_10002418_pt1 | contig 18313 bp, 14 predicted proteins | sample PEATcosm2014_Bin_43_FD_119752 | JGI IMG/M metagenome (GOLD analysis project Ga0181523, IMG submission 119752) | Peatland microbial communities from MTU Mesocosm Facility, Houghton, MI, USA - PEATcosm2014_Bin05_30_metaG | ecosystem: Environmental > Terrestrial > Soil > Wetlands > Peat | place...
AAGTGCGATACAAAGAATTACAATCCTTTTCCATCAACTATCTCTGACGTATGGCAAACCAATTACCGAAGGAATTTTGTTGAACATTCGGTTAACTCATCAGACTTTGGCCTCCATGACCGGCATGACTCGAGAAACTGTCACAAGAGGGCTTGATCTATTGTAGAAAGATACCTTTATCAAAATACGCAGACCAGATAGAAAAATAATCTTACTACCTGGCTTTGAGAAAGTAGGAATTGTTTCCTGATTAAGTATCATGCTTTGAGATGCGCGAATGCCTGGATCGGTACTCCGCCCTCATTGAATCCACAGATGACTCCATTTACCTTGTCGATCCACAAAGCAGCTGTCTGTTTGCTCTCGATAAAGATAATTATATAGCCGACGATAACATCTTATAGGCGAAATATGCAATGAGGTGACGAGCGATGATATCTGCAATTTCCAAGGACGATCCACAAGGTCATAATGCGATAGAGCAGGTCGGGGATAAACACAAAGTAACGGCACACGCGCATGTGCATGTTCAACAACCACAAGAGGTTGGCACTCAAGATGAGAACGTAACATTGTCGCACCGCGCTCGTGCCGAGCAATTAAAGCATCAAGGCTGTAGTATTCGGGAGATTGCGACAATAATGAGTATGGACGCTAAGACAGTGGTTGATTATATGGATAATTCATAAGTATACGCTCCATAGACAGCAAACTAGGGGACATGTGTGCAAAAATGGAGTTGCAGCACAAAACTTGTGCACGTAATCCGCCTCAGTGAACAACTAATCAATTTATCATACAATTATGTAGTCCCTACCTTGCATATGTTCGATTTATACTCTTTATAATTGCTATTCCTGATGCGCAGTGGTAACATTTAAGCGATGCTTCTTTTAACCTATAAGAAGTCATTGCTATTTTTGAGAAGTACTCTCCTGATACTTCTGATCCCCAGCTTATTACTCTCTATCACATCTTGCAAGAAATTGAACAAGAGTGCAGACCCGCCCGAAAAAATCACCATAGCTTATTCGACCGCATCAAACGCGATTCTTATGTATATCGCCTTTGCGAAGGGTTACTTTGCAGAAGAGGGGCTCGATGCCACACCGCAGCCATACCCATTTGGCAAACTCGCTCTTAAAGCGGTTCTTGATGGCAGGGCTGATCTGGGGACATCTGCAGATACACCGCTTATGTTCGCCGTAATGAATGGACAGAAGATCACTACGCTTGCGGTCATCCAGACTTCAAACAGGGATACCGCTATTGTTGCGAGGCAAGACCTGGGCATAGCAACCCCCACAGACCTCAACGGGAAAAAAATCGGCGTGACATTGGGAACGAACGCTAATTTTTTTATGGATGCATTCCTGCTTGACCATGGAATCGATACGGATAAAGTCAAAACTGTCGATATGAAACCTGACGAAATGGTGGCCGCACTCGTTGAAGGAAGAGTAGATGCAGTCTCGTCCTTTAACCCGACAATTACGTTACTTAAGAAAGAACTAGGCAACAAAGGTACGGTTTTCTTCGACGAGTCAATCTATACTGAGAACTTCTGCGTTGCCGCCATGCAGGATTATGTGAAGAAGAATCCCAATACTATAAAGAAAGTTCTTCGGTCGCTCATCAGGGCCGAGACATTTGTACAACAGAACCCCGAGGACGCAAGGCGTATTGTGGCAGAATTCATAAAAATGGATAAGGTCCTCCTTGATGAAATATGGCCCACATTCTCGACCAAGATAACGCTAGACCAGGCATTGTTGGTTGACTTTGAGGACCAGACAAGATGGGCGCTGAAGCAGAGATCGACCAGCCGCAAGGATATGCCCAACTATCTTGATTTTATTTACTCGGACGGTCTACTGGCAGTCAAGCCGTCGGCTGTCAGGATAATCCGATAGTGGCTGAGTCATGAAGATCAGCACGAAACTTAGACTCAACGCTTTCATTTCCCTTGGTGTCCTCACAGTCATACTGCTTTCCTTTGCGTGGTCGTTCAGGGAGCTTTCAAGGTCAACCAGTGACATTGATCTGCTAGAAGAAATGAGGGTTGTTGCCTTTGAGAGAACCGCACTGAGGGATGACTATCTTCTATACCGAGAAGCGCGAGCGAAAAACCAGTGGAATTCAAAGACCGAGACCCTCAACAGATTATTTCAAATCGCCTCTAAACAGCTTACAACCAAGGAGGAGACAACTCTGCTGGCAGAAGCGAGAAAAGATTTCGACGCCACTGTCTCTTCATTTTCCCAGTTTATGTCGAAAGATAGGGCACAATGGCGAGTCGCTAAAAAAGGGTTAGATATTAACGAGGCCGACTCGCAGTTGATCGGGCAGGTATTTCTTAGGGCCTATGCATTGAGTGACGGCATCAGCAGATTGCATGAATTGGAATTAGTAAAAAGGACAACCGCACAGAACAGAGGTTTTTTTGCGATTATTATTACTATTATTGGTGGTGTCATTGCGATCATTATAAATTCAATATTTACCAGCAGAGTATTGTCGAGACGAGTTGCGGCTTTAGGCAAGGCGGTTGAAATAATCGGAGCGGGCAATCTTGATTATAATATCGCAACCGATGGAAATGATGAGCTTTCCGGTTTGGCAACGGCGAGCAATGCAATGGCAGCTAAACTGAAGCAATCGCATACCTCCGTGGAGCATCTGGAGAAGGAAATCGAGCGGCGCAAGCGCACGGAAGAACTTATACAGGTCCGGATGATGCTGTTTGAGTATGCTACAAGTCACACGCTTGAGGAACTGCTCCGCAAAACCCTGGATGAGGTCGGACGGCTAGTGGATAGCCCTATCGGCTTCTATCACTTCGTGGAACCCGACGAGAAAACCCTCTCGCTGCAAGCATGGTCCACGTTGACGCTAGAACGGTTCTGCAAGGCCGAAGGGAAAGGATTTCATTACAGCGTGGACAAAGCCGGTGTCTGGGTCGATTGCGTCCGACAGCGCAAACCGGTGATTCACAACGATTATGCCTCCCTTCCCGACCGAAAAGGGCTGCCCGAAGGTCATGCGGCTGTTAACCGCGAACTTGTCGTGCCTATTCTGCGTGACAAACGTATCGTAGCCATCCTTGGCGTGGGGAATAAGCCGCACGAGTACACAGAACAGGATGTCAATAAGGTCACTTACCTAGCCGATGTGGCCTGGGAGATCGTCGAGCGCAAGCGGGCGGAGGAGGCGCTTCTGAAAAGCGGAGAGCAGTTCCGCAATTTAGCTGACACCATCCCCAACCTTGCGTGGTGGGCAAGCGGCGATGGCTACATCACATGGTACAACCGGCGTTGGTATGAGTACACCGGCACAACACCGGAGCAGATGGAAGGCTGGGGCTGGCAAAGCGTTCATGACCCGAAGATGCTGCCGAATGTCCTGGAACGGTGGAAGATGTCGATTGCCACCGGCGAACCATTTGACATGGAATTCCCGCTGCTTGGAGCTGACGGGATATTCCGCACTTTCCTGACGCGTGTGCTGCCATTGAAAGATTCTGATGGCAAAGTCCTCCGATGGTTCGGTACAAATACCGACATCTCTGCGCTGAAGCAGGCTGAGGAGAGACTCATGAGTGTTTTGGCAGACCTGGAACGCTCCAACAAGGAACTTGAACAGTTCGCCTACGTTGCCTCGCACGATTTACAGGAACCACTCAGGATGATCTCGAGTTATACGCAGCTCCTGGCGCAGCGATACGAGGGACAGCTTGACGAAAAGGCCCATAAGTATATCAATTATGCTGTGGACGGCGCAGTGCGCATGCAAGGGCTCATCAACGACCTGCTGGCATACTCTCGCGTGAACACGCGGGGGGGGAACTTCGGACCGGTAGACTCGCACTCAGCACTCGGGGCAGCCTTGCGAAACCTGTCTGTAGCCATCGAGGAGAACCGGGCTATCGTCATCAGCGACGACCTGCCTATTGTGAGCGCTGATGCAACCCAATTGAGCCAGGTGTTCCAAAACCTGATTAGTAATGCCATCAAATTCCAAGGTGCCGAGTTGCCACGCATCCATGTTTCGGCTCGCGATCTCGGCCGCGAATGGATGTTTTCTGTGCAGGACAACGGCATCGGCATCGATGCGAAATATGCGGATAAGGTTTTCGTTATCTTCCAGCGCCTGCACACTAGGCAAGAATACCCGGGGACCGGCATCGGGCTTGCGATCTGCAAACGAATCGTGGAGCGCCACGGCGGCAGGATATGGTACGAATCAGAACCAGGAAAAGGGGCTACATTCTATTTTACGTTGCAAAAATGAAAGGAGAGAACATTAATGAGTAACCATCGACTGGTCAGGCCTATCGAAATCCTCCTGGTGGAGGACAATCCGGGTGATGCGGACCTGGCGCGCGAGGCCCTGGAGGGAAGTAAATTCAACAACATACTGAATGTCGTTGACGACGGCGAAAAGGCCATGGCGTATCTTCACCGGAATGGGTTGTATACCGAAGTGTCACGGCCTGACCTGATTCTGCTCGATCTGAACATTCCCAAAAAGGACGGCAGGCAGGTACTGGCCGAAATCAAGGAAGACGATAACCTCAAGCGGATACCGGTGGTCATACTTACTACCTCGCGGGCAGAGGAAGACGTCATCAAAAGCTATAATCTGCATTGCAATTGTTACATCACAAAACCCATTGATCTGAACCAATTTCTGAGTGTGGTAAGGTCGATCGAGGATTTCTGGCTGAGTATTGTTGTTCTGCCTCCTAACGGAGCAAAGAAATGAACGATTTGTTGAGGGTTCTGCTTGTCGAGGACAACCCGGGCGACGCAGAGCTGATCGAGGACATGCTGCCGAGGGACGGCACTACGCTGTTCGAAGTCGAGTGCGTAGTAAGGCTTTCAGAGGCACTCGAATGTGCAGGAGCGAACAGGTTTGACATTATTCTTCTAGATCTCAATCTCCCCGACAGCGATGGGCTGGCCACGATTAGCACCATGCGGCAGCAAGCTTTCCGTATGCCCATAGTCGTGCTTACCGGAAACAGTGACGAGCAAATGGCGTTGGCCGCCATCCAACAAGGTGCCCAGGATTATCTCGTCAAGGGGCAGATAGAAAAAAATATGCTTGTGCGGTCGATTAAATATGCCATTGAGCGAAAACAGACGGAAGAGGCGCTACGCTCATCACAGCAGATCATCGAAGGGATTATCAACGCTATTCCTGTGAGGGTGTTCTGGAAGGATAACAATCTCGTTTATCTGGGTTGTAACGCTGCCTTCGCGCACGATGCGGGATTTGCCGATCCGAAGGACATCATTGGGAAAGATGATTACCAGATGGCGTGGCGTGCGCAGGCGGACTTGTATCGAGACGATGACCGCCAGGTCATCGAGAGCGGCTGCGCCAAGCTTCTCGCCGAAGAACCCCAGACGAACCCTCAAGGGGACGCCCTCACGCTTCTTACGAGCAAGATACCCCTGCGCGATTCCCAAGGGGAGATCAGCGGTGTGCTGGGATCCTATCTGGACATCACCGATCGCAAGCTTGCTGAGGAGAAAATAATAAATGCAAAAAAAGAATGGGAAGACACCTTTGATGCCATCACTGAATTGATTTTCATTCATGACAGCGATGGCAGGATAATAAGGGCCAACAGGGCTTATGGGCAAATGGCGGGCATGTCGCTTGCCGAGTTGGTCGGCCGACCTTTTTATGAGATATTCCCCAAAACTGATAGCCTCGATGATCTATGCAAAGAGGCAGTGAATTGCAGCATGCCCGCTTTAAAAGAGATCACAATAGATTCAATAGGTAAGACTTTTAGTGTGCGGATGTATCCAAAATTAGACGATAAGGGCAAGTATCTGTATTCGGTGCATATTATGCTGGATATCACAGAACGCAGGAAAGTGATAGAGGCTGAAATCATGAAAGAAGCGGCCGAAGCGGCTAACAAAGCCAAGTCGGATTTCTTGGCTAGCATGAGCCATGAATTCCGGACACCACTGAATGCAGTGATTGGTTTTTCTGAGCTGATGGCAACCGGACTGGGCGGGCCCCTAACTGATCAACAGAAAGAGTACGTTACCGATATATTCACGAGTGGACAACATCTGCTCAGCTTGGTCAATGACATCCTTGATTTGTCAAAAGTTGAAGCCGGCAAGATGGAACTGCAGATGAATGAGTTCAACATAGAAAGACTTATTGAAACGAGCATTGCCTTATTTAAGGAAAAGGCATATAAACATAGTTTGCAGATGACCCTCAACATTACGCATGGCTTGGATACAATGATTGGGGACGAGAGGAAGATAAAACAGGTATTGTTCAATCTTCTGGGCAACGCAGTGAAATTCACACCCGACGGCGGGAGGATTCAAGTAGAAGCGACCTTGACTGATGACAAGGAATTCCTGAAATACTCCGTCAGTGACACTGGCATTGGAATATCCTCTGAAGATCAAAATAAACTCTTCAAGCCATTTGAGCAGGTTGATACGAGATTAACAAGAAAATACAAGGGGACCGGTCTTGGTCTGAGTTTATGCAAGCAGCTTGTTGAGCTTCAGGGCGGAAGGATTTGGTTTGAGAGCGAAGCAGGCAAAGGGAGCAACTTCATATTTGTGATCCCTGCCCGCCCCGGAGCATAAAAGTGAGGAGAATTCTTATCGTAGATGATGAGGAAACAAACCAAAGGTTACTTAAGGCCATTCTTGAGGCGAAAGGCTACGAGACATTACAGGCCTACGACGGAGCCGAGGGCATGCAATTCGCCAAGGAATCTCAGCCCGATCTTATCCTTATGGACATTCAAATCCCGGAGATTGACGGGATAGCGGCATTCAAGATATTGCAGTCTGATCCATTAACCATGAACATCCCAGTTATAGCGCTAACATCCTACGCCATGGGAGGCGACAGGGAGAAGTTCCTGTCGATTGGCTTTAGAGACTACATCGCCAAGCCGATATCAATAAATGAATTTTTGGTACTTGTTGACTCTTATTGCAGCTAGGGGAGTCTTTTCAAGCCCAAGATGATGGATCTATGTTGCTGTTTGATAACCAGATCGTGACTTCAGCCACACTTGATTTTGATAGGTTCATCCCTGTATCCAGAGATCATATCATAAAGGGAGCATAACCCTATGAGTTTGCGGAAATCTGAAGAACTTTCTCAGCCGAAGATGCTCGTAATAGAAGACGACGTGATGCAGCAAAAGATCATGTCTGCCAATATTACCAGTTACGGATATGCCTGTGAAACCGCTTCGAGCGGAAAGGAGGGCATCGAGAAGGCCAGACTCGGTAGTCCGGATGTCATTATCCTCGACATGTTCCTTCCGGACATCAGTGGAGTAATGGCATGCAAACAGCTGAGGTTCAATAAAGAAACACGCCACATTCCGATAATTTCAGTCACCAGTTCAGACGACAAGAGAGTTAGACTCGACAGTCTCAATGCCGGGGCAAACGATTTCATTAACAAACCGGTCGATTTCACCGAACTCCTGATCAAGATCAGAAATCTTGTTCAGATGAAGGGTTTCGAGGACATCAAGGTGAAGCACGATATCCTCGTCAAGACCCTCGATGCAATCGAAACTGCCAAACGCCAATGGGAACAGAGCATGGATTGTATCAGCGATGCTGTTCTGCTCGCAGACTCAAACGGTCTTATCCTGCGGTGCAATAAAGTGATCAGTACTTTGACAGGCAAGACATACAAAAAACTTCTTAATTGTAAATGGCAGGAGATCCTCGCAGAAGGGGGATTTTCCAGCTTTTCTGGCTCTACAGAGTGCGTAGAATTCCATCACACAAGTGGGCGATACTTCGAGTGCTCAGTATACGACGTTCCTGTCAAGGATCGGTTCATGTCGGCTGCCTCAATTATCACTCTCCATGACATAACAGACCGCAAGAAAGCTGAAGATGAACTTATAGAGGGCCGGATGAACCTGCAAAAAGCTCTTGACGAAATATCTGCACTGATACAAGAGGTTGTCGTCAAGAAGAACTTCAGCGTCAGGTTTGAAAACCACAACTTGAAAAAATGTTATGAGTTTATGAAATGCGACAAGGACGATTGCATCTGCCACAACGATGCCGACGGCAAGCAAAGATGCTGGCAGAGGGCAGGCACCTTTTGCAGAGGTGAAGTTCAGGGTCAATTCGCAAAGAAATATGAGACATGCGCGAAATGTCCGTTTTTCGAGGATGCTGCACTTGATCCATATTCTTACCTGGGGGAACAATTCAACAATATGATGCATATACTCGAAACACAGCATACACACTTGGGGAATGCTTATAACGAACTAAAAATGGTTCAGTCCCAAGTATTGCAGCAGGAGAAGATGGCGTCGATCGGACAGCTTGCGGCAGGGGTAGCGCATGAAATCAACAACCCCATGGGATTTATCATCAGCAACCTCAACACCCTGAAAAGGTATCTTGAAAGGGTGTCGGAATACATGACAGTCCAGACCGCTGCAGTGAAGAGATGCAGCGTGAAGTGCGGTAATTCTGGTGTTCTTACTGAGATTGCCGAAACGAGGAAAGCACTAAAGATCGATTACATAACCGGAGACCTCTATAACCTGATCAAGGAATCCCTTGAGGGTGCCGACAGGGTCAAGAAGATCGTTCAGGACCTCAAGAATTTCTCCCGCGTGGATGAATCGGAGTTTAAAGCAGCTGACATCAATTCTGGCCTAGAAAGCACGATTAACATAGTATGGAACGAGCTCAAGTACAAGGCGACGCTCGTCAAGGAATATGGAGATATCCCTCTAACCGTATGCAACCCGGGGCAACTGAACCAGGTCTTTATGAATTTGCTAGTGAATGCAGCCCATTCTATCGATAAGCAGGGAGAGATACGGGTAAGGACATGGTTTGAAAGAGGACTGATCAACATTACCATATCCGACTCAGGTACCGGCATATCAGAGGAGAACCAGAAGAGAATATTTGAACCGTTTTTTACGACCAAGGAGGTCGGCAAGGGAACGGGCCTTGGCCTGAGCATAGCTTACGACATAATCAAAAAGCATAAAGGAACGATTAAGGTGGATAGCGAAGTCGGGAAAGGAACGACTTTCAAAATCAGTATTCCGGTTGTGCCTTAAAGAAGACAAGGAGCAGGGTGGAAGAGGAGATCAAGATACTATGCGTCGATGACGAGCCTAATGTCCTTCATTCGGTACGACGTCTATTTCTTGACGACGAATACACGATTTTAACGGCGAATTCAGCGAACGATGGTATCGCAATACTGCAAGGCAACCGCGACATCCAGATAGTTATCTCCGACTATCGTATGCCGAACATGAACGGAGTCGAATTTCTCAGAGAAGTCCGCACTCGCTGGCCGGATACGGTAAGGATAGTGCTTTCGGGATATGCCGACACGGCTTCGATTGTATCTGCTATAAATGAAGGGGAGATTTACAGATTCGTCCCGAAACCATGGAACGACGATGAATTGAAAGTAACTATTGCCAACGCAATAGAGCGCTATCATCTGCTAAAACAGAATGCTGAACTGGCCATTGAACTTGTGAGGGTGAACGAAAAACTTAAGGGTGTGCTTGGAGAAAAAACAAATCTGTTGGCATTGAAAGGCCAGATGCTTGAGGCAAATCAAACAATACTTTTTTCACTTCCCGTGGCTGTCTTGGGTATCAGCGATGATATAGTAGTGCAATGCAACCAGGCATGGGTCGAGGACACAGGCTACGGATGGAATTCACTTGGAACTTCTATCGAAAAAGCTCTTTCACTGGAACTAATTGCATTCATTGATGAGGTGAAGGCAAGAGGGAAGACAATAAAGAAGATCTCGATAAACGGGATCCAGGGGTGGCTCTTCGGTTCGGCGATGCTATCAGGCGACAGCCAGCCCAGGGGCATCATGCTAGTTTTCATTCCTGGTGACCGCTTATGAAGGGAGACTTTGTCTTATTCGTAGATGATGAACAGAACATTCTAAGTGCCGTAAAGAGACTCTTCATTTCCGACCCGGTAACCGTGCTAACCGCTACTACCGCACTTGAGGGTATGGAGATTTTAAAGAGCAATACCGTCTCCGTAATCGTTTCGGACAATATGATGCCTGGCATGAAAGGTATCGAGTTCCTGACGTGGACGAAAACCGTTTCGCCGGACAGCGTGCGGATACTCATGACTGGTTATGCGGATCTACATGCCGCCATCGAAGCCATAAACAGTGGCGAGGTTTTTAGGTTTGTCACGAAACCGTGGGATGATATGGAATTGAGGCAGACCGTTTTAGATTCTATCGCCAAATACAAGATCGCCTCAGCCATCAAATCGGCCGATGAATCAAAACTTCTCTCCCTCGCCCAGACCATCGAGCTTAAGGACCATTACACAAGAGGACATTGCGAACGAGTGGCCAAATATGCGCAGATGTTAACTGATGCTATGGATCTGCCCGACGACATGAAGAAAAACATCAAATATGGAAGCTGGCTTCACGACTGTGGAAAAATCGGGATACCTGAGGCGATCCTGAACAAACCTGGTGCTCTGGATGCCGAACAGTTCGATACGATAAAAAAGCATCCTGGTTGGGGTGCTGATGTTGCAAGAAAAGCACAATTACCCGAACCTGTAGTAAACATTGTTCTTTACCATCATGAGAGGATAGACGGAAAAGGATATCCCACTGGACTCAAAGGAGCCGACATTCCGCTAGAAGCCAGGATAGTGGCTATAGCCGATGCCTTCGATGCCATGACATCTGACAGGCCCTACCGTAAGAAACTCTCAGCCAAAGAGGCAATGCATGTCCTCAAAGAAGGCGAGAGCACATCTTTCGACCATGCTCTGGTCGATATATTTACCAGCGTATTATCTGGTGTCATCTACAATAATGAACATGTCAAATAAGCAACCTCTGATTAAGAATGCTGATTGGGAAGAAATGATCAGCATTTCGTGACCAGTAACTGGCCAAAATATCGTAGCGAAATCTGATATAATTGCGTTAATAATATAAAGGCTTGCAGTTTGCGAGCGTTTATCCAAACTGTGTACGGTGGTAGTTACGTCTTTTGTTAAGTTTAAACTTGGGAGGGGCTATGGCCATCGTTAGATTTCCGCAGGCTCAACTCTACGATAGTGCTCACGAGATTGTAATATTCACCGCATATGTTGGTGAAGAAAATATTAGTTGCTCGATCTCTCTAGAAGCCCTGCAGGATCACTTTCAAGGAAACATACACAAGCCACTTCAGGCCTTCATTTGTAACCGCCCTGCAATTGAGCGTATTACCGAACTTCTTATCTATCAACGGCGCTTTGAAACTGACGGCTCGGTACTAATTCGCACTGCAGACTGTTAATGTATATTCACGCGCGAGTGAATGAGGAGAAAAAAACTCAACTTCGCCAGCGAGAGCGGGTACAGACAGACATCTTAACGAACCCCATATGAGATGAGACAAAATCCCCTGAGGCTGGGTTACGGCCTCACGCTGCAGACCCCGGAGTTCAACCGTTAGCTCCAGTCTCTAACTCGCAATATGGCAATAATATATCTTATAATGAAACTATTGAACGGCATGGTTTATTCGGGGGGACGTCTCGGTTTTAGATAAATATCCGACCAAACTATGTGCGATTGGTATATGCTCGAAGGTCGGATTTTCCCATTGCGCAACCATCGGGCTGATTTTCGGCTGTATGAATATCTCAATATGTATTAAAGGAGCGCATGCAGCCACCTGAGGATTTATCAAAAGAACGGCTCATAAATGACCTGGTAAAATTACGGCAGCGCATTGATGAGCTTGCGAAGATAGAAGAGGAAAAAAAGAAGTATGAGGCGGAACTCGCCCAGACCAAGGCAATGTTCGAGGGCCTTTTCGAATACGCCCCTGATGCAATCCTTATTGTAAACCACCAAGGCCGCATTATTCAGGCCAATAGACAGGCTGAGTCATTGTTCGGTTATACCCGCAAAGAATTAGTCGATATGGATCATGATATCATTGTTCCGCAGCGTTTCATGGCAAAACATCATGAACAACGAATGGAGTATATGTCTAAACCTCACATCCGTCATATGGGCACAGGTCTGGAACTTTACGGCAGAAGGAAGGACGGAAGCGAGTTTCCTGTGGATATAGCCCTCGGCCCTATGCCAATAAAGGATGATATCGTTGCATTAGCCGTTGTCCGCGATTTCACCGAGCGCAAGAAGTCAGAGGAGCAGTTTATAGAACTCAATAAAAAACTCAATGACAATGTCGTTCAGCTGGAGGCTGCAAACAAGGAGCTTGAAGCATACAGTTACTCGGTTTCCCATGATCTTCGTGCCCCTTTGAGGCATATGTCGGGCTTTGCCGAAAGGCTGCAAAAAAGATTAGCTGACCACCCTGACGAAAAAACTCACCACTACATAAATTCGATAATGGCGGCCTCAAAAACAATGGGGCAGCTTATCGACGATCTGCTTTCTTTCTCGCAAATCGGGCGCACGGGAATACAAAAGAGAAAAGTAAGCCTGAATGCCCTTGTACGAGAGGTGATTAGGGAACTTACGATAGAACTTAAAGACCGTAAGATTAACTGGGAAATCAATGAACTGCCTGACGTTATCGGTGACCGTGCACTATTAAGACTGGTGATTGTCAATCTGCTGTCCAATGCAGTTAAGTTCACAGGCACTCGCTTTGAGGCCGAAATCAGGATCAAATGCAAAGATGAGGAAGATGTATTCACCTGTTCTGTCGCGGACAATGGAGTGGGTTTTAACATGGAATCCTCTGACAAACTCTTTGGCGTATTTCAGCGTCTTCATCCGCATAGTGAATTTGAAGGCACAGGCATAGGTCTTGCCAATGTGCAGCGCATCATAGCTCGCCATGGCGGAAGAGTCTGGGCAGAAGGGGTTGTGGGACAGGGCGCTACCGTTCACTTCACTCTTCCAAAGATAAATGTGATTTAGTACGCCTGAGCTGAAGCGTATATTTCCGGTAGAGTATGGCCTTTATGAACGCGGAACATAGTTACCTCTCTTGCGGAAAACAATCCGGTAAATGGGGAACAGTCTTCCAATACGGCGAAGAATCGTTTGGTGATTGTCAAAGGCGCATATGCAAAATGCCGTTCTGAAGATACTACTTATCGAGGATAGTGCGCAAGATGCTCAATTAGTTCGGGAGATGCTTGATGATCGCGGGGACAACTTTGTTCTCAAAAGATCCGACCGGCTGTCATCTGGATTAAGACTCCTTGAAGAAGATTCCTTTGATGTAGTACTCCTTGATCTCGGATTGCCTGATAGCAACGGGATCGATGCTCTCACGAACATTCGGAACCAAGCGCCTGCATTGCCCATTATTGTTTTGACTGGCCTATCTGATGAAACTCTCGCAGTAAAGGCTATATCATTAGGTGCACAGGATTATCTGGTAAAAGGAAACTTCGATGCCGATTCCCTTTATCGCACTATCAGTTATTCAATCGAACGACAAAGATTGGAAACCGACCGAGAAAGGCTCATCCTGGAACTTCAGGAGGCGCTTTCTAAAGTTAAACAATTAAGCGGGTTGCTTCCGATTTGCGCATCCTGCAAGAAGATTAGAGATGATAAGGGCTATTGGACGCAGGTAGAAGTCTACATGCGTGAACACACTGAAATTGATTTTACCCACACAATCTGTCCCGAGTGCACAAAGAAACTATATCCCGAATATTATGAAGCAATTTGGGGAGGGAAGGAAAAGAAAACAGATCAATGATTTTCATTCAAATAATATATGCAGGCACTATCAACACAATCCTTAAGACTTTGCGATAGCGAACTCTCGACTGCCCTGGAGCTGCTACCGACCTTCCACTTCAGAAACGTCGATCTATGGGAGTTTCACTACGGTAAACCAAAAGTCCTGGATGCTCCCGACGATCCTGGAGAACTCATTTAGTCCGATAGGTTTTGTAATCCAGCAGTTGGCACCCCATTCATAACACTTTTTGATATCCAGCGCATCATTGGATGTGGTGAGGATGCAAACAGGAATACTTCTGAGATTCTCATCATTCTTTATCTCCTGCAGTACTTCACGTCCGTTCTTTCGAGGAAGGTTTAGATCAAGTATGACCAAGTCAGGTCGGCAGGCATCAGTGTAAGGCGCTTCTTGGTTGAGGAATTTCATTGCCTTAACCCCATCGTCTACGACAGTCAGGTTAACCCGCATTTTAGAATCCTTCAATGCCTCGCTTGTTAATTCGATATCCGCGGGATCATCCTCGACAAGGAGAATTTCGATACTTTTCAAAGGGGTCATAATTATCATACCTCCACTTCTGTCAATCGGTAATTTGAACATTTTAAGGTGTCTGCAATCTTGAGTATTTGAGGCGATTAGCACCATCAGAGTGCCCCCCACATCTGACTACGCCTAGAATAAGTTTATCAATGTGCCATGATGGTTGAAAGCTTTAGTCTTGCGGCATAGTCGTCTGGAAGGTTTTTATAGCTCAGGATTGCCAGAATGCGGTCAGGAAATTCACCGCTTATAATGAAAGGATCGCGCTTGTCATTTAGACATGATGGGGCCTAAATGACCGGCATGAAGGCAATGCCAAAAACCTTTTCTCCAATATAGCATTCCAAGATATTATGGATTCTTCGTACCGAGATTATTATGGACGCCTTTCGTTATCACCTGACTGCGGAGATAATAATCCAGAGCAATATTCATCGTACCGATAATTTCAGCATCCAGTGGAGTATCTTCCAGGTGCAGGAATCCCAACGGAGAATTCAATATGCCGCCTTCGGCTCTGGTAATGTAAAGTAAAACGTTGCTCCCTGACCAACTGATCCTTCGGCCCATGTCCGACCGCCGTGTAAGGCGATTATGCGACGGACATTTGCAAGGCCTATGCCTGTGCCTTCAAATTCGTTCTGAGTATGGAGACGCTGGAATACACCGAAGAGCCTGTCAGAGTGGTCCATGTTAAACCCGACGCCATTGTCTTTGATGAAGCAGACATCTTCGTTTCCGTCCTGTCTGCACCCAATCTCAATCTCGGCACGAGGACGGCTACTTGTGAATTTGACGGCGTTGGAAATGAGATTGACAAGTACAAGCTTCAGCATCGACGGTTCACCGTAGACACTTGGCAGCTCGCCGAGCTTCCATTCAATGTCCCTCCCTTCCGTTACCTCTGAAATCTCATCCATGGACTCCTTTAGAAGCTTACTCAAGTTCACTTCTCTCTTGGGCATCCCTTCGCGGCCAAGTCGTGAATATGAAAGCAGGTCATCAATAAGCCTCTCCATCTTATTTGAAGAAGTGTATATGAATTGCATATACTCGTGGCTTTTTTCGTCCAATTGGCCTTCCAGCCGCTTTTGTAGCAATTTCGCAAAGCCTTTCATGTGTCGGAGGGGGGCACGAAGATCGTGAGAGACCGAGTAACTAAACGCTTCCAGATCCTCATTGGCAACTTCGAGCTCCAGGTTCAGGGAATCGCTCAGTCTCTTTGCCTTTTTCATCTCGTCCTCCGCCTGTTTGCGGGAGAAAGCTATACCGATAATGGCGCCCAAATCTTCGAAGAAAGAGATGAGTTCAGGTGTGAACCTGTTGGGCCGGCGATCGTTTAGTTGCAGTATGCCCATGATGTTATTATCGGCCCGCAGCGGGATAAGCGCAACGGAGTTAAAGCCTTCATGTGCGCAGCGGTTCCGCGGATGAAGCCTCGGGTCCTGGTCAACCGGGAGGTCTAATAGTTTAAAAGACTCATTGGTCCAGCAACTTCCCCTTGGTGTAAAAAGAGGATTTGCTGGATCAGTCCGTCCGGAAATTACCAGGCCGCATGTGCACTCCAGGCTTATGTTGCCGTTTTTATCCACGCAAATCCCGCCGTCATGGGTGCGAACAGCCAGCGTATTTTCCGCGAGAAGAAATTCTTTAGAAAACCCGTCCTGGGCAACATACGGGAAGTCATCTTCGCGATGCAGGCGAATACCTACCGCGTCGAAGCCCGTTTCACGCTTAATAGCGGCAAGAATAAGTTTTGTAGCATCATCCAGGACAGGCGGGTCGTTAAGAATGCCCAGGATTTCAGCGGAAAGCGCCTGGCGACGTTCCGCCTGCTTGCGCTCGGTGATGTTGTCAAAAACAGCTACAAAGTAATTCTTTTCAGTGCTATAAACCGCGATAGAAAACCATATCGCCAAAGGTTTGACTTCGATTTCAAATTTCTCCGGTAGACCAGTCATCGCCACCCGGCCGTAAATCTCGAACAACTCCGGATGTGCTTCTTGAATCCCGGGAATTGCCTCTGTGACATTCTTACCAACTACATTATTCAATCCGGTCAGCCGTCCGAATGCGGGGTTGACATCGAGGTAGACAAAATCCGTTGGACGGCCGTTGTCATCATAGAGCATCTTGCAGTATGCGAACCCTTCCAGCATGTTTTCAAACAGCGAGTGATAGCGCTTTTCGTTTTCCTTTAGTGTTTCAGCCATCCGCTTGCTTTCGTTGATGTCGATAATGACTACCCGAAACCCCGTAGCGCCGCTAATGCCCTGCGTTATGCTGATATCGATTCGCACCCATGAGAGGGTGCCGTCCTTTCTCTCCATTCTCAGTCTGCACACTTGCTGCTTCTGAGTTTCAAGAAGCTGCTTATGGCAAAAATAGTATAAGTCTTGATCTTCCCTGTGAATGAAACGCGTGAGAGGCTGTCCAGCCAGATGACTTCTCTCTTTACCCAACAGCAAGGCGGCGGTCAAGTTGGCCTCCAGGATCAGACCCTTTTCATCGATGGAGAAATATCCCACGGGAGCCAGGTCATAGAGTGCAAAATATTTTTCACGGGATGTTTCAAGTTCCTGCTGAGTGCGGCGGAGCTCATCATTCTGCATCTCCAGTTCGATCTGGTGCACTCGCAGCTCGTGGACTATGCGCTGCATATCAGCGGTGTGAATTTTGTCTAATTCCATGTGCTGCTTCAGCAGCATCCCTTCAGCCCGCCTGCGCAGATCTGATTGATCATCCGGCATCTTTGCAGCCGGGATCCGAGTCATCTCTGACTCTTCCGATGTAATGGCCTCAGCACGTCCACCCTTCGGCCCTTTATCCTGTGATTGAATCCTGCCCTTCCTAGATGGTATCTTCTTTTCGGCCATTGCTGTCTCCTTCTGCGCTTTGAAAGATCTTTCATCTCAAGCGAACTAAAGATATATTGCAAGCCAACCCTACAACATCTTAGACCGGAGAATGACCATTAATAAGTCATAATTATAGCAGTTCATATCGCAATAGTTAATAGTCAGCACAACGGCAAGAATCGGAGTTGCTAAGGGGGCATAAGTGGAGTTCAATAATCACGCCTCATACCTGTTGGTCAGGTTATTTGATAAGGGCGGCATACGAAGACATGCCAAAACTAAAGCATATATTGCTGTCGAAGATATCTCGGTCTCTTATTGTAGAAAATCTGTCGAACAGCACCGCTCTCGATTTCGGGTAGATATGTGGAGCTACACATAACTAGGGTGAAGTTGAGAAACGACCATCGATGATTTCCTCCCGCCGACAGCGTATTCGGGATGCCCTCTGGCGATGCTTCCTCTGAGCATGTGAGTGTACAGCTCGACATTTATGGATGAATGGTCTGCACGAAAGTGTTGCCAAGTCTATTTTTTATTGTCAATAATTTCTGAAAGAAACCTTCACTCATGGCAGAAAATTGACAGAATTGATAATAAGTAGTTATACGCAAAGCCAAAGCGGTGCTGACGTCGAAGATTTCACGACGAAATAAACATATATCCGCAGTGTAGGAATACTCGCTATGTCTTGCTCTGCCATCGTGTGGCAGCCTCCCGCCAGATTGAGCGGCAGGAATGAATTTGAATCAGTGGCAGATTGACTGGAAATGGTGGCAGCTTTGTAGCGGATTTACTGGCAGGGTTCACCGGAATATGCACAGGTAGTGAAGTAAATAAATGAATGACAAACTGCCATTGATTTCTTGCTTTACGGACCTAAAGATATTATCCTTGATTAAAAATCAGAATCGGAGGTATATGAAATGGCTAAATTTCTTTTTGTTCTCAGCAGAGGAATGGATGATCCGGTGAGGGCAACAAGATGCATCCATCTTGCAAAAGTGGCTCAAGAAGAGGGTCATGAAGTAAATGTGTTTCTGATCGACGACGGGGTCATAGTTGCAAGGATAGGCATGGCCGACAACATGAAATCTCCGACAGGTGTAGGCGATACCGAGAGCCGACCCAAAACCGATATTTGGGACAGTCCTAAAACTGGGCA
>Ga0181523_10002421_pt1 | contig 18292 bp, 14 predicted proteins | sample PEATcosm2014_Bin_43_FD_119752 | JGI IMG/M metagenome (GOLD analysis project Ga0181523, IMG submission 119752) | Peatland microbial communities from MTU Mesocosm Facility, Houghton, MI, USA - PEATcosm2014_Bin05_30_metaG | ecosystem: Environmental > Terrestrial > Soil > Wetlands > Peat | place...
CAACAACCTGGTCAACGACAGAACGTCGAACCGTAACCGTCAATTGCTCAAAATCGACGTCCTCCCAACGCAGACCGGCTAACTCTCCGCGTCTTAAGCCCATCGATAGGGCGAGACAGACGAGAACACGCTCGCGCAGGGGGAGGGCGGATTTGAGTTTACGAAATTCTTCTGCGCTAAGGACTTCAGGAATTCGTTCGCGTTTTTCGCTCTGCCGAACACCTGAACCGCGCACCGGGCCTGAAATCGGATTTCGGGTTGCGAACTCCCAGCGTATCGCATGATTGAACAAGAGACCCAGTGTTTTTCTGATCTTCGCCTTAGTTCCCCTAGCGAGAGGCAGGCCCCGTAGCCAAGCCTCCACCTCAACTGTGCGAACGTCGTTAATTTTCCTAGCTCGCCAATAAGGTAAAACCCATTTCTTCAGAACTGAGGCACATCGATTTCGCGTGGAATAGGCTTTGCCTTCATCACCGAGGTCAATGAGTTCATGTTCGCGGAAGTGGGCTACGAGTTCTCCGACAAAAACCGGGTGTCCTGGCGTTTGCTGGTCTGCAGGACGCTCGATTCTCGTTCTGTCGGAGACAGCCTGGTCGGGGTTGAGGTGGTTAGCAGAAGCTGTCATTTCGCATCTACTCTCTGACTGGAATACGTTATACACTACAGTTATACATTATAAACGATACGAAGTCGCTAGAATTGACTGCATAGGCGAAAAGACGAAATCAGCGAGCTAGCCTGCGCGCTTCCTTCAATGCAGCTGAGGCGACGAAGCTGCTCTTGCTGATTCGGAGCTGTTTCGCGGCCCGTTCTATTTCCATCTGCTCGTCGCTAGTGTAGTAGGAGGTAATCGCTTTCCTGACGACTGCTGAAAGTCTGCGTCTTCTGAACTTAGGCGTTCGCTTTAGCACAGACAGATGGTACCACCACGTCGCGGAGGGGACTGCCCGCTTCAGGGACGAATCAGGTCTGGCAACGTTCTCGATGTGCTGATGATTCGGGCACTGCAAATAATATGCTCCATTTTCGGCATTGGTGCTGGTTCACTTGCCACCGAGAAGACCGCCGCGGCAGCAGTGAGAGAGATCGCGTTGCCGGTGCCCAGCTTGACGCGCGAACGCAACCGCGAGATCGTGCTATCGAGCAGCGGAAAGTCGCAGGATGAAAGACAACAATCTCTTCGTCGTCCTACTACGTGCCGCTCATCCCCGAACCGATGGAGCAACTAACAAGGCTGTAACTCTCGCTTGCATCAAGAGCGAACCAACAACGTAAACACTTAATGGTTTGCTATCAACACCTGCATTATGTTATTGAAAATGTAGGTTAGTGTTCGGACCGGGAGGGTCCAGCCAGCCGAGAGAGGGTCCCAGGAGGCCTTGTTCAGGGGAAAGTCCCTGAATTGTGCTGCCAGCGGCTCCTCCCCCTAGGTGCTGAGGGATTCACACACAGGGCAAATATATCCAGGCGTTAATCGCCGGAGAATTTGCTGCGGTGGAGAGTCCTGTGACAAGGCGCCATTTCTGCTTCTCTTTAGACATCCACCCTAGCTCGCTTTGCAGAGCCAAACGAAAGTCTTCTTTAAGAGTTCGGCAGCCCTCCACAATCCGCCCCCTGGAAATTGCCCGAGAAAGCTCCAAGGATATTCCGAGTTCAGCTCCGCTCTCTGGCCTCACTAGCAACTCGCTGCTGATGCGAGTGCGTGATTCCTCGAACCGATCGGGGAGGGACGACAACGCGTGTCCAATGGAGGATGAGATTTGAAACGCCGAGTTTATAGCGCAGCTCAGGTCGCGCAGCACGCCCAATTAATCCTAAACGTGCAGAAGAGCAATGCCGTCGCCAGTCATCTCTTGCTTCGGCTCGGCCGAGTGCGTTTGCACCCTCAGTTCAAGGCTCTCTGCGCCGAACTCAAATCGCTTGCCCGGTCGATGACTTTGCAAATGTTTTTTTGTGAACAAATTGCGGGCAGCGGTGCCCAGAAATACTACGACGTCATAAATGTAATTCTCGGCACCACTTGCGATTATTGCCTTGAGAATGGGAAAACTCGAAATCTTCACAACGAACCTCAACCAGAAGTCCTAATACCGAGTCAAGCTTGGGCGATCCAGCTAGAGCGACTGTCTGGGCTAATGATATTGGTCGCTAATAATGTTTCTCAGACCTCGTTCTCGCAGAGATGCACCGTCGAACAGTCACTGCGGTCCTTAGCCAGCCTTAGCAAGGCTCTGTCGCGGCAGCGGCGTCATATGGAGCAGATTTCCGTCCGGCAACCGACGAAAATAAACGTCATCATGGACCGGAGTGATGTGTGCCCTGACTGCGGGCATCCGTATGAGGCTGCTGTCGCGGGTGAGTAAGCATGTCGATGCGTATGCTGATTATCCAGAAACGACTGTGCGCGCTAGAAGCTTTAATCAGGTTCGGCGCAGGCTGTAAGTGTCGATTTCTGCATGTGACTTTTTTTCACAGCGTCGCTGATCTCGAGCGAATCATGGGCGTTCGTTGTCCGGTTCACACTTTTTGTGATCTGGGCGAGTTGTCCTGGGCACCATTGAGCATGCCCCTAAGAACGGAAGATCGGCCGCTCTGCTCCTGCCCTCCGTCGCCAACTCGCGAATGGCTGGAGGGCAAACGTGGCCTCTTGACTGAGGAGGAACAGATACAAGAGTCTCTGAGTTGGGAACAAGCATTATCGGAAGATCCTGAAGACAAAATGCGGGTAGAAGCCTTGTTGAACAGCTATTACAAAGCTAAGAGGAGGCGAAATGAAATCATGCGGTGGTAAAACCAAAGCTGGAAAACCTTGCCGGGCTGCAGCAGGTCCCGGAGGTCTCTGTTTTTTCCATGCGAACCCCGACCGCGCCAAGAGCTTGGGGCAAATCGGCGGCCTCAAGAATAAGAAATTCACCGGCGTTAATCTAGAAGTGCCGGATAGCATCACGGGTGGTGATCTCTGCAGGCTCGAGGTGCAGGTCGTTAGAGGACTACTGTCGGGAGAAATACCTGCGCGAGAAGCGACTGCTGTAGCACAAATGTTAAATCTGCTACATCGCCATCTACCAACTGCCGATCTTGAAAGGCGTATCGCACTCTTGGAGGAAGTCTCTGCAAGTGTTTCGATGCCGATTGACGTAAACGAGCGTGATGTCCCGGAAAACGATGTGCTAGACTCCCCGGAGTCACGGGTACGCACTTCTGATCCGGACTCAAAGCGAGCATCCAACATCGGAAATGATAACGAGGATAAGGACGAGGAACTGTGAGAATTTATCTCGAACTATAACGGCTTGGATAAAGTAAGAATACGTGCTATTTGCCGCTTAGATGGCTTTAAGCCGTCGCTGCTGTTAAGCCATGGCACGGCGTAGTTCCAAGCGGATTGGAGGGCCTGGGGTTCACCGCACTTCTTCCAAGCCGCATGCCAGTCCGGCAGCCCGAGTACTCGCGAATCGCGGCGCTACGGCGAGCTGAAAGCCAGCAGATCCTCGCGCGCAGCCTCGCTGAAGTCCTTCCCGGGGATCGATCCGCGCTACGCTCTTTATCAGTACTCTAACTGAAACAGCGGCAACTGACTCAAAGTCAGAAGAGCCTGCGTTTGAGACGGCGGTCGGGTCCAAGAACATGGTCCCGCTCTTTATCCTCGGTGCGGTCAAGGCGAGTAAGGTTGGCGTCCCCGGCGGGATTTGAACCCGCGTTACCGCCGTGAAAGGGCGATGTCCTAGGCCAGGCTAGACGACGGGGACGTTTCTGGGTGAGATGGCGTGTGCCGGCGGAATTCATAGTAACAGGGCGCTTTTCTCGCGTCAAAACCAGATGCGCCCGGCGACTTGGATTCGCCCGCAAACTTGATGATCGAGCTTCGCCATCGAACCGACGCGCGTTCGATTCAGAATGCGTCTAGAATGCATCTATCGAGTACGTCCATCTCGAGTACGTCTATGCCCGATTCACTTTACTTGAGCCTGTGGTTTCCCAGCTTCGACGAGGCGGAGATTCTGCCGCGCACAGTCAGCGTGCTGCGTCAGATTCCGTTTTCCTCCGCGCGCGACGGGGTGACGTACTCGGCGATTCAGCCGGTGTCGTGGAGTGAGCCGACGATTCTGGAGCGGCGCTACCGTCCTGGGGTTGCGCCGGAAGAGGCGGTGGCGGACGTGGCGGAATTTCTCCACGCCGACTACGCCTACATTTTCGAGGCTTATTGGGATTTGTGGACCCCTCCGGAGGGCACTGAGAAATGGGTATTGGAACCGTCGCTGGTGCGTCTGACCGCACACGGAATGGAATTTGAAGAGCGGGCCGCGGAAGAAACTGGGCACATTCAAATTGATTTCGGTTTGGACGCTTCTTTTCTGCATGAAGAAGTTGAGTTTACGGCAGAGGCCGAGCGGAATGTCCGCACCAACGTACAGAAGCTGGTGGAGTTTACCGCCAACGTGGAAAAGAATGCGGGCGCAACCGGGCGGTTGCTGTGGTCGGAGTCGGAGGAGAATCTAGCGCAGAAACTGATCAACCGGCTGCAGCGAGTGCAGTAGCGGCCACATCAGCGTTACGCGGGACAATTATCTCCGGCGCGAGAAACAAGAGGCACCGAATCCAGCATCTACCCGCCTCGATGCCTGTCAAATCTATTTCGTTCTTCCACCATCAATTTGCAGTTTTTCGCTGGCTGCGGCTTGGGCCGCTGCCAGCCGTGCGGTCAGTACGCGGAATGGTGAACACGACACATAATCCATTCCCACCCTATGGCAGAACTCGACCGACGACGGTTCGCCGCCGTGTTCACCGCAGATCCCCACCTCCAGCTTCGGACGCGCCTTCCGGCCGCGTTCGATCCCGATCCGCACTAGCTCGCCCACACCCTCCTGGTCGATCGCGGCAAACGGATCCTGCTTCAGAATGCCTTCCGCGAGATACGTCGTCAGAACCTTGTTGACGTCGTCGCGTGAGAATCCGAACGTCGTCTGGGTCAGGTCGTTCGTGCCAAACGAGAAAAACTCCGCCTCCTTCGCAATCTCGCCTGCAACCAGGCAGGCGCGGGGCAGCTCAATCATTGTGCCCACCAGGTAGTGCACGTGTCTTCCCTTTTCCTTGAACACTTCCCCCGCCACGCGCCGGACAATCGCTCCCTGGTTCGCCATCTCTTTCACCGTCGAGATGAGCGGGATCATCACTTCCGCATGGGTCTTGATGCCTTGCTTGTCGACGGCTACGACCGCTTCAAAAATGGCCCGCGCCTGCATCTCAGTGATCTCTGGATAGGCGATTCCCAAGCGGCATCCGCGAAGTCCCAGCATGGGATTGAACTCATGCAGCTCTTCCACTCGCGCCAGAAGCGCGGGAAGAATTTTCTTCAGGTCGCCCACCCCTTTCGCGCCGTACTCTTTGTATTCCTCCACCAGAGTTTTCTTCTGCTTGGTGGCAGCGCTGGGCAGGCTGGCGATGTCCACCATGAGCTTCTCGCGTTTGGGCAGAAACTCATGCAGCGGTGGATCGAGCAGGCGGATGGTCACCGGCAGACCTTCCATCGCTTCAAACAGGCCTTTGAAGTCATCGCGCTGCATGGGCAGCAGCTTCTTCAAAGCGGCGCGGCGGTCTTTTTCGTTATTGGCGAGAATCATGGCGCGCATATGCGGGATGCGATCCTGAGCAAAGAACATGTGCTCTGTGCGACACAACCCGATGCCCTCGGCGCCAAACTCCCGCGCCTTCTTGGCATCGCGCGGAATGTCGGCGTTGGCCCGCACTCCCATCGTTCGAAACGGCTCCGCCCAGCTCATGAAGTGCTCGAGTTTAGCCAGATTTTCCGGGTCCGGCGGGAGCAAATTCCTCTTGCCTCTCAACACACGGCCGGTCGATCCGTCGATCGTAATCCAGTCGCCCGCGTTGAAAAGCTGGCCTCGCGCCCGCATCTCCTCTGCTCTTTCGTCGACCGCAATCTCACCCGCTCCTGCAACGCAGCTTTTTCCCATGCCACGAGTAACCACCGCCGCGTGACTGGTCATGCCGCCCTGCGAAGTCAAAATGCCGACCGCGACCTCCATGCCGTGAATGTCTTCCGGAGTGGTTTCGGCGCGCACCAGAATCACCGGGTTTTTCTCCGCGCCGTGTCCAGCCTTTTCGACAGCCTCATCGGCGGTAAAAACGATTTGCCCAACCACTGCTCCCGGCGACGCCGGCAGGCCCTTCGAGGTCAGAATGTCTTCGGGTCTCACGTCTGTCTCGTCCAGCCGCGCCACGTAGAAATCTACGACCTGGTTGGGATCAAGACGGAAGATCGCTTCCTCCTTGGTGATGAGCCCCTCGTCCACCATCTCAAGCGCCACTCGTACCGCTGCTAGTCCGGTGCGTTTGCCGTTGCGGGTTTGCAGCATGTAGAGCTTGCGGTCCTGGATGGTGAACTCGAAATCCTGCATGTCTTTGTAATGCTTCTCCAGGCGCGTGGTGATTTCGCGAAGCTGATGGTAGACATCGGGCATGATCTTTTCGAGTTCGACGATGGGAACTGGCGTACGCACGCCCGAAACCACGTCTTCGCCTTGTGCGTTCAGCAGGAATTCTCCGTAGAATTCTTTCGCTCCGGTGGCTGGGTTGCGCGTGAATCCGACGCCGGTACCGCTGGTGTCGCCGAGGTTGCCGAAAACCATGGCCTGTACGTTGACCGCTGTGCCCAGCAGGTCATCGATATTGTTGATGCGGCGATACGTCTTGGCGCGGTCGTTTTGCCACGAGCGGAACACCGCGTCCCGCGCCATCACCAGTTGCTCTTGCGGTTCCTGCGGAAAGTCACGCTTGGCGTGCTTTTTGACAGCCTTCTTGTACTCGACGATGACCTCTTGCAGCGCCTTGGCGTCGAGGCCCGTGTCGAACTTAGTTTTCTTCTGCTTCTTTTTGGCGTCGAAAATTTCGTCGAATACCTTTTTGTCAATGTCGAGCACAACGTTGCCGAACATCTGAATCAGGCGGCGATAGGAGTCATAAGCAAAGCGCGGATTGTTGGCGCGCTTCGCGAGCGCCTCGACACTCTGGTCGTTCAGGCCGAGGTTGAGGATCGTGTCCATCATGCCGGGCATCGAAAACTTTGCGCCCGAACGCACGCTTACCAGCAGAGGATTGTCGCCCTTGCCGAGTTTCTGGCCCTGGAGGCTCTCGAGTTTGGCCAGCGCTTCTTCCATCTGGCGGTCGACGTCTTTCGACACGGCGCCGTGGCGCATGTATTCGCGGCAGGCCTCGGTCTGAATCGTAAAGCCCGGAGGCACCGGAAGTCCGGCGTTCGTCATCTCGGCCAGGCCGGCACCCTTGCCGCCGAGCACGTCCTTCATCTTGCCGTTGCCGTCGGCCTTGCCGCCGCCGAAGGAGTACACATATTTTGTAGTTGCGGGCTTGGTGGCTGTCGGTTTCGCTTCCGCCGTTTTGGTTTCAACGATTTCGGTATCAGGGAGAGTCGTGGTTGCCATATATAGGTCCTCTTTTATTTATTTCGCAGATTCTTTGCCTTCGGTCACGATCTCAGAAAAATCGGCGATCGTGGAGAATTCCTTGACCACGGTCTGCAACAGGGCCAGGCGATTGGCGCGAAGATTGTCATCGTCAACCATGACCATGACCTTGTCGAAAAATCTGTCAATCGCAGGACGCAGCTTCGCGATCTCGAGCAATGCTTCTTCATAGTCGTGCATTGCGCGCAGCCTCTCGACCGTCGCTACCGCCTGCGGAATCAGCGCCGCCAGTTCTTTTTCAGATTCTTCCCGCAGTCCGGCTTGGTCAACGCGCATAGCAATAACCTTGGTCTTTTCAGAAGCCTGCCGCAAAATATTCTTCATTCGCTTGAAGGCCGACGAGATCGACTCGAAATCGGCCGAGCCGCGCATCTTGCTCACCGCTTCGGCACGGGCGGCGGCGTCCACGACATCGTCGGAATCGACGGCGAGGACCGCGCTGACCACGTCGTAGGCGTAGCCGCGAGCATCCTTCAAATAAAATTCGAGGCGCTCACGGAAGAAGTCGCGCACCGACTCGGCGTAGGCGGTATTGGAAAATTTCTTCTCCGCGTTAGATCCTTTGTAGCGAATGCGCGCATCAGCCATGATTTCCGAGAGACGAAGCGGCAGTTTGTGCTCGGCGATCGTCTTCACGATGCCGTTCGCCTGGCGGCGCAGCGCGAATGGATCTTTCGATCCACTAGGAATGAGACCGAGGGCGAACATTCCGGCAATCGAGTCGGCCTTATCGGCGATGGAGAGCACGGCTCCCTCGGCGGTCGCGGGAGCAGCGTCCTCCATCGACTCGGGTTTGTAGTGATCGTAAATAGCGCGTGAGACTGCGAGCTGCACATCAGGCTTCAAGTCGTCGTCGAGCGGCTGCACGCGCGCGTATAGGCCGCCGACAATTCCCTGCAGCTCGGTGAATTCCTTGACCAGTTCCGTGGTCAGATCGGATTTGGCCAGCAGCGCCGCTTTGTGGATTACTCCGGGACGAATCGCTATGCCGCTCTGTTTCACCGTCTCGGAAAGCGAGCTGGCCAGATGCTGCATGCGCAGCGTCTTGTCGTAGTAACTGCCAAGATCTTTCTGGAAGGTGACGTTGCGCAACAAATCGACGCGCTGGCGGAGGGTCTGTTTCTGGTCCGTCTGCCAGAAGAAGCGGGCATCGTTGAAGCGGGCGCGCAGAACGCGTTCGTTGCCGTGGCGGATCAATCCTTCGGAGTCGGCAGCGGTGTTGAGCACCGCTAAGAAGTGCGGCAGAAGTCTTCCATTCGCATCTTCGATAGCGAAGTATTTCTGGTGGTCACGCATCACCGTGACCAGCACCTCTTCAGGCAGATCGAGGAATTCGGGATCGAAGCTGCCGAGGATGACGGAGGGAAATTCGGTAAGATTGACCACGGTCGCGAGCAGGGACTTGTCTTCGCGCCAGCGTGCGCCGGGGATGGTGCGCGTTGCCGCGTCGAGCGCTTTGCGAATTACCTGCTCACGCTCGGTTGCGCCAAGAACCTTCGCAGCGCGCAGGGCTTCCACATAGGCGCTGGGCTTAGAGACCGCGACCGGACCGCTAGCGATAATGCGGTGTCCGCGTGAAGTTTTGCCCGCTGCGATGCCGAACAATTCCAGCGGGACGACTTGCTCATCGAGCATCGCTACCAGCCAACGCACGGGACGAACGAAGACTTCTCCGCGCTTGCGCCAGTACATGTTCTTGGGCCAGTAGAGCGTTGAGATTTCTTTGGGAAGGGTCTCGGCAAGAATCTCCGCGGCGGTGCGGCCTTTGCGGGTGACTGTGGCTGCCAGGTATTCGCCTTTGGGCGTGCTCACTTTTTCGAGCTTACCGACTTCCACGCCGACTTTTTTGGCAAACGCGTGCGCTGCCGGCGTCGGCTGCCCATCCTTATATGCAACCTGCGCGGACGGTCCGTTGACTTGCTCGGTAATGTCCGACTGCGAGGCGGGAACACCGAATGCGAAAACGCCCAGACGGCGCGGTGTGTCGAGATGCGAAATCGCTCCGGCGGGATCGAGACGCTCGCGCTGTAATAGCGCGCTTAGACGTTCGCGCAGTTCGCGAGATGCGGCGTCGATCATCCTCGCAGGAATTTCTTCGCAGCCGATTTCGAGTAGAAAGTCTGGCATACTTTACTCTTTAATCAGACTTCTATGTGAGAACCGGGGCCAGCTTGCCTTTCTTTTCCTTAGCTGAAGGCTTCGAAGCCGAGTCATTGCTCTCTGTTTTCTTTTCAGCCCCGTACTGCTGGTCCATCCAGGCCTTGGCGATGCCTACCGCTAGCGCCCGCACCCGTGCGATTACGCCAACGCGTTCGGTCACTGAGATCGCGCCGCGGGCGTCAAGAATGTTGAAGTAGTGTGAGCATTTCAGGCAGAGATCGTAGGCGCCAAGCAACGGAAAACGCGACTTCTCGCGGACATCAGTGTTGCCATCGCCTTCGCTCTTATCCTTGCTTAAGCCAGCGTAGCGGTCCAACAGCGCCTTGCACTCCGCTTCGCACAGTTCGAAGTGCTTCCACGTTTTCTCGACGTCCGCCATTTCGAAGTTGTAGACCGAGAACTGCTGCTCGTCGGCCAGGCGCACATCTCCATATTTCACTTCCCTGCCCGTCTCGGGGTCGCGTGCCCACACGATGTCGTAGATGGAATCGACGTCTTGCAGAAAGGCGCACAGCCGCTCCAGACCATACGTGAGTTCGGCCGAGATGGGATCGAGATCGACGCCGCCGCACTGCTGGAAGTAAGTGAACTGCGTCACCTCAAGCCCGTCCAGCATGACCTGCCATCCGATGCCCCACGCGCCGAGCGTCGGCGACTCCCAGTTATCTTCTTCGAACTTGATGTCGTGCTGACGCAGATCAATACCGATCGCACCAAGCGATTCGAGGTAGAGTTCCTGCACGTTCTCCGGCGGCGGCTTCAGGATGACCTGCAACTGCAGGTGTTTGAATAGACGGTTGGGATTCTCCCCGTAGCGGCCGTCAGCCGGGCGCCGCGATGGCTGCACGTACGCCACCTTATATGGATTTGGCCCGAGCACGCGGAGGAATGTTTCCGGCGCCATGGTTCCGGCGCCTACTTCGACGTCGTAGGGCTGCTGGACGACTGCTCCGCGCGCGGCAAAGAAAGCCTGCAGCTTCAGGATGAGCTGCTGGAAGGTCAGCGAATTGGGCGTGGATGAGTTCAATTGAGCTTTCAATCTCACCTGGAGGCTAGGAGCTGCGAGCAACCATTTGACGTTGCTTGCTCGCAGCCCGTAGCTAGCAGCCGATCTTCTCGAGCATTGCCGCCGTCACCAGCTTCTTCTCGATGTGGCGCTCCAGAATCTGGAGAAGAAACTTGCGCAGGTCCGCGCATACCGCTTTCGGCCAGTCAATTTCTTTAAACTCGGAAACTCGCGAGCGCAACATCTGCGCCGCGATCTTTCTTGATTCCGGCGACAGCTCCGATGACGCTATGCGCTTGTCGTTAATGCAGACCAAGCCATCGGCCAGCGCATGGTAGAACGCCCGGCTGCCGTCGCGGCTGTCTTCGCCGCTATCTTCGAATGACCGTCCACAGACGACGCAGTCGGAAAACTCCGGCAGAAATCCCATCAGACGCGTCATCCAGAGCTCAAAGTACGTGAGCGGCATCCATACTGCCCGTCCTCGCAATTCCTGCAAGACCGCCAGGCTCAGCCGAAACACTGCGTCGCTCGCTTCGCGGTCGGGCATCAACTCGTCCAGCAACTCCGCCACGTGCGCCAACGCCGCTGCCCGCGGATAACTGACTTCGCTGGCCAGCGGCGACTCGATCACTTCACAGGAATCGAGCCGTGCCAGTTCCTGGCGCTCGCGGTCGTCGTAAAACGCCCGCACGTACGTTAGCGGCTCCAGCGCGCCTCCGAAGCGGCGTCTTGACTTCATGGCGGCGCGCGCCACACCTTTGACCTTGCCTTCCGTGCGGGTAAAGAGCGTCACCAGCAGGTCGGACTCGCGCAGCGGATACGTGCGCAGAACGATCGCTTCCGACTCCTTCAGCGCCATGGAAGGTGTACAGGTTAATCAATGATTGTAATGGAAGGAGCGGTCAGCCGTCAGCTTTCAGCGCTCAGTAGCATCAAAAGCCTCAGACGCCGAACTGGTTTTTCTGATAGCTGAGAGCTGACAGCTATCTCCCGAAGTACTTCGCATTGCGCTCAGTGTACTCTTTCCACTTTTCCGGCAGGTCGTCGAGCGCGAAGATGGCCGAGACCGGACACACTGGAACGCAGGCGCCGCAGTCGATGCATTCCACGGGATCGATATACAGCATCTCTTCCGTCGCAAACTTGTCGGAGTCCTTCTTGGGATGAATGCAATCCACCGGACAGGAGTCAACACAGGCGGTGTCTTTGGTTCCAATGCAGGGTTCGGCAATTACGTAGGCCATGGAATCTCTTGCTCCTCGAGCGCACGGAGTATGAACTGAAGATTTAATTTTAGCAAGGAACGCCGCTCTCGGTACAGGCAGTGGAGAGCAGCTTCGAGGTGTCAGGTCCCAGGAGAATCTCTTGGGCATCGCCTCCACGTTTCTTGTGGGACTTGAAATCCGAGGCCTGCCGCGCTAGCGGACCAGAAACTTCCAGGCAACAACTGCAAGAAAGACGGCGATCCCGAGGGCATAGCCGATCATTCTTCCCTTCTGCACCTTTTCCTGCTCGTACATAAAACACCTCGCCTGACCCCATCATGCCACAGAAGGATGTTCGAAGCGAGGCTGGGATTGAGATCCTTCTGTTTTTGACAGCGTGGCATTTGCGAGTTATCCTTAGGGCGAACAAACAGCGAATACACCAAAATGGCTTCTTTTCCGCTATTCAACGAAACCAGCGACGGTCCGGAAGACGACCGCCCGAAGCTGGTGGGCATTGCGCGAATCGCCGCCGATGCCGAGTCTTTGCGCGAGGGACACAACGTCGAATACTTCACCCTGGGTACGCGTTCGCTGCTCAGCCGGGTGGTGAGCGGACGCAATCTGCCGTTCACCTGGGCCATCAACCCTTATCGCGGTTGCGAGTTTGCCTGCAAGTACTGCTACGCGCGCTATACCCACGAGTTCATGGAACTGCGGGACGGCGTAGACTTCGAACGAAAGATTTTTGTCAAGCAGCAAGCCGCGGCGCTCCTGCAATCGGAGTTGAAAAAGGTCAAACGTGGGGAAGAGATTGCGATTGGCACGGCGACCGATCCGTACCAGCCGGCGGAACGTCGTTTTGAGCTTACGCGGGCCATTCTGGAAGAGCTGGCAAAACATTCGGGGCTGGAGATTGGAATTGTGACCAAGTCGAACCTGGTGACGCGCGATGCGGAGATTCTGCGGCGAGTGGGCGAGCGCAATCGGGTCTTCGTGAATGTGACCGTGACCACTGTGGATACGGAACTGGCGCGGAAACTGGAGCCACGGGCGCCGCGTCCTGATCTGCGGCTGGAGGCAGTTCGGCAGTTGAATCTGGCGGGCGTGGATGCTGGCGTGATCTGCGCTCCGGTACTGCCGGAGATTACGGACCGGCCGCGCGACCTCGAGGCCCTGGTTAAAGCAGCGAGTGCAGCGGGCGCGAAGTATATCTATGCTAATCCGCTTTTCCTGAAACCTTGTTCGGCGGCGGTGTTCATGCCATTTCTGGAGCAAAACTTTCCTGTCCTGGTGGAACATTACCGGACGCGCTATGCCGAGCGGGCGTTTCTGCCGAAAGGGTACGGGCAGCGGTTGTCGCAGTTGATGGCAGCTTTGCGGCGGAAGTACGGGATTGGAGACCAGCACGCCCGCAGCAGCCGCAGCACGCACTTGGAGGTGGAGCAGATGGCGTTGTTTTGAGCGACCCGCACCTCGCCGCGCCCCATGAGCCTTATTATGATGCCGCCCTGTGCTATTGAGGAAACCGCAGGCAGCGCCAGCCTATAATGATTGATCCGCTATGGCTTCTCCTAATCCAACCGCTGCCCCGCGACCCGGGCTAAAGGACAATGCCCGGCACTTCTGGTTTCGGGTGAGCGAAGGGCTGGCTCTGAATCAGCTGTGGTCACAGTTTGAAAAGGATGCGCGCTCGAGTTACCGGCTGTACTCAGCGGGGCTGGACAATCTAAAGGAGGAGCCGTCCCGATTACGGCGGGCGTGGCGAACCGCGAAGGCGGTGTTCTGGGCGATTCTGGAAAAGTTGACCCCGGCGCGCCGCGTGCTGGTGCTTCTGGGGTTGATTCTGCTGTTCTGGCCTTCCGTCGCGTTTACTTACACCAATGGCGAGAATCGTGTCGAGATCCATGAAATCGATTTGCACGTCTGGGGTGGCTTGCTGTTGTTACTGGTCCTGCTGCTGGAGCTGGCTGATCGGGTAGTGATGAAGCGCGATCTGGAGATCGCCAAAGACATTCAGGCTTGGCTGTTGCCGGGCGCGCCACTGCAGATTCCGGGATACCAGATTGCTTATGCGACGCGTCCGGCAAACACGGTGGCGGGGGATTATTACGACGTGATCCTGCGCCCGGGGCGGGAGCCGAGCGCGGACCGCATTCTGTTTGTGGTAGCGGATGTAGCGGGAAAGAGTATTCCGGCGGCGATGGTGATGGCCACTTTTCAGGCCAGTTTGCGGACGTTGTCGACGGGCGGCGGCGCGCTGGAGGAATTGGCGGCCGGGGTGAATCGCTATTCCTGTTCCAACAGCCAGGGCGGAACTCGCTTCACGACTGCGTTCTTCGCCGAGCTCGACCCCCTGACGGGAGATGTCACATACATCAATGCCGGACACAACGTTCCAATTCTGCGGAAGAGATCGGGCGTGATCGAGCGTTTGGAAGCGGGAGGCATGCCGGTTGGAATTTTTGCGGATACGCCCTACCAGGTGGGAAAGACTCGCCTGGAGGGCGGAGACTGGCTGGTGATCTTCACGGACGGAGTCGTCGAAGCGGTCAATGCGAAAGATGAGGAATACGGCGAGCCGGCACTGATCAGACTGGTGGATCGGGAGTCGGGATCGGTTCCGGCGGAACTCTTGCGCCGGCTGCTAACGGAATTGGATCAGTACGTGGGCAACACTCCGCAGCACGACGACATAACCTGTTTGCTGTTGAAGCGCGGCTAGCGGCACCGGCTCGGCGGCTGAATTCGGGGCGTTGCACTTGGAAGATGGATTCCCTGCCTGATTTAGCGCATTGACGCGAACCGGGATTGGCGGGAGAATGACTGCCACTCGTACGGGGCAAAAAGGAGATTCCGGACCAATAAGTGTTAGGATTCCCTCCACAGCCTGTCGCAGGCACGACGTCCGGGGCTGCACTCAGGACTACGCGCGGCTATCTCAAAACAGTACGGGGTAAGAGTTCATGAAGTTGCAGGTCAAGTTCAGCCTGATTTTTCTGATCGTCTTTGGGGTGCAACTGGCGGTCGCGGGCTATGTGTGTAATGGGTTCCTGCAGAGAAACGCGCGCGATCAGGTGATTCGCCAGGCGAGACTAATGATGGAATCGAGCCTGGCGGCGCGCACCTACACCGATCAGCAGATCAAGCCTCTGTTAAATAAGAATGACTCCGGATTTCATCCCCAGATTGTTCCCGGATATGCGGCCACCGAGCACTTCAATTACTTTCGCAACGCGTACCCGGAATACAGCTATAAGGAAGCGACGCTGAATCCGACCAATCCGCGGGACCGCGCCGTGGATTGGGAAGCGGACATCGTAAACTGGTTCCGCAACAATCCGGATCAGAAGGATTTCTCGGGAGAACGCGACACTCCGACGGGACGCTCCTTATACCTGGCTCGGCCGATCAAGGCGGTTGCCTCTTGCCTGGTGTGCCACAGCACGCCAGACGTGGCCCCCGCCAACATGGTGAAGATCTATGGAACCACGAACGGCTTCGGCTGGAGGGAAAATGAAATTATTGGCGCCCAAATTGTTTCCGTTCCGATGGCATTGCCGATCCGCATGGCCGATGCCGCTTTCCGGCAATTGATGACGTCTCTGGTTCTGATCGCAATCGTGACCCTGCTGGCCTTGAATCTGGCGCTGCATTTTGCCGTGATCCGGCCGGTGCGCAGGTTCTCGGCGAGAGCCGACGAAATCAGCCAGGGCAACATGGATTTGCCGGATCTGCCCGCCAGCGGCAAAGATGAGATTTCAGTCCTGGCCGGGTCCTTCAACCGGATGCACCGCAGCCTGGCCAAAGCGATGAAAATGCTCGATCGAAATTAGGAGGGATTTTAGCCTTCTAAAGTTCATAGCTTTCTAATTCAATGAACGATTTCTCTAATCCCGACCGCACCTGGATGTGCGCCATTCTTTTCCTGGACATCATCAACTACTCCTCGCAGACTGTGCAATGGCAGATGGAATGGAAAAAGCGATTCAACCATTATCTGGAACAGGCGTTGAGCGAGGTGCCGGAAGCGGAGCGCGTCATACTCGATACGGGAGATGGAGCGGCGGTCTGCTTTCTGGGTGGCCCGGATACCGCGATGGCTCCGACCTTGAAGCTGCGGAGCTTTCTTCTCGAAGCGGAGCGCGCGCAGCCCTCGCCAATGAGGGTCCGGATGGGAATCAACCTCGGTCCGGTGAAGCTGGTGCAAGACATTAACCGGCGGCTGAATGCGCTGGGCGATGGCATCAACGTGGGGCAGCGCGTGATGAGCTTCGCGGGAGACAACCAGATTTTCGTGTCGCGCTCGTTTTATGAGGCTGTCGGCTGCCTCTCCGACGGTTACGGGCGGATGTTTTGCTTTGTCGGCTCGAGGAAAGACAAACATGCGAGAGCACACGAGGTGTATCAACTGGTGCCCGCGGGCGAATCGGCACCCTCGCCAAGTGCGTCCGCAGTTGCTGAGCCGCCGCCGTCAACGACCCCGCCGATGCATTTCGATGCGGCTGTGCTCAAACGTCTTGAGGCCCTCCTGGTACCTGTCCTTGGTCCCATAACGCACCACGTAATCAAGGATGTCAGCCAGAAACATACCAGCCTGACCGACCTTTGCTCGGAGCTGGCGACGCAGTTTGCGGACAAGAAAGAGCGCGCGCAGTTTTTGGAGCAATGCCGGCGGCACTTTGAACTGGCCGTTCCAGCGGCATCAAGTATCGCCGCCCAGACGACGCCGACTGAGCCGACTGCGGACGTGGTGTGGGACCCGGCAATGCTGGAAAAGACCAAGAGGGAGCTCGCGGTTTATATCGGTCCCATGGCCAGGTTTATTGTCGATTCCACGGCCAGTGAGGTGCATACGGTGAAGGATTTCTACGATGCGCTTTGCCGGGAAATCCCTTCCAGCGGAGACCGCGAGCGCTTCTTGTCGCGTTGCAAAGCCGGGATCTAAGCCGCGGATCGGGTTCGCTTAGATCGGCTTCAATCCTACAAACGCCAGGAACTGTCCGGCGTCGAACTGCGCCTGGCCTAAATCTGAAGAAATCTTCTTTACTTGCACGGACGCGGAATCGGCCTCCGCTGCGCGACCGGCCCGGCGTAGAGCTTGCGCGAACAGAAGGACATTCACATCATTGGGATCAACCTTGACCGCATGCGCCAACTGAGCAACCGCCACGTCATCCTGCCCCTGACGCATCGCCAGAACGGCTGTACCCACCAATGCCAAGTCGTCGTCTGGATTCAAGCGTAGAGAATTCTGCTCGCTCGCGGCGGCCTGATCGTAATGGTGCAACTGCAGTTGGGCTTCTCCCAGTCCGCTCCAGGCGGCGGCTAGCAGCTTGGGATCGTCGGTTTCGTGCAGCACCGAATTGCATTCCTCAATCGCATCCGAGGTATGTCCAACGTGCAACTCATAGGTGCAGAGACCAAGGACTTGGACGGTCGGGTATTTGTGCAGTGCTTTGCCCACCCGGAAGTGCATGATCGCCTCGTCGGGCCGGCCCTGCTTGGCCAGCGCGAGCGCGAGATTGCTATGCGCCGTGTAATTGTTCTCGGTAACGCTCAACGTATAGCGCCACAAGGTTTCGCTGTCGTGCCAGTAGGCCAGCTGGCGATAGGTGAGACTGCCCAGAATGAAGAGCACGGCAACCGCGGAACCGGCCAGCCAAACCTCGCCGATTCGGCGTTGCGAGGTCACTTCCGCCAAGGCCCAAACGACCGCGATAAACAAACCTATGAACGGAAGATATCCGTAGCGGTCGGCTATGGCCTGCTCGCCGACGGTTATGATTCCGATCATGGGAACTAAGGTTCCGAGGAACCAGAACCAACCTACGAGCAAGTGGCGGCGATCGCGCCAGCGCCAGACCAGCGCGGTCAGCAGAAACAGCAAGGCCGCTGCTCCCAAGAGTTGCCAGGGGGGCAGCCAACCCACCGGACGCGGATAGAGGGGAACGAGCGGAGATGGCCACAGTGCTTTTCCCATATATCGCACGTAGGAGACTAAGACGTACTGCAACCGTGCCGCGATGGAAACTTCCGAAAGCGTCCGTACCGCGACCCCCGCGCGCTGCGCTATCACGGTGACCACGGAATCGGCGGCAGCCAGAACGAACAGTGGCCACTTCTCCCATACCAGGGCACGGAACGGGAGAGGATTCGAAACCGCAGGCACACCGCTAGTCGGCAATGCCTGCGCCGACCAAGCTGGGCTCGCCAAGGCTAAGGTCGCGGATCGCGTCCGCATGCGCTGCAGCGGCCAATAATCCCAGAGCAGCAGGACGAAAGGCAGCGTGACCACTTGCGGTTTTGCCATCAGGCCGAGCGCAAAAAAAATGGTGACTGCTAAAAAGAGATACCGTCGGCCCGTGCGCCCGTACCTGTCATAGGCATGGAGAGCAAGCAGAAAAAACAACATG
>Ga0181523_10002429_pt1 | contig 18257 bp, 19 predicted proteins | sample PEATcosm2014_Bin_43_FD_119752 | JGI IMG/M metagenome (GOLD analysis project Ga0181523, IMG submission 119752) | Peatland microbial communities from MTU Mesocosm Facility, Houghton, MI, USA - PEATcosm2014_Bin05_30_metaG | ecosystem: Environmental > Terrestrial > Soil > Wetlands > Peat | place...
TAATATCTCTCTTACCATCCGCATGGATATACTCCTGTTCGCCATCGTTCCTCCTATTCAATTGCTAAGAGAAAACAATGACCTGCTTTTAAGGGTTATATCCAGCTTTGGCTATGGTTATTTCGCCAGGTGGGTTTGATGATCCTGTTCCGGTCTATGTCGAACACCTATTCCGGACTCACTCAAAAAGTGTTCGCCATTATCCCGGAATCAGTGTTCGATTTCAGCCCGGAACAGGTGTTCGATTTGCTCCGGAATGACTGTTCGATTTGGTCCGGAATTCACAACTAGAAAGCATGGAAACGATAATTTTGTGGATATCCCTTTGAGGTTATATTCATAAAAATCATTTCGGGTGAGGACACAGTGCAATAAACCAACTGTTGCCTTTCGCCGATGGCAATTGCGGACTTTGTCCGGCGTGATCATGTATTTCAAAAGACTTTTAGGAGTTCTGTCATGTTAAGACCTGCGGACGTATTCGTGCAAACAATCATAGTATCTCTGTTTATTGCGCTGGTGTGTTTTTGGGCGTACGTGTTTAAAAGCCTTCTCGTTCGGTTCTTTAGGTTTATCGAAGGGCATACGGTGACTGCCTATCAGGCCAGTGTACGGCGCGTCGTTTATGCCCTGTTTCATCATAGGGCAAGAGCCTAAAGCATCTATACTCCCTTGACTATTTCGGCCGTGGTGCCCATTAAAGTAGTGCTGCAGTTGAGAATCAGTTAATATAACTTTGGGCGAGGTGCCTGATACCCAAGAGAACGACTTCGGGAATGCTAGTTGAAGATTGCATTTAGATTAATTGTAATTTAGCACTTTATGTGCTCAGTATAGAACACGCCGGTTCTTGGTAATCCTACCGCGGCGCGATTCCCTTTAGGCCTACTGTCACCTTTGCACCCTTCACTCCAAGAGGGCTCGAGGAGTCGGACCGTCTGCGATTCAGTGTGATGCCTGGCAGTCTCCTTTTTCTACGATAGAAACGGAATCCCATGAATAGCTCTGGCTATTATGTTGAAGTTGCCTTCCCGATACTTTTGGCAAAATTTGCCCGGATCCTTATCTGATCACATGAACTGAGCATCCAGTCGGACAATTCCCTGGCGCCGCCACTGTATTTCTGGTGTTTCGTAGCACTGTAAATCTCATCTGCCCGACTCTCAATCTCAATGGTCTTCTCCTCAATATAACTATCCGTTGTAGCGTCCCTTATCATTTCTGCAAGGGCAAAGATCTTCTCCTGTGCTTCCGGATTGGCTAATCCAGGCTCATTTGCGGATAAGATGTTAAGGATGTCTTCTATAGCTTGTGAGATAATGTCATGATCAAGCCGGTATTCGTCTTCACTTTGCATATCATTCCTCCCGGTAGACTATTCTCAAGCTCCCCACAGTCATCATGATACCACTATTTCTTCTTGCCCTGGTATTTATTTAATAGGTCTTCAATTGCCTCTCCCATAAGCACATTCGCAGCCTCTTGCTGATTGATTCTTTCGATCCTGAGCTTTTTGAATCAGCCGGACGTTAAGCTGGCAGCCGAAGCTCTTAACAATTACCGATTGCAATCAAGTATCTTCACCACTGCTGAAGCTATCGAGATTATAAGATCATAAGTAGCGAGCTCTAGAAGATTGTGCTATAGTTTACGAAGACCATGGGGCGTACTACTTTATTTAGTTCTGTGGTATTTAGAATAGGAGTCGAGTTTGAAATAAAAGACAATCGACTCGTTTATGGTAAAAAGACAGGGAATTAGGAATCTCGGCAATTGATAAAAAGAATACTCGTGACATTAGTTACAGTTATTTTGTCTCTACTGGTATTACTGATTATGGCTTTTTCGGTATTCGATCTGCAATATAAGCTTCTCTATTATCCCAATGCTTCCGTGCCATCGAAGGAAGCTCTGAGTACCAGCGATCTACTATTCTGGCCTTCTGAATCACGCGACTATCGAGGATTTGTTAGTGATTCAGATCGAAGCGCCCATAAGGGAACGGTTGTAATATTTCATGGGAATGCCGGTACAGCTGCGGATAGAACATACTATGTGAAAGCCTTGCGTCCACTTGGGTATCGAGTCTTGCTCGCCGAATATCCAGGGTATGGAGCTCGAAACGGAAAATTAGGCGAGTTATCGTTTGTCAATGACGCAAGAGAGACCCTAAAGCTTACATTCAAACAATATGGAACCCCGATATATCTCATAGGAGAATCGCTTGGATGTGGTGTCGTCGCTGCCGTAGCCAAGGACGCGTCTGTACCAATTGATGGGATAGTCCTAATAACTCCTTGGGACTCTCTTTTGTCTGTCGCTAAAGAGAAATTTCCTTTATTCCCAGTTCGCTGGCTCATGAAGGACAAATACGATAGCATTGGGAATCTTAACAATTTTCAAGGGGAAATTGCGGTAGTAGGGGCAGAGCGAGATGAGATAATTCCAATTAAACATGCAGATGAATTATATAGATCATTATCTGGCAAAAAAAGAAGATGGGAAATCAATGGCTCAGGGCATAACGACTGGCCAATGTCGGTTGATGGACGATGGTGGCACGAAGTGATGGGATTTGTTAGCGAAACAGGTAAATGAATAGAAAACTAAGATTTAGCATATAATTGATTTCTGCTTGAAACCTAGTGTCTTGGCCGTTTCAGGTGCCCCATTTATTATAAGTGGAAACAAAGTTGTGCTATAGTTGCAGAAAGATAAAAACAGTGAACCCACAGAGCGTTCTATCGAAGACCGAACGAGAAACCTGGTCAACTCGGTGAGGTTGTCGTTGGGCTCTAACCGTTTAGCGACAGATGTGACTTCATCAAATTCAACCCCGATAATTGCCGGAAGAAGCATGGGATAGTGAGCCGAGTCGCTACTGCGACCAGTATAAGTAGTTATCAGCTGTCGGTCTAATTTACGTTGACAGCTAACTATTTCCATGATACTCAGTAAAAGGAGGATGCATTAGAAATTACACAGGTTATGCATGGGAATCCTCAGCCCGCAATAAGAGAATGCCTTGATGCGAGCAGCCCCTTATGATCAGAACGAATACTACTGGTCAGGCCGTCTGCACAGCAACCATTTGACGCAAATTCGTGATGTCTCTCAAAGGCGAGTCTCCAAACAAACGACTGTACTCGCGGCTGAATTGAGACGGGCTTTCATAGCCGACTTGAAACGACGCGGTTGTCGCATCCTGATTTTCGGAGAGCATGAGCCGCCTCGCTTCGTTCAAACGCAACCATTTTTGGTACTGCAGTGGACTCATGGCCGTCACTGCTCGGAAATGATGGTGGAAGGTCGATGTACTCATATTGACTTTCGCTGCGAGGTCATCGATACGCAACGGCTGTGTGAAGTTACCCTTCAACCAATTGATTGACTGCGCTATCTGTTGACTCTGACTTCCCGCCGACGCCATCTGGCGCAAACGCGCACCTTGATCGCCCACAAGTAAACGGTAAAATATTTCCCGCTGGATGATCGGCGCAAGGATCGGGATATCCTTCGGTTCAGCGAGCAAGTCAATCAACCGTTGAAATGTGGTGAGCAGTGGCAACGTGACCTCACCGGTCGCCATTCCACGGCTCGACTGCTGCGCACGCGGCCCTGGAAGATTGCTGTCCACCATCAGTTGTGATATTTCGCGTTGATCAAGTCTCAAAATGAGGCCCAGATAAGGCCTCTCCGGGCTTGCTTTGATTACCTGAACAACCGTGGGCAAATCCACTGACGTGATCAAAAAATGGTGCGCGTCATACTCATACGTGTCGTCCCCGAGCAGCACACGTTTTGCCCCTTGTGCGATCACGCAAATGCGCGGTTCGTACATTATGATCGTCGGCTGGGTCGGTTCGTCCCTCCGATACAGTGACAATCCCGGTATTGCCGTCACGCGCTGGTCGCCTTTATCAGTCCATCGGGCAATGCTCTTTCCCAAAGCTACAAGCGCAACTTCAATGTTGTTATTCTCAAATGACGTATTGAAAGCCTGCTTATTCATTACTATCTCCTATTAAATACTACCAGACGCCAGTTAGCTTTACAACCTATTTATAGAGGAGTGAGCAGGATTAGGCAATAAATGAGGAGGATTCGTCTACCTCTATTTGTTCTTTCAGGATTACAATAAAATTATCGATAGGGTGGCATATAGATGTGCGTAAACTCTAAGAAAGTAGTTCAGTCCTAAACGGGAAAAGGAGAAACAATGAAAAAACGTAAATTCGGGAAAAGCGGCTTGGATGTTTCTGCTCTCGGACTCGGGTGCATGGGAATGACCACTGCCTATGGTCCTGCTGCAGACAAGCAGGAGATGATTGCGCTTATACGTAAAGCCGTGGAACTGGGCGTTACATTCTTCGACACTGCCGAGATTTACGGTCCCTACACAAATGAAGAACTGGTTGGCGAAGCTTTGGCTCCATTCCGCGGGAAAGTGGTGATAGCCACCAAGTTCGGGATCAAGCTCGATCCCAGCGGACAGCAAGTTCAGGACAGTCGGCCCGAGCGCATCAGGCAGAGTATTGAGGGTTCACTCAAGCGACTCAAGGTCGACTCTATTGACCTATATTATCAACACCGAGTTGACCCGGATGTGCCGATCGAAGAAGTCGCAGGTGCGGTAAAGGAGCTTATCCAAGAAGGCAAGGTAAAGCACTTCGGTCTTTCTGAACCTGGTGTACAAACGATCCGCCGCGCACACGCAGTCCAACCAGTCACTGCAATCCAGAGCGAATACTCGCTTTGGTGGAGACGTCCTGAGGAGGAATTGCTGCCGACGCTCGAAGAACTCGGAATTGGACTCGTTCCATTCAGTCCTCTTGGAAAAGGCTTCCTCACGGGAAAGATCGATGAGAAGACGAAGTTCGATAAGTCCGACTTCCGCAACATCGTTCCTCGCTTTACGCCGGAGGCTCTGAAAGCAAACCAGGCCCTGGTCGATCTTCTGCGCACGATCGCAGAACAAAAGAAAGTGACATCTGCTCAGATCGCGCTCGCCTGGCTGCTTGCGCAGAAGCCGTGGATCGTGCCAATCCCGGGCACCACAAAACTTTCGCGCTTGGAAGAGAACATCCGAGCAGTTGCAGTCAAATTGACGCCTGACGATCTTCATGAGATCGATAGCGCTGCCTCAAAGATCACGATACAAGGTGATCGGTACCCCGAAGCCCTGGAAAAAAGGACTGGTTTGTGAACGGCGGTCGTGGCAAGGCGGAATCAAGCCGGTGGAGATGGATGTGAACAAGATCCTGTTACGGCCCATGCGTCAGGAGATATAAACTCCGCCTGACACAAATAAGAAGATAATCGATTGGAGGTATTCAAAACATGGAAATCAAAAGAAGTGGCTCACAAGCTTCCAGCAAAGGACCTGCCGAGTATTTCACCGGCACTGTACGAGTCGACCCACTATTTCAGGCAGACGATCCGGCACGCGCGCTCGGCGCCGCTGTCACTTTCGAGCCTGGCGCTCGTACAGCATGGCACAGCCACCCGCTGGGACAGACCCTGATCGTGACGTCCGGCTGCGGCTTGGTACAGCGCTGGGGGGGGCCAATCCAGGAAATCCGGCCCGGTGATGTGGTCTGGATCGCACCTGGTGAAAAACACTGGCACGGCGCCGCGGCGACCACAGCTATGACGCACATTGCCATTGTGGAACAGCTCGACGGCAAGAGCGCTGACTGGATGGAACATGTCAGCGACGAACAATATAGAAGCTAACTCAGCACAAAAACAAAACAAACAGGAGGATTAATCCATGTTCAAAGCCAAAGCTTACTCCGCTGCCAGTGAGACATCGCCGCTGGCTTCCACCACGATCCAGAGACGCGATACGACAGAACACGACGTGCAGATCGAAATCCTTTTCTGCGGCATCTGTCACTCAGACCTTCACACGGTCCGCAACGAGTGGAGCAGCATCATGCCTACGGTCTATCCCTGCGTTCCGGGCCATGAGATCGTCGGCCGGGTCACCAAGGTCGGTTCCGGCGTCACGAAGTTCAAGCCGGGCGACCTTGTGGGCGTCGGCTGCCTGGTCGATTCAGACCACACCTGCCCCAATTGCCGTGATGGCCTAGAACAATTATGCCCAAACCAGACCCTCACCTTCAACTCCCCGGACAAGCATCTGGGTGGCGTCACCTACGGCGGATACTCTGAAAGTATTGTTGTCGATGAATACTTCGTTTTGCGCGTCCCCGTCAACCTTGATCTTGCCGGGGTCGCACCACTGCTTTGCGCTGGGATCACCACATACTCTCCGATGCGCCGCTGGGGCGTTACCAAGGGCAAGAAAGTTGGCGTGGTCGGTCTCGGAGGACTGGGGCACATGGGGGTCAAGTTTGCCCGTGCCTTCGGAGCCCACGTCGTTGTCTTCACCACATCACCCAGCAAGAAAAAGGATGCGCTCCGCCTGGGAGCCGATGAGGTCATCATTTCCACCAATGCTGAAGATATGCAGAAACACGCCGGCACGTTCGACTTCATCCTCGATACTATCGCCGCCGAGCACGACATCAATGCCTACATCAATATGCTCGGCCGTGACAGTAACCTAACGCTCGTGGGGGCGTCGGAGAAGCCGTTCGCGGTCTCTGCCTTCGCTTTACTGTTCGGACGCCGCAGCCTTTCCGGATCGCTCATCGGTGGCATCGCAGAGACTCAGGAGATGCTCGACTTCTGCGGCCAGCACAACATTACCGCTGATGTGGAAATCATCCCAATCCAGAAGATCAACGAAGCCTACGAGAGAATGGTAAAGTCTAATGTGAAGTACCGCTTCTCCATCGACATGGCGTCTCTCAAATCTGAGTAACCGGGTGACACTCAGAGGAGGTAAAAATGCAAAAGCGCAAACTTGGAAAGAGAAACCTGGAAGTATCGGCCCTCGGGCTCGGCTGCATGGGCATGAGCGCCAATTATGGCCCACCTGCGGACAAGCAGGAGATGATCGGCATAATCAGGGCGGCCGTTGACCGTGGCGTCACGTTTTTCGATACCGCCGAGGTCTACGGTCCGTTCGTCAACGAGGAACTGGTTGGCGAGGCGCTCGCGCCCTTCAGAGGGCAGGTAGTGATCGCCACAAAGTTCGGCTTCGACCTTGATCCGGAGACAGCGCAGCGGCGGGGAGGTCTGAACAGCCAGCCGGTTCATATCAAGGCTGTCGCCGAGGCTTCGCTCAAGCGCCTCAAGGTCGACGCTATCGACCTGTTCTACCAGCATCGTGTGGACCCGAATGTGCCGATCGAGCAAGTGGCGGGAGCTGTCAAGGACCTGATCGCCGAGGGCAAGGTCAAGCACTTCGGCCTTTCTGAGCCTGGTGCTCAGACGATCCGCCGAGCGCACGCCGTCCAACCCGTCACGGCGGTTCAGAGCGAATACTCCCTTTGGTATCGAGGTCCGGAGGCGGAGATCCTACCGACGCTCGAGGAACTCGGCATCGGCTTTGTTCCCTTCAGTCCCTTAGGCGCAGGCTTCCTGACCGGAAAAATGGACGAGACCACCCAGTTCGACAGTTCCGACTTCCGAGCGCGCGTCCCCCGCTTCGCCCCCGAGGCGCTGAAGGCGAACCTGGCTCTGGTAGACCTGCTCCGCGATGTGGCGGAACGCAAGGGCACCACTCCCGCCCAGATTGCGCTCGCCTGGCTCCTAGCCCAGAAGCCGTGGATCGTGCCGATCCCGGGTACCACTAAGTTGCATCGTCTGGACGAGAACCTCGGGGCAGTGGCAATCGAACTCACCTCCGATGACCTCAGGGGAATCAATGCAGCCGCTTCGAAGATCCCATTGCAAGGCGCACGCCTGCCTTACAGTGCACTGGCAATGACCGGGCGCTAAACGTTATAACCTTGAAGGCCAAAAAGATAATTAGCAATGTCCTTGGTTACGCAGTGCACACTGCTAAGGATGCCCTAGCCCTGCATCATTTTGTGCGTCGCGATCCGCACTAAGAGCCGTAATTTTGCATCATTATCAACCAAAAGGAGACCATATTAAAAGTTATAGCTATAAATGGAGCCCCGGACGGGGCGGAAATACGGAGACCATGCTGAAGAAGGTTCTCGAACCCTTGGAAGCCGCATGTTGGAGCACGGAGTACCTGCGGATTGGCGGAAAACCCGTTCGGGGTTGCATGGCCTGCATGAATTGCGTCGAAAAGCGGAACGCAAGGTGCATTAACGAGGGTGATGCTATCAACGATTACCTGGAAAAGATGTACGAAGCTGATGCAATTATCCTCGCCTCTCCAACCTGTTTCGCTGATGCAACCTCCGAATTAAAGGCTCTTATCGATCGAGCTGGTTTTGTTGCACTGGCCAATGGCGGAGCGTTCAGCGGAAAGATCGGTGCCGCAGTCGTAGCATCCGGGCGCGGTGGCGCTACCCATGTTTGCGACACGATAAATCACATGTTCTCTCATATCCTCTATGATTGTCCCAGGCTCTTTATACTGAAACCTTGGCATGGGGTGCTTTAAAGGGAAGGTGCTTGGTGATGACGAGGCCATGCGGAATATGAACCATCTCGGTCAAGCAATTGCATGGCTCGGAGCGGCCATAGCCTCTGTCTCTGAGTCCTTCCCATGCCCTAAGCTTACTGTGGAGTTGCATTAGTTGCGAGGAGAGGAGGGAACAACAGGCATCGGTTTAATTTTTAGAAGGAGGAAAAGAATGAGGAAAGGGGTCATTTTTGGACAGGGTAGTGGTCACGTATATCAATGTCCTGAAGAATATCTCCGTGGACTGTGACTGCGACGCGCATGGCAGAAAGCCCAGCTGCCGCGACATCGGCATAGACGGCTCAACGGACATTCTGGCAGCGGACAAGGTTTCCGTCGATATGGTGTACGCGCAGCCGGATACAGAACGACACGATATTGTGGAACGCATTGAGTCCCGTAGCGGGCTGCACCAACTTGAATAGATGAAGACCTTTCATATGGGCAATAACCAGCATGAGTTGATTACGATTTAAAAAAACGGAGGACGCTATTTAATGAATAAAAAAGTATTAGTGCTGTCTGCCAGTCCTAGAAAGGGCGGTAATTCCGACATGCTCTGCGACCAATTCATGTCAGGAGCGCAGAAGGTTGGACACCAAGCGGAAAAGATATTTTTAAGGGACAAAAGGATCGATTATTGTATTGGATGTGTTGTCTGTCAAAGTAATGGAGGTAAGTGTGTTCAGAAGGATGATATGGCTGAAGTCCTCGATAAAATGATAGCTGCCGATGTGATCGTGATGGCTACCCCTGTTTACTTTTATACCATGAACGCACAGATGAAGACACTGATTGACAGAACCTGTGCTCGTTATACCGAAATCAGAAATAAGGATTTCTATTTCATTGTAGCAGCGGCCGACAGCAGCAAGCGAGCAATGGTGAGGACTTTGGAAGGATTCAGGGCATTCACATCCTGCCTGAGCGGAGCGAAAGAAAAGGGCATTATCTATGGAGTCGGTGCCTGGAAAATTGGAGATATCAAAAAAAGGGATGCTATGAATAGAGCTTTTGAAATGGGTAAAACAGTTTAATGGAGCGGCATTAGCAAAATACTTATGAACAATAATTTAATGAAAGAAGGAGTTAACCATGAGTGTAAGTGAAACAGCAAACAAAAACCATGAGGAACTGTTCCCAAATCACAAATCAACATTAAAGATAACAGATCCGGAACTGATAGAAATCTTTGACAATTTTGCTTTTGACGAAGTGCTTAATTATGGAAACCTAGATACCAGAACAAGGTTAATGGTTATTTTGGGATCAATGATTGCAAGCCAGGCTTTAGGCGAGTATAAAGTAATGCTCGGTGGTGCACTAAATGTAGGAGTAACTCCAATTGAAGTGAAAGAAATTGTATATCAGGCTGTGCCGTATGTTGGGATTGCAAAAGTATTTGATTTCATCCATGCCACAAACGAAATATTGGAAAGCAGGGGAATAAAGCTGCCATTAGAAAGACAATCTACTACTTCATCGGAAACGCGCTTCGAAAAAGGATTAGAATTACAAAAATCAATTTTTGGAGAAATGATTGATAAAATGTATAAGGATTCCCCGGCAAATCAACTTCATATTCAAAAATATCTATCTGCAAATTGTTTTGGTGATTACATAACCAGAAAAGGATTAGACACAAAAACAAGAGAACTTTTAACGTTTTCCATGATCTTATCTTTGGGTGGATGTGAGCCACAGTTAAAAGGTCATATACAAGGCAATTTAAATGTTGGAAATGATAAGGAAGTATTACTTAGTACCGTAACTCAATTATTGCCTTATGTGGGATATCCAAGAACATTAAATGCAATAAGATGTATAAACGAAGTCGAGTAACCGTTGAGCTGATCATAGAGGCAGGGTTCGCGATACTATGGACGCTAGCCCATTACGAATCACAGGCTACAGGAGCGTTCACGCTGATTGTTGGTGAGATCTTCGACTGATAAAAGAAGGAGCTGGAACTTGCGAATACCATTTGCTATTACTTGCTGCTCACTTACATCAAGTACCAGTAGCGCCACAACTTGATTAAGAAAGAAGAGAGAGGGATTATCATGAAGGACGTAATGGAGTACAAGAGCTATATCGGATCTGTCCACTTTGAAGCGGATGACGAGATTTTCTTCGGCAAGATCGAAGCGATCAACGATCTGATCATGTTCGAGGGGCAAAGCGTACAGGAGCCGAAGAAAGCTTTCCATGACGCTGTCGACGACTATCTGGCAACCTGCAAGAAGATGGGGCAGGAACCCAATAAGACCGTCAAGGGCAGCTTTAACGTCCGGATCGGTCGAAAACTGCGTGTTAAGGCTTACAGAGCGGCGCTCTAAAAGGGGATAACCCTCAATCAACTCGTAAGCACAGCACTGGAGCGCGAAGTCTCACAGACATAATAGAAAGGACGGAGGGATGTCACTCTATCCTTTCTATACATTGTTATCGCTAAGTGCGACGCAACTGACGATCGAGAATGACGAGATATCGCAGTTTAAAATACTTATAAACGGGAAACTGAAGACTATTTTCTAACCCCGAATCGCCATCGATTTCCGGGAAGAAACCTTGAATAATGCACCGTATCCCTGCGGTGTTGATAATAAGAAGTGTGGATAAGCCCACATCGAGGACACTGCTGAAAACCGCCTCAACTCGAGGTTGCTGTCAAACGTGGCTCACCGTCTATCTTTAAGGCTTGAGTGTATTGATGACTAAGTCCTTGACTGCTTTTCTGGCCTCGGTGTAGGCTTTCTCATCATAAGCAATCGTTACCCCATATTCTACGCATGGATCATCGTAGGTGAAGAGTTCCTTGGTCTTAACATTTATAATAATCCCATCCTCTACCTCCGCAAGCTGTCATTGCAGAGATTCGCCAACACTGCGGATAAAATCGTTGGCCTTCGTAACCTCACCTGATGCCTGCTGCATTGATCGCATCGTGCTTGTTGCCTCTTCTTGTACTGCCTTAATTTTACCAGTAACTTCCTGTGTGGCCTTAATCGTGCGTTCCGCCAGCTGTGTGGTACAGCCTTCGGTCAAGATTTCGAGGGAAGAAACCAAGCATCTTCTCAGTATTGGTCGCGCTCTTGATTTTAAGTAGAAAGCTACATTCCACGTAACAATTGTTGAGAGAACTTTTATTAATGAGTTGTTCCGGTATCCGGATGTATTGGCTTTATGACCCCTTGCTTTGTTAATGCTATTATTAAATTTTGCAAGTTACTTGATAAGTCAATAAGGGCGTCGGGTGTGAGCACCAATCGACAAGCAGTATATTTTCTTGCGGTTGGCTTATGGTCTGGTTTGGGTATCCCCGTTGGCATGTCCATTCGCTGAACACACAGTTCAATGCGGGCAGTTTGTCCATCAAACGTCATGGCGCCGAACGAATCAACAAATGTCTCGGAAATCTCTGGTAAATCAATGTAACGGATTTGATTTTCTGGAAGTTTCATTAAATCTCTCCAATTCAAAGTTTATTATTGCCGCAATGGCAATGCGGAGCGCCTCGTTAAGAGGTTTTATTATTATCGTCATTACATTGTAAACCCACGTGCTGGATTGATCTATAACAACCAAAATGGCCTCTCTCTCTCTTTTGGCCGATCCTTCCGATGCTCTGTTTGGCTGCTTGTATAATAGAGGTCAAGTTCAGCTCCCAGTTCATTGAGGCCAACCAACAACTTGCTTGCCTGTTGCACTGTACGTAGTTGTATCTGAAGTCCTTCCCTGGATGTATCATGGTCCCAAGTGATCAAGATACTCCCGCTTAGGGACAGCACTTACAGGTCTGATGTAATTCGACCAATCTCCATCGGACGTGTACATAGATAGTCCGTCAGCACTTTGCCCTCAGGCGCTCTGAAAAGGATAGCACCAAATATGTTCTCACCCTCCATCACGCCAAGGTGCAAAGCGTCATCGTACCGCGGGATTAGGAGCCATTCGGCTTCAGCCTGCAGTACAACGTCAACGATTGACAGCACATAATCGATGGCATTAAGCTCCCCAAAATGGACAAGCACGGTGCGTAACGGCGGCTTCGTGTATGACAGCTCTCTACCAATGCCGTGACTTGGGGCAGAGACCGAAATCCCAGCATCTGTAAGAACAGGCTTTAGGTGTGTATAGCCGACGGGTTCCATCTATCTTATTTCGTTAACAATTATTAACCAGCTGCTTTTTCTGCCAAAATTATATCATAGTGCAACAGCGAATAGAATATTCTTATTGGGCCTTTCTTATCCCAATTATTCTGCCATCAATGTGGATTGCCAGTTAAAACAAAGCATCTTCTCAGTATTGGGAGCGCACTTGATTATAAGTTATTGTGAACCGTGCATTCAGCAGTACCACTTAAAGATAAATATTTGAACAATGGGGGACCTGTTGATACATTCTTTCTTGTACTCTAACCTCGCTATGATTTTAGGCATCTGTATCCCTTACGTTGCAACTCAATGCTTTCGGCGTATGAGAGCGGAGTGTTCAGTACTCCCTGTTATGAGGCCGCAATATAACAATCAGACTTTTAGTTCTATCCTGGTAAGGGCTACCTGTCCAATACATCCCTTATCTTTCTCATCAACATATCAGGATTAATCGGCTTTGCGATTAACTCAAACCCTTCTTCGAGTATCCCCTTCTTCGATATTATATCGTCAGTGTAGCCGCTCATAAATATTGTTTTAACGCCTGGCTTGATGGCATTCATTTCAGCATAAGCCTCCCGACCATTCTTTACCGGCATTATTACATCGAGAAGAATAAGAGTCACCGCATCTCGGTTTTCTTGGAATTTCCTTGCTGCGTCCTCTCCGTTTTCGGCTTCTATTATCTTATATCCATTCTCCTGCAGGATGAGCCTCATACTCTCCCTGACCTGCGGTTCGTCCTCGGCAATAAGTATAGTTTCACCTTTTCCTTCTGGCAAAGTTTCAATCGGTATAGGTATCGTTTCTTTTGTTGTCTGTACCAAGGGCAAGTATATCTTGAATGTCGTTCCTCTCTCAACTTCGCTGTAGACACGGACATTGCCGTTGTGCTGCTTAATTATTCCGTAAACCATGGAAAGCCCCAGCCCCGTGCCTTTGCCCACTTCCTTTGTCGTGAAAAATGGCTCGAATATGTTTTCCTTAGTAACTTGGTCCATACCAACTCCGGTGTCCGATACCTTCAGGACCGCATAAGTGTATGCATTTTGGGAAAAATGTACTTCGGCATAATGACTGTCTACATAGACCGCATCCGTCTGCATAGTCAACCGTCCTCCGTCAGGCATTGCATCACGGGCATTGGTAGCAAGGTTCAGCAGCACCTGCTCCATCTGTCCCACGTCTACCATTACCGGAAGCTCTCTGGTGCTTACGACGGCACTGAGTTCTATATCCTCTCCTATGATCCTTTTAAGCATTTTATCAACGTTCCTTACTATTTCATTGAGGTCTATAAGCACAGGGTTTATGACTTGTTTCCTGCTAAAGGCAAGAAGTCCCCTAGTCAGTCCCGCAGCACGGTTTGCAGCGTCAAGCATCTCCTGTATATAGCCCTTAGTCGCTATATCGCTTTTAAGCATAGTTTGCGCCATGTGCCCATACCCTATGATCGCCGACAGGATGTTATTGAAGTCATGTGCCACACCACCAGCAAGGATTCCTATGCTCTCCATCTTCTGCGCATGACGAAGCTGCGCTTCTAGTTCCTTGCGCTCGGTGATGTCAGTATGAGTTCCGATCATGCGTAGCGGATTGCCGTCTGCATCACGCTGCGTGATCTTGGCGAGAGACATTATCCATTTCCAGTTTCCGTCCTTTGTCTTCTGCCTGAACTCGACCTTGTATTCCGGTATTTCACCTTTGATATAAGCTCTGTAAACAGCAGCTACCGGCTTCTTGTCATCTGGGTGCAATCTCTCAAGCCATTTTGCAGTAGTCTCGTGAAATTCAGCAGGATCATAGCCAAGCATAAGTGCATACTCCGGGCTTACTATGGCTTCGCCTGTCTTTAAATCCGAATCATAAATAGACTGCCCTGCCGCTTTCAAAGCCATATTCAGACGTTCCTCGCTCTCCCGTTCCAGTGCAGATCTCTTGTCAATCTCGTTCACCATCCTATTAAAAGTCAGGGAAAGTGTTCCAATCTCATCTTTTGTATTTATATCCAGGAATCTGTCGTCTCCTGTTTTTTGCGGGAGAGCTTCAACGTGACGGGTGAAAAGTTCAAGAGGTTTTACTAAATATCTTATGATGTAAGAAATAATAAAAAATATTGCAATGAGTCCTGTAGCAGTGGCTATTAATAAAGACCGCTCCGCTTGCCGGATGGGGCGATATGCTTCGGCTTGCGGGGAGTTGGCAATCAGCATCCAATCTTTCACCTTCATCCGCTTGAAAGAAGCAAGCATTTTTATCCCGTAGGACGTCGTGGTCTCGTCTGTGCCCTCAAATCCCCCTAAGGCCTTATCATAAAGCCGATTCATGCCTGGAGGTTGTTTTGTTAGTATCCTTGTCTTGTCAGGATGCATAATCAAGGTTCTGTCCATGGAAGTCAGGTAGAAATAACCCGTCTCCCCGATCTTTTCATTAGCTATTCTCCCCAGGAAGTTATCCCTCATAAGGTCGATGCCGCCTCCTAATATGCCAGTAATTTTGCCTTTGCCGTCAAAAAGCGGCGCTGTAAACATAATTACCGGGTGTTTATGAGGTAACGTGGATATATACGGGTCAGATATATAGGGGTTGTTTGTTTTAATGGTGTTTGATATATACTCCCGAAAAGAAAGATCAAATCCTCTTCTACCCGGAGCATCTGGTGATTCAACGAACACTTTGCCTGATGGCGTAAATAAAAAAACTTTATTGTCAAACACCATGTGCAAACTTGCCATACTATCAAGCAAGGCCTGCGCCTTATCAGGGTGTTGCATTATGTCTGAAGGTGCAGTTTTTGCAACTGCAATAATGTGCTGTTGAGCAGACAACAGTTTGTTGTCAATTTCATCTGAAAGTATGGAGAGCATACGGAATTGCTGCTCAGCGATAGTTTCTTTAATGGATTTTTTGTAGTGTGCCTGGGTGAAGAACGCCACCAGCGCGAGTAACGTAACAACAAAGACTGACACTATCAGTGTGAATTTGGCTTTTAATTTCATTGCAACACCATAGTCACCTGAAAACTCTGGTTTTGCTGAAGAAGAGAAATTCAGCCATTATACCGATACATTCTGTTTCCAAACTCTTTTCCATTGTGCGCCTTGTATTTTACGTTAACATTTTTACTCCATTTCGAAGAAGACCGGCGGCAACCGTCGGAGAAAGCTACCCGCCCTGTTTACTTCTTGAGTGGACATATCACTCATTAGCGTGTCACATCAAAACCGTTATAACGAAACAATCTAAAATGGTCCACTGATAGTTTCCATTTGCTATCATGCATCAGGAAATTTCCAAATACGCGCTCACTTGCTTCCTGTAATACACCCTTTTAATTAGATTGAAAATAGTGTAAGTTATTATTGGAACTTAACAGTGGGACAGTTTATCGAAACTAACATTACAAATCGGGAATGCGCACATGAAAAAAATGCCGCTCAGTAAAGCGTTCACTCTGATAGAATCTGGTCCAGTTGTTCTTGTTACGACAAGTGATGGAAAGAAAGACAATATAATGACGATCTCGTGGACCATGGTGATGGACTTTACGCCAATTTTTGCTATAACCACTGGGCCCTGGAACTACTCATATACGGCACTTCGGAAATCGAAGGAATGTGTAATTTCAATTCCCACTGTTGATCTGCTTGATAAGGTCGTTGGTGTGGGAACATGTTCCGGCGCCGACACGGACAAATTTGAAAGGTTTGGGTTGACTCCTGTGAAGGGAAAGTATGTTAGGTCGCCCTTGATTAAGGAATGCCTGGCGAATATCGAATGTAAAGTGAGAGATATAGTCCAAAAGCACAATATAGTTGTCCTCGAGGGTGTCGCTGCGTACTTTGACAGTTCACGAAAAGAGAAGCGAACCGTTCACGCAATTGGCGATGGAACTTTTATAATAGATGGGCGTAGGTTAAACCGAAAGAAAATGATGTGGACGAAGATTCCACCTGGACTCTAGTTCCTTACTAAATTGGGGGATTCTGTTACACCTTCCCTTAGCCATCCATATGTAATGGCATCCAGCGGCTTGCCTAACAATTCGCTGCAGGCGCCGGACCTGACTGGCGGGGCCTGAGCTGAAATGTTAACAATTATTTTTGTAAACACCTCAATAGTTGCAATCTCTCGCAGCGTGGAGTGGTCAGTGGAGATGATCGGCAAGAGTCCTTCCTGAAGTCAACGCCTACTGTAGGCAGTCAAGACCGTTTGTTTACATGGCAGTCACCGTCTGCTCATAGCTGTCAGATCACGACCATTTCTTAATACAGAATCTCCTTGGCAGTTGGATCGAACCTGTGAACATGGCGAAATCGTCTTGCACATCCCGGTGGGAAACCCTGCCTGTAGCCCGGCTCACCAGAGGTGATGAAAAAACTAGGTTTCCAGACCTTCTACGAAAGCATCTCACGTTTTTTATGAAATAGACAGCTGCGATATACTCCCAACAGCTTGACACAATAAGAATTATAAATGGCGTATCTTCTAGATAAAATAGTACCGCGGGGTCGCTCATTTGATGAATACAAATCTATGTTCGTCCTAAATATGAAAGATCTCGCGAAGCGAATTCTTGGATGTGGCGACGGTTCCGCAAACTTTAACTCCATGCTCACGAGACACGTAGGGCATGTGATCTCAGTAGATCCACTTTACCATTTCAGTGCTGACGAAAAAAGTAGTCGATGACATGCAGAATAAAAGCAACCCGATGAGATTAGGCACGGATAAAATTTGACCCTCATCGATGACGAGCTGTCGAATTATCCCTTGACAGATCATTTCAGTGTCTTCAGCCTCTCTATATTCTGTCTAATAGCTTGCGCATTAGGCACATTCGGATTAAGACGGAGCACCTTTTCAAACTCACTCGCTGCAGCCTTATAATCTTTCGTATCTTCTGAGAGGACAACCCCCATATTCATATGAGCATATATGTGGTTCGGATTAATGTCTAGGGCTTTTTTGTATTCCTTGATAGCGAGATCTGGGTTCCCAGAATTTTTCAGGCATGTGCCCATATCCACACGAACATCCACGTTCTTCGGGTCAAGTTCAAGAGCTTTTGCGTAAGCGCTCACCGCCTCATTGAATCTTGCCGAGTCCATCAGCATGTCTCCAAGCTGTATCAACGCATTCAAATTCTTCGGATCTTTAGCAAGCACATCTCTAAGGAGTTTTTCTTCTTCTAATGTCTTGCCAGGCAGAGAGCTGATCGGACTACTTGGTTGCGGTGGCTGAGGGCTTGCTTCTTCCTTCTGTTTGCATGCGACAACCACAACAAACAATAATAAAATAGCAAGTATCCTTTTCATCTCGTCACCTCTAAATAATTTGTCGTATTATAACAGGATTTTGATCAATATTTATGTTCTGTTAATGGCATTTAAGTCAGCGTCATTCAGATGTGTATCTAATTACGAAAAGGAAACTTGCACGGTGAGTTTTTCCTAAAATTTTGGTAGCGTAGAAAAAGAGAGACTTGTGGCATAAAGCAATGCCCTCCATTTCATGGTATTAGTAATTTGGGATAGCTAAACCGTGAAAAAAGGAGGGCATATGGGATTAACCCCACATAA
>Ga0181523_10002437_pt1 | contig 18229 bp, 17 predicted proteins | sample PEATcosm2014_Bin_43_FD_119752 | JGI IMG/M metagenome (GOLD analysis project Ga0181523, IMG submission 119752) | Peatland microbial communities from MTU Mesocosm Facility, Houghton, MI, USA - PEATcosm2014_Bin05_30_metaG | ecosystem: Environmental > Terrestrial > Soil > Wetlands > Peat | place...
CTGCCCTTGAACTTGACGACGACCTGAACGCCCCGCCCCGCGCCGTCCGTCACAAGCTGCAAGAAGAGCGCATGTCGATCACCCACAAGTTCAACGTGGGAGGCCACGAAGGCTACATCATCGTCGGCCTCTACCCCGATGGCCAACCCGGCGAGATCTTCATCAAGATGGCGAAAGAAGGTTCGACCGTTTCCGGCCTCATGGACAGCTTCGCCCTGGCCGTTTCCATCTCCCTGCAGCACGGCGTGCCGCTAAAACTTTTCTGCGAGAAATTCGCCCACACCCGCTTCGAGCCCAGCGGATGGTCCAGCAATCCCGACATCGGTTTCGCCAAGTCGATCATGGACTATATTTTCCGCTGGCTGCAAATGCGCTTCCTAAGCGGACAGCAGCAGTTCCTGTTCGAGAACCTGCGTCCAAAGCCGCTAGGGACGCCCGCTCCGGAGGGTATCGGCGATCTGAACGGTTCCGGAGGTGCAGGCCCAACGACCAACGACCAGCGACCGACGACATCGTCCGGCCCCATCCACGCCGCCGACGCCCTGGCCGGAATGATCGACATGGGAGACGCTCCCAGCTGCCACGTCTGCGGCTCCATCATGGTGCGCAACGGCAGTTGCTACAAATGCATGAGCTGCGGCAGCACCAGCGGCTGCAGCTAAGAATCATGCCGCGGCGAGTGTACGTACAAAGTGTTCCACGTGGGAGCACGTTGTACTGGCTGATTTGTATGTACAGTTGCATCCGTACAATGGCCTGGTTTCGGAGAAAAAGCGTCGGGTACGTTTTTCCATGGGTCCTGGGCGGGGCTGCAAGTCTTTGATAATGCTCAGAGTCGTTTGGGCTAAATAGCCGCAGTCGACTAGTTATTACACGGTAAGGATTACGCAGCTGCCCCGCGGAGCGAATCTCCAGCAGAGATTCAGGGGAAGGGCGTCGGCAGCCGTGCCCCAACGAGAGCCAAACTTCCGACGGCTTTAGCCGCTGAGGTAAGTGGAGCAATGGGGTGCGGCCTCACTCCTTGTTCTCAACGCCATCATCAACCCAGTGGTGGCCGCACGAATCGCAGGACCATTCGAATTTTTGCGAGGACGCATCCTTAGCATCTGCCAGCTCCGAGGTTCGACCCACAAAGACGACTTCCGTGGAATGGCACTTGGGACAGCGCACCGAAACCTCGTCAAGCTCCTCATCCACTTTCGGAGTCTTATCGTCCTCAGGCTCGTAGTGCTGCATCGCCGACCGAGCCCATGGCACGCCGATCTGCATGATTTGCACGCCGACCCCACTGGAGAAATTTGAGGTCATCTTGTCCACGCCCGTAGCTTTCTCTTTTCCCATGAAAAACGGAATCCCGGCTCCATCAAGAATCGTCTGCAGCTTAAGCGCGTCGCGCAAGCTCCATACGGTGCAAAGCTCAACCAATTTGCGGTCTTCGTCGTAAGACGATTCGGGAGCGAGAAAATCCTCAGTCGCCCAATCGCGGAGTTCCGGCGATTTGCGCTCGAAGAAAGCTGGCGGCGCAAATTGCGACGACTTAAACTCGGAAGGCGACGGAGCAGGTGTCTCCTCGTCCCGCACCTCAGCCCTCAGCCCTCGTGACCGGACCTCGTTCGCCAGAGCTTGCTGGGCAAAAGGCGTCAATTCGGAGCTCTGCGGCAAGAGGACAAGCAGTTCGTCATCACTCATCCGCCGATAACGCTCCGCCATGCGCAGAAATTCACCGGCTCCCGGATCGTCCATAGTCGTCGAAATGATATACCGCAGACTCATCCGTTATAGAATGCATCCCATCGACGGCCAGGAATCCTGATGGGAGATCCCGAATGGCAGACTCGATGAGCGGTGGATCCGCAGCCTCATCCTTTGCGCGCCCTCGCCCTTTTCCGGCGATAGTCGTCGGTGGATTGATTGTCGGGGGTAGTGGACTTGGTTTATGCCATCCTGGGTTACAGTCCCCAAAAGCCGATTCGGATTGCGCAGACGATTGCCAGCGGCATCCTGGGCGTGAACTCCTATAACGGCGGAACGCGGACCGCCGCACTTGGCGTTGTCCTGCAGTTTGTGATTGCGCTGGGCGCGGCCACGGTCTACTATCCGGCAAGCCGCAAGCTTCCATTTCTTGTCAGTCGCGCCCTCCTTTACGGGATCATTTATGGCGCCCTAGTTTACCTTTTCATGCATTTTGTGTTGGTGCTACTCTCGGCGGCGCCACACCGAAACCCATCGTTCATCCACCAGGCCACGGAGTTCGTCGAGCACTGCTTCATCGTCGGCCTGCCCATCGCGCTCTCGGTGCGCCACTATTCACGCTGAGCGATGGCGACGCGAGCGATCCCCTGGAGATCGTTGGTGAGTCGAACGGCAGTCCAATTCTCCAAGAGACGCCGAACGCCTGCGGCAATCGTCCCGCTGATTTCGAAGATCAGCCAGCCACCAGGCTTGAGCACAACCTGCGCCGGTGGAATCAGACGCTCGATGACTTCGAGGCCCGTGGGTCCAGCAAACACCGCATTGCGCGGCTCGAACTTGCGGACTTCAAGCTGCACCGAATCTTCTTCCGATTCACCCACATAAGGAGGATTAGAAACCACAAAATCAAAAGAAGCCGGAGAGAATCCGTCGAGCAAATCGGCCCGATGAAACTCAATTCGCGAGGCAAGCTCGTGCCGAGCCGCATTAGCCCGAGCGACCTCCAGCGCCTCTGCAGAAATGTCAGTGGCGTGGATTTCCGCCTGCGGCAACTCCTTTGCAAGAGCAAGCGCAATCGCACCCGATCCGGTCCCCACGTCGACGATGCGCAGATTGTGTGGCGCGGACACTCCTGTCCTCGGCCTTTGATCTTGACTTAGCACTGAATCAGCGGAGGAGACGATCTCCAGCACCGCCTCGACCACATGCTCCGTTTCCGGACGAGGAATCAGCACCGCCGGCGAAACGATCAAATCCAGCCCCCAGAACTCCTGATGCCCGGTGATGTACTGCGCCGGAACGCCCGTAGCGCGTCGAGCGAGAGCGTCGTCATAGCGGCGCGTTTCGTCAGGAGTAGGTTCCCGCTCCGGATGAGCATAGAGATAAGCCCGGTCGCAGCCGAGCGTAAACATGATGAGGAGTTCCGCATTCATGCGCGGAGAAGGAACACGCGCGGAAGTCAGCCGCTCGACGGCTGCATTGAGAAGCTGGCGAAGTTGCACGACCTTATTTCACCACAGAGACACGGAGTAAAGGGATTAGAGCCGCGAACGACCAACGACGAACGACCAGCGACCGGTTCACACTACGCCCGTCGTTTCCCGCTTCAGCTTCTCCGCCTGATAGTGTGTGGTCAGCGCATCGATCACCGGTTGCAGCTTCCCGTCCATCACCTGCTCGAGCTGGTGAATGGTGAAGCCGATGCGATGATCCGTAAGCCGGTTTTGGGGAAAATTGTAAGTCCGGATCTTCTCCGAGCGGTCGCCCGAGCCGACCATCTGCTTGCGTTCTTTGGCCAGCGCGTCCCGCTGCTTCTGCATTTCGACTTCATACAGCCGCGAGCGCAGCACCCGCATGCCTTTCTCGCGGTTCTTGATCTGCGATTTTTCATCCTGACAGCTCACCACCGTGCCGGTCGGAATGTGCGTGATCCGCACCGCCGAATAAGTCGTATTCACCGACTGCCCGCCCGGCCCTGAAGAACAGAACGTATCGATGCGCAGATCCTTGGCCTCGATCTTCACGTCCACTTCTTCCGCTTCCGGCAGCACCGCCACGGTGATTGCCGAGGTATGCACTCGCCCTTGCTGCTCGGTGGCCGGCACGCGCTGCACGCGATGCACGCCGCTCTCATACTTCAGGCGCGAATAAACCCGGTCGCCCTCGATCAGCGCGATCACTTCCTTCAGCCCACCCACACCCGACTCCGACGTGGAGAGCACTTCCACCTTCCACTTCTGCGTTTCGGCATAGCGGTTGTACATGCGGAAGACTTCGGCCACAAATAGCGTCGCTTCATCGCCGCCTGTCCCGGCGCGAATTTCGAGAACGACGTTTTTCTCGTCGTTCGGATCCTTCGGCAGCAGCAGCACCTTGAGTTCCTCCTCCGCGGTCACGATGCGCGCGTCGAGCTTCGCCAGTTCCTCCTCGGCGTACCCGCGCATTTCGGGATCGGTTTCATCGGCCAGTACAGCCTTGCTCTCGGCGATGCCACGTTTCAGATCCTTGTACTCGCGATACTTCTCGACGATCCCCGCGACTTCGCTATGCGCCCTGGCAGTCTTCTGGTATTTCACCGAATCGTTGGTGATCTCCGGTGACAGCAGCGCTTGCGTAAGTTCCTCGTAGCGAACTTCGATTTGGTCAAGACGTTCAAACATAAGATTGATCCGTAGAGACGGGGCTTGCTCCGTCTCGCTCTGCGGCAGGAGACGCGGCAATCCGCGTCTCTACCCTGATTTTAGGTGGAATCAGAAAGAAAACAAGAGTTGCGGTGGGCACCGCTAGGCAATCACCAACTCGCCACCGTGCTGTTTTTCCAGCTTCATGGCCTCATTTAGCGCAACAATCGCGCACTCGACTTGCCAGTCGTCCGGAGGCTGAGTCGTAATCCGCTGCAACCACAATCCCGGCGCCGTCATCAGCGCAAACAGCGAGCCGCGATGCTTGGCCGCGAAACGAATGATCTCGTAAGAAACTCCCGCAATCAGCGGCAGCAACGCGATGCGAATGCCGAATCGAGCCCAGAACGTATGCACGGGAATCGCCATGTACACCAACATCGAGATGATCATGACCGTCATCAGGAAACTGGTTCCGCATCGTGGATGATACGTCGAATACTTCTGAACCGCCGCGGATTCAAGCGGATCGCCGTTCTCGAACGCGAACACCGTCTTGTGCTCGGCCCCGTGATACTCGTACACGCGGTGGATGTCTTTCCACAGCGAAACGCCCCACACAAACAGCAGGAACATCGCGATCCGGATCAGCCCGTCCACCAGGTTAAACACAATCTGTTGCCCGAAAACCGGATCCACCCTTTTCAATTCCGTCGTAGCCAAAAGCGGCAAGTACTTATACATAAAGATGAAGAAGACGACAGAGAAAGCGATATTCACTCCCGCCATCCAGCCGCTGATTTCAAACTTCTTGTCCTGATCTTTATCATCGGGATCTTTGTTTTCGGGATCGCGGCCGGATAATTCTTCCAGCGCCGCATTGGCCGAAAACTTCAGTGCGCGGAAGCCGAGCGTCATCGCGTGCCCCAGCGTCATCACCCCGCGCACCACCGGCCAGCCCATCCACTTATGCTGCTCGGAAGGCCGCTCCAAAGCCTCGCTGTGAGTCACGATCTCGCCCGAAGGCTTGCGCACGGCAATGCCCCAGGCATGCGGCGAACGCATCATCACGCCTTCCAGCACCGCCTGCCCGCCTACGAGCGTTTCCTCTCCGCTCTCCAGAACAGGCAGCAGCTGCACTGCCGCCAAGAAACGCACGATTTGCTGCCAATGTCGCATAGCTATTGGATGGTACCCAGGGAGGAACGACTCCAACTCACCAGCATATCACAGAAGCGCGGATCCGTTCCCTCTAAAATCCAGTAACCGATTGTTTTTCAATCGGATAGGGGAAGCAGGCTCAGTGAGCGTGGTCGTGCTGGGGATGATCGTGATCGTGTTCTTCCTCTCGCACCGCGATCACGCAACTGTGCGCCGTCTCGCACACCACGTGTTCCAACTGGATCGTCGTATGGTGAATGCCAAACCCCTGCCCAAGTTTTTCGTTGATCTCCCGGAGAATCGAATCGCTCTCCGAAGTCGCCATGTCCGCGATCTTCACGTGCGCCGAAAGCGCGTGGTTTTCGGAGCCGATGCTCCACAGATGCAGATCGTGCACATCGCTCACGCCCGCGATCGTCCGCATAGTAGCTTCCACCGCCTCCAGACTCATCCCACGCGGAGTGCCTTCCAACAGAATATTCAGCGTCTCGCGTACGATGCCGATACTTGACCACAAAATCAGTGCGCCGATCCCGAATGACAACGCCGCGTCGATCCAGTATTGTCCCGTCCACAGGATGGCAAACCCACCCACAATCACTGCCGCAGTCGAGAGCGTGTCACCCACTTCGTGGAGCAAGGCGCTCCTAACATTTACATCCCGCCCCGAACGCCATAGCAGCAGCGCGATCACGCCATTCATCACCACGCCTGCCGCCGCCACTCCGATCATCACCCCGGCACGCACATGTTCGGGATGCTGAATCCGCTGCAACGCCTCGTAGAAAATAAAAAATGACACGGCCACCAGCGACAGCGCATTCACCAGCGCTGCCAGCACTCCCGCGCGCCGGTATCCATAGGTCTTGGTCGCACTCGGTGGCCGCCCTTCGAGAAAAACCGCCACCAGCGACAACAAGAGCGCCAGAAAGTCAGACAGGTTATGTCCCGCCTCGGAAAGCAACGCCAGCGAGTGTGAGCGGATGCCGGCAACCACCAGCAGGACAACGTAAAGCATGGTGACGGCCAGCGAAATGCGCAGCACCCGTCCCGTCCCATGCGAATGTCCGTGTCCGCCGTGCGCGTGCATATGAATAGGATAGCTCAAGCAAGCTCGCGTAGGGACAGCCGCCCTCGGCTGTCCAAGCCGAGCGCAGCTCGGCTCCGGCGAGCAGCTCGACGCCCGCCGCCGTGTTCAGTGGCGCAGACCCTCCCTCTCGCGTTATCCTTCTCAGCGCACCCGGAGGACAACGTGAAGAAGACTCTCTTGATTCCAGCCTTGCTGTTACTAGCCGCGTCGGCGATTGCGCAACCAGCGCCCGCACAAGTCAAGAACCCCATCAGCACCGCCCTAAGAGACATCCTACCCAACCGTCAGAAAAACACCATCGCTGCCGTCGAAGCCATGCCCGCTGACAAATTCAACTACAAACCCACCCCCGACCAGATGACATTTGGCCATCTCGTCGCCCACATGGTCGAAGCGAACTACGGTCTGTGCAGCGGAGCTGCGGCCGTGCCGGCTCCGAAGGTCGAAGAAGTAAAGGACACGGACGCGAAAGACAAACTGGTCGCCGCGCTCAAGACATCGTTCGATTTCTGCGGCGACGCGCTCGCGAAAATGGATGATTCGAAACTGGGAGAAATGACAGCCGGCATGGGAGGCCAGCAAGTCTCACGCGCCAGATTCGCCCTGGGGATAGCCAGCAATTGGGCTGACCACTACGCCGAAGCCGCAATGTATCTCCGCCAGAACGGAATATTGCCGCCGACCGCGAAGAAGTAGGGAATTTATCCGGTGGAGGGACGGGTGACCTAGCCCGTCCACTGCCGCTACCAACCATCGGATTATTTCAGTCTGCACTCAATCTTCGACAAACGACTTTAGCCTGAACAGAGCCCGATCCCACTGCTCGGAGACGAAATCGAGATATTCTCTGATCCCTGTAATCGGCTCCGGATCGAATTCGAATCGACTCTCGCGACCCGTACGGACACTGTGCACGATACCTACACTCTCCAACACTCGAAGATGCTTGGTGATCGCCTGCCGCGTCAGCTTGGAATCCTGCGTCAGCTGAGAGATTGAATAAGGCTGTCTATTACAGAGCTTCGCTATCAGCGACAGCCGTGTCTCGTCGCCGAGCGCGGCAAAAACCGGAGCGCGCGCCTGCCGTTTGGCAGCGATGCTGCTACGGCGTCTGTGCGACATGATTCTTCGAGACATGGTTCTCGACGTTTTTCATTTGTTCTGTCCAACCGCCATCGTTTCTTCGGAACGCTTCGAGACGGCGGTCAGCGGGAAGCTTATCGAAGCCGGACTCGGTGAGCACAAGTAACGTGCCACTGGCAGTCTTCTCTAGCCTGAATTCGACGAGCGTGGTCGGTTCTCCTGAGTAGTCCAGCGGGATGTCGGCTCGGCCAAAGGACTTGGGATGGGGCCATGTGAACGAAAAGAGCCGTTCGTGGTCCATTTTCTGCACGACCGCTTCCCATTTAACGTGCTCATAGCCGGGATAAGTAATCCTGCCGCGGGAGACTTGACCCGGTACAAATGGTCCGTCAAGTTTCACGCGAAACCACTCGCCAAACTCGCGGTAATCCGACAGCGCACGCCAAACCCGCGAAACCGGCGCCTTGAGTGCAATGCGCTTTTCGATACGGTCATTCATTTCATGCAACCTCCAGGTTGCATATTAGCTAGGACTGGGGAAAAAGGCAACCCAGTGGTTGCATGTTCTGGTGAGCCTCTCTGATCTAACCCACCAACCCTTCCAACTCCTCTTCCCCAATCACGCTAACTCCCAACTCCCGAGCCTTGTCCAGCTTCGATCCCGCGTCGCTCCCCGCCACCACATAGTACGTCTTCTTGCTCACCGACCCTGAAACGCGACCGCCCGCATCTTCAATCATCTTCTTCGCTTCGTCCCGCGTGTGGCGCGCCAGCGTGCCCGTCAGCACAAAAGTCTTTCCCGCCAGCTTCGTGCCCTTTTCTTTCCTTTGTCCAGTGAACGTCAGCCCCGCCTTGCGCAGATCACTCACCAGCTTGCGATTATGTTCATCGCCAAAAAACTCCACTATGCTCTCCGCGATCCGCGGTCCCACTTCGTTCACTTCCTCCAGTTCCTCGGCGCTCGCCTTCATAATCGCGTCGAGCGACCCGAAGTGCTCCGCCAGAAACTGCGCCGTGTGCTCGCCCACAAACCGTATCCCGAGGCCATAAATTACGCGCTCCAGCGGCAGCTTCTTCGAAGCCTCGATCTCCGTCAGCACGTTTTCCGCCGACTTCTCGCCCATGCGCTCAAGTTCGAGCAGATTGTCTTTCGTCAGTTTGTAGAGATCGGCAACATTGTTCACCAGGCCGCGTTCGGCGAGCTGATTCACCAGCACCTCGCCCAGTCCGTCGATATTCATCACGTGACGCGAGGCAAAATGCAGAATCGTCCCCTGCAGCTTTGCCGGACAATTCGCATTCACACAGCGATGGTCCGCCTCGCCCGGCGTCCGCACCACATTCCCGCCGCACACCGGACAATGCTCGGGCATCTCGAATTGCTTGTGACCGCGCGGGTGATCTTTATCTTCAACCACCCTCACCACCTTCGGAATCACATCGCCGCCGCGTTCCACCTCGACCCAGTCGCCGATCTTTACTCCCAGCCGCTCGATCTCATCCATGTTGTGCAGCGTGGCGCGCGACACCGTGGTGCCGCCGATTGGAACCGGCTTAAGCCACGCGACGGGCGTCAGTTTGCCGGTGCGCCCAACGTTAGGGACGATGTCTTCGATCTGCGTCACCGCTCCGCGAGCCGCGAACTTGTAAGCAATCGCCCACCGCGGGGCCTTCCCCGTGAAGCCCAGTTCCCGCTGCCAAGCCGTCCGGTCCACTTTAACGACGATCCCGTCAATCTCGTAAGGCAGCGCTTCGCGCTTCGCCTCCCAGCTCTGAATAAATTTCCAGACTTCATCCAGATTTTTCGCCAGCTTCCGATTCGGATTTACCTTGAACCCCGCCAGTTCCATAGCATCCATCGCCTTGGATTGCCGGTCGAAAAAAGTTTGTCCGTCCTTCAACAGGAAGTAGGCGAAGTAGTCCATGCGGCGTTGCGCTGTAATCGAAGGTTCGAGTTGCCGCACCGTTCCCGCCGTAAAGTTGCGCGGATTCGCAAAAGTCGCGAGTCCCTGCCGCTCGCGCTCTTCATTCAACTTGCGGAAAGCGGCAAGCGGCATCAGCATTTCGCCGCGCACCTCGAAATCGGCGGGTATCCCTGCCTTCCTCAACTGATCCTTCGAAATTGACAAAGGAATGGATCGCACCGTGCGCACATTCAAAGTCACCTCTTCACCCACGCTGCCATCGCCGCGCGTGATGCCGCGTTCCAGGCGCCCATCGCGGTAGACGAGCGCCAGCGACATGCCATCCAGTTTCAATTCGCACATGTATTCGAGGTCTGTCTGCCCGCTAAGCTCATGCACCCGCCGCTCCCAATCCCGCAGTTCCTCTTCGGAGTAAGCGTTGTCAAGCGAGAGCATCGGCGAAGAATGCTTAGCCTTAACGAATCCCTCGCGCGGCTTGCCGCCCACGCGCTGCGTAGGCGAGTCCGGCGTAATGAGTTCCGGATGCTCCGCCTCGATCCGCTTAAGTTCGTTCATCAGCGCGTCGAACTCGGCGTCTTTTATCTCCGGAGCATCCAGTACGTAATAGAGGTACTCGTGGTGCCGAATCTTCTCGCGCAGAGCTTCGATTTTCTTCTCGATAGCAGAACTGGACATGACGGGGGAATTATAGTGCGGAGGCAAGAGATAATGAGACCTGAGACCTGCCCTACTGTTTCTTGGCTTTCCGAATCCGCCCCCGTCCCAGCGCGCCGCGGCCCACGCTCGACGGAGGCTTTTTCATCCCCTCCAGCAGTTCCTTCAGCACGGTCGCGTTGTTGCGCTCCACGTTTCGCGACGCATACAACAGCGTGACTCGCCGCTTGCCTTCCGCAAGATGGTGCAGCTTCTCCACTGCCGCGGAACCTTGCGCGCTTGCCAACTCTTTGAGATAGCGTTTCCGGAACATGCTCCACCCCTCCGGATTCGCATGGAACCACTTCCGCAACTCGTCCGAAGGCGCCACTTCGCGCAGCCAGAACTTGAGCGCCGCGGCTTCTTTCGTCAGGCCGCGCGGCCACAAACGATCCACCAGCACCCGCACTCCGTCCGAAGAGGACGCAGCCTCGTAAACGCGTTTGACCACAACGCCCATGCCTTCCCGTATTATCCTACCTCTGGCGCCGCCTTGCAGCCGCGCCGCAATCATCATGAACTTCTGGCAGATTTCTCACTGGCCCCGCGTCTCCGTAGCCATCGTCACACTTCTCGCGCTATCCGGCTGCGATGTGGAGCGCCGCAAATCCGACGCCGAACTCGGCCTCAACCCGCAGCAAGGCGAAGGCAGAAGACTCTACGACAACTATTGCGACCGCTGCCATGAACCCTACTCCTCGCGCGGCAAGAAAGGCCCGGGACTGAAGGGCGTGTTCAAGCAGCAATACCTATCCCTCAGCGGACTGCCCGCCAACGACGATCGCGTGGCCGATATCATCAAGTTTGGCCGAGCCAAAATGGAAGGTTTCGGCCAGGTCATGACCGACCAGCAAATCAAAGACCTGCTCGCCTATCTGCACACACTGTAGCATCCGGTGGCTAACATGAGACATGCTCCCCAACTCTACATTCTCTGGAGTTTGTCATCCCGAGCGAAGCGAGGGATCTGCAGTTCGCCGCAAGATGCAGATCCCTCGCTTCGCTCGGAATGACAAATCATTTGAGGGTCTCGACTGTTCCCTGCCTGGATTGCGTCCGCGAGCGATATTCCCGCGATAGCTCGCTGTGGCATAATCGCCCCCAGTGTCCACCGCCAGCCAATCCGCGCTGTTTCAAAAACTGCGCTCCACCGATGAACTTCTCCGCCGGCCCGACCTGCAGATTTTAGTCGAACGCGAGGGCCACGTCGCCGTTGCCGAAAGCGTCCGCATTGTCCTCGCCCGCCTCCGCCGGGAAATCAGCAACCACCAACTGGACGAGAAATCGCTGGACCTCGCACTCGGCGGTCTGTCCGCAGCCGTCGAGCGGCAACTCCGCCAGGCCATGAGTTTCTCCCTGCTGCCGCTCATCAACGCCACCGGCGTGATCCTGCACACCAATCTCGGGCGCGCGCCCCTGGCCGCCGCAGCGCTCGATCATGTCCACGCAATCGCGAGCGCCTATTCCAATCTCGAATTCGATCTGTCCACAGGCGAGCGCGGCAAGCGTGACGTCCATGTAGATCGCCTGTTCCGAAAGCTCCTGAACGAACACCTAGGGACAGCCGCCCTCGGCTGTCCAGCCGAGCAAAGCTCGGCCGCCATCTCAACGATAGCAGTCAACAACAACGCCGCCGCCGTTCTGCTGGCGTTGAACTCGCTGGCCGAGGGCGGCGAAGTCGTCGTCTCGCGCGGAGAGCTGGTCGAAATCGGCGGTTCGTTCCGCATTCCCGACGTGATGTCGAAGTCGAATGCAACCCTGCGCGAAGTCGGCACCACCAATCGCACGCGCATCGCCGATTACGAAAGCGCCATCAAAGACCGCACACGCCTCCTGCTTCGCGTGCATCGATCGAACTTCGAAATCACCGGCTTCACCGAGCAGCCCGCACTCGACGAACTGGTAGCGCTGGCGCGTCGCCGCAACCTTCCGCTCATGGAAGACCTGGGCAGCGGTGCGCTCTTCGATCTGCGTTCGGTGGGAATTACCGGTGAACCGAGAGTGCTCGACAGCCTGCGCGCCGGCATCGACATCGTCACCTACAGCGGCGACAAGCTTCTCGGCGGTCCGCAAACCGGATTGATCAGCGGCCGCACCGATCTGGTTGCGCGTATGCGCTCGAACTCGCTTTTCCGCGCGCTGCGCGTCGACAAGCTTACCTACGCCGCGCTCGAAGTCACGCTGCTCGCCTACGTCAAGGGCGACCACGATGCCGTGCCCGTGCTGCGCATGATGCGGCTTTCGAAAGACGAGATCACAGGCCGCGCGGAAAAAATCGTCTCTCAGGTCAAGTCCGCGTGCCTCAAGCTGGAGCTTCTCGATGGTGAATCCGTCATCGGAGGCGGCGCGGCCCCCTCGGCGGTTTTGCCCACGCGCCTGATCGCTCTCACCCACGCCGATCACAGCGCCGACGAACTGAGCGCCCGTCTCCGCGCTTCGACTCCGCCCGTAATCGGGCGCGTCGCGAACGGCCGTGAGTTGCTCGACCTCCGCACGGTGTTTCCGGAACAGGACACCGTTCTGGCACAGACACTGAGCTCCCTATAGTGCTGTGACCCCAACCGGCTGCCGAGCTGCGCCCGTCCACACGAGCGTGGCCTTAACGAATTCAGAATTGCCAATTACAAATTGCCGATTAACAATATCTCTATGATTCTCGGCACCGGAGTTGACATCGCCGAAGTTCCTCGCATCCGCGAAAGCATCGAGCGCTTTGGCGATCGCTTTCTCCGCCGCATCTTCACCGAAGGCGAAATGAGTTACTGCGAAAGAAAAGCCAGCCGCTTTGAAAGCTATGCCGCGCGTTTCGCCGCCAAGGAAGCCGGGATGAAGGCGCTCGGCACGGGATGGAGTCACGGCGTCCGCTGGCGCGATATCGAAGTGGTGCGGCCAAAAGGCCAGCGTCCGACCATTCAATTTCACGGTGAAGCGGCGGCCATTGCCGCCAAGCTCGGCACCAAAAACATCGCTCTCTCGCTCACCCACACCTCCGAGCAGGCTCTGGCTCACGTCATTCTCGAAAATTAGCCATCAGCACAAGCCACGCGGGGGCGGACACATTCGTCCGCCCCGGCTGGGGAACTCGATTCCTGCAATCGTGGTTCTGCGACCCATGCCGAGTTGCCGCTCGGCCGGCGGGCGAATGGGTCCGCCCCCCACGTGTTTTGGAATATCATCCTGCTGATTCAAAATAACTTCCCACCCCTTCGCAACATGCGCAAAGGTTCAGGGTTTATACCGGCGAACGTAATGAGGCCGAGTTACCGGTTTTGGGCCAAAATGGCGAGACTAAAGAAAGGCAATAAAACTGAAGAAAGGGCAATAAAAATGAAACGTTCCATTCGTAATCTGCTATCCGGGTTGGTTTTGGGAGTTTTGATGGTGTCGGTTTCGGTGCTGTCGCTCTCGACGGCCTCGTCGGCGCAAATTGGGATTGGGATCTCGGTGCGAATCGGTCCTCCGGCGCTGCCAGTCTATGCGCAGCCCATCTGTCCCGGTCCGGGATATCTCTGGACCCCGGGCTACTGGGCGTGGAATGACGCCGGCGGCTACTACTGGGCTCCCGGTACATGGGTGGTTGCGCCGGTCGGCATGCTCTGGACCCCCGGTTACTGGGGCTTTGCCGGCGGTTTCTATGGCTGGCACGCCGGCTATTGGGGACCGCACGTCGGCTTCTACGGCGGAATTAATTACGGCTTCGGCTACGGCGGCGTAGGTTTCGCTGGCGGCGAGTGGAGAGGCGGCGGCTTCTTCTACAATCGCGAGGTGATGAACGTGAACGTCACCAATGTGATCAACGTCTATAGCCGCACCGTCATCGTGAACAACACGCATGTGGCCTTCAACGGCCCCGGCGGTATCGAAGCGCGGCCTACTCCGCAAGAGGAAGCCTATGGACGCGAGCCGCATACCGCGCCGCTCGCAGCGCAAACCGAACACGAACATGCTGCCAGCCAGAACCGGCAGCTGTTCGCATCCGAGAATCATGGACGTCCGGCGATTGCGGCCACCGGCCAGCCCGGCGAGTTCAACGGGCCCCACGTGCAGAGAGCCAGCGCGGCGGGAGAGACGTATCACGAGCCGAAGATGTCGCCGCAAGAAGCGCGCGGGCCGTCTGCCGGCAGTCGCGGTGTCAATGATTCCGCCAGAAATGATTCGGCTAGAAATGACAACCCGAGGCCCAATTCCAGCCCCAGCAAGCAGGAGCAGAAGAAGGCGCAGAAACAGGCGAAAGCTGACCAGAAGCGCGAGTCCCGCGAGGAGCGTCGCTGAGAGGGTACTCTAAATCCGCCATGACCGCATGAAGAATGTCGGCATGCAAAATGGCTCCCACTCCTCACGCCAGACGCGAGAAGTGGGGGCCTTCATTTTGGGCTCAATCCACCCTTTTCTAGCCTCAAGAATTCTCGGACCCTGAAATTCCGCGGCTTTTGCTATTATGTTCTGTCGTTAACTGACCACCTTGCCTAGCCAGAAGCAGCTCAAATGGTCGCAACTGCGCGTAGGGGCCACCGTTGTGTTCGCCCTTGCCACACTCAGCGTCCTTATCTTCGTGATGAGCGGCACCGGCGGATGGTTCACCAGCAAGATCACATTGCGATCCTACCTCGATAACGCAGGCGGCCTGCGCGAGGGCGCGCCCGTGCGTTTGGCGGGTGTGGACATCGGCAACGTGACCGGCATCCGGATTGTCGAGGGCAAGCCCACCACCCCCGTTGAAGTTACGATGAGGGTCAACACCAAGTACAAGTTCAATCTGCGGAAAGACTCGGTGACCTTGTTGAGCACGGCCGGGGTCCTCGGTGAAACCTTCGTGGACGTTGACAGTTCGGCGGCCAAGGGCCCGGTGGCGGTCGACGGAGACACGCTGCCGGGCCGCGACCAGCCCCAAATCGAGGACGTGGTGCGCGCCAGCCAGGGCACCCTGCAAAACATGGACTCGCTGCTGAAGCGGGTGGATCGCATCGTGGCGTTCATCGAAAGCGGCCAGGGATCGATCGGCAAGGTGATTTATAGTCCCGCCTTGTACGACCAGCTCAACGCCACCGTGGCCGAATTCAAGGGATTGATGGATGACATCCAGAACGGAAAAGGCTCGATCGGCCCCCTGCTCACCAGCGATGAGGCGTACAAGAAAGTGATTGCCGCCATCGACAAGCTCAACGCAATTGTCGATGAGATTCAGCAGGGTAAAGGCACCGCCGGCAAGCTGCTGAAAGATCCCGAGCTCTACAACAACGCGAACAAGGCGATCGCGAATGTACGCGAGCTGACCGACGACATCAATGCCGGCAAGGGCGCGATCGGCAAGATGACGCATGATCAGGAATTCGCCGCCAAGCTGCAGACCCTGATAAGCAACTTGTCGGAACTCTCCGAGCGATTGGAAAAAGGCGAGGGCACGGCGGGACTGCTGTTCAAGGATCCCGCCCTTTACAACAACAGCAACCAGATGCTGGTGGAGACGCGCGAACTGGTGAAAACGATCCGGGAAAATCCCAAGAAATATCTGACGTTCCACGTAAAAGTATTCTGATCTCTAAACGAACCACGTAGGGACAGCCGCCCTCGCCGGGGTCCCCAGACCGCGTGCATTTCGCCGGGCTGGGGCGGATCAGCTGTCCGGCCGAGGGAGGCTCGGCAGCGCTCGAGGGAGTTATACCGTTGACCATTTCCAGTGGCTTTCGTCCAACTATGATGGCTAAGTGTGTCAGTGCTCAACCGCTGGCGTACCACATCTCGATTCGAGGATCTCATGCGCAATTTCTTGAAACTGTTGACCGTCTGTCTCATGCTCGTGCCCGTCTTGTTTGCCCAGGAAAAGCCGGCGCAGAATAACTCCGAAGTCGCGACGCCGACTGTCGACGTCCGTTTCTCCGCCGCCTTGCTCGACAAGAGCATCGATCCCTGCAACGATTTTTACGCGTACGCCTGCAGCAAGTGGTTGGCGCAAAACCCGGTCCCCGCCGACCACGCAGCCTGGGGGCGCTTCAATGAATTGCAGGATCGCGGAGAATACATCGTGCGCGACATCCTCGAGAAGGCCTCGGTTGACCGGCCGGGCCGGAGCGCCGCCGAGCAGAAGATCGGCGATTACTATGCCAGCTGCATGGACGAAGCGGCCGCCGAAAAAGCGGGCACAAAGCCACTGGAGAAGGACTTCAATAACATTGCGTCGATCCAGTCGAAAGGGGATCTTCCGTCAGAGATCGTCCGGCTGCACCGCGAAGGCGCCGACGTGTTATTCGGCTTCGATTCCGGATCCGACTTCAAGAATGCGAGCCAGATCATTGCCCAAGTGGACCAGGGCGGTCTGGGCCTCCCCGACCGTGATTACTATTTCAAAGACGACGAGAAGTCCGTGGAGTTGAGGAAGAAATACCTCGCGCACGTGGCGAAGATGTTCGTGCTGCTAGGCGACGACGAAGCCAAAGCCGCGGCGGAAGCCAAAGTCGTAATGGAGATTGAGACCGGCCTGGCCCAAGGCGCGTTCGACATGACCAGCCGCCGCGACCCGCAGAAGGTTTACCACAAGCTGACCAATCAGGAGTTGGCCGCTCTGAGTCCGGCGTTCAATTGGACCACATACTTCGAAGGCGTCAGTGCACCCCGGTTCGATTCCCTCAACGTGATTGAGCCCGACTTCATCAAGAACCTGCAGGAAGTAATCAATGCTCACTCGCTCGACGAGTGGAAGACGTACCTGCGCTGGCACACCGTGCATGCCAACGCGCCGTTGCTGTCGGCAGCGTTCGTGAACGAGAATTACGATTTCTTCAGCAAGACGCTGACCGGCACCAAGGAGTTGCGTCCGCGCTGGAAGCGTTGCGTGAGTTACACAGACAATGACCTCGGCGATTTGGTCGGCCAGGTTTATGTCCAGCAGACCTTCGGCGCCGAAGGTAAGGAGCGTACGCTGGCCATGGTCGGAGCTCTCGAAAAAGCGCTGGGCGAAGACATCAAGAACTCTCCCTGGATGGGCCCGGAAACGAAGGCGCAGGCGCTGGTGAAATTGCAGGCCATCACCAACCGCATCGGCTACACCGATAAGTGGCGCGACTACTCCACGCTCCAGATCGCGCGCGGCGACGCCGTCGGCAACTCGCAACGTGCAAATCAAAATGACATGCGGCGCAGGTTGAACAAGATTGGCACGCCGCTTGATAAAAGGGATTGGGAGTATCCGCCGATGACGGTGAACGCGAACTACGACCCGACGCAGAATAACATCACCTTCCCCGCCGGAATTCTACAGCCGCCGTTCTATGACAACCACGCCGACGACGCGATGAACTTTGGCGGAATCGGCGCCGTGATCGGCCACGAACTGACCCACGGCTTCGACGACGAGGGCAGCCAGTTCGACGCCGACGGCAATCTTCGCGACTGGTGGACCGCGAACGACAAGAAGCAATTCGAAGAACGTACCAGCTGCATAAAAGACCAGTACGCGAACTTCGTTGCAGTCGACGACCTGAAGCTGAACGGCAAACTCACCCTGGGTGAGAACACGGCCGATAATGGCGGCCTTCGCATCGCCTACATGGCCCTGCTGAATAAATTTGCCGGCAAGGAGCCAGCGCCCATCGACGGCCTCTCCGCCGAGCAGCGCTTTTTTCTAGGATGGGCCAACGTCTGGTGCCAGAACCAGACGCCTGCCCTGACGCGCATGCTGGTCACCATCGATCCGCATTCACCGTCGAAGTACCGCGTGAACGGACCGCTTTCCAATATGCCGGAGTTCCGCGAAGCCTACCACTGCCCGGCAACCGCACCCATGGTGAATCAGAACGCGTGCAGGGTGTGGTAGGGAGAAAGTCGTTGGTCGTTAGTCGCTGGTCGCTAGCTAAGTTTCTCATGATCCCAGGCTCACAACGGATCATGAAATGGGGATCGATCTGGTAGGCTCCATCTGAACCTGGCTGTGGACTGAAGGTCGTAACTAGACTGGCGCGGAGTAGAGC